>JAESFO010000291.1_pt1 | contig 78291 bp, 70 predicted proteins | sample 9269421 | NCBI WGS metagenome assembly JAESFO01 (sample SAMN14502839, study PRJNA617101) | algae metagenome | isolation source: Nostoc desertorum CM1-VF14 and co-occurring heterotrophs from rocky... | place: USA: Clark Mountains, San Bernardino, California | collected 2000-06-05 | reverse complement strand
AAGGAGGTTGTTCGGGGGGACGATGCCAAGGAGGTTGTTCGGGGGGACGATGCCAAGGAGGTTGTTCGGGGGGACGATGCCAAGGAGGTTGTTCGGGGGAACTAGATCTTATCCATAAAGTATCGTAGGTATAATTATACTTTGTGACATCTAAAGTGTCTGCCGGTGTGACAATATCATCTGGTGCAAAAACTGGGAGTATAGATAGATAATAACCTGGACCCATATTTGCTGGGGTGGATTGACCTCCATCCCATGGCCACATTCGGTCATTGAGATTATGACCGTAAGCTTGACCATTAGAAGGATAAAAATCGCTACCTGCATGACCATTATTCTGCCATTCAGTCCAGAGACGATCTACATTGGAATGAAGTAGCCAGAATACTGGATCATAAGGAGTGGATACAAAAACCATTGTGCCTTGAGGTTCTGGTATGACGTTACTAGGAGGTGGAAATACACGCAAATCCCAGATAGTTCCACCTATTGTTCCATGAACAACGTTATGATTAGAAAATTTAGTTACTTGATTACCCTCCCGATCTGTATAAGGCCATCCTTCTACAGCAGAGCGAAAATTTCCATAATCGTTGACGGCAAGAGCTTTCTCTACATCTTCTTTAGGTAAAGGGTATTTGTCAAAAGGAGGTAATTCAAAAAAGCGTAACAGTGATTTGCCTTGTGGCTCTCCTTTAGCATTGAAATGTAACCTCTCATCCAGAACCCATCCATTAGCTTGTGAGAAATTACCTGACTCAATAGGACCTCCTTCAAAAATTCCCTCTTGATAAGGAAGTTGCACAATTTTTCCTTTTCCATTAGCGGGACCTAAAAATTTTTCATCAAAGATGACATTCCATGCCTCAGAATCTGTCCAATCCCAATATGGAATTGTTACATTTGGATCTACCGATTGTAAAGCTTGTTCAAATCGGTGTATATATTCACGATGCCACGGGAAAAATGCTGCGTTAATATGAGCAGCATCAGCTCCAACTGCCGGACCTGAGGCTTTTCCATGATGCGCGTCAGATGCAGATTTCATATCCATATACATGAAGCCGTTAGCATAGTTGGGATTAACTGGCGCACTTTGCGAAAATCCCATAGTCCCTACATGTAATGCAACAAACTGATCATAAATACTGATTTGAGCATTTGATGCATAGGTGTTTTTTAGTACTTTTATCGCATTAACAAATGCTGCTTTTTCTTGAAGTGAAAGAGACCGAACATTTTTTCTGACAGCTTGAGGTTTTCTTTTAAAATTACCTTGTGCCTTAACATAAGATGGTAATATTGCTGCGGTTATGCCAGCAATTGAGGTACTAATCAACTTCAGGATATGTCGTCGAGAAAGTCTATTAGACAAAACAATTCTCCTTTTAAACTGAAAATGGATGAAATTAATACAACATTTTCCTAATTCGTAGTATCTTTTCTGGAGAAAAACTATTTGTTCCTCTACGTTTAAAAAGCTACGATTTTATGCAAAGTTGTTCAAAAATATGTCAATACAAGTCCGTTTCAAGCAAGTTTTTATGAAAAACTTGCTTGTTTTTTACATTTGTCCCAATCCTAATTACCCCTAAAGCACCTAATATCAAAGTGCCTAGTACGGCAGAAGACTCAGGTACAGAGGTTGGAGAAAGTACAATTTCAGTAGGATTTGTCAGTCCTCCACTACCATTTGGGACTAAGGTTCTGATCAATTCTCCAGTATCAACGTTGTATTCTAAAATACTCCCAGGATTAAATGTAGCAACTAAGAGGGTACCGTTTGGAGTCAAGTACATCCCAGTGGGGTTTTTCAGTCCACCAGTATTATCAGGAATAAGAGTTCTAATAAATTCCCCAGTTTGTCCGTTATACTCTATGACTGAACTCAGACTTTCTCGCTCAGTCAGCGTACTTCTACCTAAGCTGGAAACTAAAAGGTTGCCTTTAGGAGAAAATCTAAGGTTCTCGGCAACATTTAGCCCTCCGCTACCAGGAGAAACGAAGGTTCTGACAAAATCACCAGTCTGTCCGTCGAACTCTAACACGCTACCATCAGTCCAAATAGAGACTAAAAGGTTGCCGTTTAAACCGTAGCGTAGGCTAACAGGACGTTTGAGTTCTCCATCAGGTGTATTACCTAAAGTTGAAAACGTTCTTTTAAATGCCCCTGTTGTCCCGTCGTACTCTAATACAGTACCAGAGCCAAAGTCAGCAACTAACAAGTCATTATTGGGAGCAAAAAGTAAGCCAGTGGGAGTCTTTAGTTCACCATTAGAGGTAAAAGCTTTGACCAACTCCCCAGTTTTGCCGTTATACTCCAGTACCTTACCAAGACCACTTTCTAATGTACCAGTACCAGCACTACTGACCAAAAGGTTGCCATTAGGAGTAAAAAGCAAGCCAGTGGGGTTAGATAGTTCACTACCAGAGGCGAAGACTCTAATAAAATCTCCCGTCTTTTCGTTATACTCCAGGACTTTATTAGTGTAAAAGTCGCTGACCAAAAGAGCGGCTTGAGCGGGTAGATATTGCAATCCACCAATGGTAAAGATTGCCAAAGTAAGACCTGCTTTTAAAAAGGTAAGAAGTTGCATAGATAATTAACCAAATGAATTTCTAGTTCGTTGTTGTTAAGAAAATGAAATTTCTCAAGGTATGGGTGAAATCTCAAATGAGAATTATCAAAAAGTTCTTGATATTTAGTTATGCTTGTAAATAAAATTGACGCTGACAGCACCAAAAACTACTAAAGCAAATATCGAAGAAAATTCAGGAACTGAGGTTGGAGATAAGGTGAGTCCGGTAGGATTAGTTAAACCGCCACTACCAGCCGGAACGAAAGCTTTGATAAATGCTCCTGTTGTGCCGTCATACTCTAGGACACTACTAGTACGAAAACTATTGACTAAAAGACTGCCATTAAGAGTAAATATTAATCCGCTAGGGCCGTCCAATCCACCTTCACCAGCAGACACAAAACTGTTAATGAATTCTCCTGAGGCTGTATCATACTCTAAAATTTCATCTGTCACAACACTGCTAACCAAGAGGTTGCCGTTCGTGTTAAAACCTAAGCCCTCAGCACTACTCAAGCTACCACTACCAGAGGGAACTAAAGTTCTGATAAATTCTCCGGTTGTGCCGTCATACTCTAAGACACTGCTGTTAGCTGAACTACTAACTAAAAGATTGCCGTTCAAGCCAAACCTTAAATAAACAGGAGTATTCAGTCCACCCCTACCAGAAGGCACGAAATCTTTAATATATTCTCCCGTTATACCGCTATATTCCAAGATGCTATTATTACCAAAGCTACTGACTAAAAGATTACCATTGGGAGCAAAAATTAAACTAGTAGGGTTAGTTAGTCCACCACCCACAGCAAAGTTTTTAATAAACTTCCCAGTCCGTCCGTTGTACTCTAGAACGCTGTTAGTCCCAAAGCTGGTAACTAAGAGGTTGCCATTGGGACTAAAAGCTAAACCACCAGAACCCGTTAATCCACCACTACCTGATACAACGAAGGGTTTAATAAATTCCCCCGTTGTCTCGTTGTATTCTAAAACACTATTATTGCTAAAACTGCTTACTAGAAGCGATGCTTGGGCAGATGGTAGAGCAGCTACTTCTCCTAGAGCCAGAGCTGCTAACACAAGACTAGTTTGACTTAAAGTGCGAATCCTCATAAGTAGTAATGTATTTTTAGGCGTTGATGATTGCGGTATGAATTAACTAAACAGAGGAATAGAACCATACTTAAAGTAATGAAGTAGTAATAGAATAGAGTATTTCAGCATTTCTACAAATTTAGAATAACACAATGTTTTCCGATGTAGTCGTGCTAAATAATGACGTAAACGGGTATTTTCACCTTCTACTCTAGTCATGTAAATCTTACTCACAATCTGATCGCCTGGTTTAATAAACTAAGGATAAACCTTCCATCCATCTGTGACATAAAAATAGCAATGCCAGTAGCAAAGAAAGTATGTAGAAATGTACTGATTTTTTTCAAAATCAAATACGAGTTTTATAGTTAACACCTATATCAAAATCGTGAGCAATTACTTCTAGTACTGAAGATATTTGTGGTTCCCAACCAAGCATTTCCCTAGCTTTGGCTCCAGACACCTGTATATTCATCCAAAGTGCATCTGCAAATGGCCCTAAAACTTGACGTGCTTCCTGCTGAGACCAATCGATAATCTTGTCATTGGTTCCGGCTGCATGGCTGATAGTCTCCATAAGTGTTCTGATAGAGACTGACTCAGCAGCACCATTAAAGATTGTGCCTGCTGGTGCTTTTTCGAGCGCACAGACGTACAAAGCCGCTAGATCATCGACATGGATGATTGACCAGAAATTTTTACCAGTGCCTGGACAGCGAGCCGTCCCCTCTTGCCAAGCAGAAGATATTTGCCTAGCAATAAAACCACGTCCTTTTGTGTAAACTAGAGCCGGACGTACAACTATGCTGCGGATGTTGCGGGAAGTAGCAGCAAGTACGGCTTGCTCAATTGGAACACGCCAAGTTAAAAAGTCTGGAGCGTTGATTGGTGTATTTTCATCAGCTATTTTGTTGCCTGTATCACCATAAATCATCATGCCGCTAGTATATATGAATGTTTTACTAGAACTATCCAATGCTTCTAAGATAGTTGCGATGGTATTTTGCTCAGTGTTAATCATTTGCGCTCCTTGAGTCCAAGCTGTATGGATTGTGGCTTCAGCTTGTTTTGCTCCCCGGGCAATGCTTTGGGTGTCATTCAAGTCACCCAGATGTGGCTCAATTCCTTGGTTTTGCAACTTGTTAGCAGCCTCTTCAGAACGAGCTAGACCAATTACTTTATGCCCTTGAGCAATCAGGGTATGTGCGATCGCACTACCAATATTACCTGTTGCTCCTGTCAAAAATACTTTCATAGTCATCCTTTTGATTTAATTTTATTACTCTAGTCATCCTTTACCAGCAGGCTAGTAGTTTGGCAACCTATAATGGCTGAGTGAGGATAGGGAGTAGAAATTGGGGCAAAGAGCTTTTTCTTTTAAAATCATGTTCTCATACCCAACGAAATTGGCGTGATGGACTAATAGTTGGGTGATATAAATAAGCAATAATGGGTCATTTTATAACGACCCACTAACAGATTTATTGGCTCAAAACAGGAATTTGATTGTCAAGCAAATTTGGAGTAAGTGCAGGAGCAGGAGGAGAACCAAGGGCAACTTTCCCCCAACGCATTAAAGTAGCGCCAGCTGTACCTGTTGCTCCAAATGTGTAGAGTAGAACTAGGTCATTTTCCCGAATTTTCCCCAACTGTGCTGCATGATATAGATTGGCCAGAGGTGATACAGGGCCAATGTTTGCATATAAAGGGGTAAGACTAATCGTGCGTTTTGGGTCAATACCTAATGCGCGGATGTAGACACTTGAGTACCAAGCAATGGGGGTATTGAAAATAAAAAAGTCTATTTCATCTAAGGTGACATCAGCACTAGCAAGCACGTCTCGGCAGCAGGTCTGAACAAATGGTACAAAGGATTCTCGGAACATTTTATTAGCGGACTTAGTGCCACGTATGAGCATACGTGATTTTCCTTGAGAATCTGTTGTGTATTCACACACAAAAGCACCACAGGTCTCGGCAGTATGAATAATTTTAGTGCGGATGACTCCTTGATTTGCTTCAAGAGTTGTAACAACGAAAGCTCCAGCACCATCCCCGGCTAAAAATGACAAAGTATCATGATCATCAGAAAAACGCGAGAAAGTATTTGATATTACTATTAGCACGTTACGGTACTCTCCTGCTTGCACTAAGGCACAGGCTGTTTGAAGAGCAGTTGGCGCACTCGTACAAGTTGATTCGAGGTTCCATGCAGCACCGCGTAACCCTAATTTACCAGCTAGCCACGGAGCATTCCCAGGTACAATTTCTTCCGGGAACAGGGATGTCACAATCATGAGATCGATATCTTCTGAAAATAAACCAGCAGATGCGATCGCATCACAAGCTGCGCGATACTCTAGTGTAAGTGATGACTCTCCTAGAGCAAGTACACGTCGCTCAACGGTTCCACGAAAGGGATCAGAAAGATAGGGAGTCATTTCTTGCCGCCAAAGGTCTACTTCGTAACTGTTTGAGGTCGATTCAGCAGATGAAAAAACTTTTGCGGCACTTTTTTGCTCTGAATGGGCAATTAAGTCAGGGTAGTTTTGTCTATAATAATCATTTGTACGAATGATACTAGGAAAACTAACGGCGAGGGAACGAATACCTATTGGTTTACGCATGATAGTAATTTTCCTGCAAATTTTGTTGTCTTGTTTTTGTACTACTACTTTGCTTGTGCTATTAAGCTTTCAATTCGACTGCCGATAGGGGCTGGTCGAGTCGGGTCAATTTCTACATCAACTACAAATGGAAGAGTTGAGGCGATTGCTTTTTCTAAAGCGGCTTCGACATCTAGCTCACTCGTAACACGAATACCATCAGCACCCATACCACGGGCAATCATCACAAAGTCTGTGTTGGGGAACTGTGCGTCTACATGGTGAAACCCTTCCATGTTCATTCCCTGATCGCACATATTGTAACGTCCATCATTCAGTACAATCCAAATGGCGGGTATTTTGTGCTTGACAGCTGTGCTAATCTCACTATTCATCAGCATAGCTCCATCACCAAGAATGGCTACAGCTTTCTCATTTCGCGCCAATGTCGCACCTAAGACACCAGTACCAGCATGACCCATTGACCCGAATCCAGTACTGACTCGGTAACGCCCTGGGGTTGCAAATCGCAAAGCATGGGTTCCCCAAGCAAAAGAGTTTCCAGCTTCTGTAATCACGATCGCATCGCTACTGTCAACAATTACCTTTTGAATCTTATTTAGTAATACTTCTGGACGCACTTGATTTTCATTGCTGGGCTGAATGACTGTGATTTCAGGATGGGGCAAGGGTAACATCGGTGATGATCTCGAAGATGCAGGGAAATATCTTAGTAATGCTTTGACAAAAACCCCAACATCAGACTGAACACCGAAGGTTTCCACTGATGGATAGGCAGTTCCGGGTACTTCTGGGTCAATATCTACATGCACAAATCCGCGTGGAGGAACCATCGCTGGACTCCAGAAAGAGGTAAATTCACTCAAGCGGCTTCCCAATACTAATATCCGCAAAGGTTGTTGCTCTTGCATATATTTTAGGACTGAGCGATGTCCGCCAAAACCTGTAACACCGACAAATTGCGGATGATCTTCAGGAAAAATGCCCTTGCCACGAGCCGATGTCATAACCGCAGATTTAGTTCTCTCTGCAAGCTGCCGGATTTCTGTTGCTGCACCCCTAGCACCGAAACCAACCCAAATGGCAAACGTCCCTTCAGAAAGTAGTTGTACAGCCTTGTAGATAGCATCTTCTCCAGCAGTTGCTAGAGTTTGAGAAAAATTGACGCGTGGCAGGGGTACATCTAGTAAATCTGTCTGAACTGAACGAGGCACACTAATATGAGCGACAAAACCACCAGGTTGTACTAAACCTAATGCCAATCTACGAGCTACTTCTGGCAGCTCCTTGTTGGACTCTAGAGTGGTGGCGTAGTGGAAGAGATTACCTGAAGTAAAAATGCCTGTGTTAGCCATTGTGTAGGAACTAGTTTCTTGGAAAGCCCAACGTCCGCGTTGCGGGGCTGAGGTAGAAGGCGACAGGAAGATTACCTTTGCTCCTTCCCAACGCGCAGCAAACAAGCCAGTTAACATATTAGTAATGCCAGGGCCAGTTGTACTAAAAACTACAACTGGTTGCCCACTGGCAAAGTATGACTCAATGGCGGCAAAGGCAGCACCTGCTTCGTGACGAAATTGTAGCACTTGGATCGAACTTTGCTCTATGCTAGCTACCAAGGGTGTTATACCACCACCAAACAGACCAAAGGCATGGCGTACTCCTAAATTTTCCAGTGCTTGGACTAACGCTTTTGCCACTGTTAGACTATTGGATTCTTGATTAAGTTGCTCATCAAATGATGCTGCTGAGGCATCTATAGGTGATGAAACAGTAGCAGATTTTCTTAAATTAAATTGAAAACCTGTATTCTTATGCAACTGATGTGTATTTGTTGGTTTAAGCATAAATTCCTGGTTCATAATTGTTAACTAGATGTCCTACGGTAAACTGAGTAATAACTTATAAAAGATGAAGTCTACTTTTAACCCACAACAGATGCATGAGATTTTGTTTCCTGGTGTAAAAGTCTTTTTAACACCTTGCCCGTAGGATTTTTTGGTAGTGATTCTACAAAGTTAATGACATGAGGCACTTTGTACGCTGCTATCTTTGCATAACAAAAATCAATAATTTGTTGTGCTGTAATATCGTGTCCAGGTTTTAGTACAATATTGCTTTTGACTATCTCCCCTTTAACTGGATCAGGCACACCGTAGACAGCAACTTCTGCAACCGCTGGATGTTGATAAATAACATTTTCTACTTCAGTAGGATATATCTTAAATCCAGACAAGTTGATCATGTCTTTTAAGCGGTCAACGATATAGAAAAATCCGTCTTCATCCATGCGGCCAATGTCACCAGTATGGAACCAACCATTTTTAATCACTTCCGCCGTTTCAAAAGGACGATTCCAATAACCAAGCATCACATTTGGCCCACGCACTAATATTTCACCTACTTCGCCTGGTTGCACCTGATGACCATAACTATCAACAATCTGAATTTCTACATTTTCAATTGGTGTACCAATTGAACCTAGTTTATATTTCAAGTCGTTGTTATACGTTGCAAATGGAGAGGTTTCTGTTAAACCGTAACCTTCATAAATAAAAGTTCCATTTTTCTCATGCCATTGTTGAGCGATTTCAATTGGCATGGGGGCGGCGGCTGAAAAATAATAACGAACACTCTTGAGGGGATCTTTAGGTATTTCTGCATTCAACATTTTGATGAATATTGTGGGAACACCAAAGAACATGGTAATTTGATATTCTGTAATACTTTGAAGAACTTTTTGTAAGTCAAACCTCCTTTGTAAAATAATGGTTGCACAAGCGCTGAAGCCAGTGTTTAAAATGGCATTTTGACCAAAGCAATGGAAGAGCGGCAAATACAAAAGTAAGGAATCATTATTGCTAATGCGATAACAACGATTTGCAGCATAACTATTAGCAATTACATTACCGTGAGTCAGGGTAGCTCCTTTGGGGAAGCCTGTCGTACCTGAGGTATAGAGAATACAAGCTGGTACATGACGATCCATTTCGATCGCTGGTGCTATCGGGGAAGCATTAGCCATCAATTCTGCTAAAGTCATTCCTTTGTTGCCGTTACCTTCAGCAATTAAAATATGTTCTAATTCGGGTAAGTCGGTCTCTGATACTTGCTGACGTTGGGATTCAGTGGTAATAATGACTTTGGCTGCACAATCATGGAGTATATAGCTGACTTCCGCATTTTTCAACATCACGTTGATGGAAACAGCAATAGCACCAATTTTCAGAATCCCAAGGTAAGAAATTACAAACTCTGGAATGTTGGGCAAAAATAAAGCTACGCGATCGCCTTTTTTAACTTGTAATCCTCTTAAAGCATTGGCAGCCTTTCCTGCTAATTCATCAAGCTGCTTGTAAGTAAAAGTCTTGCCTTCAAAAATCAGAGCTATTTTGTTAGGGAATAATCTACGTCCTTGTTCTACATGATGTGCGATATTCATAATTGCAAATACCTCAATTAATTAACTTTTGACCAAATATTGTTGATGGCGGTAACAATCTGACCTTCATTTGCAATATCTGTAGCAATCAGAGCAATATGTTGGTCAAGGCTTTGTTCGTGATCATTCCAAATGTAAGGACGGTCAGCGGAGGGTGGTTGTCCTACTACATCACGTACTGCTATATACAAATCTTTTGTTGCAGGTGATAAGCAAGCACGCGCATCATAATGCTCAGCAATTGCATAAGTGCGTAAATCAACAGCTTGTACGCCAAACATGAGCGCGATCGCCATATACTGTTGAAAAATTTCTACTGAGCGTCGGGCTAAATTTGCTGAAGCAAAACCTTGGCTATTGATATTTTGGTTAAATTGTTCGGCATGGGTAGGAAATCTGTCAGTGATGGAATTTCCATAAAAGGTCAATAGCGGCATAATCGAGTTGCCAGCTATTTGCAAACCCTTCAGCCCCATATTGACACTACGTTCACGGTTTCCAACTAAGGATGGTGGCAATCCGTTATTAAATTCTGGAGCTACGAGCGATGCTATTTGTACATCTAAATGTTTAGCTAATAACCCAATATAGTAACGTAGTTGATCCATTCCTGTGCCGATGTACTGTCCTAAAAAATTACCGCCATGATAGCTAGTTTGGTTTTGAGCATCAATCAATGGGTTATCTGTAGCTGAGTTAATCTCTACTTGAATCTGTTTTTGAATCTGTTCAATTCCCTCCACAATCGGGCCCATATATTGAGGCAAACAGCGTAGAGAATAACGGTCTTGAATCAAATGCGTACCGCGATAATCGTGAGAACCATCCAACTCATCACGAACTAAACGAGAACCTGTAAGCAAGTCGAGCATTTGGCAAGCTGCCCATTTTTGCCCTGGATGTGGTTTTAGCTCATGAATGAAAGGGTGGAAGGATTGATTAGTGCCATTCAATCCTTGGATAGCTAAAGCATGAGTTCCCATTGCTAGTGCTAACAAAATTTTAGTGTCATAAACACAGTTAGCAGCAATGGCTGTCATCACAGAAGTTCCATTCATCATTGCTAACCCTTCTTTAGGAAGTAGGTGCAATGGCTCTAAAGCAAGTTTCTCCAAGGCTGTTGGCGCATCCATTTCTTTACCGTTAAAGTCAACGGTATAGCTGGAGTCCAAACCAATCAATGCTCCTGTAATATAAGACAGTGGCACTAAATCCCCACTAGCACCGATGGAACCAAATTCATACACATGAGGTGTCACACCAGCATTTAAGAACTTTTTCATACGTAGGATAAGTTCTAAGCGAATACCAGATGCACCATATAAATGAGAGTTAATCCGTAACAAGATAGCAGCACGAACATCAGCCAGTGGTAATCTCTTTCCTACTCCTGATTTGAGAAACCAAACTAGGTTGTTTTGCAGCAACGATGCACATTCAGGAGAAATTACAACATTTGCCATACCGCCAAAGCCACTTGTCACGCCATAAATTGCCTGACCAGTTTCTACGGCATTATTAATAAAGTCACGGGAAGCTTGAACACTATCTAAGACTTCTTGGTTATCGGTGAGGCTGACTAAAGCACCATGTCGTGCTACTTTCACAACTTCATCTATCGTCAGATGTTTCTCTCCAACAATAATTGAATTGTTTGGATTCTCTAAGTAAGAAGTTGAATAGTTAAAAGCCTTATTTGTGCCTAAATAAGTTGTATTCATCAGGGTTTATTTGATCCTTGAAGTGTAGCTAATTCTGGAAATAATTATCTAAATCAGTTTTATTGAGACGTTGCTATTAGAAACTATTTTTGCCACTTGATTAAAGAACTTATGTAATTATCATAAGTTATGTAAGGTCTGATGCGGCAGGCTATGTTTGTCTCAGCCAGCAACGCCACTGATTTAACTTTAGACGAAGCTAGAAACTTGTTTACCGTACTTAGCAACTGTAACCGTACTATGACTTTTCCTCCAACGGCTAAAGAATTTACCGAGTGAAGCCAATTCTTGCATTAGTTCTTCAAATGCTTCTAATGTCAAAGACTGCGGCCCATCAGAAAGTGCTTTGGCTGGATTGGGGTGTACCTCAATCATCAAAGAATCTGCACCGGCAGCAATAGAGGCCATAGACATAGTTGAAACAAACTCTGATTTACCAGTAGCGTGGCTAGGATCAATCATAATTGGTAAGTGAGTCAGGGTTCGCAATACTGGAATTGCAGATATATCTAAAGTGTTGCGAGTATATTGTCGGTCAAAAGTGCGAATTCCTCGTTCGCATAAAATCACATTGGGATTACCTGCTGCCAGAATATACTCGGCTGACATCAACCAATCTTCAATAGTGGCTGCTAGACCCCGCTTCAAGAGTACTGGCTTACCAGTAGCACCAACTTTCTTCAGCAGTGAGAAATTCTGCATATTACGAGCACCAATTTGGATCACATCTGCAACTTCTGCAACCTTGTCTAACTCAGCTGCATCCATCAGTTCTGTGATAATTCCTAAACCGGTAGCTTCTCTAGCTCTTGCGAGTAAACCTAAAGCACTTTCACCGTGACCTTGAAAAGCGTAAGGAGAGGTACGAGGTTTATATGCACCACCCCGCAGAAACTGCGCTCCAGATGCTTTTACTACTTGCGCTGTTTCAATAATCATTTCTTCATTTTCAACAGAGCAAGGCCCAGCAACTACAACTAAAGGATGGTTTTGACCAAAGGTTACAGGGCCGTTGGGTGTGGATACTACTACTTCACTGTGTTCTCCATAGCGGAATTCTAAAGAAGCGCGTTTAAAGGGCTTTTTCACTCGGATAACTTGTTCGATAAAAGGACTGATGTTTTGAACCTGTCTAGTATCAAGTTCTGCGGTTTCGCCTACTAAACCAATAACTGTTTTGTGCTGACCTTTGCATATTTCTGCTGCAAATTCACGATGACTAATTTCAGTAGCCACGCGCTCAATTTCAGTGGATGGAGTACCCAGTTTCATGACTATAATCATAGTGATTGATTTCCTTTAAAGATTTCAGTTCATGGACTTGTGAAAGTTATTTTTTAACCCTTGGGTTCGGGCGGTAGGAATTTAACCTACAGGAATGCTAAGTTATCAAGCTTTTGTTCTAACAGATACAACTAGTTGGTTTTACTTGCCTCTCTCCTCTTTTTTGTTGAAAAGTTTTGAGAGAACAAATTGCACTAGTGCTTTACTACATAATATACTACATGCTGTATTATGTGATGTCAACAGCATACTACAATTTTTTTTCGGAAATGGGAGGGCAGTGCTATGTAATCGCGGTATTGCAATCTGTGACTAGGTTTAAACAGTCTCGTCCCCCTAAGGCAAACGCATCTAAATTACTCTTAATCACAGCTTTGTCCTTCGGCACTACTGGCAGTTCTACCGACCCTATTCACGCAACAACGCCGTTTTGGCATCATAATATCGCTGATTATTAAATCGGGTAAGTACTCTTGTGCCTGCTGAACACCAACAAGACCATTTTCTACAGCGATCGCATCGAACCCTTCTTCCTCCAAGGATTTTAAAAATATCTTACGGGTTTATTCCTCCGTATCGATAACCAAAATTTTTGTCATTGTTTTTCCTAATATTTAATTCCTGTTAGTTGGAAAAATGAGCAAAGTAGTTAGTGGAGTACTAGACAAATATTGAAGTACTTCTATTTATCTATCAGCTTTTTTAGGTGGGTTTTTCTGCAAAATTTGGATTTTGTTACAAAACTTTAGGTTAGTAAAATGTTACCTTGAGTCTGAATTGGAAGATTCTCCGTTAAACAGTTAACCACTTCATTCAAGGTTTTACTATCAGTTAGAACTGGGGTAGTTGCAGTCATAGCTTGCACCAGATATTTCTCTGGCTCAATTTTCCCGCAACTCCTTGACAAAATTCTTGAAATAGCAGCAAAACATGGTTATGGTGCGATGTTTGCTGTGATCTCTTCGCTTATTTATTAGCTTTACTTATGTTTGTATTTCAAAGTGAGACATGATGTACTAGTATCCAAAAGCACGACTTTTTTGCAAAAATCCACTAGAACAGGTATTCTTGACAGAGCAATCGCAAAACTTTTCGGTCTACTGAATTTAATTCCTTATTATGGTGAACCATTGCCATCAGAAGCACCATATATTTATAGAAGTCAAGCAAAAAATGGTACTTGCTCTTTCTATGCCTACGCTACTATTTATGTAATAAAAAAGCATAAAAGAGTAACATTAGCTATTAAAGCTGTTCAGCAACAGAACACTTTGGTGGCAATTATTACGTATCTTTTAGCATTGATTGAGCCTTTAAACATGAAGATTGAACGATTATATTTAGACCGTGAGTTCTTCTGTGTGCCTGTCATCAGATGGTTACAAGCTTTAGATATTCCATTTGAAATGCCAGCTATTATTCGAGGCAAACATGGAGGAACTAAACAATTAATTAGAGGTAGGCGTAGCTACAAAACCAGTTACACTTTAAACAGCGATAAATATGGTTCAGTAACTTTTAGTGTGTGGATAGTTTGCACATATAAAAATGGTAAAAGACGAGAGCATGGGCGGGAATTTTTTATTTACGCTGTTTATAAATTTAAGTTAACTTTGCAGCTTATACATGATGACTATCGTCTGCGTTTCGGGATTGAGAGTAGTTATCGTATGAAAAACCAGTGCCGCATCAAAACTACTATCAAAAATCCCACAATTCGGCTTTTATTTGTAGCTTTGGCATTCTTAATTATTAATGTTTGGATTTATCTAGTATGGCATTATATTAACCGTTTAAAAAGAAGCACTAGACAAGTTTTTTCTCATCTATTTACTCTCAAACAGATGCTTAAATTTTTACGCCAAGTAATAGACCGTAACTATGGAGTAGCCTGCGAAATTTATTTTCCGTCCGGCTGATTTTGGTCGTTTCGTCACTATTTATATAAGTTCAAGTTATAGGTTTTCTCTCGAAATCGGCTGTTGTACATTCCTGAATAAACGGTATCACAGACTACTATTTTTTAGCGATCGCAAAAGTTTTCGGTCTACTGAAATTGTGAGGACAACGCGTTAAATGGCAACAAAGAGCAGTTTTGTTATTTTTATAAAGTATTGTAGATCGCTACATATACCAGGATGCTGGCTGCTCAGGGCGAACGCACGGCATTTCTGAAACCCCTACTGGATAAGGATCTTGACGAAAAAATAGGCTAAATTAAATAGCGCAGTAATAATTTGTTCTCTCATCGAGTCTAACCAGACTACTGCTGAGAAGATTGATTTGCCTGCTCCTTCTCAACAGCCTCAGCAATAACCTGCCGCAACCACTCGGAACGATTGGGCTTGTTTCGCACGTAGGCATCTAAATCTTCTGGGAGCATCACAGATATAGGTTTTGTATCACATTTAACACCTACTCCTTTTGATTTAAAGCGAGTAGCAATATCGTTTCTTGCCATAGTGATTATCCTTTCTCTCTACAACTAGAATAGCAAAACCCACATATATGTGGCAATATATTAGATATTTTTATCATTAAAAACGGCTATAACCCTTGTTTAGCCCACATATATGTGGGATACTAAAATAGTAAGAAATAGGAACGGAGCGCCAAAAAGACTCCCGGTAACGGAACCGAACCGAAGCGTGAAATTTAAGATGTAGCGCCAAGTCCAAAACTCTTACATCAAAAACAGAAAAAGCACCCCCGACGACCAATCTAAAGGTGCTTTTTCTGAGTTCTAATACTAGAAGGATTCTAACACATGAATTTGTTTTCTAACACTCTAATATTTCACTCAGAAGTAGAAGCGCAATTAGTTGCTGAACAAGTTTACAACTGTCGCCTTGAAGGTAATATTTTAAGCTGTCCTATTAAGGAACAACGGGCAGTAGATTTAGCAATTAGTCTAACTGGTGTTGCCTTACCAATAGTTGAAGGTGCAAGCTGTTTGCTCCCCTTCCCTAAAGATGAGCGCGAATGTCAAGATGATGATGCACCACAGATTTATGTAGCTTGTTTATCTGCATACAACAATGGAAAATTACACGGAATGTGGATTGACTGTACACAAGATGCAAAAGACATTCAAGAAGACATTGAATGGATGTTATCTTGGTCGCCTTGCTGTAATTATGAAACCTGTGAGGAGTGGGCAATACATGATTTTCAGAATTGGCATGGTATTCACCTTGATGAATACGAAGATATAGAGAAACTAGCCGAACTTGCTCAAATATTATCAGAGCATGGTGCAGCCTACGCTGCTTATTATGAACATGACAGTAGTGAGGCTAGTGTAGAAAATTTTCAAGAACATTACTGGGGTGAGTACGAAAGCGAAGAGGATTTTGTTTATGACCAACTCGAACAACAGGGATTGATTAAAAACTTAGAAGACATGGGTATTCCTAGCTTCTACCTTAATTTTGAAGCAATAGCCCGTGATTGGTTTATTGATTCCTACTATTCAGTAGATGAAAGTTACAACAAAGTCTACGTTTTCAGCCGTCACTAATAAAATCAATGGGGTAGTTAATAACTACCCCCACACTTTTACAAAATGACCAAAACAATTTGGAAGTCGGAAGTAGTAAATCGGAAGTCAAAGCATTTCCAAATTCAGACCTCCGAATTCCGACTTCAGTTAAGCGGTTGACAAATTAATTTTCATAAAAATCACTTGTCAATATCTAAACCAGTCCGACTAACTAACGTTTACGCTTGGAGTCATTTTGAGATGACTGTTTGATGTAATCACTAGGGATAACTATCTTGGATTTATCCCAGCGCAATAGATAGCAGTAACTTTTAGTGTTAGGGCAGGCTACAAAAGCTGGAAAATTCACACCAAAAGTAAAAGCTAAGGATGTAAAAATTCCAAGCGAAATTAGATAAAGTGACCATCCTGACCACCCAGAGCCAATCCAGCGTGCAAAGTAAATCAAATTGACTTTGAATTGCTGCGATCGCTGACTACGTAGTTTCGCTTGCTTCTGTTGGGCCTCAATCCATTGCTGAGATTCATTGAGTTTGTTCAAAGCTATTTGGGTTGCCCGAAGCTTGGCTTTTTCCTCAATAATTTTGTGCGCTTTGACCTCAATAGTATGCTTTTCCTCATCTATTCTGATCTTGACCCATTCTCCAATGTCGGCGGCAAGCTCATTAAAGGCGGCTGCGGCTGGAATACTGGGGAAATCGGCTTTTTTCCCATGACCTTAGCTCTAAACGCCTCTCGTAGTTGCTGCCATTCCTGTTGAAAAGCAGGTGATTTCATCTCCTCTAATAAAGACTGCAAATACAACTTGGGCAACCCAGCCATATCACCTTTGGCCTTCTGTCGCACCATTTCTCTAATTAACTCTCGCTCCTCCTCACCCAATAAAGCCGTAGTATCTCCAAGCTGTTGCAGAAGTTCATCTGTATCTACATCTGGTGTCGAGTTATTCAGCCCGAAATATTGTGCAACCTCCTCAAAGGATTTGTATTGATTTTTGATTAAATCACAAGCCTCAAGAAAGCGATCGCACTCAGCTTGGTTATATTCATCCTGATCTTGGAGTCCACAAGCTTGCAAAATTGAGATAGATTCACCCAGCGAAATTTTAGCACCTACTCGCTCCTTAGCTCTAGACAACAATGCAGAGATATCTAGAGGTTCAGCAGCAGGTTCATTCTTCTCATTTTTAGATTTTTTCCCTCTAGGTTTTGGGCTAGTTTCTGGTTGCTCCTTGACTTCTAATTCTTGTTGAAATAAATCCGTAGCTTGTTGGTAGTCAGAGACACGTTCACTTGTAAAGTATTGACGGACAGTATCAAAACCAGATTGGATCTCTTCATCTGCATATTCATTACAATCGGTAGACAACCCACAGGCGCTGAGAGTCGCATTCACATCTTCCACAGAGAGCGAATAAAGATTTTGCAGAGCTTCTTTAGTGTATGGCATGATTGTTAATTCCTACTTGAATGCTTCTTCTAGTAGCTCGTCATTTTCAAGGCTCATTACTGATGTCAAATTTTGCTCACCATCACTTTTAAGGTGAGTAGGTACAGATTTTGGTGTAGAAACATCAACATTGGGATCAAGGTCAACATCTGATTGAGTTGAATTGCCCAGCATCCCCTGATTCCCTAACTCATTTTCCAAACCAAAAGCTTGAGCTAAATAAATAATTTGTTGTTGCAATTGATAGATTGCAGTTCTGGCTTTCAGCTTCAAGTCAGCATCACTGAATCCCCCAGACCACTTACAGGCTAAAGGATACCAAAAAGCCACGAGCGCCCAGGTAATCATATTTTGGCGCGGGAACTCAAGAAACTTATTCTTGGGACTGAGATATTTAATCAGCGTGATATAAGGAGAATTGACACTAATTTGAAAGCGAAAATCGACTTGTTCAGGCATGAGTCGTCATCCTTTCAGAAGTTCCACACAGGTAATAAAAGAGTCCGTAATTATCTGTCAGCCGAAATTCCAATCCATTACGGGACACATCAGCTAAAAAGTTACGGTTGATTTGTGCTTCCAGTTCGTTACACCAGATTTTCTCAGTGTGCGGCAACAGACTATTTAGCTCACGAGATAAATAGTGGGCTGTACCACCAGCAAATATCATCTCGTCCACATCAGAGGGGATGCGACTACGCAACCAACTAAAAAGATTAATCCAGTACTCCTCTCGTGCAGTTGCTACTGCTGACCTAATTTGAGAAAGTTCTGTATCTCGTAAACCAGGGTCTTGAACCCGGATTAAGTGAGCTAAAGCCTTAGTGCTGATTTTAGAACCAGCCTTAGAAATAGCCGCCGCCAACTTCAAAGGCTTTTGTCCAGATACCAACCGTTGCACACAGCCAACTAACTTGTTGAATCCTAAATCTTCGGTAACACCTTGAGAAATCATACCTCTGTCCATAATCAGCAAAGAGATATTGCGATAACCAATCATCACCACCGCGATTTTACGTTCTTTGAGACTGGAACCGGGAGCGCGTCCCCGCGAAATTAAACCAAAACCTTCTGGACGACAGAGGAAACTTTCCAACTCAAACGAGCGTTCCACACCGCGAAACCGAAAACCAGCCAGAGCTTCAGTCACTAATTGTTCAAATAATTTGCGGTCTTCGTACTCACCGTAAGGCAACAGCACCCCCAAACGGATAGTTGCGCCATTAGAAAGAGAGTTTTTTTGTGCAAGAGCGCCTACAAGAGCCAAAGTCTTGTAAAGAGCAAGTTCAAACTTTGGTTCAGAAAGTTTTAAATCTGCATAGAATCGGTCTTGGGCGAGGAAACCAACAGCCCGATATTGTCCTTTGTACTCAACCCAAGCAGAATTTTCAGCAGCCGGACTACCAACACAGCTTGATTCGTAAGCTACAAGACTGGCTTTAGGAACTTGGGCAACTTCCGGTTCCATCAGTAGTAGTTCCGGGTGGAAGGATTTGAGAGTATAGAAAATCTTGCTCAGGGATGAACCTGGATCAAATGCAATTGTTAAATCTGCCATCGCTATTTGCTTGGCTGAAACCCTTTAATTATTAAACAACAAACTGCCAAAAAAAAGGCAAAATTAAGGAATTTTACAAAAAGGTAAATATAAGGAATTTCAATGGTAAATCAATGGCATTTCAATGGCAAATACAAGGAATTATTCCATCAGATTTCCGTGAAATATAGGAATTTCGGGAAATTTTCGCTATTCAGGAAAAAATAAGGTAAATCAATGGCATTACCAAGGTATTTGCAAGGTAGTGGTAAGGTAAATATAAGGATTTTGGCTTTAAAAACCCAGTTTACCAAAGGGATTTCTCCCTCTGGACTCCCTCCGAAAAATTCTCGCACAGTACGCAAAAAAGTTTTGCCCGAAATTTGAAGTAGATTTAGAATTGGAGTAGGCGAAGAAAACCTGTATTAAGTAATATTAAAAATTGCATTACTCAATACTACAGAAAGTAACTTCCACGCTTTTAAAAGCAGAAGCGCATCAAATGATGTCGATGTGTTTCTGGAGTAATAGCCATTATTGGAGTAGCTGCCCATCTCCAAGAAAAAAATCTTCTACTGTAGTGATTCGGGTAGCTTATTTTAAAAAAGTCAATTGGGTGGGGTTTAACTTTTGTAAATACCATGCAGAGGCGGTGAAAATATTCAGAACCCTACCAGCCAATGACAGATTTTTTTATGAGATTAAGTTGAACTGTTATGCTGCATTCAACGTGTGGTGTATTGATGTTAAGCACTTTGAAAAACTAATAAGCGAACTTAACAATTATGTGGATATAGGGCTTGAATTTATAATTAGCACTCCCGATCAAGTCCCCGAACTGTTTCAAGCACTAAACCTGACATTCTATGAAAGGAGTGTTCAGTGTTAACAGGCAAGAACTCAGAACCACAGCAAGCAGTACATTACTTCATGGAAGGGTATTACCAGGAGGGTACTTCACGCTGGTCTGGGAAAGGTGCGAAAAAATTGGGACTATCAGGAGCAGTTGATCACCAAGAAACTTTTTCTAACATCGTCAATGGGCGATCGCCTGACGGCAGCCAAAACCTCTGTGCTAGAAAGTTAGACTCATCGCAACGTCGAGCGGCTACTGACTTTACATTTTCTGCACCGAAAAGTGTCAGCTTGCAAGCGTTAGTAGATGGGGATGAAAGGCTGATTACTGCTCATCAGTTAGCCGTACAAAAGACTTTAGAACTGATTAAAGAACGTTATAGCTACACCAGAGCCACAACCCAAAATGGGCAGCAACTGATCCGGACTAACAACTTAGTAGTCGCGGAGTTTGACCATATTGAAACCAGGGAACTAGACCCGCATCTACATACTCATGCCCTGGTCATGAATATGACACAGCTAGAAAATGGTAAATGGTACAGTCTTTTAAATGATGAAATTTTCAAAAACAAGAAATTTCTGGGTATGGTGTACCAAAACTACCTAGCAGTGGAAGTACAAAAATTAGGGTATGAGGTGGAAGCTAGGAATCATGGGCAGTTTGAGATTAAAGGTTTTCAGGAAGCGGATTTAAAGGAGTTTTCTAAACGAAGACAGCAAATATTAAGTGCAGCAGGCGAAAACTCAACTTGGACAGAACGCGAAGCAGCTTGGACTGCCACCCGTAACTTGAAGCAGAAAATTAACCCTGTGGAGTTAAAAGCCAAGTGGAGAGAGGAAGCAGCAGCACTGGGGATCAAGTTTGTACAGCCAGGAGAAGCGCAACCAGAACTACAACCCCGGTTAGTGAGCTATGAAAATTTAGAAGATGCGATCGCTCACTGCTCGGAAAGAAATGTCGCTTTCACCCAAGAAGATTTAGAAAAATTCATCCTAAACCAAGGGCTAGCCACGGAAGTTAATCAGATTGAACCGCTAGTTAAAGCTAACCCGGAATTACTCAGCCTGTCTCAAGAAAACCGCGACTTTACCACCCTGGCAGCAGTTAACCGAGAACTGGCAACCATTAAATTGATGCAGTCTGGGATGGGTAAAGTTAGCCCACTTGCTCACCCAGAAGTAGTTGAAAGCCACCTGGAGAAAACAGCTTTAAACCTGGATCAACGTCGAGCGGTACTGACAGCAGTAACCACAACAGACCAATTTATGGCATGGCAGGGGGTAGCTGGCGCTGGTAAAACTTTCGCCCTCAAGGAATTCAAAGCGATCGCTGCCGCCTCTGGCTACACCATCAAAGGCTTTGCTCCTAGTTCGATGGCTGCTAAAGTCCTGGGCCAAGAGTTGGATATCCAAGCTGAGACTGTTGCTAGATTATTGGTCTCTGAATCACCCCAAGAAATTGAACCTAATCAAATTTGGATTGTGGACGAAGCAGGGTTACTCAGTGCTAAAGATGCCCTTGATCTTCTAGAACGGGCAACCCTTGAGCAAGCCAGAGTGTTGTTAGTGGGAGACACAAAACAGTTATCAGCTGTAGAAGCAGGCAACCCCTTCAAATCCCTACAACAGGCGGGAATCAAAACTAGCCACTTAAACGAATCTTTGAGGCAACGTGCGCCAAAGCTGAAACTGGCAGTAGACCTGATTGCTTCTGGCCGTATTGAGGAGGGATTTTCACGCCTCGATGAAAACGGTTGCATCCAGAGTGTAAAAGCAGAATCCAAAATTGAGGCGATTGCCCACGACTATGTAACAGCCACACCAGAACAACGAGCGCAAACCCTGGTACTGGCTGGAACAAATTTTGAGCGTTTGGCAATCACTCAAGCCATTCGGGGGCATTTAAAGGCTGAGGGTAGTTTAGGAACTGCGATCGCCATCACCCAACTGCAAGCCAAAGACTTAACTTCAGTACAAATGCGCTACACCCACAACTTTGAACTGGGTGATATGGTCATGCCCACCCGCAATTACAAGCGCCGGGGGCTGTCCAAGGGCAAGCTTTATGAAGTGGTGGATAAGGACAGTGACCAACTAACACTCAAAGCTAGTGATGGTAAGCATTTTAAAGTAGACACGGGATTTAAAAAGGCGGTTTACCAACGTCAAAAGATTGAACTTGCCGAGGGCGATCGCCTACGCTGGACGAAAAATGACCGACAATTAGGACGGCGCAACGGTCAAGAGTTTGTAGTTAAAGCCATTGCAGGTTACAACGCGCAAATTCAGTATTTAGAAAGTGGTCAAACTGAATTTATTAACCTGCAACAAGCACAACACTTAGATTATGCAATCGTCAGCACTACATATAGTAGTCAGGGAAAGACGGCTGACCAAGTATTGATTGCTGCTGACAACACCATTGGACAAGAAAGCTTTTACGTTGCGGTCAGCCGTGCTAGGTATGAATTGAAACTCTACACGGAAGATAAAGACAATTTACTAGCCTTGGCGCAGTCGAGTAGGGTTAAAGAAAATGCATTGGTGCTACTGCGACAGAAAGAGTTAGAGAAGCAGCACCAATCAAAACTAGAGAAAGAAATGGTTGTAACTGCTCCGATTGTAGCTAAAACATCCACCACGGAGCAGGAAAGTAAAGAAGCGGAGGGGCAGAGGAGCAAAGAGGTGGAGGCAAGGGAGGGGAGGAGCGGGGGAGCAAAGGAGCAATCTTATACTGAGTCCTCCCCTCTGCCCCCCTGCCCTAGACCTCTGCCAAGTTCTTCCCCTCTGCCTCTTGTTTTTAAAACTCTACCGCCGGAAGCACCAAAAACTGTTGTTCCTACTCCCAAACCATTTATTAGAAAACCAGTTCCAAAAACAGCACAGCCAACAGTGGCATTTTGGACTCCTAGTAATATTAGTGAAGCCCCAGAAAAACTTGATTCTCAACACTGGCAAGAATTAATACAAGGTAGCGCCATCCACCCCGAAATTGCCAGCCTTAATTTCACTAGCTTGCATCAAACTCTTGATTGGGAGCATGAAGCTTGGGAATACCTCATGTACAGTGATAAACTGCCACGCACTAACACTGGTAGGCTGTTTTCAGGGATAATAAGTAAATATGCTCATATTGAATCAGGCGGCTGGTGGTGTGATGCTGGCGTTAATCCCAACTCCTTCGCCAATCTCCAATCAGGGGATAAACCTGATAGAAAGATATGGGGATGCTACAAACCCAATAACCCCAGAGAAAAAGCTGATAAACCCGGCAAATTCATCAAATATGAACATCCACCCCAAACTGAACTCAGTATTTTCTTGCTCGATGTACCTGATGATATTGCTGGGCGTATCTATGAAAAAGCTGGGGTACAACCAACCGATTGCGATCGCCAAAGCGGATTTTGGTATTGTGTTTGGAAACATAACCTACCAGTCACGATTACTGAGGGAGCAAAGAAAGCAGCCAGTTTGTTGAGCCAGGGTCATGCAGCGATCGGGCTACCGGGAATCTATGCTGGTTATCGCAGTAAAGATGAGTTTGGGGAGCAGACCAAAGCTCGGCTGATGGATGAATTAGCTGTTTTCGCCACTCCAGAACGGCAGATAACTTTCTGCTTTGATTACGAGACACGCCCGGACACTCAGCGAAATATAGAGATTGCTATCTCACGCACTGGGGGGCTGCTGGAGGAACGGGGAGCTAAAATTAATGTGGTGACGTTGCCGGGGCCAGATAAAGGCGTTGACGATTTAATAGTGGCTCAGGGGCCACTAGCATACGAAAAGGCGTTTTACGAAGCGTCAACTCTCAAGGCATGGCGAGATAACAACAATAAACAACGACATACTGCACCAGCACCACCCAAAAAGTTGAGTGACCAAGAGCGCAAACAACGGCTTCAACAACGTTTTTCAGGTCAAGTTACTCACAAGGCATTTAAGAAAGCCATCGATGCACTGACTGACCGAGAACTATTGTACTTAGAACAAGCGGTCAAGGAATATTTTGCCCAGCCAGTTGCTCAAGTACCAGCACCTGTTGATAAACAGGCTATTGAAAACGAAATTACTCAGCTTGGGCCACAAATTGATAGTTTGTGGTTAGAACACGCTATCCAAGAGAAAACTATCAGAGCAATGGAGCATTTTCCGCTTCATAAGTTGAGTAATAAGTATAACTTGAGACTAGAGCAGCAATTACAAACTATTGGAACTATCAAAGAATTAGTCACGTATCAGCAGCAGCTTCAGTCCAAACTTCAGGAATACGAAACCCAGGTAGAAAATCATCACTCCTGGGAGAACCAACAGCAAACTATTGAAATGAAGACTATGGCTGAAATACTAAACTCTCCTCAATTACAGTCACGACTAACGAGTATTTTGGATGAGATAGAACTTAAACAACAGCAAAGTCAAGCTAAGTTGTCTATTTCTCAGCAGCCATCACCACAACCGCGTCGAGGTTTGAGAAGGTGAATTATGTGCAACCTGAGTTACCCTTAAATCAATGGGGACAAATGATCTGTGAAACTAATCAAACACAGGCGGTTAAACTATATCGAAAAGCATTGCTTTCATCAAAATGGTTAACCGTTTACTGATACAACAAGGAATTGACCAAAATTTACTATGAACTACCCCTGGCTCAAACTTTCGCACAGCCAGAGGTAGTTCATTATCTGAGTTTTATACCTGCACAAGTCAGATAAAACCTATTATCTTCTCAATTTTGTTGACTGTGATTGAGTATTAGTATGTTTTAAATAATCAGAAACTACCTCTCCTACTTCCTCTAACGATTCAACATCATTCTCTGTAGCATTAGCAGTCAAATCACCGTCAACCATCACAGCCCGACCATCTTTAGCTGTAACAGTAATACTATCTCCATTTTGGTAAAAGTTGTAATTCTTACTCTCATAACTGCGTGAACCATCAGAATGCTGATCACCAAAAAGACGCAGCATGGAATCTACACCCTTGGCAAGAGCCTTGCCTTTAATATCCATCACACTGTTAGTAACTTTTTCGAGATTCTGCTTCACAGTATGATTAGCTGCTGAGTGGATATCACCAACAGCTTGAGTTATCTGTTTATGGACTGTATTAACTTCCTCTGAAACCTTATTGTGAATAGCACCCATAGCAGATTGATGACGCTCCATGCCATGCTGAATCTCATCAGTGACTAACTGCTTGACTTCACCAATACCATCGTTAACTACACCCAACTGTGATTCAAATTCATTTTTAACAGCTGCAACTTGTGACCTCATCTCAGTTTTAAGAGACTCCATCTGTTGATTCATCTGCTCTTTTAAAGTGACAATTTGAGCCTCTAATTGGGTTTTGACTTTATCAACTTTGGGAGTGAGGGCAGTTTTTACCTGTTCATAGAGATTTTTGGCAGTGTTCTTAGCCTTAGTCTCAATCGAGTTTATCCAATCATGCAAGGTTGCATTCTTGACCGCAGGGTTATTTTGATTATTTATAGCTTCCAGTCCCTTCTGCAATTGCTCAATAGTTTTTTGTTGAGCATCAAAAGCTTGTTTAAGACTAATCAAGTCTGTCGATAATTTTTGAGTAACTTCAACGCTTGATTGCTTTTGAGTAGCAAAACTATCAATCAAACTTTGCTGGTTTTGAACCTTTTGCTGTAAAGCCTCTACCTGCTTTTGTAAATCCTCAATGCTCGAAGATTGTTGTACTGATTTGGCTGGTTGTTGAGACTGGGATTGATTCTGGCTAATCTGGCTACTTAAACCCAGTTTATCACTTAAAACCTCTCCATCCTTAACATGATAGACCTTATCCTTACCAATCATGATGCGGACAGAACCTTTCAAGTTTTGCGGGTCATTGATAGCCGTCTTGATTTTATCTACCAGTTCTGGAGTCATCAAATTTACGGACACTTCGCCATCAGGATGCCCTTTATACTTGGGTTGGTTGCCAACGTAAATTGATAAGTCTTTAGTAGTGTCTAACTCTTGAAATTTTCCTTTTTCTAGCAGCTTATGCAGAATGTCATTGAGGATTTCTAAATAATCATGTTGCACTTGTTTCGCCTCAGATTTTATTTCATCCATGATTTGTAACTCCTACTAAGGAACTAATGAGAGTCGATGGACTGACTAAGACATCTGGTAAAACTACACCTCCTAAACGATTGAGAATTACATCTCCTTCAATTTGGATATAAGCCCATTGGTCATCAATTAGAACTGAAATTGACTTTGTGTTATCAGGTAAGTTGGTCACTTTATAATCTTTTAGCTCTCCATTTACTATGAAAATATGAGGGCTTTCTGCATCGCCATAGTAAATTTCAATGAATTCTGGGACATGATTTTCAGGGAACGGTGGTTCATCCCAAAACTCTGCTGCATTGAAGATGTCAGTTCGATAAGTGTTAACTAACGAGGCAATATCAAGCGGCAGTTTGCTTAACAATCGCAATTCGTATTCAGATAAATTAGTCACGTTGCTTTGCTCCAAATTCAAGAATTCAAAAATAAATAATTTTAGGAATTTGTAACCCTTTCATCTGAGGGAAAAATTTATCGAAGAAGGCAGTTCTTGCTCCCGAATTTCTCACTCATAGGGTGGGGAGTGTGGGAAGCACTTTGCGCTCAGGGTAAGCGCCCATTCTCAATTCCTCCTCATTCTCCCCACATCCCCGACACTCCGCAAACTGCGATCTGCCTTTCTGCGGTCATAAATTACCTCCTAAAGATTTTTCAATCTGTTATTCGCCTCTGCCTTTTTATCAACTAAAGGCAATAACATCTCTGCCTCTAAATGCCGGATTTCTAACTCTTCCCCAGATGGTTCACGCAGAGTAGATTGTGAGATAAACTGTTGCTGGAGTTCATACCACTTTTCAATACTTTTCGCCTCCAAGTTAATATCAGATTTTGGAATACGAATTTGCTCTAATAGCGGAATACTTACATCTCTACCAGAGCGAAAGCCAGGACTAACAATTACGGCTCTGCCTTCCGGTAAGGTATTAAATTGGTTAACCTCAAATAAATTGCGGGTACTGTTTTGCTCAGAAATTGAGGTACTTGCACCACCTTTACCACCGGAACTGCGTGAAAGTTCTCTGTGCTTGATTTGCTCGTCACCTAAGAAGTTACTAAAACGTTCCGCCGCCACATCATCTTGGGGATTAAAGAAAGCTTTTGTAGCGCAACCGCCAAATATAGCATTGGTTGTTTCTTTGGAATAAGCCTTCTCAAGCTGTGATAAGTTTTGCAATCCCAGCAAACAAATCAAGCCATCCTCGCGGTTTTGATTGAGCCAATCAACTAAGGCTGGTAGATACAAAGTTGGTAATTCATCCAGTGCCAAAACTAATGGTTCTGTGCGTTTACCAGCTAAATTTCGAGAACATAAAAGGTGCAAGATAGAAACTAACAAAGGAGCAATTACATCTCGCTTCTCCTTGTCCATGCCGAAAACCACCATTTTCCGCCCCTTCATATCTAAGGGGATATTTGTTTGACCACAGAAGCCAGAAAGGGTGGATGGGGTCATAAAGCGAGTAAATAATCCGCTTGTTGTACCGACAATACTAGCGGCAGTTTCTGGAGAACCCGCTACAGATAAGAATTGGTCAAAGGCAACTTTTACCCAAGGATTTAAAGAAGCTTGTTGAATGCGGTCAATTAATTTAGGCAAACTGAGAATGGCATGGCACATCATAATGTCAGGAAAACAAGTACCCCGCGCCAGCATGAAGATTGCTTGTGCCAGCTGATCCCCTGCATTAGCAAAAAATCCACTATCTAAAGCATCACCACTTGTCAGCTTAAAATTACGATTGAGGACGATCGCTAACTGACGCGCCATCTCTGCATCAGTTTCACTCCGTAGAAAATCTAAGGGATTAGCTACGCAGGATTCAGGAAAACCAGGGGAGAGGATAGAAACCTCATACCCACGCATGGCGGCGTATCCTGCTAGTTTGGGTGCTTGCCCTTTAGCGTCAGCTGTAGCCGATTCTTGGTGAGCATACTTAAAATCGTAAAGGATAATTGGTAGTCCCTGGTCGATAGCAGAACGCACCAGAGGGTTAATCATGGAGAAGGTTTTACCAGAACCAGCCCCGCCACAAACTAAAATTCCACGTTGTACATCTGGCAGATAGAGTCTGCTTTTATCTTCTGGAATATTGATAATGCGTTTATTGTCAACAACCTGAAAAGTAGTACCTTTAGGTGTACCAATGTATAAAGCTACCCTGTTATGTTTGCGTTCAATCAGTTGTTTGCAGGCCAGCTTACGAGCTGCTGTTTTCTCCCTACCTCCTGCCCATCGCGCCCGTGCTAGTTTGTTTGTTGCCCCTCGCCCCTCCATTGCTTTCGCTAACATTAACGCCCCCACACTTACAAGTAATCCCAAACCCATTGGGGAGAAAAAGGCATCCTTAAAATTCTCAGGAACAAGGTTATAAGCTGGGGGGGCAGGGGTCGCTGGGGAGTAAAGAGAGCTATTTTTCAATGAATCTTTCTCCCCCTGCTGCACACCTTCCCCTGCTCTCTTTACTTGTTGGGTAGTTTTGGATATTTCAGCCATTTTCACCCCCTCCCTAGAATGACTAAATCATTCTCTTGAGTGGGAATCCAAGGTACAGGGCCAATAAAGTAGGGAGTGCAAGATTTACCACCCCAGAGAAAGCTAATGCAAAAACGAAAAAATAGCCCAAAGTTGGCTGTACCAGTGGACTCATTTACACCAGTTAGCACAACTTTGAAACCAGAACCGTAGACAAGCCTACCTGTTGGTTCTTTACCACCGTTAACACGTTGTAAGATCCCAAAACCACCGTCTACTTTCTGAGCAGAACCAGAAGCCCATCGCTTACCGTAAAGGTTGCCAGCTTGCCCTGCAACATCACCTAGTTCTAGGAATGGACACTCTTTACCCACATTACAGGCGACAACAACATTTTTGTTGGAACGATTTACCCTACCAGAAACAAAGTAATTCTCTCTTGCCCTAGAATCACCACGTTCCGAATTACCTAAAACCACAGAAGCTATACCCACCACATCCAAACCCGAATTAATCGGCTGTGGCATCTTGTCAAAAGGTACTTGATTTAGCCCCGGCACTTGATTAATGTAGCTTTGCTGCCAGCCTGGAAATCTTGATAGTTGCGTCTGATTAAGTCTAGGAATTGAGTTGATGGGATATCGACCTAGATCCAGTTTTTTACCCAAAGGGGTATTAGCAGCTTGTGGATTAGATTTTAAAATAGTTGAAATCTTACCGTTCAGTCCAATTTTGAGCGAATTTTGGTCAGGTTTGTTTGACTTTAGAGTAGCTGCGGCTATTGAATTAGAAGTTATGCTACTGTAACGAGATTGCGCGAATAAATCATAAATAGGTGGAACTTGATTAATATCAAGGTTGCCCAAGCTGGGAATAGCTTTGACTAGGGTGTTAGGAGTTTGCCACTGCATTAATCCCAAGTCTTTGAGTGTAAGCTTGGGGCCCAGAGGTACGATAACAGAGATAGTTTTCAGGCTGAAGGCAGACATTTGAAAAGCATCATCTACGTCCCCCAACATAATTACAGAATCAATACTCTGTCCGGCTGTCCAAGAACGGGAGGGATTATAGCCAATTTTGGCGGCTATATCTGGGGAAATATCAAGATATCCGGGCTGTTGTAATGGATCTAAGCTACTCCAATTGATTTTTGACCAGTCTGGAGACTTTAATTGATATTTACCGGAATTATAAGTAACTGTTGGAATTTCTGCATTGGCGACACTGGGTAATTCTAGAAGTGATGTCGCAACTATTGAGGCAGAAACTATTGATAATAAAGCTCTATTGTTAATCACTGAGTTTGCCCCCATTGCATCAGTTTATTGAACATTTCTTGGGGAATACCTGATAACCTAATAGCCTCTGTCCTACTTTTACCTCTCCTCAATAAACGGATGGTATCTTGCGTTTGTCGCCATACTATAGACTTAGGTTTGATTGCGCCATTACCCACCGCCACCGCTAAACCATAAGCTACGGCATTAGCATCATTTCTTTGTGAAACAGTGCTGGTTTGCGAAGAAGTATTGACTGTTAAACGTGGTTTTTTATCAAAATTTCGAGGTGCGGTGTTATTGGTAATATTATTGGTATTATTTAATCTATTTTGATTAACTAACGGTTTTTCAGCTATTAATAACGGCTGTGGTTTATCCGAATCTGGCTTAATAATTAAACTGGTATATTCTGGTTTACCTCTAGCCGGAATCAACTGAAATTGATATTGTTTTTGACCGTCAGCATTAGCAGTAATCACGGTAATCACGGTACTACCATCTTGACTGGAAGTTAAAACCGGAAAACTAATTGGTTTAATTTGTCTGAGGAATAAAATTGTAGCTCCTCCACTACCACAATTTTCATCTGATGCACCACGCTGACATAAGTTGCCATTAGAAGTTAAAGCAAAGCGGGAAGGGTCTCCTAACCACACTTGCTTGATGGTTTCACCTGTGGGAATGAAATTGATAGTCAAACCGTAACCAGCCCAAATCTTTAAGTCAATTCCATGAGAATTACTACCTTGAGCATCTTGTGAATAAACATTTCTCGCGGCTGGTAGTGCTAAAGCTGTGCCTGTATTAGCGTTGATAACTAACGTAGTTAGCAGTAAAAAACCTAAACGTTTCATATCACAACGGATTTATCTGCAAGAAATTGTGTAATAGTTATAAATTCAGAATTTAGAATTTATCCTTTTAACTCATTATTCATTGCCTAATTTCATATCGAAATTGATTGATTGACAAAGATTTGCACTGGTTTACCTGTTTCAATTACAAAAACTTGTTGTTGCTGTTGTACTTGTTGTAATTGCTGCTCATTGGAATTTTTCATCCTACTGAGAATTTGATTAATACTGCCTTCAGTAAAACCAGCCAGTAAATTCTTATCACTGTTACTTGTTGTAGTGGTTGTTGTACCCAAAGAGCTAATTGTTGTCTCTGAATTAGCTCTATTTTGAATCTCAGCCACCTTAGATAAACCAGACAGCATAGATGCCATAAGCGAATTGCCTAAATTACTGCCACCTTGACGAGATTCAGCTTTAAGTAAATTGCCGTTTTTACCCAATACCAAAATCGAATTCTGTGGCAGTGGCTTTTCCTCGGTTTTACCGTTGATGTTCACTAATACAGAAACAGCCGTCATCTGCACTATTTCTGAGTTAGTGGGATTGATCATAGCCACAACATAAGCATCTTTGGGTAAAACTTCAGACCCATCAAATGCTTTCAGGGGTTGAGTTAAACGAATCAGGCTATTTTGCTGCTGCTGATTACTTACACCACTACCCACCCAGGCTACAGGAGTCTCTATCACACCCGCCGCACGAGTTCCGACTAAAACCCGCTTGCCATCGTAGTTAGTCGGTGGTGGCTGTGGTGAAGAATTGCGATCGCCCCCAGGTAGCCTATCTGGTTTTATCCCTATACCCCCATTCACTTGAACATTACCCAATTCTGCCTCTTCCTGGTTTAAATCTGCATTGCCAGTGTCAGTAGAGGAGTAATTACCGACATTAGCAGCTGCTAACCACTCCTGCATCGGGTCTTTAGGAGTGGTACGAACGGGTAACGGATTGGAGACAACTTGAGATTTTACGGGTTTAGGTATAAGAGCAGACACAGATTGTCTGACTACTGGTTGAGCAGCCACGCGATCGCTTCTACTAGGTCTAGTAACAGTAGGTGGCGGTGGTGCTTGATGAATAGTTAATGGTCGCGTTGGTGTAGGCTGAGTTTTGACAGTGACTGTAGCTGTAGGGGTAATTGTTGGCGTTGGTGGTGCAGTTTCAGCGTTTTTTTTAGTAACAGCTTGTAACTCCCCTTTTTGAGAGGTGAGAGCGATCGCTGTTTTAAGCTCTCCTTCCTCATTTTCATCATCTGATTTAATATCTGTCTGAATACTTTTTGCATTTTGCTGGGCTGGCTTATCACCGGGAGAATTCAAAGCCCCTGTAATTGAGCTAATCATCGTTCCAAACATGACAACTATTAACAGCACCCCACCAGAGACTGTTAACCCTTTTAGTAATGGGTGATTAGCTACAGGGCGAGTAGTGACAATTTCTTCTGGTTCAGTTTTTTGTTCATCCACAGGTGATGATGTTTCTGAAACATTGGAAATTTCTACCCCATTCATCCGAGCAAATTCTTGGCTTCTATGGGAAGTATCACCAGTAGTAGCTTCAGAATTCGTATTTACAACTTGACTTTGATTTGACATAAAGCTACTTTCCTAAATCTAAATCTTGGATGCGGTAAATTTCCATTCCCGCTTTTCTAGCTCTATAAGCCTCTATCTGTGGTACAGAAGGATTATTCGGTAAAGGTGGTGTATCTACTGCTTTCACAAATACAGTTTTATTAAAAGAAATAGCCTTACCTAATTGGTCTTGACCTTTAAAAACTACTAAGTTGGCAACCATTTCTAATCGCCATTTACCTTCTTCTATTTTCTGAGGAGGCGAAAGATGGCGTACAAGTAAAGCTGATTGAGTATCACCATTAAACACGTCAGGCGGTGTTAAAGCTGCGATTTCTCGCAGAAAACTAGCGCGAAAATCTTCTGATAATGCAAATCCTGCACTCCAAGTATTTGTAGTGAGTTTTTTATCAGATACTTGTACACCGGGGTCAAGTTTTAGTTTGGTTGGATCTAAGTTACTATCAGACGACTTGGGAACGGCATTCCAACTCATCAAATTCATCATTGTCCGCCCTGCAAAGTCCATAATCGCTTGGTCAGTACGGTCTTTTTCTCCTACAGCAATTGCTCTAATGGAAGTACCGTCTTGAAGTTCTACTAAGGTAGGTTTCTGGTTAGATATTTTACTTAATTTACTGGAATTAGTTAGATTTATCAGTAACAAGAAGAGTAAGATAACAGCTTGCCCTATTGATACTAAGGGAGTAAAGTTTATCTCTTTCTTATCAAGTAATCTCATCTGAATACCCTCCCTGAGATTAACCTCCCACTGCTAGAGAAACATGAGAAAGCTGCCATCCCTCCACCAGACCCCATTGCTAACGCCAGTATTGGAGACAAAATTGCTTGTACTAGCTGTAAGAACAAGGGATTATTGTTACTAGCATTCACTATTGCACTAGCAGCCATTCCACAAACAATTGAGTATGACATGAGTACCAAAGTCAGTGCTAACCATCCTGCAACCCAAGCATAGATGGGTTTAGCTCCAAAAGGGAAAAGTGAAAGCACTAAAAAAATAGGGGCGATATAGGCATTTAGTAAGAATGTTACTTGCACAACATATTGAAAGGCTGCTTGTAAGCCACTGAATATAATCCATGACAGGGCTTGCACCATTGAATTAATAGTTTGCCCAGCTATATCTAATGGATTCCAGCTATTTGAATAAGAGGATATACCATATTTATTTTTGTAGGCTTGAGCTTGCTTTTGAATTTCATCGGCTTTCTCTTTTTGACATATTTCTCTTGGGTTTATAATGTTTCCTTGGTTATCTTGTCCATTTGTAGGCTTTTTTTCACACTCTTGCATTTGTGCTTGAACTGAAAGAGCAAAAGCCTGATCCATATTGGCAGTACGAATAGCATCTCTCAAAGTAATGCCATTTCTCGTAATACTTAATACTTTGTCATTCAAATTAACCGCTACATTACGAAACATCAGAGACGTGGTAGAAAGTAACTGTCCATTATTAACTGTCAACATTAAACAGACTAATAATGGATAGACCATCTCATTCAAAATTTCATGACTAAATCCTTCCTGAATTAACCTAGAATACCAACTGATAGACCAGAAGGAAACAAAAACCACTCCACATAAAGCAGAAACAGCAACTACTGCTTTAAAAACTTCACTGTTCCCGTTAGCTAAATCTTGCCAGTCTTGGTTAAATGAAGATACAACCATGCGAGAGCCGTTAATCGCACCGTCAACTATATCTTCCGCGTTTGTATCTCCAGTAACTGCTAGTAAATACCGGAATTTAGTTAAATTATTTAGCATTACTTTGTTCCCAAAAAGCATCAGCGAAAGCGGCACTACCTATAATTTGTCTTGCACTGGAATTATTATTAGCTTGCTCTTTTCTTGCTTGTTCATCCAACCTACTGGAAATGTCACTCAAATTGATATTGGCTGCTGATAAAGCTCTAGTTTGTTTTTGTGCTTCACTGTGAATTGATTTAGTAATAACTGTTGTTTGTAGATTCTGCACTGCCATCTTTTTCAAGATGTCTTGAGTGATGACATCATTTTGTACTTCATCAGCAGTATTAGATGAATTTTCTACAGCATAATTAGAGATTTCTGCTTCTTGCGCTTGAGTTTTTTGTCCTTCTTTACCTAAAACAGATCCAGATAGCCCATAAGTATAAGCTTGATGCCATTGTCTCTGAGCATTTTCACCTTGGGTTTGAGAATCAGTTTCTACTAAATCAGTATCTTGTTGTTGAATAATCACTTTGATATTTTTACCTGCTTTTAATGGGTCAGGTATACCCATAACTCCATTTGTAGAAGTGATGGCTATATCTAAGTCTTTATCTTTGTTTGAGTCTTTCGATAGCTGGCTAAATTCTTGGCTATACTGCTTAATGTATGACTGCAAGCTTGTCAGGACTTGCTGAAATTGTTCTAAAAATGAAGATTTTGCTGTAGCTGGTAAAGCTGAATAAAAAACGAATACAATTACTAGACTACTAAAAACTGCTAAACGGCGGTAGATAGGGGCTAATGTCAACTGGTTGAGTGATTTCATATAAATTCTCCAAGGAGACTGTAAAAGATTTTGGAGCGCAAGCAGATATCACCTCTGCTTTATTTCCTAAAATTTTCTTGCCAGTTACTATTAGTGGTGCTGGAGGTTGTTTATCAGTTCTCTTAGATAACCTTTCAAACAAGCTCCCCTCATACCGTGGATGTTCAGGTATTAAAGATGCTGGCTGTGAGTACATTAAAATATAGTCTTTTTCAGATATAAAATCTGTATTTATTCCTGGCTGTTTTAGCTTTATTTTAAATGGTTGCTGCATTAAAGATGAATAGTAAGCAGCTTTTAAGAATCGATTGCTTTGTACATCATTGCTGGCATTTTCAATCATTTCTTGACAAGTTTGCTGCTTCTGGGCAATATACTTCTCATGCTGTTGCTGATGCCACTTCCACACTTCAAATGATGCCCATGAAGATAAAACTCCTAAAATAGCCAACAAGACTTTATATTGTGCAAATCCCGTAGCAATTTCTAACTTTTTCATAAAGGCTTACCTTGCTTAATGCAACCAACATAGTATTTGGCAAATTCAGACACCCACTGAAATTTATCTGAGTACATTGCTTTAAATCTGTCGCGTGCCACTTGTTCTTCTCTGCTATTAGCAACTAACGCCAACATTGGGTAAGAAGGATAGTAACGACAGCGTATATATTTGTTGTTGTAATCCAATAGCCAAAGCGTATATAGCTGTTTTATATTGGGACGAAAACTTTCATTTTTATCAATAATTTGCTTTGGAATGCCTAAATGCTCTGAAAAACTTTTTGCAGCCCCTGGTACTATCCGCCCTATTAACCGACAGGGCATATTTTGTAAAATTTGTTCACCAGCTTCTGAGTTAGCGATCGACAAAATATCTTGACCTGCAAGTATGACCCGACAGCCGGATTTTCGAGCAGTCGCGCATTTACGACCCACTAACCGCGATAAAGCAGCAAACCGCAACAATACACTGGATTCATCCATGAAGAAGACGCTATTGGGTGCTGATAGGGATTGCCTGGAAGCGGCAATATAAGCAGACATCCCGAAAACTTCAGCGTCTTTACTTGATTGCAGGTTGGTCAGGGCAAAGGTAATTAGCTTGGCATCAGTATCAAAGGTGGAGGGACGGCAGATAGCATTGCCAATGGTACTATTTCTCCAATATTGAAAGCGTAGGCGGATATAGTTCAACGCTCTATCTACGTTTTCATCTTCATAACCCAAGTTTATGTGGTCTGTAGAAAAGAAATACTCCATGTCTGCAAGGGTTGGGGTATTCTCCCAAGCCGCAGAACCTAATCCTCCTTTCTTGGCAAGAGCAAAGCGTCGTTTAATGTCGGGGTCATCGTAAAAGGCTTTTGTCCCTAGTGGGATGAGGGATTCGATTGTCTGGGACAAGAAACCATCAAATGATTGCGAACCCAAGACTAATTGAAGAACAATCAAGTTGACATCGTTTCTGTGGGCTTTAGCTCGTTCCTCCCGTTGTTCTTCAGGGATTTTTGATAAGTCTAACGGTTGCACCAAATTGTTAGACTCTTTGGAAATATCAAAGTAAAAACCGTTGTGATAGGGTGTGTAGTCCCCAAAAGTCCCTGTGCCGTCATCATTGGGCAGGTCTATCATTAAAATGCTCATATCTTGAGCTTGGCACTCGGCGATGATGGAAGCTACCAAAACTGATTTACCTGAGCCGGTTGTACCGAGAACTAAAATATTCTTGGTTTTTGATAGGTCAATTTTGACGGGTGAATCACTCTCATCTGCGATTAACTCAAACCCTTGATGATCTGCGGGACTATTCTGCACTATATTAGTTAATCCCAAAACTTCACTTGCAAAGAAAGTTTGCCGCCGATTATATGGACGCATCAAAATCGGTTCTTGCCTGATGAGCAATGTTTGCAGCCAGATTAACCAAGCATATTCATATTCACGGGTTAGTTCTGTGGGTTGGTTAATATAGCCAGCTATCAACCTACAGGCATCGTCTACTTGCTCTGCTGTATCTCGGTAAACCAGCACTACCAAGCTTAAATTTAGTGGTACATCTCCTGTATATAGTTGCCTTTGTGCTTCCACTGAGCGTTCCACATTGATTTGGGCAGAGACATCTATTGATTTTTTCTGCTGCACATTCAAATCTAATGCCCTAGAACGTTTGGTAATCATCTGCTGGGCTGCACGGTTTATCCCTCGGTCAGCCGGGGAGAATTCTGTGATGATTTCTACATCAAAAATGTTGTTACGTGAGAATAAATCCCACAGGAAACGAATTTGATGTTTAGTGGAAGCAAAGATTTCTGGTTTCCGGGTTAGTACCATTACTCCGACATACTTCTTCTCATCACCGTTTGGTAAGCAAATCCATCGTTTATCGGCAAAAGGTACACCATTATTGAGAATGATTGAGGTGAGATGCGGTTGACTGATGATTTCCAATGGTTTATCCAATGCAGCCTTTTCATCAATTTCTTCTCTTAATCCCTCTTCATCAAATATTAGAGTATGCGGAATGATTACTTCTTTTGCTCCAATGTTTTTACAAAGCTCTCTCCATAGGTCTTTATCGGTTTTAGGTTGAGGATTTAAGCCCATTTCTGAAAGAATTTGTTGGTATCTCAATGAGGCTTCTAAGGCTTTTGTCAAAATCTGTGTAAATCGCTTTTTGGTGATTTGACTAACTCCTGAATCTGTGAATCTTCTTTGGAGGAAGTTAGTCAGTTTTGCCAAAAACTTATCTACTGGGTCTGAAGTATCTAGCGATTCTGGGGTGACTGTAAATGACCAATAAATATTTAATTTGATATCTTTACGAGCTTTCTCCTTTGTCAGTTTTTGAGTTCTTGCTAACCTCCCCCAGTCTAAAAACTCACTTTCTAGAGAAGTTGGGTTATTCAAACGTTGCATTAAATAATCTGTACTATCACTATCATCGCAGAATGAACTCCAGCGACAAGTGATTTTTTCGCCTTGGGGAATTTCTTTACAGCCGTTTTCAAAGGCTTGAGCCACCGCTTCTATTTCTTGTTCTGAATGGAATAAAGGATGAATTCCAGTACAAGCAAAACCAAATATTAATTGCAGAGTGTTACTACTTTCCGTCAGGTTCTTTTTACTTAGTAGATAAGCTCCAACGACATAAGAATCTTTTTTGAGTCTGACTATAGTAGTCAAATCTAACCAATCTTCAAAGGGATTAAGGGTTTTAGGTTTAGATGAACGAGTTAGCTTGACTTTTCTAGTACCGACTTTTTTCTTATGCTGTGGTGAGGTGTAATTAGCATATCCTCTTGTCCATTTGGGGAGAATAGGATAAATCTTTGACCAGTACAGATAAGGCTTATCTCCTGAGAGGAAAGCTACTGATAAGCTAGCCCAAAATGCCAAGCCTAAACCCCAAAATATATCTAATCCGAGAATTAAGCAGAGCAGTCCAAAAACTACGCAGAATACTCCGGCGAAAATTACGAACTGTCTACCTGTAAACGGGCCAAACTTGGGGCTTTCACCTAAGCTCTGATTAACTTTGATTATCTCTTGTTTCATGAGCTTTTATAAATTGCCATTAAATCAGAAATCAGAAGCCAGAATTCAGAATAAGTACAGGTATTATCAGCATCAATAAGGCAGCGCATCCTCGTAATTTTTTGATTTGTAGCAACTGCCGTTAAATGCTGTTTAGGAGTCAGTATGGATACTGATTTAGCTATGATTTCATAGCTAAATTCCATAAGACATTACCAATAAGGTTCAGTTAAGTAAAGGGAAATTAATTATACGCCGCAACCCCTTGATAAATAGAGAAGCAGAAATAACCGAATAAAACTATTGTCAAGGCGGTAAATAAAATCATTGGCAGAGTAGTTAAGACTGCATTAGTAATCGCTCCACCTGCTGAGGCACTAGTAATTATACATTCCATTGCTTTTTGTGCATTAGAAAATATGGAATCTGCTCTAGCTGCCCTCGATTGTAAACCAATTAAAAGCGTTGTAGTGACTGAAACAAGCTGCCAACGTACCTGAAAAAATATCTTCAATAAGCTTTTTGAACCTTTATTTTTTGTTGCTCTAATATCAGCACGTTCATTTGCTGATATAGATGCTTTGAGCCGAGCCAAAGTCAAAGGTAAGTGTTTTATCTGCATAACAAAGAATAGGAAACTGCTTAACTGTCCTGAAGCATCCACTTTTGGAAGAAAAATAATTATTTCGTACCATAAACCCACTATATGGGTTGTCTAAAAAAGTCTATCTGCCAAAACTGAATGCTCCCAACTGTCCTTTGCCAAAAAGACACACTTTAATTACTAGGGATAAATCTGATTTCCTGTCAAAATCAATTATTTTGCAAAGGAACAATAAAGAAACTCTAGTGCAACTAACTAGAACCAAACCAGTTTTGTAAATTTAATTCAAATTTATATATATTTTTTTACTATTAAACCCGATTTTAGCAAAATTTTTATTACTATGAATAGTTGACAAAAGACTTTACTTGTGCAAAATTTACTATTTATTTCACTTATACAAAAATAAATTTTACTACAACTTTATTTATCTATTTTTATTAGACATCATTTAATATCTATGCTTGGTATCAAAAACAGTTATTTTGATGTCATGATGCCCATTTCTGGGACATAATTATCTTTTTTTGTGACAAAAATGCCATAAAAACTAAAATCAGTCACAACAACGCACCTATGGTTGCGCCGTTGCACATCTTTAACCGCTTTTATGCTCTTGTTTATTCAGAATGGGGCAATTTATTTTTGTTAATTTTTTATAAAAATGGTTCATAGATAGAAAAATTTAAAGGCTTTATCTTAATGCCGATTGAGTAACATTTTCCGAAATACTACGTTTAGAAAAAAAACACTGCAAAAAATTTGCTTTCTATCACCGCGTATAGTACATTTGTTCTGGATATCCAGGTTCTAATTTCCCCACTTAGTTGTGGGGTTTTTATTGAGCTTTTACAGCTAAGTCAATCATTTTTAATCAAAAGCCTGCACGATCGCAAATTCTATAGCCTGTAGTCATGTCTGCTTTGTTTTAAACGCTCTGCCATCTCTAGGGCAGAGGGGTTACTTGCCAGCCATTCCTGCGCTTCCTGTTGTAAAATCAGCGACGGCGATTCTAGCATTAGCAGACGTATGGCCACCTTTTCTAGTTTGATTCGCTCCTGGGGCAGGAAGGATAACTTTTCTATAGTGCAGTATAATTTCAGCCAATGACGTGCTTGAGCAGTTGCCTGAAGTTTCAGTCTGATTGCCTGACGGTAATCATCTGGGCTAAAGGTTTGCTGTTCAAGTGGATCATCCGCTTCTACAGGAATGGGTAGTGAATCTACACACCCGAATTTCGGATGTGTAGTAGTTGGTATAGAAACTGGTACAGAGGGTTCGGCTTCTGAGGTATGTTCACCCTCTAAAGTGTTCTCACAGGTGCTATCAACATCACTATGAGCAGTGGTTACTACGTCTGAAATACCTAACCCAGTAATTGTTTCCTCATTTGATAAGTCTTGCTTATTGTCATCAAACGATTCGCTTCGGAAAGGCTGGTATAGGTTTTGCTTATGATTGATAAAATTTGAAATTTCTAAAGAATTAGAACTAGGATCTGAAGAATTAAAACTGGGAGAAAATTCTTGAATTTGAATTTGAGAAGATTCTTGAATTTGATTAAGTTCAGCTATAGGCGTTGCTGGTGGCAACGCTCTAGCTGAACTCAAGTACAAAACCTTCATATATGAGGGGAGTGTGTAAATTTTTGCTGTTTGCTCCTGTATCCCTTGTTTGGTCTGAGTTTCAGACTGCGATTCTTCTAACCACGGGTCTGGTATTTGGGGATATTTTTCAGGAGATAAAATCGCTGGGTTGCTGTCTAGAAGGTCATTTACAGGCTGTTTTGATGCGTTTTTTTCTTGGTGGTCGGGATGCCATAGGGGTAGGTATATTGCTTTGTGCAAGGTTGTCTGACTTACTCCTTTGCCATACTGGGCTTTGGATGCGGCGATTATAGCTAGAGCGCGATCGCTTGTCCTAAGAGGAAATGTTAGAGTTTGTTGTAACTGTGCGACAATCGAACGAATCCGCTCTATTGTCTCTTGCTGACGTTGTTTATTAGGGTGCAGGTTGATGATTTTATTTTCATCTACTCTGCCAAATTGTTCTTTATAACTGTTTACCCGTTGCGGTGTGCCTGGGTACGGGGTGTAAAATCCTTCACAGCACCTTGCCCATTCTTTGGCTCGTTGTTCGATTTCGTGTTGGTGGCGACACCAGTTTACGTAACCTGGGGATTGGCAGGCTGTGATCACTATATGATCTACTAGTGTCTGTCCGCTTAATTGGCGAAAGACTATGCCGTAACACGCTATGTCTTTGAGCAGTTCGTTGGTCTGTCCGTTTCCTGTCCATCCTTCAGAGATGCGTTGTTGTAGGTCTTGCTTCCATTGCTCGGCTGCACTGCGCTGACGGTAAGGGAATTTTATAATTTTTTTGCTGTTGGCTCGGACTAGTGCTTGGGCTAATGCTTCGTAGTCTTGCCCTTTTGCTGACCAGTCGGCGGCGTTGAGGAAGTCTTCGATGTCGTCTGACCACGGTTCTAGGCAATCGTCGAGTACATAAGAGCCTGTCTGTAAGGGTAAGCGATGGGCGTTAAAGTTACTGGGGCTGCCTTTGCTGTACACTTTGCAGTTGGGGAATATTTCTAGTTCTCCTCCTTTGATTTTGAAGCCTGCTGCTTCTAGGGTCTGCTGGAGGGCACAAGCTAGGGTGTAGGAATGTTGTTTTTCTTCTAGGAAATAATATATATGCAGTCCGCCACTATCGCTTGATTGTATAGGTATTGGTCTGCATAAGCCGATTTCTTCTAGGCTGGCTAGTAGCTGTCGGTATTTTATTTGGCTGTTTGATGGGTGTAGCTGGCTTTTTCTGTCTAGGTCTATTAGTAGGTAGTTGGTTTGTTTGGTAAACCGCAGTCCTATTAAGACATCGGGGTTTAAGTATTGTTGCCACAGGTTACGCGGCTGTAAGGGGTAGCGGGTTTCTGTTTGCCACTGTGGGCGTTCACCACTTTTTGGGGTGGGGGCGTAGATGAATCCCCAGCCGTGATGGAAGTATTCTAGAAACCTTTGTCCTAGTTGATCTAATGGCTCTAGGGTAGGTTGTGCTGCTGTGTTTGCTTTGGCTTTTGCCATCTTTTTCTCTCTCCGATGATGATGATTGGTTCATCGGAGCTACCCACACTTTTTAGGTTCGGGGTGTATCTTTTGTGGTCTGGGGTCTTGGCGTAGGGTGTAATCGATAATCTTTTCCTACACCCAACATCCAATACCCTAAGCCCTTCTTGGTTCTTAAACCCTACCCCCCTACCCTCTCATTTGAAGGTTCATTAGCGGTGTTTATATCAAATGTCACCAACGGCTACAAACAAAAATTTTCCAATTTGCTCAAAAATTAATTTTCTTGTGAAAATGGCTGTAATTCTTAGCCTGAAGCTCTCATAGTTAGTTTTAGAGGGTTGATGCCACCTGATTCAAGTTGCACTAATTTTGCCTTTATGACCCAGACATTGCTACATTGAAATTGCTTATTAAAAATTGACGGTTAGTCGTTAACCGCTAAACGTATGTCTGGCGTGTGGGCAGCTAGCCGATTTCTTTTTTTACCTACTTGACACAACTTTCCCAGCGACTGGTGTAATCCTTGGCGCTAGCTTGTGGGTAGTAAAGAAAGCAGAATCAGCCCTCTGTATTATTTTTTTAAGAAAGAAAAGTGCAGTTTTTGATTGAAAAAATCCATTATTCACGACGTTATCCTCTTCTGCGAGGCATCTAGCCGTCAAATCATCCCTCAATTATTTCTGGCTCAATAGCTTTTGCCAATACTCCGCTTGAATTCAGAGTGGGGATAAATTGTAGCGGTAGATGCTTTTTTTACTATTTGTCCAAAAAAAAGCATAAAGTGTCCCGCCTGTGTGCTAGTATTGGCAACAGACAGATACAGACCCGTACAGACACGTACAGGTAACATAACAGCTAGGTTACGAGTGGTGAGTCCTCGTTAGTCTTGAACAATTTGGTGTTTTGACCTGCCAGTCTTTATCGCACCGAAAGCGTTCTAAAACGACTCACATCTATTTTGACTATTTGAATATTCTGTTTTGGTCGTTACTACCTCCCTTGTAAAGACTAATTACAGTTGTACGTGCAGACTTACTCTCGCTAGAGTAGCATGAAAAGCGGCTCGACCGTATAAAAACAGATTTGTCTGTCTGGTCTTGTAGGCTTACAAAGCATAAAGCGAACATTTAAACAATTACATACAAACGGCGATCGCTCCTTGGTTGGAGTGGTCGCTTTTTTAAATAGCCCTCCTGAAATGTTAAGTAATTTTAATGATGTTTCATTCATGCTGTAATCAACCCATTTCTTGTATTTACGTCTTTTGAAGGCATTGAGTTAATTTCGTTTTTATTGACGTGCTGACCAGTCCCTTGGGTCTGTCACTAGATCAAAATCATAATCTGGCTTGTTTGGTTGATTTTCCTTCGTCACGTTTGGCGAGTGTTAGTTCTGTTGCATATATCCCAATTCGGTTAATCGGTCTTTTAAAAGTTTATTTACGGCCGCATTAGAACTAATCATTTGGTCTTCTGCGTATTTGTCCAGAGCCTCAACGATTTCATCTAAATATCGAGTTGTCCTATTTGTTGTCGGTTTTTTCTGGCGGGCCATGAAAGTAATCATAATTTTTCTATCTCTACATTAGATTGATTACATCTACTCTAACTAAAGTGATACCACATTAGTATCAGCAAGTCTAATAGTTTTTGAACAAGATATTTAAAATAATGATACCAATATATAACCAAGGTGATACCATTTTAGTTACATATTAGTTATTATATTTATATGCGTAAAGCGAATACGTTAAGCCTGAATCATGACAACTAGGATGTGACAAGCACCTTTGAGGTAACGCGTCTCTGCAATTTTGAGTAAGAGTTTGGCAGATCCAGACTTAGGTAAATAGTAGAGAAAAGTACGACCAAAATAGCTATCTGCAAAGGTTAGCAACAGCCAATGACGGCTGCTACTAGCTTTATTAGGAGATTGCAAGTGATCAATATTTACTGTGCAGATATCGGTAACTACAGCAGCATCACCGCCCTCAAAGGTGAAAAACCTCGCGTCATCCGTTCAGTCTTCCAAGATGTGACTTACACCAGTGCTAGAGATTTGGACACTGATAATTCACCATCTGTCAAACTTGATGATAAGGTTTTAGTCCTCGGAGACCGCGCTACTAAGCAGAAAAATTCACAAACCGCAGCAGAAAGGGGTAAAGACCTGCCAGAATTCTTTAAACCCTTCACTTTGGCTGGATTGCGGCAGGATTTTGATGGTGTTGTCCGGTTTCTCGTCCCAGAACATTCTCAATGGCACGAAGACACAATCAGACGGACTCTAGTTGCAGAGCATCAAATTAACGTCAACGGCACAAACTACAGACACCGAATCAAAAACGTTGAATTTTTCCTTGAGACAGATGTAGCTGTAATTAATGCTTACAGAAACGGCAAGCTTGACATGGACGGCGACACACTCGCTATTGATATCGGTGGCGGCACAACTAATTATGTCGTCATCACCCCATCCTCGGAAGTTCTCACCCGTCGCTCAATTCCCAAAGTGGGCGGTGTCTCTCTGGCTAACGACATCATCAATAGTGATTTGATGCAGAGTTACGCCAAGCGCGATAACGTTGCTTTTAAAGTGGCGAAGATGATGGACGCGATCGCTGACGGTTCTTTCACTTACGGACGTAAATATGATTTTAGCTCAGTCTTTCCAGGGTTGTTAGAAAACTGGTTTAACAATCTGATGGACAGCATCTCTACAGCTGCTAATGACTATCTTGCAGACGTTACCAACGTGATGCTGATTGGTGGATGTGCAAATTTAGTCCGTCAAAAGCTGAGTGCCAAGCAAGGCTTTTACATTCCTGCTAATCCACAGTTATCAAATATTCAAGCATTGTTGGCTATGTAAAATGCAAGTACGTTTAGCGGCTCAAGTCGCCAGCAAAGTTGAAGGAGTCCGTCTTTCACTTAACTATTGGGGTGAAATGAGCAACCGTACAGAAAGTTACGCTAAGGCTGAAACGCTTGCTAGACAAGCATTCTAATCATCCTGTTCTAGTGGGTCGTTAGGATCACGCAGCGAACGCATTTCCCCCTGCATAACTGCAAGAGGCAAAGAGAAATGATAACGTCCCAACATATTGATGTGAGAATGTCCCAAAGGCGATAGCCGCGCTACATCCTCAAGATTCGTGCTTTGTTGGGAGCCGATAGAGCTAAGTGCAGCATCCATATAATATGTATTCCATAGTACCAAAGCATTGACAACCAACCCCAAAGCCGAAAGTTGGTCTTCTTGTCCTTCCCGGTAACGTTGGCGCAACTCTCCCTTTTGACCATGAAATATAACTCTGGCAAGCCCATGTCGTCCTTCACCCCGATTTAGCTGAGTCAAAATTCGACGACGGTACGCCTCATCATCGACATAGTTTAATAGGTACAAAGTTTTGGCTATACGCCCCAATTCCCCAATCGCCCGACCCAGAACAGAAGGTTTTTCACCTCGGTATAAAGTTCGCATAATATCTGTTGCGCTCACCGTTCCCAACTTTAAAGAACCTGCAACTCGCAGCATGTCATCCCAATAATTCTCAATAAAAGAAGTATTGACCCGTTGCCGTGCTATTCCATTGAGAACGCCATAATCGGCTTCGGAGTCCAAACGCCAAAAGCGAGCCTCCCCTACATCAGCCAGTCGGGGGCTGAACTGGTAGCCCAGTAGCCAAAAAAGACCGAATATCACATCACTGTAACCGCTTGTATCAGTCATGATCTCCTTGGGACGAAGAGAGGTCTGTTGCTCCAAAAGCCCAACCAACACAACCAGAGAGTCACGCAACGTTCCAGGAACTACCAAACCATGAAAACCCGTAAACTGGTCTGAGGTAAAGTTGTAGTAAGTAATACCTCGACCCCGACCAAAATATTTGCTATTTGGGCCTGAATTTAGTGTCTGCACAGGCACCACAAAACGCAATCCATCTGCTGATGCGACTTCTCCCCCACCCCAAGTCTGCGCCAACGGAATCTGAGTTTGAGCATCAACCAACCGCGCATTAGCACTCTTCAAGGTTTCAGAACGAAGGTAGTTTTGCTGTATCCAAGCCAGTCGATTGCGAGTTAGGGCTGGGATATCTGCGCGGGTAACTGGCTTCAACCCGATGTTGCAACTTTGAGCTATTAGCACTGCACAGACACTAATGTGTAAATCAGTTATTCGTGAGCTATCCTGGCTACCGTGGTTGAATTCATCCATAAACCCTGTTTTGGCCGCTGTGACGAGTTGGCGATCGCCGTAACTGATCAAGTGGTGTGTACCAAGTTTTCTCATCGGGTACTAGTAAGGCTTCAAGCTTTGAGCGTTGTTCCTTTGAAGGAATTTTGGCTAAAATTTGCCACAGCCTTTTAGCCGTCCGCTCCCGGACACTGGCAACCAGACGCTCTAGAACTGTAACTCCAGGTAAAAGGATTTTATGTTCAACTAACCTTGCTGTAACCAAGTCAAATAAAACACTTGGACTCTCCGAACCAACCCAGGCACGTCCGTACAGCCAACGAACTAATTGCCAGTGTCCTGGTTGCCCGCTAAAATCTCGATAGCCATAGAGTTGTTGAATTTCTCCCTGATGCTCCCAATGGGTTACGGAACGCTCAAGGTAGCGTGGCAAACACTCGATATCTGAGATTCCTAACTGAGTGGCTACGTAGATGATTACACCAAGCGGAACATCAATGGGATTTTCCAAAAAAGTCCCCAGAAACCTGACGCTAACTAGCTGCAAGGCAAAACCCAGGCGGTTATGATTTCCACGTCGAATTAGAACACTATCAAAATCCGTATCATCAAGATGGAAGTAGCGAGCCAATTGCATTGGTGTTGGTTCCGACTCATAGCGTCCGTAGCGTTGTCGCTGTTCAAGAGTAAGGAATCCCATCCATAAGTCCTAAGTTGTATTAATTAAAGTGTAGGTTATTTGGTACACTAAATGTCAACGGTGTAGTGCGGGTTTGAGACCTATAAAATCCAGAGGGTTTAATTGGTACAAAGAATTGCCATTTATTGTCGGGTTTCTACAACTGACCAGTCCTGTGAGCGACAAGAACGGGACTTATTAGAGTTTGCTGCCGTTTGTGGTTTTGAGGTAGTTGGTGTTTGGAAGGAAACAGCCTCTGGAATTAAACACAACCGCTCTGAGCGACAAAAGGTTATGGCGTTAGCTCAAAGTCATAGTATTGATGCCATTTTGGTGACGGAGATGACCCGATGGGGCCGTAGCACCATTGATCTGATTGAGACTTTGCAGTCACTCCATAGTTGGCATGTTTCCTTAATTGCTCAAACCGGATTGCAATTTGATTTGAATACACCCCAAGGCAGGCTAATTGCTCATTTAATGGCATCTTTAGCTGAATTTGAACGGGATTTGGTGCGAGAAAGGGTGCGTTCGGGGGTGGCGGCGGCTAAAGCAAGAGGTCAAAAGTTTGGTAGGCAGCCAGGACAACGGCTCAAAGCAGATAAGTTGGGCCCCAAAGTTTTGCAGATGGTGCAACAGGGGTACTCTTACCGCAAAATTGCAGAAATTCTCAATCTCAGCAAGACAACTGTCAATGATATTGTTAAACGTCACAGACAGTCAGCCAAGAAACCAGAGTTGGAAAGGTAATTTTGAAAGCCTTATCCAGTAATCGTTTCAGCCTTAGCGTAACTTTCTGTACGGTTGCTCATTTCACCCCCTATTCCAAACTGAGTGACACTGTAAATCTGCTATTGGACGCAATCAAACATCAATGGTCTCTCAAGCTTTCGTATCTGCCCCAAACTGGGACAATTAACCCCAAAGTCAGACTAGATGAACGTCATCAAACCTGGGTGTCTCAATATGCAACCGAGAGGGGAATTAGCGTCACATCTGCCACAAATCTCTTGATTAGTGAATATCTAGCAGGCAATACGATGAATGTTTTGCCTCAGATTCAAAAAATTGAAACAGAAAATCTTGGATTAACTCCACAAATATCTCCACAAGAACAAACGACCGAAAAACTGAAAGGTCAGCTATTAGTTAGGAGTCTTAAGTTATGAATCAGACCCGTGTAGTCTTAGACGAGAAGCACATACCTAAAGCCAAGGAAATCATTGAGCAGACAGGAATTAATACATATTCACAATTATTTACCATCCTGTTGGTGAACTACGGTGATACTCTTGTTCGTTCGTTAAAAGGTGGGAGTGAAAACTAATGCAAAATCTCACTCGCATCCATGATTCAACATTACTGACTCAATCGGGCGTTTATCAAATAGATAGAACTTTGTACCGATATCTAGAAAAAACAGGCACAGTCAAAGCACCACAGTATATCTTCCGTCCTCTTTCTGGAGAGAAGAAGAAGGCGGATATCAAGCTGAATCATAAAGCTTTAACTACTCGTTGTTATGCCGTAGAAGGCTTATCTACAAACAGTTCCGTCGTCAATCAACAATCACAGCAATTGTCCTTATTTTGAGGTGAATATGAGTCGGCAATCATTACCCCAATTGATTGTAGAAGCCCAACAATTGCTCACACAAATTCCTCAACATTCACAATACCAAGCTTTGCAATTTAATTGTGATATCACTCTGGGTGATGTTAGTCAGTTTTTCAATACCTTGCAATCTGAATGTCAAATCAAAGGCGATTCGCATCCACTAACGCCAATCAGTAATGCGAATCACCTGCCAACAGCATCAGGTATCAATATATAAGGATTTTACAAGATGAGCGACAACATCTTCTTTGCAGCTCTGAACGCGCTAACTAACAATGGATGCGCCTCGGAACTGGCACACTCAGCCGCCTCCATTGTGGCTAATGATGATCCCTCGAAACCAGATTTAGGCAGAACCACTGAAGATCAGCAGATTATTCAAGAGACGCTGCCATATTTGCAGAATCAGACTTGGGACTCAACAGGAGCTTATGACAGCTATCAGACTATTGATGATACACCGCATCCACTGGCTCACGGGCAGTTTTTAGCTAATTTAGGTGGGTTAGTCCCTGACAATCTGATTTTTGCACTGGCAGAAGGTGAGGATTACCCGTTTCAGATAATGCAGGAATTGGGCATTGGCGAGGATGTGATTGAACGTGCTGAATCCATCCAATCCAGACTGGGTGAAATCAATTATTGGGGTGAATAGCTATGAAAATTTTGATTACATTGCTGATAAGAATTTTACCAGATGAGGTGGTAGAAGAAATCAATGCTGTCAGCCTGGATGAGTTGGATAAACGAGGTTTAATTATTTGGGCAGAGGAGCAAACATGAGCAGAACAGTAAAACTCAAGCTGGATGCACCCGTCACATATGCTGCTTTACAGTCCCTAACAAACATCAGCCAAGAAACCATATTCCAAGCACTTGACGGCAACCAGACAGCCGCCGCAGAGGTGGCAGATTTCCGAATTAAGCAAACCCAACGCGCCCAAAATGCCAAGGCAGTATTCGGTAACTTAAACCAAGGGTTGCAGGCAACTGAAGCTGTTATGGCAGAAGAAACCCAGTTTCTCACCGCCGCAGGTACAAGCATCAACAAAATGGCTGATGGTTGGTCAAAGGTCAGAGTCAGCGATGCCCGTTTGGGCTATGGCCTACAGGAAAAAGTTATTGCATCTGACAACCAGCTAGCCCAAGAACAGTTTCGGCACGGACGGACGCTCAACCTGCTTGGTGAATCGCACCGTGCCTCCCTCAGAGTCATTGAGATTGACGCTACCAAAGCACAATCTCAGGTTTGGCAGCAGGTAAAGGACAAACAGCAAGGACTTTCACCCGCAGACAGAGCTAAAGAAACACTAAAAGACATCCACAGACACGGTTCTAATGCCATGCGAGGAGTGAAAGGTTTCTTTAGACGGTTGATTGACTAACAAGTAAATTCCCAGGGTTCACCCCTGGGGATAACTCTTTACAAGGTTTGGCCAATGCTAACCAAAAATCAGAAAACGCCTATTTATTTTGATGCTGAGATTGTTGACGATTCGCCTACCTCCGTAACTGGGGATGAATACGACAGTGAACAGGTACAACAGGCGATCGCAGAAATTGACAGTTCTATCACTATATTTCGTGGTATTGCCCAAGGTGCAGTTTTAGCAGGTTTTCAACTCACGTCAACGCAATCTCTGTATCTGGCTGGCAGTGTGGGGCTGTTCCCCGCCGTTATTGCTGGCTTACCAGTGGGTGCTTCTTTCGCTGCCACCCTCTGCTACTTGCGCTTTGAAAATGGTTTGATTCCCAAAATTACCAATCGTCAAAAGTTGGCTATTGGTGTGACTCGCACCGCGATGCTGGCTGCTAGTTCTTGGAAGCTAACCGGGGATGCCCAACAGATGGACTTTGTAGCCCGTGGCAGTTTCCAAGTATTTACTCAGCAGGTGAGAGAGTTTGAAGGTATTCAGCAACCTAGTCAAAATCATTTTGGCTTCTTGCTGGGCTTTTCCGTATGTGCAGCTATTACATTGTACTTATTTTTACGGAAAAAGAGATAATGAAAGATGTTAAACCAACAGAACTAAATCAGCGATCCTACAGCCTGCCACCGCGTTTAGGCTTGGCTGTCAAACTGTCTGTGGCAAGTGCTGTAGTTTGTGGCATAGCTGCCCATATCGGCGACGGCATAGCTAAAAAAGACATCTGTTTCTACCCAAAGTCAGCCAGAATCCACGATGCACCCATACTCGCTGGTGAGGGCAACCCAGAAGAACTATTGCTGGGTAAAAAGTATTGTAGGTACGAACAGCGATCGCAAATCCCAGAACCATATTTGAAGGCTAATCAGTACCGCACCAGCAACCCAAACTTTAACCCTTGGGCATTCCTCCAGCATGAAAGCTTGTACGTGTTCCGCGAACTGCCAGCCGACAACCCATTTAAGATTCATTTGGGTATTGCAGCGATCGCGTTCGGGGGGATGGGGTTATGGGCAACCAGTAAGGCACAGGATTATCTAGCAGATATCAGACCTCATTATCGAGCTACCAAACAGTTTGAAGGTATTAGAGCATCTTACAGTGTAAAACTGGGTGAGCAACTGTTAAACCTGTCTGGTAACGAACTGCTGAAATACTTGCGTGGCATCAAAATTGCAGAAGCCAGACAGCAGTTTATGGCCAGCATTACCCCACAACAGCAGACAGCCCTACTCATGGCAATGTCGGCTGATGATTATTACGAGTTTGGTCACTTGTTAGATGGGGGGCAGAGCTTTGATAAATTTGAGCCACAGCAACAGCCAGCCGCACAATTACCATACAGCACACCCGGAACTGTGCAAGAACAAGTACAACAGTCAACATTTGCACCTCAAGCAGTGTCAACAGGCGATTATCTTCACCCATCAGAGACTGAAGCACTAACAACATTGCAAACCATAGCCCGTTCTGATGGTTCTACTGCCTTAGTTGCTGCCCCAGGCTCAGGGAAATCCGTTACCCTTGATTACCTGATTCAAAGGATTCTGGATGATGACAACAGTGCTGATATTTGGGTAATCAGTGCGAAAAATGATAGCTTTTGCGGTTTACGGGACAAAGGTCGAGTAATTGTCTTTGATCAGGAGCAACCAGAAGCAGCTAAACGCACAATTGATCGCTTTTACGACTCCTACAAACAACGTAAGCAGTTACCTGAACATAAGCGCGAATCATTACCACCGCTAATTCTGATTTTGGATGATTGGTTAGTTATCGCTGACCAACTCAGTAAAGCTTACTCTGACTGGAACTATGGAGGTAAATTACTAGATGTCTTACTAATTGGCAGAGAATTTAACACCAAGTTTTTTGCTTCCCTTCAGTCTTTTAATCTGGCTGCATTGGGTATTGAAAAGATGGATTCTCAAACTCGTCTCTGCCTAAATTTACTGTTATTAGGTAACAGGTACATCAAAAATGGTAGAGAACAAGAATCGTATGGGGTGCTGGAGTTGATTTTAAATAGGGGTGACATTATCCCTGGCAAGCAAGAAAGGGAAGAGATTAAATCTAGATACCTTCAGATCAAACCCATATCCTATAAAAATTTACGTCCCATATTGATTGCTTCTCTGGGTGGTTTTGTTGTGGCACTGATGCCTAAATTATCGAAACAGTCTAATTTTATTGCTGATGAGAAAACTTATCTCGATAGAGTTTTCGACTTGGAATTTGATTTGAATGATAGCAGTCAAAAATCAAAACATCAACAGCAATTAAGTGAAGTAGCAAACAAGGTTTTAGAATACTTCCAAAATGTAAAAAATAAAGTCCCAAAGACATTACGTGATTTGAAGAAAGCTGACAGACTCACCAGCTACTCAGAACAAGAATTAATTGCTGGTTTAAAGGAATTAATTCAATTTGAGAAGCTCAACACTGGTGAAAACAATACTTATTTCTTACCTGATTGGTAAAGTATCTGCCGTAGTGCCATGAATTTTAGAGACTGCACCCAAGTGGTTTATTGTTCTTGTACGGCACACGCTCAAATCACGGCAAGCCTCATGCTAAAAGCATCTTAGCCTACGGCATAGTTACGGCACATTGGACACTTACGGCAGATATCCAGCATTAATTAGTTTTAGATAAAATTCATATTCATACACCTTAATCTCTGTGCATATTACTATATTTAATCGTTAAAAATGCTCAATCAATTTCATTAAATGAGGCATAGAATATGACAGTTTTTATCAAATTCCGACAAAATAACTTTTCTACAATTGAAAGCCTAGCTCAAAATTTAAAATCCACACTTCAAGAAGTAGCAAGACTGGAGAAAGATAACAAATATTTATTTTTACAAGCTGAAGCGACAATGGTTTACAGTCTTGTAAAAAATGCTGCTAGATCAATCAATCATTTAGTACGTATAAATTTAGATAATGAAAAAGCTATTGCATTAATAAAAACTGTAGCTAATTATCTACATACTGCCTATATTCGAGTCTGCAAATATACTGGTTATATTGCACACAAACTAGAACAGCTATTGCATAAAGCATTTAATCTGTTACCTTCAGGTATGACATTACAGCCTGAACTTTTTGCACCCAATGAAATCAATCCTGTTAGAGAAAACAAAACTCCCATTCTTGATGTTATTGCCAAATGGTTCAAAGATAATGCTCAACGCTGGGCTTTTCAACAGCAACAAAAGTTAGATAAACAGTATTTCGATTACATCAACAACGGTAAACAGAAGCCCCCGGTTGCAGTGCAGCTATGTCTTGATTTAGAAAGTGTTACTCCTGCCCAGCCTGTTGATTCACCTCAAGTCATTGCTCAAAAACTTGCTGCTTTAGGCGATGTGGAATTGGAAGTAGAGAGTGAAACTACACCTGAAAGTTCCTGGAGTAGAGGAGATCGCCTAAAAAGCGGTGGCTGTTCTGGGACGATCGCCGACGTTAAGGGTAATAAAGCTAAAATAAATTGGGATAACGGATATTCAGAAGTTTACACCTTTGAGCAGATACACCGTTACGGCTATCAGAAACTAGAAGTTCCGAAAAATCGTACTTTAACCATCGACAATATCAAAAATTTAACCCTATAGGCTGCGAGAAAATAGAAGAGTGAGTTGGGACTGCCTCAAAAAATGAATGGGCAGGATTTGAAAAAGGAGGCGCTGATTGCTTCTCTACTTGACTGGCGGCAGCAGCAAGAAGCGTGACGCTGTTACTATTGTCCGAAATTCCATCCTTAGTAATAAGTTTCTATGCAGACAATCTGGTGTTATAAATGCTGTGAGTATAAAGCCCATCAAGAAAATGTTTGTTCTTGCTGTGGCAGAGTTAGGGAATCTGCCTTAACTCGCAAGATGTCTACAATGAATGCTAAGATCCCGTCTAGAAATTATCGCTGGGTAGTAAGTGGCATTTACGAAAATAATGTAAGTTACTACCTTGATGTCAAAAATCATTGGATTTTAGATAAGCAACAAGCGCACCAGTTCAGTGATAAACGTCAAGCCTTAGAAGCCCTTGAAACTGTAGAAAGACCCTTTGATGATTTTTATCCCAATGTGCTTCAGATTGAAGAAGGTGAAGCGTTTTAATCAATGGGGTTAGGACAGTGGCAAGTGTCCTTTTATAGCCGCCTTAATTGGACAGTGTACACCGCTCCGATGCCTATTCCTTCGTCAACAGGCACGCCACTGCACAGTTATTGTGAAGAATTACCAAGACAAAATTATGTCCAGTCACTTTTTGTATGGCGCCAAAGGTTGTTTAGCTATGCACTATCGAAACTCCCACAGCATTATAGGATTAGTCTTATACCAAAAAGCATAACGTTGTTTTTTACAAAAATCTTTCACTATAATCCGAAATAGAGTGACTGTATTTTGTAGGTGTCAATGTTGTGTACCCAAAAACATGAGTAATATTTGCAAACAGGCAACGTGTGCAAATATTACTCAAACATATAATCTTAAAATATATACTCAATGATAGAGTCTACCGTATTCTTAACAGCTGATGACCAGCCTATTTCTTTAGGTCAAGCATTAAGATACCTGGAGTCTTCTGGCAAACTGGAGCCTGTGATCTGGGAAATTCTTGGTCAGTACATTATAGAACAAGAACTACAAACCATACAGGAATTTGATATTGCTGCTGATTTGATAGATCAAGTAATAATGGATTTTCGCTTAGAGAATCAGTTGATTGACTACCAAACCTTTCAAGAATGGCTTGCAAATGAAGGTATAGACTACGCTACTTTTCGCAAGCAAATCACCTCTAACCTCAAGTTGGAAACATTAAAAAATCAGGTTACTGAACCGAACTTACAGGAATATTTTATTGAACGTAAAATATTTTTGGATAAAGTAGTGCTGTCACGTTTAGTTGTAGAAAACCAAGCGCTTGCCGAAGAATTGAAAAGTCAAATTTTGGAAGACGGTGGCAAATTTGAGCAGCTTGTCCAAGAATATTCCATAGAAGATGACCGAATTTTTAATGGCATGATGGGAGCAGTTAGCCGGGGTACAATGCCAGATGCACTCAGAGCCGCGATTAATTTAGCTAATTCTGGCGAGTTAATTGGTCCGATGGAAATTGATGAACTTTGGTATTTGGTTCGGGTTGAAAAAATTCTAGAAGCTTCGTTAGAAGACCAACTCAAGCAAGAATTAAAAGACGAGCTTTTCGAGCAATGGTTAGAAGAGAAGATTCAAAATATTAATGTCAAGCTTCAGGTGGACTTTTAGGATGCATCATGAACTTACAACTTTATTTAAAATGGGAAAGTTTGCCACTGTGCTTGCTAACTCCTCAGCAGCAAATTCAATTGAGGAATCAATCAGAAACTCATGAATATAAAATAGGAGAAATAATTTGGTCTACGGTGATTCCAGGTAATCAATTCTTAATTATTTCAGGGAATGTGCGTCTCAGAGAAGATGGGAAAGCTAAGTCAATAGCAACTTTAAAAGCAGGAGATTGGTTTGGGGATTTACTCCAGCTTTCTGGAGAATTTCAAGCTGTAGCATCTAGCAAAGATGTACTAGTCGTGCGTTGGGATGCAGCAGTTTGGAAAGAAATACCATCAGCAGAAATTAATCAATTTTGGCAGCAAGAGCGATTGCGTTATCAACCTCTAGAAGCTAATCTCCCCCAACCAGTATCAGGCTATCCATTTGTTTTAAGTCCCAATACTGCTGCTGCTTGCTTAACAATGGTAGCTCAATACTTAAATAGTCCTATTTCATTCGAGTTGGTACAGCGTCAATTAAGGGGACAACATCCTCACGATGTGATGGAAGCGGGTGAAAAGCTGGGACTGCAAGTGCGACAGCTACAAGTTTTTGCGAATGATTTGCGCTCATTAACTTTCCCGGCTTTGCTGCTTTGGCGACGGGAAGAGTGGATTGTTCTGTATGGCGTTAGAGGTAATCGGTTGATTATCGCATTTCCTACCAACCTCAGCCAAACTTGTGAAAGCATTCCCCTTCATCTGCTTGAGGAAAATTGGGATGGACGACTTTGGCAAGTAGAATTAATTCAAGAGCAGGATGATAAGCAGAAGTTTAACCTGAGTTGGTTTGTTCCTGCGGTTTGGCAGCACCGCAAGTTGCTAGGAGAAGTGCTGTTACTTTCTTTTGCGCTGCAATTGTTAGGGTTAGCAACGCCGATTATTACTCAGTACATCATCGACAAAGTAATGGTGTATCAAAACCGTAGTGCTTTGGATGTGATGGCGATCGCTCTTTTGGGTGTTGCAATTTTTGAAGCAGTTTTGGGCATATTACGGCTATTCATCTTTACCCACACTGCCAATCGCCTTGATTTAAGTTTATCATCTCAGTTGTTTCGCCAATTGATGCGTCTACCCTTAACTTATTTTGAGTCGCGTCGAGTAGGCGATACTGTTGCTAGAGTACAAGAACTCGAAAATATTCGGCAATTTCTCACAGGTACAGCCTTAACTGTAATTCTTGACAGCATCTTCTCTGTGGTATATCTAGCACTGATGTTTGCTTACAGTGCCACCCTGACTTGGGTGGCTTTGGCTGTAATACCCTTGTTTGTGATTTTAAATTTAGTGGCTACACCGATTTTACGCCATTGGCTGAATGAAAGTTTTAATCGCGGTGCCGATAACCAATCCTTTTTAGTAGAAACAGTCACGGGAATTCATGCTGTAAAAGCTCATGCTGCTGAACGCAAATCTCGGCGACGTTGGGAAGGCTTATTTGCGCGTTATATCCGCACCAGTTTTAAAGCTTCTACCACTTCTAATATAGGCAGTAATATCGGCGATTATTTGACTAATTTTTCCTACTTAATTATTCTCTGGTTTGGAGCGGGTCAGGTTATCGAACAAAAGATAACTATTGGTGTATTAGTTGCTTTTCAAATGTTAGCTTCTAAAGTAACAGATCCACTGCTGCGTTTAGTACAACTTTGGCAAGAGTTCCAGCAAGTTTTACTATCTGTAGATCGACTGGGAGATATTCTTAATACTGCTCCGGAAGCTGAACCTGGTTCTGGTTTAGTTTTACCATCACTGCATGGTAAGGTAAGCTTTGAAAAAGTGTTTTTTCGCTACCAAAGCGACCAAGAAGAACCTGTTTTGAAAGGTATTTCTTTCACTGTCCAGCCTGGGATGTTTGTTGGAATTGTCGGACGGTCAGGGTCGGGTAAAAGTACACTTTCTAAGCTTCTACAACGCCTATATAAACCAGAATCAGGCTCTATTTTGATTGATGATTTTGATATTAAAAATGCTGATATTGGCTCTTTAAGACAACAAATTAGTGTTGTCCTCCAAGACGATTTTCTCTTCGACGCTACTATCTCAGAAAATATCACCTTCGGCGATCCAGATATTACAACTGAGCAGGTGATGAGAGCAGCACGGCTGGCGGTAGCTCATAATTTTATCAGCGAACTGCCCAAAGGCTACCAAACTAGCATAGGGGAGCGCGGAGTCGCCTTATCGGGAGGACAGCGCCAACGTCTTGCTTTAGCGCGTTTATTTCTTTCCAAGGCTCCGCTCTTAATCTTAGACGAAGCTACAAGTAGCTTGGATAGTGAGACAGAACAAAAAGTATTGCAAAACTTGCAGGAAGTTTCAGGCGATCGCACAGTATTTATGATTGCTCACCGATTTGCACCTTTGAAACGAGCTGACTTGATTTTGGTATTAGAGAAAGGGGAGATTGTCGAACGAGGAACCCACGATGAGTTGCTGGAAAAAAGAGGTGTGTACTGGGCTTTGTATCAACGGCAGTTGGCTAGTGTGTGATAAACTAACATTTGTAAAAGCTAAGTTATGTAAAAAAATCTAAAAGGTTAAGGCTGCTACAGAGAAATAGAAGGCAATTTTTGACTGTAGAGAGAGAATAGAATTTAGGCAATAGATTCAGCTTATTCAAGTTCTAGCTTTAGCAATAAGCTAGCTAAAAGCCAACAAAAGAATTTCTGAAATTACCTTTAAACTTATACTTATGGGCTTCTTTGATCCTATCGGCGACGCTTTCAATAAAGCCAAGAACAAAGCCAGCAACGTTATAGACACAGGTCGCGATAAGCTTAAAGACGCGACTCGTTTGCCTAGTAGAGTCGTTCATAGCGCTGCTAGCACCGTCTACCATGAATTGAACGACAGCAAACGCTTAGTTAGTAAAGCCAAGAATAGCATTGTCAAGACTGCTCATCGCGAGTGGAACGACAGCAAACGCTTAGTTAGTAAAGCCAAGAATAGCATTGTCAAGACTGCTCATCGCGAGTGGAACGACAGCAAACGCTTAGTTAGTAAAGCCAAGAATAGCGTTGTCAAGACTGCTCATCGCGAGTGGAACGACAGCAAACACTTAGTTAGTAAAGCTAAGAATAGCGTTGTCAAGACTGCTCATCGCGAGTGGAACGACAGCAAACGCTTAGTTAGTAAAGCTAAGAATAGCGTTGTCAAGACTGCTCATCGCGAGTGGAACGACAGCAAACGCTTAGTTAGTAAAGCTAAGAATAGCGTTGTCAAGACTGCTCATCGCGAGTGGAACGATACTACAAAGGTATTGGATAAGGGGGGGAAAGCCTGGGACAAGGCATGGGATAAAGCAAAGAGCGCAGGTAACTTTATCAAAGACCATGCAAGCGATATTGGTCACGGTGCCTTAGATGTAGCAGGTTTCGTTCCAGTTGTCGGTGACGCTGCGGATTTGGTCAATGCTGGTTGGTACTTGGCGGAAGGAGATAAGGTAAACGCTGCTCTCTCAGTTGCCTCTGCTATTCCTATTGTTGGGGATGCAGCTAAGATAGGTAAGTACGGAGCTAAGGTGGCTAAGTATACAGCTAGAGTGGAGAATGCTGCTCCTACCATACGTAGATTAACAAATGGCGGAAGCGCTGCTTTTGATGCAGCCAATGGCATTGGATATGCAGTTGAAGGAGACTGGACAAATGCTGGTTTATCCTTTGCCTCTGCTGGAGTTGGTGGTGCTGTTACTGCTAGAAGCTTAGGGCGAAACAGAGTTCCTAATAATGCTAATGTTACTGGTGATGCTACCGCTGGCGGACGTAGGCTTCAAATTGAAGGTAGACCTCTTAGTAGACCCGCAATTGAAGCAGGACCCCGTAGACTCGCAATTGAAGCAGGACCCCGTAGACTCGCAATTGAAGCAGGACCCCGTAGACTCGCAATTGAAGCAGGACCCCGTAGACCCCTTGAGGAAAGGGGCGCTCGACCAGCGCCTGGTCAGCGAGCAATGACGCGAGAGCAGTGGACAGAGCTAGATAGCGAACGGCGTGCGGCGCAGAACGTCCAAAATATACCAGGTCACGGAAATGACAGACACGGCTCTAAAACGACCCTCAGGCAACAAAGGGTCCGAGTCGAGACCGGTCTGGCTCCAGATGGCCATATAGATAGAAACCTAGTTGACCGGGCAACCCGATTCGATAACGCAAGACTCCAACGTGAAGCAGTTGCTAGGGCATTGAGGCAAGTAGAAGGGAAACCTACTGTTGTAGTTAACGGGAGCGGTCATGCACGACTTCGGCTTCGCCGCGAACCCATCGTTGTTGATGGTCCGCCTAGTGGATATGGTCGCGGTTTTGAGAGAGAGAATGGCGTTGTCAGACCTACTCGTCAGCAGGATCGATATGCAAAGGTGTATCCGAAGTACAACTGGTCAGAAGGAAGGTGGGAGCCAGTGACGCAACATCCAACTAATAAACCCCCCGTTGTAGGACCTCGTTTACCTCGTTTTGAAGTTGACTCAAAGGGTGAGGTACGGTCTCTCAGAAGGTCCAAGTCTCTGTAGCATAGTGGTTGCGGTAGTGTTCTTAAGGTGCAGCGTAACGCAAAGGGATAACCTTCACTTCCGAGAAAAGACATCATCAAATTTCCGCGTCATCGGCTCAAGCAACAAGCTTAAAACCGACTTTTGTCGCATGACAATATCGCCTTCCGCAGTCATCCCAGCAGTTAACTGTTTATCTAAACCGCGCTTTTTGAGCATCACTGGATCGAGTTTAATTCTGGTCGGATAAACCGCTTTGCCCGAATTTTTATCGTTAATAACTGCATTGGGGCTAATGCTAACCACCTCGGCATCAATGATGCCAAATTCTTGATAATTTAAAGAGTCTATTTTAACCTTTGCCTTCATTTTTTCATGAACAAACGCCTTATATTGATTTGGTAAATCAACTTCTAGCAAAGCTTCTTTTCCTTCTGGCAAAATTGACAATAATTCCTCACCAGATTGCACTGTCCCCTGGCTTGGGTTGACTTTAATGTTATAAATTCTGCCTGCAATTGGCGCTATAATAATTTGCTGCTGCCTTTGAAATTGTGCTTGTTTGAGTTGCCTTTCAACAGACTGCAATTCTTCACGGCGCTTGCTCAGATCAGAAACAAGACCAGTGTTATAATTTTGCCGGAGCTGTTGCATCTGTTGCTGTTTAGCAGCAATTTTTGTTTCTAAATCTCTGACTTCTTGTTGAGCATTTTCAACTTCTATACGGCTGATAGCACCAACTATACTACGCAGCCTGTTTGCTTTGCTTTTACTAAATACGATCTGTTTCCGCAGACCAGAAAGTTCAATTTCTGCCTCTTTAATGCGTGCCTTTTGACTCTGATCTCCAGCTTTGCTAACACGTTGGATATCTTGCCTAATCAACTGAGCTTGATTATTTAGCCTTTCAATATCAGCTAAGGATGATTCCGAATCAAGTGCTACTAACATGTCACCCTTTTGTACCTGCTGACCTTCTTTTACCCTGGTTTCATTGATAAATTTAATTTTGCCACTACTAGGCGATCGCACTGGCTGCACTTCTTCACCAGGAATCAACTTCCCATGAGTCTCAGCAACTTCATCTACTTTACTCAACCCTGCCCAGGCGATCGCACCAAATACTGCCACACTTAAAATTATTCCTACTAATCTTGTATAAAGTGGTGGTAGCTCTTGCACTGCTTTACCTAGTTCATAATCCAAGTAAGCATCTGGGTTAGCAAATTGCTCTCTAGTCTGCCGAGATTGAGTTGGAGAAGAATCTAAGGGCAGTTTCATATCTTTTACTTAATTAGAATTCTAGATGCTTCTACTTTAGAACAAAATTTTTGATGTCATGAACCGTGTATTAACGTAAGCATTCTGAGGGATTGACATGGCCTGATCTCTAAGTGCAAAGTTGCGATAATGGATGTTTATGAGCAACTGTCTATCTTTGTGTCTAGCTGCACAATAACCCTTACCCTCGGCAGCCGCCCCATCTTTAGTTTGCTGAGGGTGCGTGAGCGAATTGTCTCATAATCTGGCTTAGATTCACGCCCAAGATATTCGTCCTCTGCAAAAAGGCGGCGTATTTCCCCAAGCGATCACCTCTTGCCACCATGAGGTGATCGCTTGGAGCAATTTTGCCATCATTTGCACGCAACATGAAAAGTAGTATCAATAACTCTGAAACAAAACTTAACAATGTACCCGTTCTTACTGGTATTTCGACAGGCAGACGGACAGGGTAGACAGAAAAGAAAAGCCCCTGGCACATCATCGGGGGCTTTCTGTTTAAGGCATAATCAAAGCTTAAATAAATAGCCACAAACTTTTATTTGTAAGCTTTTTAGGCATTATAGCTGAATAAAATAATAAAATATGCATAGCTTTGCCTAGCTTTGCATAGACAAACATAGCAAAAACCACTATAGTAAAGAACAAAAGTTGAGGACAAGCCGATTTCAGAGTACGTAAGCCCCAAAGAGGCAGCACGACGGCTGGGAGTAAGTGTGGACTCCTTAAGGCGGTGGGAAGCTGCGGGCAACATTAAGGCAATCAGGACGCCATCTGGGCAGAGGAGATTTGATATGACCTCCTATGTACCAGCCGAAAAACCTGATGAAAGCACAAAGGCAATCTCAAAAAAGCTAAAAACAACAGACGAGGAATCGACCCTACGCCAGATAGCTAAGGGAATAGTTCAATATGCACAGCAAATGCAAAAGCCGGGACTATTCCCTTATCCAGCTGCGCTGCAACTGGGAGTAGAAAAGTTACAAGCTATTTGTGTGATGCAAAATAAAATTCAACCTCAAGGGGTTCCTGACTTTCTCACCAACTGGGGGCAACATCCTATAAAGGATTGGACTATTGAAATTGACTTTCCAGAAGATTGGAAAGATGCTCAATTTATAGAAGACCACAAGCCCAGTGGGTTTTGTATTGAGCTAGACGGGTCATACATAAGTGAAGCCGAGCGGATTCAAACAGAGGTGATGGAAGAAGTTTTTAGAAAATCTGCACAATATCCAAACCTATATGTAGAGTTTCGCCGCTTAATTATCACCTGCCCTGTGATAACAAAAGGGGAACGAGATATTAAAAGCGTTCTCCAACTCAAGCCATTTCAAAAAGTTTTAGAAGATAGCTATGAAGAAGCTCCAGCTTCTTACAAAAAACAGGGAAAATTTTACTGCTGCGGTCACTGTGGTGGATTAATGCATCGGACTACGGATAATCAATTAAAGTGTGAGAATAAGCATTGTGCTAAAGAAAATAAATCCCCAGTTCCTTTTCAGTGCGATAAAGATGATGAAGTTTTATGGCTCAAAAAGGGACTGCGATATTTTATTCACCGTCCTGGTTGTGCAGAACTAAGAATAGAAAAACGTTTGCAAGAATTAGGATTAGAAGTTACTCTCTACCCGGATTTTGATAAATACGACCTGCACATAGTCTTTCCTGATAATACAGTCTGGGCAGTTGACGTAAAGTTTTGGGAATCTGCATATAACTTAGCAAAGAAGGTAGACAAGCCTATCCCTAGACTTATCCATCAGCCATACCATGAAGCATTTTTTGTCTTTGCTGATGAAATTAGAGAATATGGAGATGAGTATATTCAAGAATTTGTAAATCGCTGTTCAGTTAAATTAAAAAAATCTCAGGTGATGTTTGAACAGATTTTTTTAAAAGCAGTTGAGAAAAAATTAAACAGTTGTCAAAAATGAGAAATACAACAGAATGGCATAAACCCTTAAAAAAAGAAGGGTTAGACAAAAATTTGTGTGATGTAGAGTTAGGGTTATACTTATTAAGATCATTAGTGATAAATGCCTCTGCAAGTAGTCTCTGGGTATTACTGACTGGTTATCCTTTCTCTATTCCCGAATCAAAACAATGGAGTAAGTCGCAACACAAAATGTATACCACTGCGCGTCATTTGTTAACGGACTATAGAAGACCTTATGTGTGGTCAGAAGCACTAAATAATTATCGCTCTTTCCCAGCAGACCAGCGCGGATATGAAGTATCGGAATCTTTACAAGACTTTCAAATGAGGAGTAATATAACAACTGCCAATTTCAGATTTGAAATATATGCTAAAACCTTAATTTCTCCTGTTTCATTGTTTAAAAGACGCGAAATAAAGTGGGCTGAAGCTGACCAAATATACAAGTGTAAAGTAAACGGAATAATAGAAACAATCAAAATCCCTCCTGCACTAGTAAAGTCTCCACCAACTGGTCACACTTTAACTGGTAAGTCCGAACGCGAACCTATAAGTGTAAGTTGGAAAGAACTGGAAGAAACGGCAGCATGGATGGATAAACAAAGGAAAAAACGGGGACTAAAACCGCAGTGGAAAAGTTGGATAAAGCGTGTCAAGTTACAGATATTTGGTGATGATGATTGTCTAGTTACAGTCGAATCCCTAACTATCAATAGAATGATGCACTTAGTAGGGATGGTATCATCAGGCAAATCCAATTTGATGAAAGTCCTGACAGTCTGGGCAGTCCAAAAAGGATTGCACGTGACATTAATAGTAGGAGATGTCTTACAAATATTTGAATTGGCAAAGACTTTTGCTGATGTAGGAATTACCGATGTAGCTCCTATTTTGGGTAATTCAAACAGAAAGAGCCATATCAATCGGTTGCATCAAGCCATTCATAATAGCCATCCAGAGGAACCCTTCAATCAAACTCATCCCGCCTTTCAATGGTTGAGCAACACTTGCCTATTGAGTGGACTAGTTAAGCCCGACCTGACAAAACCGTTTGAAATAGGTCAACAACCTTGTCTGTCTCTAGAACTGATTAAGAAATCAGAACCAGCAGACACAGAAAATCATGAGCCAGATGTGAAACAGTCAGAATCACCTAAAGGGGAAATAGCTTGTTCAGCTTACAGTGTATGTTCCTACCATCAGAAAGAACGTGACTTAGTAAAAGCTTCTATCTGGATTGCTACACCGGGAAGCCTAGTTTATAGCAGGGTGCCACAACAGATAAATCGAGAAAGTCTACTTTATGCTGAGTTAGTCTCTCGGCGTAGTGACTTAGTAATTGTGGATGAGGTAGACCAATATCAAGCTTATTTGGATAAAGCATTTAGCCCAGATCAGACATTACGCCGGCCGACAAGAGACGCTTGGTTGGATGAAGTTTTACAAAAAGTCGAAGATGAATTAGTGCGTCAAAATTCTCAACCACTTCGAGAAAAAATCGTCAGTGATTGGTGGGATGCTTGCCAACAAGCTAAACGAGTGACAGACCAAATTTATCGGATGTTAGGAGGGGATTATCCTGAGTTATCCCAATGGCAAAATAGCAAAAAATATTTTACTGATTGGTTGCTATTGCGAGAAGTGGCTATTGATTTAGCCGGAAATGAAAATTCTGATAATTTAATGAAGGATATATTTGAACCTTATATCAATAATTTAGACAACGACAATAATTCACTTTTTACGCTCACTCACAAAGGCAGTGGCAAGACGGAAGCTCTTCGTAAGTGGGTCAAGGAAAATGCCGCTATTCTCTTAGAGTCAAAGAAGATTCAAGAAATAGCCGTCAAGTTAGAGTTTGCCTTGCTAGTCTGTGTTCTACAAAAAAAGCTCCATTTCATGATGAGCCTATGGAGACAGGTACAAGATAACCTCAAACTGAAACCAGAGGATTCAATGTGGTTTCAAGCGCCACCAGCCGACTATAACTCTGTAATACCAGCAATGCCGATGGGAAATCAGTTGGCATTCCAGTACCACAAATCTTATTCTGAACCATTAGGAAGTCTACGATTTTTCCGTTGTACAGGTGTTGGTCGTTGGTTACTTCTACAATTTAATGATTTATTCGCTAGCGAAAACGTAGTAAGTCCCCACATATTGCTGATGTCGGGAACCAGTTGGGCTGGTAAATCTCCGGCATACCATGTTGAAGTACCAGTGACCGGAGTGCTGTCACCAGATAATAATAAGGGATTTTCAATTTACTCTGAGTTTTTACAGTTATACGATGACCAGAATCAACCAATATTTGTCTCAGGTACAGGGGACAAGAAGCAAAAAAACTTGGAGAAAATCGTCACCAAGTTAGTAGAAGAAGAATATCTAGAGCAGAAACTAACAGACCTCAAAGGACGGAAAATATTGCTGTTAGTGAATAGCTATGAACAGGTAAAAATAGTCCACGAACATCTAATTCGGCTTGGTTGGGGAAATCGGGTTATAGCTTTAACGAGTGATGATAGTAAATCAGACTGGCTTGATAATGATTCAGAGGATGCAACTCATAATACATTGCAGCGAGGACGAGTATCTGAGTTTGCCCATAAACCGGACAAAGTAATTCTGATAGCCCCACTAAAAGCTATGGAGCGTGGTCACAATGTTGTTGATGAGAATGGAATGGCAGCAATTGGGGCAGCTTACTTTCTGGTTCTACCCCATCCTAGTCCTGATGACCTAAGCTATGCGATTCACTCCATCAACCGTTGGGCAATCGAAAAGTACAAAACCGCTGTAGGGGAAAATCTTGATGAATTAGGTACTAAGTTTCGAGACACGGCTTATCGTCAATGGCTGCGGTTGCTACATCTACCATTAAGGCTAAGAACTCTTGATGAAAACAACTTAACGGCAATGCATTGGGATATTGCCGTTTCACTCTGGCAGGTGGTAGGTCGTTTGATTCGCGGCAGCAGTGATGCAGAATTGTTTTGGTGCGATGCCAAGTTTGGACTAAATATTGCACAGATGAATGACCAAGAGGATACCCCTTCAACCAGTATCCTTGTTGGTATCCGAGATTTGTTACAACCCTATTTTGAAGAGGATGATCCTCAAATTACCCAACGGGATAGGCAGATAGTTCAGGCTCTTTATCGCCCATTTTATGAAGCGATCGCCAAAACTAAAAATCTTTTCTGACGTTCTTCCGTAAACATCTCATAAATTACAAATAATTTGATTTATGTCATTACCTAAATACAACAAAATCCGCCTGTGTGCCTTCCGACTCAAACACAACTTACCCGCTAAAATTTTTTATGCACTGAAGTTTCCAGAGGCGGCCAAAGAGCGATTAAAAAAAATTTTAGCAGAGAGAGACAGCCGTGATGAAAGCAAAGTAGGGATTCCTATATCATCACTCAATGCTGCTTTGCGGGCAAGCATCCCTGGTTTAATTTACATTGGGAAAATTTGGGATAAATTTTGGTTATATAGCCCAGTTGAAATTCCCACAGATAAATTATCAGTAATTCTCTCTCATTGGTTAGATACTGAATTTTCAGATGAAACTCCAAATAAGTACAAGAAGGGGTTAACCTTTGAGCAACGACAAGCTGTAATGCAGCTGTTGTCCCCTAACAATTTAAAGTGGGAATCAGTGACTCTAAAAACGGAATTATGGAAAAATCACCCTAATGGAACTGCCAATATTAACGAAGACAAAGATGCAGATGGATTTATCCTATTGCCTGATATTCTAGCAACGCAACTAAGTGACCCAAACTTAAAGTTCAAATTAAGAGATGAAACAATTCAGTTCTATCGCTGTGCGCCAATAGAAGGAGCAGGAGCAGAATTGATATCTTGGCCTCCGCTACAGCACACACAAAACAAACGTACTTACTATTACTCAATAGTTCTAACTTTGAAAGTACAAACAGTTCCATTCCAGCCATATCCTCAACTGCAATGTGATATGAGTATCCGGCGGTGGTGCAGTATAAATGATACTGGTTTGCTACCAGGGCAAGCTAGTTCTGTGTATATTCGTACTAAGCTTAAATGGGGTAAGGGATTAAATCCTTACGGTTATACTGAATACTTTCAAGTTGCTCCACTGGTATGGAAAGGAGAGCATAAATGGGCTAACAACTTAGCTAATCTGTTAGATAAATTTAACCCTCTTTCATACACTCCAGAACAAATTTTAGCTAATCCGATACAAGCACTTAATCTCCAAGATATTCCTAATCTTTGTATTACCTACAAAGATGGTATGATTCCAGGTCATAAAGTAGGGAAAGGATTGCCACCAAATAACCGCCGTCAATTAGCTGAACAGATTGCATTATTGTTACAAGATGACTGGGAATTAATAGACTATAAGCGGTTTAAATTTAAAATAGATACTAAACAGTCTGCTCAAATCTTTGACTTACCCAAGCCCGATGGAACATCTTGGGAGTTACCTGTGCCGGAAAAAGAAAAGGGAGAGACAGAAGAATTTTTAACTAGAACTCAAGAACTATTAAATAAACAAGAGGGACAGATAAACAAAATTAAAAAGAAAAACACTGAAAATGATGAACAATTTAATTTAAGGTATGAACAACTTTTAGATAAACAACAATTAGAAAGAGATAAATGTAAAAAGGAAGAGGATGAAACGGATGAACACTTCCAATTAAGATATGCTCATTATAAAAAACGTTTAGAGCAACTATCATCAGAGAAGAAAAGACTTTGTGAAGCCATAAGTAACTGTATTGGCAAAGAGCTAACAATTGAAATTTGGTATATTAATGAGTCAACACGGGATGCACTTATAAAGGCAATATGGTATTGCCTGGGGTTGAAGACAGCGACAACAGGTATTCATAATTTTCCAGATATAGATTTGACTGTAACTATACGCACGCAAGAAATAGGTAAATTAGCAGAACGTTTAGCTTTATCTACAGATAAAACAAAAAAACCAAATTCCAAACAACGAGAAGAAGCTATCAAGAGTAGAAAAGCTGAAGTAGCAGAAACTGTTAATAAAATGCAACCTGTAACTGGGAAAGTAGGGGTATTAGTTGAACTCTATGGTGAAAACCATTGGAAACCTAAATGGACAGACCCTCAAGCAGCTATTCGCTTAGGCTTTGTTCAAGAAAAAATTGACAGGGTATCCAAGTTTATTGTCCCTGCACATGAGGAATTAAAAAAGAAATATGAAAAGGTAGCAAAAGATGAAGGAAGAGAGTTAAACAGGCGGGAACAGAATGAAATTAACGAATTACAAGAAGAACTGCCGCAGAAAACGATAACTTCTTTTTTAGACCTACTGCGGTCACTGGGAGTACAGATAGCTCCGCCTCGCATAGTTATTCCATCAGTAACTCTTCCTAACCCTCTTACTTATGTAGGTTTATGGTTGGTTAACCGCACTTCTAAAACCAGCGCTCATGGGAAACAACAACTTATCCCAGTTATGGTGAAAATGCGTTCTGATTCTCAAGCAATAGAAGCTATTTTTAATGGTATATCCGATTGGATACCCTACGATGAAGCTTTAAGAAAAATAAACTTCAAAGGAACATCTATTACAGGAGATAACAACGATTTAAAAAAGGAGATAAAAGGATTTATCAAGCGAATGCTGCAAACCAAAGAGTTAAGAGGTAAAGATACATTACTACTCTGTGATGCTCAAAACATCCGAAGGTATTGGACATGGCTGCAAGATAAAGAAATATCTCCAGATGGGATAGTTTTTGGCACTGAATCTCCTCAAATGATGCCAAAACTTCGCGTAGTTCGGGTACGCCAAGATGGAGAAACTCCAGGATGGTATGCTCTGCATGATCAAAAGAAACAGAAGGTGAAGTTGTTTGATAATTTGGTAGAACTTGAACAAATAAGTGTAGCGACAGAGGGACTATTTAATACGGACAGCAATGAACGTATATTTCTTAGTATTGGGCAAAAATCTAATACAATGCCAAAGGAAAAACTCGATTTCAGTAAGTTTGATAAACCTCAACTTCACTGGTCAAACCCTGCAATACTTGAGTTAGTAGTAGCTTACATACAACCAGAAGATGACCCTTGGCATTGGGCAGTATTGACGCATGAATTACGTCGGATGGCATTACAATACAAAGACACCTTAGCTCGTCCAATTGTTCTTCACTTAGCAGCGCAGATGGGAGACTATGTTTTGATGGTGGATGAAGATTCTTTAGAAGACCAATAATTATTGATTTGTTGGAGATCAGACACCTACTAAAGCATCATTTGGGAATATATATTGATTGCATTTACCCAAGAATCCAACAAACCAGTCATGATTCAAGAAATTTTAACTGCATTTGCTGAAATAGTTGCCTTAAGTGGGCTAGGTCTCATATTTGTATCAGCTTTTTTAACTGATACTCAAGAATCCCAAAAAATTGTAAATTCTTTACAGAATGGAATAGTCAATGATTTACCTAATGTGCAGCAAGAATTTGAGCTAGAAGAAGAATTTACCCAGCTACCTTTTCTTACTGCTTATGAAATGGCTGAAAGATTTGGGGTGAAAGTTGACACAATAGTTGCTCATGCAAAGCAATGGCGAAATGGGCAACGTTACGACTACAGCTTTGAAGAATGGGCATCTGATTTTGATACCAAGTATCGCTGGCATTTCTTTTGGAACGCTGACTATGAGCCAGTGTTTTACCCAGTTTCATCTAAGTTGTTCACCAAGCACTTACTGAGTTATTGCAATAAACAATAGTTAATGACTGTGTGAGCCACTTCCAGCACAACTTTAAAACTATGTATTTGTATTTTCTTGACTTAATTGTTGCCCAAACTCAGAAATTGAGCCTGTAATACTAGCCTGTCTCAACAACTGCTTGAGTCTGTCAAGCTCATAAATTTTCTTCAGTTGCTCAATCAATTCAGGGGGAACGTTATTAAATCGAGCTTCTAGAACTTCAGCTATAGACTCCTGTAGAGTCTGCGCTCTGCCTATGCGTTCTATGCTTGTCATGTATGTCATTTGTTGTTCAGCCTAAAAACGTTCAAATTCGGCTTGAAAATTTAATTAATACTTAAATGACTTTACCTTAGCTCAGGCTAAAGAAACTTTTTATCTGCTAGTTTCATGATCTGTGTTTGTGTCTTCCTGACTTAGTTGTTGCCTAAACTCAGATATTGAACCTATAGTTACGGCTTTTTCTAACAATTGATTCAATAACTCAATATCATATAATTTATTTAATTTTTCTACTAATTCTGTAGGAACATCTTTAAATCGAATTGTTAGGATTTGAGCAATATATTTCTGGGTAGCTTTTGCTATACCTATGCGTTCTATGCTTGTCATGTATGTCATTTGCTGTTCAGCCTCAAAACGCTCCAATTCGGCTTGAAAATTTAAGTCTAACTCCGGTGGTAGAGTCATTAATCTATCTAGCAACCGGAAGATTTGCTGGATTTTATCTCTACTATACCCTACCTCATACATTCGTTTAATCAGGCTCAACTTCCACTGCAAACGAAGAGTTAAATCTTGAGTTGTCGCTTGTGTCCGCAGGTGCGCCATCACCAGTACAGCAAAAGGACTATCACTCTGTTCTAATTCTAACCACCGAGATTCATAGTCCAGGAGTTTCACAATCGGAAACTGAAGACTTAAACGACATCCCCAACGTCCATAACTATATTCTTGCGGTCGCCAATTGGCTTGATTATCCCCCAGAATTGCCAAGCTAACAACTTCCTGGTTATAACGGTCAAAAATTCTGTAGTGATACGAAAACATCCGTTTAGTGAAGTTGGGATCTACTTGACTTTGGATTTCCAGATGAATCAGCAACCAAGTTTCCTTTCCATCTTTTAGCCAAACTTTGATTAGCTTATCGACAAATTGCTTACCAACTTCAGATTCTTTTATCAACTGCTGAAGTTCTTGCTCAAGAAAATCATAGCCTCGTCCCCAGTCAATTTCTGCTTGAATCGCGGGAAAAAAGAATGCAAGAAACGCCTCAAAGTATTGTTCTACACCTTCCTTCCAAGCACCGTCATAGTCGGCTCGTACTTCACTCACAGGTTGTCTTACCTCTACTAGCTCACAGCTTACCAGGAATCACAAAATTTACTCAATGTTATGGGTTTTTACATAGGAGTTAAAGTACTTACGAATATCCGAAACACCTAGTAAGGAATGATAACTGAGTTGAAGCTGTTAGAGCCAAACTCAATCAATCGCTTAAGGGTGGATTGCAAAGCATAGATGATCTTAGAGATAGTCAAATAATCGCACCAGAATGACTTTTTTTGGGACAGTTAGATCAAGTTTGGGGCAACGAGGTAAAAAAACTAGGCGAGAGGTGACAAATTGGGGTATAAGGTTACGTAAAGAACTATTATCGTCACCTAGTTTTTATGTCCGGTCGCATCCTGAAAGTCAATAATAATACCCTGCCTTCCGTGATGGATTGGTGGACTCAGCCGGATGTATTGGCGATGTTGTTGTCGGAGAAGCGTAGTGAGTCCACGCGGAAAGCTTATGATCGGGACATTAAAGATTTTTTTGCCAAGATGTTTGGGGTGGAATCGACGGCGGAATGGGTAGTGCGATTTTTGGCACTGCCGGGGGCGCAAGCACTCTTGTGGGTGGTCAAGTACAAAGCCAAGATGATTGAGCAGAGGTTATCGGAGGCCACTGTCAACCGGCGGTTGTCAGCTCTACGGGCGCTGGTGCATAAGGGTAGGGTGTTGGGCGTTTGTGGTTACACCTTGGAGGATATTAAGGGTGAGACTGTCATTAAATACCGAGATACCAGTGGTGTTACTCCCCAGGAATTTAAGCAGATACTTTTGACTTGCGATCCAACGACGGCGAAAGGGGTCAGGGATTATGCTTTGCTGCGCTTGCTTTGGGATAATGCGCTGCGGCGGGGGGAGATTGCGAAGTTAAAGATGGGGGATTTTGACCGTCAAAATAGCAAACTGCTGATTTTGGGTAAGGGAAGGGGTAGTCAACGGGAGACGATTGATTTGACTCCCAAGACTAGGGATGCAATTTGTTATTGGTTGGCGTTTCGGGGGTTGGCATCAACTAAGGATGCGTTGTTTGTGGCGTTGGATCTGAATACGCCGGGGCATCCTTTGACGGATACGGGGATTGCCAAGATGGTAAGAACGCGGGCGAAAAAGGCGAATATTAGTAAGCCGTTAAGTCCGCACCGCATTCGGCACAGTTCGATTACGGCGGCGTTAGATGCGGGGCAGAGTGTGCGGGAGGTGCAGAAACTCAGTCGGCACACTAAGTTGGAGACGTTAATGATTTATGACGATAATCGACAGCAGCACCAGTTGAAGGTGAGTAGCGTGCTGGCGGATTTGGTTTGATGGTGTCTAGTTGCAAATCCGAACTAAATCTGTCTCTAAATCATCGTCAATTTTTACCCCGAATGGTAGGGTATCAAAACCTAAGTTTTCTAAAGTTAAAATGGCTGACTCGACTGAGGAATTGTTGATGGTTTCTTGATTCACTAGGGATGTAAGTAATTCACAAACTCCCTTGTACTGATTGGCGTTGTAGTCAATCCATCTGTTTTCAAAGAAGAGTGCATCATGCAGCGCCATTACCACTTCTGTATAGGGATCAAAAGGTAATTTATCGCGCAACTTCCGCATGGTACGCAGTAGATTGTCTGCATAGACAGCTGCTATTGGTTCTCCAGTGTAAGAGGAGAGTTTTTGTAAATCTACTAAGATAGTTTTGGTAATTTCTACTCCTGAAATTTCTAATACGGTCTGCTCAATATTCATTGTTTTTATTTGACAATAAGTTCAGTTTATTCGGAGCTAATTGACATTTTATGGGGTAGATTTATGGGATGAACCCGCAGTTCAGATCCGCTCTGTACCAACCCTAGCGGCAATACCTAACTCTACAGGTTATTCTATTTTCTAGTCTATTAATTTTATTCCTCAAGATACTCTACCACCGCCGTCAGGTCTGCCATAGCCCGATTAAATCGATTTAATAAAGCTTGGGCTACTTCTGGATCAGCGTTGACTTGACGGTTGCTAGTTTTTCCCGTACACGACTGTCAAGGGCTTCTAGCCACAATGACAAGCCTGTATGCCGAATTGCTGATAATAACCCCATGTTGGTGAGGACAGCCAAATGAAAACCAAGTTGGTCTTGTCCGCCATAGCCTAGATATCCGTTACTCAGTTCCAGCTTTTCTGGGGTAAATTCTAAATACTGTTCAAAGGTAATACCAGATTTTTCTAGCTGGGGTTGGGGCAATGAAGGGTGAGATTGAGTCATAACACAATTCTTTTAAGTAATATTTATGTGGAATTCGAGGGAATGCTCCTGCTCGATGAGTTTTTCCTAGTAGCAGGACAACACTACCCAGGATGGTTAATCATACTCTTTGTTCCTGGTATGGCCTGTGTCAACTCTATGGCGTACTATTGACATACAAACTCTGTAAGTTAGTATCTTTGTTACTTACAAACTTACGGAGTTACGAACAAACAGAGTTACAAAGTTACGGAGTCAGGATGTGCATATTATTGCTGTTGTGAACGGAAAGGGAGGGTCAGCTAAGACGACAACTAGCGTCAATTTAGCAGCCATCCTTGCTGAGAAATCAAAAGTATTGTTGGTAGATGCAGATCCTCAAGGTTCTGCTACTTGGTGGGCAGAGCGCAATGAGCGAGATTTTGAATTATCTAAGGAAACAGATACGAATGAGTTGTTAAAACTTAAAAAAGTAAAAGGGTTTGATTTTATTATTGTGGACACTCCTCCGGCACTCCACTTTGAGGCACTGCAAATTACTATCGATGCGGCTGATTTTGTTTTGCTGCCATCTCCCCCAGCCCCAATGGATCTTCAGGCACTGATTGAAACTGTACAGGCATCGATCATGCCAGCAAATGTTAAGTTTCGAGTTTTATTAACTCGTGTTGATCCTCGTAGTTTGGGTAAGGCACTTGATGCTCAACAAGCACTTATGCAAGGAGGTATTCCTGCATTTAACGGTTTTGTCAGGGCTTATGCTGTTCATGAACAAGCTGTTCTTGATGGCATACCAATTACTCAAGTTCGCGGAAAAATAGCTCGTGAAGCTGAAGGGGATTATCGGCGTGTTGCTGATGAGCTTTTGAGAGAGGTAAATACTCATGGCTAAAGCACGTCGTCGTTTATCTGATCTTGTCCACGAAGAAACGCAAAAAATCAGAGAACCAAACTTACAGACTTCGGAAGTTACAAAGTCCGAAAGTTTATCAGAAAATCCAAGTGAAGCAGAAGACCAAATTACAGAGTTACAGACTTTGGAAGCTACAAACTCTGTAATATTATCTGAATCCGAACCTTTAAGCAAAGCAGACTCAACAGAACAACAGACTACCAAAGTTACAGACTTACAGACTGCGGAAGATACAAACTCTGAAGGTTTACTGGAAACTCCGAGACAAGTAGAAGACAAAGTTACAGAACAACAGACTGCCGAAGTTACAGAGTTACAGACTTCTGGACTTACAAAGCCTGTAACTCTACCAGAATCTTCAAGTGAAGTAGAAAAAAGAGTTACAGAGCAACAGGCTTCCAAAGTTACAGACTTACAGACTAATAAATATTCAGAGTCTGTTTCTTCTACGCAAATTGCTATTGAGCGGGAGGGTGAAGAAGTCAACAAAACTACAAAGTTACAAAGCTTGAAAGATACAGACTTACAGAGTACCGAACTTCCGAAGTATTTAAAATTGGAGCGTAAGGAAACACGATTGAGACAGGATCAGATTGACGCACTTACCGATCTCACCCGGAAATTAAATAGAACGAAACAAGTTAAAGGTGGTGAGAGACTTACAGACAATACTTTGATCCGTGTTGCAATAGATTTACTTTTGAGTAAAGCTTCGGAGCTTCAAGGTACTACAGAGGATGAGTTACGAAGCTCCTTAAATCTGTAAGTTTGGGAGTTTGGGAGTTTGAAAGTTTGTAACTTACAGAGTTTGTTATTAATTTATCTTGCCTGATGTGTGATCATCGCTGTCGATTCTCACTCCATTTGATGAGTTTGATTTCGACAAATAAAGGTTTTCTCGATCTAGAGGGGGATGCAATCAGGGTAGGGGTTTGGAGATTAAATTCCTAATTTTTCTCGAATGACTTTTTCATCTTTGAAGCCTACCAGCACAGCTGTTCCATCCTTGACGAAAAGCGGACGTTTGAGCAGCATTGCATCTTTAGCAAATGCCTCGATCCACTGTTCGTCAGTCCAAGTCTTCTTTTCATCACCCAAAGCTCGGTAGGATTGGCCAGAAGTGTTCCGCATGGGAGCAGAACCCAAAGACTTTACCCAGTTTTGGATCTGCTCACGGGTGGGCGGAGTTTCTTTGGTGTTGATGAATTCATAGTCAATGCCGTTGTCTTGAAGCCAGTTAAAAGCTTTTTTGCAAGTGCCGCAGTTGAGGATGCCGTAGACTTGAAGGGACATAAAAAGTTAATCAACAATTTCCATGACATCTATATATATACACATGGCTAGTGTCGGTTCTTGCCATTGCCTACGGTGGGCTTCACTTGATCGGATAATATAATCCATCATCACCAAAACGCCAACCACGGGTAGCAGGGTCTCTATGGCGGCTCCATGACTCAAACTCAGATGGACTCTTGTTTTCACGCTCTCTAGAAAGGCTTAATTCATCAACACCCAATCTTCGAGCTAGATTTTCCCCAGTCAAGGATTGAATTTCTACTGATTGACCATGAAACTGATGAGATGATGATGAAAATTGCCTTCTACCTGTATTTCCTTGGTGTCGAAGCTTCCCAAGTGCATTGTTGAGTTGAGCAAGGCTCTTGGCGACGGTTTCTAACTTTTCTTCCAAGTTATTCAGTTGTTGTGCTTGGTGCTGGGTGGATGTTGATTCTATACTTTGTTCTATACTTTGGGTGAGATGCCCCAAAACAGTTTCTATTTGCTGTAAGCGGTTCTCTATACTGCTTTCTATACTCGAAGTATTGTTTACTTGATTTGCTTCCAGTGCCGAGAGTCGGTTAACGATCTGATGTAGAACATCTTCTATACAATTGTCAGCAACTTCCGTCTGACCCAGGATGTGATGCAAACCCTGCGCTACCAACTCTGTTGCTGAGGTGTTGCGTTTTTTTGCTTCGGCTCTGAGTGATTCAACTAAAGACTTGGGAAGTTTAAAATTTACCGATTCCCGTTCTATAGCCATTTAAACACCCGCACTTCAGCAAGACCCATCTTTAATTAGCTTACTGCGTACTGAAGAACAACTCAAACTATTTGTTCCCTAGCCTCAAAATCATCTTCATAATCAATAACAAATGAGTGAGCAGCTTTTAACTCATTAACCTTTCAAATCCTTCTCGAATAACTTGAGCAATTAACTTACGACGATGTATCAAGAAGTTGCTGTATTCCATTTGTTCCCAATCTTGAGGTAGTGCGTGCCATTTATTATTTGTACTGGACGACCAACTTTTTTCATTAGCTCAGAGAGTTTCTGCTCGATGTCCTCTCCTTTAGTCGAGTGCATAATTTCTAATGCCAGAAGTTCGACATCTTGATGTCCTAATCCTCGCTTTAAAGGGAAAACTTGTTCTTCAAGCAGTTGTTGTGAAACTCCCAACACTACTAAAGCTTTTTCTGTTCCAAGTTCTACAGTCAAATCAACGATAAAGATCCAATCACTCCGATATTCTTTTTTTCTGTTGAGTTTGTACAGTCCAATTCGTCCTAACCATTTTCTAATACTACTAAAGCTTGGAGTCCCGTGTTGGGAAAAATCAACGTACAACTCGAAAGTTTTCTCAACTCCTCGCAAACTATTGCCACAATTGATAACTTGTTGTACTGATATTTGAATTGTTTCGACTGAATAATGATGTCCCTTCGCTATCTGAACAAGAGCCTGTCCACTTGTTTCCAAATGATTATACAAATGTCAAAGACTCAGAACCCAGTAAATTATGTTGGCGTAATGCAGCAGACTTACCCCCGGCAGGGCAGCATTTTGACTCACCTTATGATACTGATACCCGTTATGGTAACAAACGCACCACCACTTGGACTGGGTACAAGGTACACATCACGGAAACTTGTGGTGCTAACGATGTGCATTTAATTACAAATGTGGAGATGACCCTTGCCCATCTATCCGATGTAGACCAAACACAACCAATTCATTTATCTCTTGAAGCAAAAGGCTTATCTCCAAAAGAACATATCGTGGATGCAGGATACGTAGATAGTGAATTACTAGTAAAAAGTAAAATTGATTTTGATATCAATACCTTTGCCAAAATAAGAGCCTAGAAAAATTTTGGCAAAACTGGCAAAATTACCCATACATAAGCATTTCGCTTAAAAGGTAGTTTGTCATCTCAAACCCTTATACTGCGGTCAATACGTTAAAAAAAACCTTGTGGGAAACCTTAAAGGAATTTTTAGAACTTATTGTTTTTGCCAAACCTCAGAGAACAGCGAGTTAATAGTGAAAGCGTCATCAACTCACCCTCGTAAATTGGCGAAGGTATTGTGATATAGAACTTATTGGCCCAGTACGCCCAAATGTTAGCTGGCAAGCGAAAACGCCTGGTGGGTATGACATAAGCAAGTTTACAGTTGACTGGTCAGCAAAAACAGTTACGTGTCCTCAAGGACAAAAAAGGTATCCGCTCAATAAATCGGAGCGAACTACCAAATAAGTAACGATTTTACGCCATTTGAGGCTTGTCACTGAGCGATTTACCCCGGATTATTGAGCGGTTACGCGCTTCCTTTGTTGGCAATGTGAAGAAATATTTCGCCAACAGCATCAAACGCGAACAAAATTCGGTTGACTCCACCATCCATTTTCCCTTAACCGAGCAGTATTGGGATGCTCCCAGTTCTTGGGCGCTCGGCGCAGCTACGCTGCGCCATCGCTTGTGACAGTTGCTCCCGTCCTGACTTATTCAAAAGTTTTACAGCTTCAAATATTTTGCTAGGATACTTAGCAGTTTCAATGGGGACGATGCCAAGGAGGTTGTTCGGGGGGACGATGCCAAGGAGGTTGTTCGGGGGGACGATGCCAAGGAGGTTGTTCGGGGGGACGATGCCAAGGAGGTTGTTCGGGGGGACGATGCCAAGGAGGTTGTTCGGGGGAACTAGATCTTATCCATAAAGTATC
>JAESFO010000126.1_pt1 | contig 79008 bp, 76 predicted proteins | sample 9269421 | NCBI WGS metagenome assembly JAESFO01 (sample SAMN14502839, study PRJNA617101) | algae metagenome | isolation source: Nostoc desertorum CM1-VF14 and co-occurring heterotrophs from rocky... | place: USA: Clark Mountains, San Bernardino, California | collected 2000-06-05 | reverse complement strand
CGCAGACGCGCATCGAGGGCGAGATCCAGCAGCTGGATGGCGATCATCCGGTGATCGAGCTGTGGCAGGTGATGGCGGGCAAGGCAGCCGGCCGCACCAGCGACAAGCAGATCACGCTGTTCGATTCGGTCGGCTTCGCCACCGAGGACTTCTCGGCGCTGCGTTACGTGCGCGACCAGCTGCAGGCAACCGGCCTCTATGAAGAGCTCGACCTGCTCGCCGATCCCGACGAACCGCGTGACCTCTTCGGCATGCTGCTCAGGGCCGGCGCCAAGGAAGGCATTCCAGCCTAGGTCCTAACAATGAGTGGGTGCCGGCTCGCCCCGCACGCCTTTCAACATCTGGGCCAGCGCCATGCATTCCGCCTGGCGGTGGCCATTGCGGCGCCAGGCGAGCGCCACGGTGCGGGAAGGCATCGGTTCGGCGAAAGGCACGACGCGAAGATCGGGTAGCGCCGCCGTCGGGGCCACGGCCATCTCCGGCACCAGGGTCACGCCGAAGCCATGCCCGACCATCTGCAGAAGCGTGGTCAGGCTGGTCGCGCCGTAGTTCGCCATGGCGGTCGGGCGCACGCTGCCGCACAGCTGCAACGCCTGCTCGCGCAGGCAGTGGCCTTCCTCGAGCAGCATCAGTCTTTCCAGCACCGGGCTCTCCGGCGGCACTGGCGGCGCCACCAGGTCCGGCTCTGCGCGCGGCACCGCCAGGAAGAAGCGGTCCTCGAACAGGGCCTCGGTCGTCAGTCCGGGCTGGTCGAGCGGCAATGCCGCTATGAAGGCGTCGAGGCTGCCGAGCGTTGCTTCCTCGGCGAGCGTGTCGGTCACCGCCTCGCGCAGCTCCAGCCGCAGCTCGGGATAACGCTGTCGCAGTTCCGGCAGGATCGAAGGCAACAGATAAGGCGCCACCGTCGGAATGATGCCGAGCCGGAAGCGGCCCTCCAGTGCTTTGCGTCCCGCGACGGCGACCTCTTCCACGTCGCGCGCTGCTGCCAGCGCCCGCGTGATCAAGGGCAGCAGCGTTGCTGCTTCCGGCGTCAGGATGGCGGCACGGCCGGAGCGGTCGAACAGCTTGCAGCCGAGTTTTTCCTCCATGTCGGCGATCTGCGCGGAAAGTGCCGGCTGGCTGATGCCGCATAGCGCTGCGGCCCTGCCGAAATGCAGTGTCTGCACCAGCGTCTCGAAATACTGCATCTGCCGCAGTGTCAATTTGATCATAAGAAAAAACTATCGAAAAAAACAGAAAAGGCAATTTGCTTTTATAGAATGGAGCTTTTAGGCTGCCGTTGTTCCACAATTCGGCGGGCGCCTTTGGGCAGCTCTTCGGCAACCCACCCATTCATGAGGGAGGCAGCCATCACCAGCCTCTCTCCAGACCAAAGTCTGCTGTACCCCTTGGGGTCTATGGGACTTGGCATCGTTTGAAAGATCAGCGTTGGAGAAAGAAATGGACGCAAAGACCGACGACAAAAGCGCAGGCAAATGCCCGTTCAGCGGCCATGGACCGAAGAACCAGACCTGGTGGCCGAACCAGCTGGACATCCAGATCCTGCATAGACATTCCAAACTGTCCGACCCGATGGGCGAAGCATTTGACTACGCCAAGGAATTCGAGAGCCTTGATCTCGATGCGGTCATTGCCGACCTGAAGGCGCTGATGACGGACTCGCAGGATTGGTGGCCGGCCGACTTCGGCCACTATGGGCCGCTGTTCATCCGCATGGCCTGGCACAGCGCGGGTACCTACCGCATCGGTGACGGCCGTGGTGGCGCAGGCGCCGGCCAGCAGCGGTTTGCCCCGCTGAATTCCTGGCCGGACAACGTCAACCTCGACAAGGCCCGCCGCTTGCTGTGGCCGATCAAGCAGAAATACGGCCGCAGGCTATCCTGGGCTGACCTGCTCATCCTGACGGGCAACGTTGCGCTGGAATCGATGGGCTTCAAGACCTTCGGTTTCGCCGGTGGCCGTGCCGACGTCTGGGAACCGGAAGAACTCTACTGGGGCCCCGAAGGCGTCTGGCTCGCCGACGAGCGCTACACCGGCGATCGCGACCTGCAGAACCCGCTCGGCGCCGTGCAGATGGGCCTGATCTACGTGAACCCGGAAGGGCCAAACGGCCGGCCGGACCCGCTGGCCGCCGCACGTGACATCCGCGAGACCTTTGCGCGCATGGCGATGAATGACGAGGAGACCGTTGCGTTGATCGCCGGCGGTCATACCTTCGGCAAGACGCATGGCGCCGGCGATGCGAAGCTGGTCGGAGTGGAGCCGGAAGCAGCCGGCATCGAGCAGCAGGGCCTGGGCTGGGCCAATGCTTTCGGCACCGGCAAGGGTGGCGACGCCATCGGCAGCGGCCTGGAGGTCATCTGGACGACGACGCCGACCAAGTGGACGAACAATTTCTTCTGGAACCTGTTCGGCTACGAATGGGAGCTGACCAAGAGCCCAGCCGGCGCCCACCAGTGGACGCCGAAGCACGGCATGGGCGCCAACACGGTGCCGGATGCGCATGACAAGTCCAAGCGCCACGCGCCGTCGATGCTGACCACCGACCTCGCGCTGCGCGTCGACCCGGCCTACGAGAAGATCTCGCGGCGCTTCTACGAGGATCCGGACGCGTTTGCCGATGCCTTCGCGCGCGCCTGGTACAAGCTGACACACCGCGACATGGGTCCGCGCGCCCGTTACCTCGGCAAGCTCGTACCGGAGGAAGTGCTGCCCTGGCAGGATCCGATCCCGGCCGTGGATCATGGCCTGGTCGACCAGGCCGATATCGCCGCGCTGAAGGCAAAGATCCTGGCTTCGGGCCTGTCCGTGTCGCAGCTGGTGTCGACCGCCTGGGCTTCGGCCTCAACCTTCCGGGGTTCCGACAAGCGCGGCGGCGCCAACGGCGCTCGCATCCGTCTTGCGCCGCAGAAGGACTGGGCGATCAACCAGCCGAGCGAACTGAATGCGGTGCTGCAGAAGCTGGAAGCGATCCAGGTCGAGTTCAACGCCGCGCAGCCTGGCGGGAAGAAAGTGTCGCTCGCCGACCTGATCGTGCTCGGCGGTGCCGCTGCGGTCGAGAAGGCGGCCAAGGATGCCGGCCAGTCCGTGAACGTGCCGTTCACGCCCGGCCGCATGGATGCTTCGCAGGAAGACACGGATGTCGCCTCGTTCGCACCGCTTGAGCCAGTCGCTGACGGTTTCCGCAACTATCTCCGCGGTGCCCAGCGCCTGTCGGCGGAGACATTGCTGGTGGACAAGGCCCAGCTGCTGAACCTGACGGCTCCGGAGATGACTGTGCTGCTCGGCGGCTTGCGTGTCCTCGGCGCCAATACGGGCCAGTCAACGCATGGCGTGTTCACCGAACGGCCGGAAACGCTGAGCAACGACTTCTTTGTGAACCTGCTCGACATGCGCACCGAGTGGCGGCCTTCCGCCACGGAGGGCGTGTTCGAAGGACGCGACCGCAGCACTGGCGAGGCACGCTGGACCGGCACGCGTGTCGACCTGATCTTCGGTTCGCACGCCCAGCTGCGCGCGCTTGCCGAGGTCTACGGCAGCTCCGACGCGCAGGCGACCTTCGTGAAGGATTTCGTCGCGGCCTGGAACAAGGTCATGAATGCCGATCGCTTCGACCTCGTCTGAGTTCAGGCTGGTCATAAACAAAACAGGCGCGGAGCGATCCGCGCCTGTTTTTTATTGTCTGAAGATCGGCAAGGCGCCTGGTCAAGCGCCTTGCTTGGGTGTTGCTCAGTCCTTTTCGAACACGCCGGTCTTGGCAACGACGCCGGCAATGGCGCCGCCGATCAGCGGAGCGACGATGAACAGCCAGAGCTGGCTGATCGCAGCGCTGCCGCTGAACAGAGCCGGGCCGATCGAGCGGGCCGGGTTGAGCGAAGTTCCAGTCACCGGAATGATGGCGAAGTGCAGACCCGCCAGCGTCAGGCCGATGACGAGGCCTGCGAAGGCCGTCGTGTGCTTGCCGCTGGTGACGCCGAGGATGACCGTCACGAAGGTGAAGGTGCCGATCAGTTCCCAAAGGAACGCGGAGCTGACGCCCCATTTCGTTTCGTCCCAGCCATTGGCGCCGAAGCCACCGGTATGGCCGCCGGTCTGTCCCGAAACGATGACCCACAGCGCCAGCGACGCGATGATGGCGCCGATGATCTGCGCGATCCAGTAGGGGATCACGTCCTTGGCCGGCAAGCGTCCGGCCAGGAAGACGCCCAGCGTCACCGCCGGATTGAGATGCGCGCCGGAAATCGGCCCGATCGCGTAGGCAGCGGCGATGAGGCCGATGCCGAAAGCAAGGCCGATGCCTTCTTGGCCCAGCGGCAGGGCGCCGCCGAACCCTCCGGTCACCACCGAGGCAGTGCCGATGAACACCAACAGAAATGTACCCAGAACTTCAGCCAGATAAGATTTCATAGTCCCTCTCCTCGAAAGGGCTCTGCCAGGCTCTGGCAAGAGCCGCGAATCGCAAGAGGGAGCGTATGCTTAAGCCGAACCGTTTTAAAGCAGTGGATATTACGCCAGTTCAACAGCTTGTGCATTCGGTTTGCGCCCATTACAGCAGGGACGAAATCAATCCTTTGCGGCGGACGAATGCGACTGGGCGGAAGGCTGGCGGCAGCCATCGAAGTTTTGGAGGACATCAACCGCCGGCATCGTCCGGCGGCGGATGCGTTGCGCGACTGGGGTCTGTCGCATCGCTTTGCCGGTGGCGGCGACCGCGCCGCAATCGGCAACATCGTCTATGATGCCTTGCGCCGCAGACGCAGCGCCGGCTGGCTTTTCGATGACGAGACGCCACGCGCCGTCGGCTTCGGTGCGCTCCTGCTGGAATGGGGGCAGACGGCGCAGTCACTGAACGCCGCGCTGGAAGGCGACAAATTCGCCCCGCCTTTGCTGAGCGATGCTGAACTGGCCACCGTTGCCGGGCGACGGCTCGCCGATGCCCCGGACGAGGTGCGGGCCGATTGCCCCGACTGGTGCGTGCCGCTGCTGAAGGAAGCTTTCGGCGAGGCGTGGGTGGAGGAAGGGGCTGCGCTTGCTGCCCGTCCGCCGCTCGACCTGCGCACGAACACCTTGCAGGCCGATCGCGCCAAGGTGCTGGCGGAACTTGCCGAGACAGGCGCCGAACCTGCCCGTCTCGCCACCCAGGGCATTCGCATCGCGCCTATCGCCGGAGACGGCCGCCATCCGAATGTCCAGGCCGAACCGGCTTTCCAGAAGGGCTGGTTCGAGGTGCAGGACGAAGGTTCGCAGATTGCTGCTGAACTCGCCGACGCAAAGCCCGGCATGCAGGTCCTCGACTACTGCGCCGGCGCCGGTGGCAAATCGCTGGCCTTGTCGGCAGCGATGCAGAACAAGGGGCAGGTCTTTGCGCATGACGCCGAAAAGCAGCGTCTGGCGCCGATCTTCGACCGCATGCGCCGCTCCGAAAACCGCAACATCCAGGTCGTCGCGCGCGAACAGGAACTGGCACCTCTGGCCGGTCACATGGATATCGTTCTGGTCGATGCGCCCTGCACCGGCTCCGGCACCTGGCGGCGCCGGCCAGATGCCAAATGGCGGCTGACCAGCCGTCAGCTCGATGCGCGCAAGGCCGAACAGTCGGCCATCCTGGATGTGGCCAAGGGTTTCGTGAAACCCGGCGGCCTGCTGGTCTACGTCACCTGTTCGGTCTTTCCGGACGAGAATGGCGAGCAGGTGTCGGCTTTCCTGGCACGCCACAAGGGTTTTGCGCCGATCGATCATGCCGCACTGTGGCAGGCGCGGTTTCCAGGCCATGACGCTGCGGCCCGCATCGGCGCGCAATTCGGCATCTCGTTGTCGCCGGCGCTGAGCGGTACCGACGGTTTCTATTTCTGCGCCCTGCGCAAGGTTGCGTGATGCTCTGGCCTATGCTGCAATGCAGCATGGGCATTGCCTGCCTGCCGGCTCTGCTGTAAGCCGGCTAGAGCACAATCCCGGAGGTTTCAGGCTTTTGGGCAATGAGCGGACCGCAATCCGCTGACAGCTTGGGGGCAAACGCCATGGCAGCCAAGATCGTACCGGCCCCGAATTACGAGGAGCGCGTCAGGACCTCGTTCTCGCGCCAGCAGGCCATGGCCACGATCGGCGCGGAACTGACGCTGGTCACGCCGGGCATCATCGAAATCGAGATGCTGTATTCGACGGCACTGACCCAGCAGCATGGCTTTCTGCACGCCGGCGTGATTTCCACGGCACTGGATTCTGCCTGTGGTTACGCCGCTTATTCGCTGATGCCGGAAAATTCCGGTGTGCTCACCATCGAATTCAAGGTGAACCTCCTGGCACCGGGCAAGGGCGAACGCTTTCTGTTCCGTGGCTCGGTCACCAAGCCCGGCCGCACCATCATCGTTGCCGACGGCCAGGCCTATGCCTTTGCCGCCGACGGCGAGGCCAAGCTGATCGCCACCATGACCGGCACGATGATGACGGTGACCGGGCGCGAAGGCATCGAGGGGTGAGCAACCGGTTCGCGAAGTCGTTCGTCGCGCAACTGACACGACGAGACGTTACGCAGGCCGGAACCACCCTGTAGTGCCCAAGGTATCGAAGTCGATGAGCCCCAGTTCCGCAGACCTGCTTGTCGACCTCGCCGGCCGCAAGGTCCTGTTCGTCATGGCAGCGGACGCGGAATACGGTCCGCATCTGCAGCGCCTGTTCAAGCCATTGATGACCGGCGTCGGTCCGGTCGAGGCCGGAGTGCGGCTCGGGGCCGAGTTCGCGCGCCTGCAGGTCGCCGGCCGATTGCCTGATTTGATCGTCTCGCTCGGCTCCGCCGGTTCGCGCCGTCTCGAGCAGACCGGCATCTACCAGGCGACCTCGGTATCCTACCGCGACATGGATGCCTCTGCCCTCGGCTTCGAGAAAGGCGTAACGCCTTTTCTCGACCTGCCGGCTATCCTGCCGCTTGGCCATCGTATCGCCGGCATCGAAGGCGCTTCGCTCTCCACCGGCGCCAACATCGTGTCGGGAGCGGCCTATGATGCCATCGCCGAGGACATGGTCGATATGGAGACCTTCGCGGTGCTGCGTGCCTGCCAGCTGTTCTCGTTGCCCCTGATCGCGCTACGCGGCATCTCCGATGGTGCGGCAGAGCTGAAGCATGTCGGCGACTGGACCGAATATCTCCACGTCATCGACGAAAAGCTGGCGCTGGCAGTTGAACGGCTGAGGGCCGCGATCGCCCCCGGCGGAGCGCTGTAGAGCGACCGCTGCCCGAGAGAAACGATTTTATGGCTGTGTTGAAATGTCCCGTTGCGCGCGGGGACCCAGCAGCGGCGCAATTGCGGTTTTCAAGAGCGCCACGGCTACGAGCAGCCACATAGCAGAAGAGAAGTCGCCGAAGGTGTCGCGCAACGTGCCTACGAGAATCGGGCCGGTCGCGGCGACAAGATACCCAAACGTCAAGACAAGAGCGGTCCACGCTGCCGCCTCATCAGCATCATCTGCGTAGTCCAGCGGCAATATCGTCGCGAGCGTAAAACCGCCGCCAATGCCGAGTGCAACAATAGCTGACGAGATGGGGGGCCATACCGAGGGGACCCACCCGATCAAGATGAGACCGGTTAGTACGAGCACGGCGCAGAGTACCAGATAGGCTCGCCGATCGGCCGATCGGCTCAGCATTCCAAACGAGATGCTGCCTGCCATCGCGCCGCCGGTGAGCGCCGCGAGGACGAAACTTGCGTCGGTCAGGGATACTCCGCGCTCTGTATAGATCGATACGAGCGACGACAGCAGGGCATAGAACAGGAAGTTGTTGCAGGCAAAATAGATCGCGATGAGCCAAGCCGTCGGGACGCCGAACGGGATCCCTCGGCGCTGGCCGACGGCCAGATTTTCTGTCTGCCCCTTTGTCCTGCCCATGAGGATGAGCCAAGCGACGACCGCAAATGCCGCCACAAGAGACCAGATCCCTGCAGCGATGCGCCAGCTACCTGTCCACGCGGCAATCGGTCCTGTAAGTGCCGCCGACATCGTGCTGCCACCACCGATCCATGTCGCATAGATGGCGAAAACGAAGCCTGCTCTGATCGGAAAATTGCCTTTGACGAAACCAGCTATCAACGCGCCTGACACCGCGATGCCCGCCCCGATTCCCGATGTTGTCAGCATCAGGAATGTGGTGTTCGTTGCGAAGGCACGTCCTGCAGTGGAGAGCAACAAGAGGCACAGGGCCAACAGGATCACGCGATCGCGACCGTATTGGCGAGCTAACCATGGAGAGGGCAACGCCAACGCTCCCATCAGGAAATCGGGGATCGCAACAAGAAGAGAGACGATTGCATGCGAAAGCCCAAATTCCTGTTGCAAGGCTGGGATCAGCGATCCGATTGAAACGATACCCGGTCGCAGGCTGATGGCGACAACGACGAGGCAGGCGATCGCCAAAGCGAGGGAGATCGGCTTGGAGTGAGCCACAACCGCCTGATCGCCCGTTCCGGTCTTTATGTGAAGGTCCATGCCGGAGCTCATCCGCGCCCGCCCGCAGGAAACCACTCCCCTTCGGGAGGCAGGTAGGGCCGCACACCGGACTTCTCAGCTCGGCTTTTGAAGCGGCTGATATGGTTCTCGGTTTCCTCGTAGGCATTTGGGACTTTTATGTCGCCGTAGTGGATAGGCACGACTGTGCTGGCGCCTAGGATCGTTGCTGCGACCACCGCCTCCTCGGGTGACATCACCGCGTGAAAGGGACTTGGCGGCTGAAGGTGCGGCAGGTTCACCACCGGGGCATTGATCGGCATGAAAGCGACGTCGATCGGACCTGCCTGTTGAGCAATCGCCCACCAGTATCCGTGGTTCATCGTGTCCCCGGCATGGAGAATACGGAAGCCACCCGCTTCAACGATGTACGTACGTTGTGGATCGCCAACGCCGTCGACGGCTGGCGCGGCGGTAATTCGAAATGGCCCGATCTGGCGCTCCGTCCATGGCTCCAGGATGTGCGTCAGAAGCCCGGAGCTGCGGAAGGCGTCTTCCACCGGCCTGGTCCAACTTTGAATTTCAGCGGTGCCCGGGGTCGGTTCCGGTCGAAAAACCGGTGCACCTTCAGCGAGAGCTTTCTTCAAGACGGCTGGATCGGCATGATCGCAGTGGAGATGAGTCACCAGAGCCGCGATGCTTCCGCCAGTTTTGCTTGGCTGGGCAAAACGCCTGTCCAAGAAAATTGCAGCTCCGTCTTCGATGTAGTCGATCAGAATTGTTTGGCCATCATGCTCGACCTCAACGCCGGACCACCCGAGATACCTTAGTTTCATTCATAATCTCGCATTCACTCGGGCAATCGCGACGCGCTTCTGCCAGCATCAATCCCGGCTCAACTAGGATGTGACCGTCCAGGCGATAACCTTCCGGATACGGAAATGACCTCTCCAGAAACTGGAAGAGTGATGGGATCGGATTGATGCTGGTGGCCTGTAAACCTGGACTAGCGCGGCAGACTGCGCGAATTGCCGAATTCGATGCTTGAGACGTCCGCCCGGCGGGTGCCGGTGCTGTCGAGATAAGCGATTGAACCGGCCTGATGGTCGAGCTTCCAGCTGCCGCTTGGACCATCGGTCCAGTCAACGGCATAACAATCGTCAAGCAGTCTCCATTTGCCGCTATAGGCTGTGCCGTCGGGCAAAAGCATGTGGGCATCGCTTTCGCTCTGATAGTAGATAATGGCCTGCTTCCCGGCCATGTCGAGAACATGCGTGGTCCCGGTCATGATGACGCCGAGTGTATCTTTCTTGAGGATGGCCATGTTTTCTCCAGACTCCATAATTGTGAGGAACACTCGACCGACGCGATTTGGTCAAGTATCTTGACTATACAAAGGTTGTGAAAATGGTCAAGAAGCTTGACGAAATGACGAATATGTTGCCTGACCATGTCGGCTGGCGTCTGTGGAGTGCCAGCCGTGCCTGGCAGGCGGAGTTCGCCGCCGCCATGCGTGCTTCCGGCCATGTCTGGTTCAGCGAAGGGCGTGCCGCGCTTCTTGGTCACGTTGCGCGAAACGGAACCCGGCAGTCGACGCTTATCGAGCGGGCCGGAATTTCCAAACAGGCGGTGCAGCAGCTGCTCGACGGGCTGGAAGAGGAGGGGATTGTCGAGCGCATCGCTGACGCCAGCGATCGGCGTGGCAAGTTTGTACGCTACACCCAAAAAGGTCTTGCCGCCCTGCGGGACGGCGACCGCATCAAGCAGGAAATCGAGAAGCGGTATCGCCTGCATATCGGGGAACGCAGGTTTGCTGCCTTGATGGACGCCCTGCGGGCGCTCGAGGCCAACGACGGGCAGCATTCGGAGCGGCAAGCCGATTCAAGTCAATAAAGGGAGCCCGCGAACCCATTGCGTCGAATCGGTTCTTTCTTTAAAGGCTCGCCATGACGACACATCCCCAGACAGTTCTCATCATCGACTTCGGCAGCCAGGTCACGCAGCTGATCGCCAGGCGCTTGCGCGAAGCCGGCGTCTATTGCGAAATCGTGCCGTTCCAGTCGGCTGACGAAGCCTTCAGGCGGATCAATCCCAAGGCGGTCATCCTCTCGGGCAGCCCGCATTCTACCGTCGACATAGGCAGCCCGCGTGCCCCCGACGCCGTCTTCAAGGCGGGCATTCCGGTGCTTGGCATCTGCTACGGCGAACAGACCATGTGCGCCCAGCTCGGCGGCAAGGTCGAGAGCGGCCATCACCGCGAATTCGGCCGCGCCTTCCTCGACGTCGAGCAGGATTGCGCGCTCTTCGATGACGTCTGGGCAAAGGGCACCCGCCACCAGGTGTGGATGAGCCACGGTGATCGCGTTACCGCCATTCCGCCGGGCTTCAAGGTCGTCGGCACCTCGACCGGCGCACCGTTCGCGGCGATCGCCGACGAAGAGCGCAAGTTCTATGCCGTCCAGTTCCATCCGGAAGTCGTGCACACGCCCGACGGCGCCAAGCTCTTGCGCAATTTCGTGCACAGGATCGCCGGCATCGAAGGCGACTGGACCATGAAGGCCTATCGCGAGCACGCCGTTGAGGCGATCCGCAAGCAGGTCGGCAAGGGCAAGGTGATCTGCGCGCTTTCGGGCGGTGTCGATTCCTCCGTCGCCGCGCTGCTGATCCACGAGGCAGTTGGCGACCAGCTCACCTGTATCCTCGTCGACCACGGCCTGATGCGCAAGAACGAGGCGGCGGACGTCGTCGCCATGTTCCGCGAGCACTACAACCTGCCGCTGATCCTGGTCGATGCCTCGGACCGTTTCATCTCCGCGCTGGAAGGCGAGAGCGATCCGGAAAAGAAGCGCAAGACCATCGGTCGGCTGTTCATCGAGGTGTTCGAGGAAGAGGCCAAGAAACTCGGCGGCGCCGAATTCCTGGCACAGGGAACGCTTTATCCCGACGTCATCGAGAGCGTGTCCTTCACCGGCGCCACCTCATCGACCATCAAGTCGCACCACAATGTAGGCGGGCTGCCCGAGCGCATGAACATGCAGCTCGTCGAGCCGCTGCGTGAACTGTTCAAGGACGAGGTCCGCGTGCTTGGCCGCGAGCTCGGCCTGCCCGACAGCTTCATCGGCCGCCATCCCTTCCCGGGTCCGGGCCTTGCAATCCGCTGCCCGGGCGGCATCACCCGCGAGAAGCTGGAGATCCTGCGCGATGCCGATGCCATCTATCTCGACGAGATCCGCAAGGCCGGCCTCTACGATGCCATCTGGCAGGCTTTCGCAGTGCTGCTGCCGGTGCAGACAGTTGGCGTGATGGGCGACGGCCGCACCTACGAATTCGTCTGCGCCTTGCGTGCCGTCACCTCGGTGGACGGCATGACCGCCGATTTCTACCACTACGACATGGAGTTCCTCGGCCGCGCCGCCACCCGCATCATCAACGAAGTGCGCGGCATCAACCGTGTCGTCTATGATGTGACCAGCAAGCCGCCGGGCACGATCGAGTGGGAATGATACCGCCGCCAATGCGGTGACGATCAGTCGCGCGAACGCTGTTTGAGGAAAGCATGTCGATCTTCGAAGACTTCGAGGTCCAGTTCTTCTTCGCCAAGAACAAGCAACTTTTCGCTCGCTGTCCCTGTCGCCAAGCACTCCCTCATCTGCATGAGTTTGATGAGGCGTCGGCCCATCATATGCTGTGCCACATGTTGGGCCATTTCTTGGATATCAAGACTGGTCAGCCGGCTCTCAACGACGCCAATGAAGCCATATCGGCGATCAATCAAGACGATCTCGAAGATGAGCTTCGTTACGTCTACAACGACTTGCAGAATCTCGATCTGAAAGCAGCGAGACGGATTGATGGCAATGTCGATCCGAACGAGAGGCCCGAATTTCGGAACTTCGGACCCGAACAGCAGGACTGTTACGGTGCCGATGCGCGGGCAGAGCTGATGGCTGAGGCCATTCGGGCGTACTTGGTGAATCCAAACTACCTGAAGACCGTGGCGCCGAATGTGGCTGCTCGCATCCGCGCCGCGGTGAATCCAAATCCCGAAGTCAATCGGATCCTTCAATTCAACTGACGACTGGCGCGGATCGCTGTCGTCGTGGTGCCACGCCCTTGGTGTCGATCGCCATCCGATGCGGATTTTTTCTGTGTTTGGCGTCGTGCGGGGCGTTCGACTGCGTTCCTCTGCTTCGTTAAGCGATTACGCGTCCGACGTCATGACCTTCTGCGCGATTTTCCAGCTCCCATTCACCTTCAGGCATGACAGCAGGTCAATGAAGGAGCCGGCGGCACGCGTAGCTTCAACTTGAGAAGCGCGAGATCGCTTTCAGCGTCGATCGAGAGGAGCTGATCTTCGCGCTGGAAGCCCTGTTGCTGCGGAGCCTGCGCGTTGCGCACCGCTGCCAGCCACGCCGCAATCGGCGTCACGCTCAAACTGCCATCCTCGGCAACCTTCGTCACGGAACTCGAAGGGTGAAAGATGGACGCGAATTTTTCCGCATCCATCTCATAGGCGGCGTCGAAATACGTCTGCGCCAGCGCGCGCAGAGCTGACACGTCCGTGTCCTGCAAAGTTGGCATGTCGATCCCTGTCAATTCATGTCCACATCGAGCGTCGGCACTGCCGGGTAAATTGCGGCTGGCCATCTCGTTGCTACAACCTATGGCAAGGTTGATCATGAGTGTAGCTGTATTGTATTGCATGGCTTTATGACTGGCTTTCATGATCGATGACAAACCCGCTCGACGAACTTGCAACGTTTGCGACTGTTGCCGCGGAGCGAAGCTTCACACGAGCCGCTGCAAAGCTGGGGGTGTCGCAGTCTGCCTTGAGCCATACGATCCGGAGGCTTGAGCAGCGCCTTGACGTGCAGTTGCTTGCCCGGACGACCAAGAGCGTGGCGCCAACGGCTGCAGGTGCGGCACTTCTGAAAGAGCTGGCGCCGGCACTTGAGCAGATCGGTCGCGCCCTCGACAGCGCGCGCAGCAAACGCCACCAGCCCGCAGGGCGTCTTCGGGTCGTCATGTCGCGTTCAGCGGCTGAGATGGTGTTGTTGCCGCGGCTCGCGACATTCGCGGAAACCTATCCCGACATCGTGCTGGATGTTGCCACCGCTACCGGCCCCATCGACCTTGTGGCTGGTGAGTTCGATGCGGGTATCCAGCTCGGCGAATACATTCAAAAAGACATGATCGCCATTCGTGTGACATCCCAATTGCGATTGGCGGTGGTCGGGTCGCCTCTCTATTTCGCGTCCATGCAGATTCCGCAGACACCAAACGATCTCAAGGATCATCGCTGCATCACCCTGCGGTTTGCCGGGAGGCTATACCGATGGGAGTTCGAGAAGCGAGGTAAGTCGACAACGATAGGTGCGAACGGCCCGCTTGTGGTCGACGATACCCATCTGGTGATTCAGGCGGCGCTCGCCGGCGTCGGGCTCGGGCTTGCCTATGAGGAACAGGTCGCGGACGATATCGCGAAGGGCCGTCTCCTGCGCGTGCTGGAAGACTGGACGCCGCCCATTCCGGGCTTCTTCCTTTACTATCCCAGCCGTCAGCATCAGCCGGCCGCGCTGGCCGCGCTCGTGAAAACGCTGCGGTTTTCCGGCTAGCGCGAGCCTGCGCGATCACTCGTTTCGTTTCTCGGTCCAGTCGCGGCGAGGGGTCAGCAGAGACTTCCGGCATTTCCTGGGAAGCTCGCACTCATCTCTGCTTCAGCATGCCAGGCACAGAAATGTCCTCGCTGACCCGCGCTTGAGGAGAACTCAACCAGCCGCTTTGTTTAGTCGTTTGACGGACTCCCTGGCCGGGATCAGGTTTTCCCAGCCGCTGGAGGGGCGGAGAGGGAGCAAGACCACACGAATTGCCGATCGCGAGCCGCGCGTCTCGAACGCGCCGGCATGGGCGTGGCTGGGAAAATGGGAGAACGGAATGTTGCAGGCGAAATTGTGGATGGCGGTGATCGTTGCCGCACTGTCCTTGTCGGGTGCAGGCGCGCGGGCCGAATCCGACCCGGCATTGATTGAAGCAGCCAAGGCGGAAGGCACCGTTACCTGGGCGAGCGGCCTCATCGTCAATCAGGCCGTCCGGCCCGTTGCCGCCGCTTTCGAGAAGAAATACGGCATCCATGTCGAGATCGCCACGGCCGACAACCTCCTGCTGCGCATGACCAATGAGGCAAGCGCGGGCAAACCGACGATCGATATTTTCGACAATGCCGGCGATACCATCTCGGCCATGCGTGCGGCCGATCTGATCGTTCCTTATGCCTCTCCGGAAACAGCCAGGTATCGCCCGGAGCACAAGGACGCCGAGAACTACTGGGCCTCGTGCTGCGTGTTCTTCTACACGGTGGCGATCAACACGGACATGGTGAAGCCGGAGGACGAGCCGAAGAGCTACGAGGACCTGCTTGATCCGAAATGGAAGGACAAGATGGTCTGGCAAAACAACGAGAACTTTGCCGGTCCTCCGAGCTTCATCGGCGCAAGGCTGATCTCGATGGGAGAAGAGGCCGGAACGGCCTATCTCGAAAAACTGGCGCAGCAGAACATCACCCGCGTTCCCGGCAATGCGCGCAAGGCTCTCGACCAGGTCATTCTCGGTCAATACCCCCTGGCGATAACGGCGCTCAACCATCACGTCGTCATCAGCGCCAGCCAGGGTGCTCCGATCAAATGGCTGAAGATCGGACCCGTGGCCAGCACCGCTGAGACGGTCGGTCTGGTGAAAGGCGCGGCACATCCGAACGCCGCGAAACTGCTTTTCGACTACTTGCTGTCGACTGAAGGGCAGAATGTGCTGCGGGAAGCCAATTACCTGCCGGCCGATCCGAACGTGCCGGCAAAGGTGCCGGAACTGAAACCCGAACAGGGAGGCTTCACGGCGGTCCCGATCCTGCCTTCGATGAACCAGGAATCGCTGCCGAAATGGCTCGAAATCTACAAGCGCCTGTTCGTCGCCGGCTAGTTCTTGCGTGAAATCACAACGGAGCCGCTCGGCGGCTCCGTGACAAGCCTTCACGAGGAACGGCAGATGCGGGCATATCGATGAGGCGCGACGATGGGCGATGACATTATGGCCGCACGGCCGCTCGACAAGCCGCCCACAGGGAGCTTGCCCGGCATCCTCAAATCGCTCCGGGCCAGACCGACCTCTGTCATCAGCGCGGTGATGGTGGCGGTCATGACGGTGCTGATGCTGCCGCCTCTGGTCATCCTGCTGCGCAACAGCCTGACGGTGGCCAATCCTGACGGCTCCCGCGGCTCCTTCACGTTCGAGAACTATTCCCGGATACTGTCGCAGCCGGATCTCTATATCAGCGCCTGGAACACGGTTCAGTTCGCCGGGCTGTCGACGGTGATGGTGCTGATCATCGGTGCATTCCTGGCCTGGCTCGTCGAGCGGACCAATGCGCCATTCAAGGGGCTTGCCTACCTCACCACCATCATATCGCTGGGTACGCCATTCATCCTCTACACCGCCGCGTGGCTCTACGTGCTCGGACGAGCAGGCCCGCTCAACGATCTCTACCGGACGCTGACCGGCAGTGGCGGCATGCTGTTCAACGTCAATTCGATCTGGGGCATGGCGCTGATCGAGACCTTCGTGTGGATGCCGCTGGTCTTCCTGATGTTCTCCGCCGCGTTCCGCGCCGCGAATGCCGAGATGGAGGAAGCCGCCCGGATGAGCGGCGCGTCGGTCTTCGACATGTTCTGGCGGGTTTCGATACCGCTGGTCTGGCCAGCACTGGCCGCGGTCGCGATGTTTGTCTTCATCAACACGCTGCAGGCATTCGACGTGCCTATTCTCGTCGGGGTCCCGAGCAACATCAATGTCCTGAGCAGCGACATCTATTTCAGCATACGCGAAGTGCCGCCGAAGCTCGACCATGCCAGCGCCTTCTCCATACTGCTGATCCTGGCAATATCCTGCCTGATGCTCTGGTACGGTCGCCTGTCGCGCAATGCCGATCGGTTTGCCAGCGTGACCGGCAAGGGATACCGGCCGCGCCCGATCGATCTGGGCCGCCTGCGCTGGCTTGGCGGCGCGTTCATCCTGGTCGATTTCTTCGTCGTGCTGCTGGTGCCGATCGCGGCGCTGATCTGGATAGCCGCCACGCCGTTCATGGCGCCGATGCGCTGGTCGAACCTGAAGCTCTTGACGATGAAGAACTTCACGGCGGTTTTCGGGGAGGCGTCCTACCTCGAATACGCCACCAACACGATCACCATCGCAGCCGTTGCCGCCTCCGTGGCTGTGCTGCTGACGACCATCATCGGATGGCTGACGGCGCGTCGGGCCCCCGGCAGCACCATCCTCGACCAGCTCTGCACCGTGCCGATGCTGTTTCCCGGCATCGTGATGGGCGCTGCGGTTATGCAGATCGGGCTGCAGCTGCCGTTCGCGATCTATGGCACCATCTGGCTGCTGGCCTTTGCCTTTGTGATCCGGGCGGTACCGTTCAGCCTGCGTTACACCTATACCGGCGTGCTGCAGATCCATCGCGAGCTCGAGGAGGCGGCCGCCATCTCCGGCGCTTCTCCGCTCCAGCTCATTCGCCGCATCGTCGTGCCGCTGCTGTCGCCGGCCATCGTCTCGGCCTGGCTTTTCGTCTTCCTCAGCGTCGGCAAGGAACTGGCGATTTCCGTGCTGCTGTCGGGGCCGCGCTCGCAGACGATCGCCGTCGCGATGTTCGACAAGGCCACCAACGGCCAGGAAGGAGAACTGGCGGCGTTCGGACTGGTCTGGGCTGGCCTGATGACCGTCGTCGCCGGCGTTGCCTACGTCTTCATACGTCGCAATTCGGGAGCCGCATTCGGCCGATGAAGGTTGATGCACGCTGGCGGCCATAGTGCAGCGCTCCCACCTTCTGCGTCCGCTTTACAAGAAACTGGCCTGGAAGCTTGTTGCCATCAACGAAACATGGGCACCCAATGGCGGCTGCAGTTCAAAGGCTCGCGGCTCTCGCGCGAAGTTCCACAGCCGCACCAGCCGCCAGTCCTCGCGGCGTTGTTCGGCGACCGCCAGTTCATTGCGCGTGATGTGAAACGGCGTGCGCTCCCAGCCATTGGTCGTCTTCACCTCGATCAGCCGGTCGCTGCCATTGGCATCGAAGCTGTGGATGTCGAATCCGGCACCATCACCATCAAGATGCGACACCCAGCGGATGCGCTCGGCAAGGTCGGTCCGGCCGGCGGCGAGCAAGCTGGCGCGCTCATGGGCGAGGACGCGCTCTTCGCCGGCTCGACCCAGCGCCCGATTGCGGGCATCACGTTCCGCGACATTGTATTTTCGGGCAATGGCGGTCATTTGCTCGAGTTCCTCGGGCGCCGGCGCATTGCTGTGCGTGGGTGGTGGGCCAATCCACAGGGTGGCTCCTTCCTGCAATGCCGCGGCCGACGGGGCCATGGCGGTCCGTATGGCGGAAGCAAGCCAGTCCGGATGGCGATGAAGCCAGCGCATGACCGCGTCTTCGAGAGAGCCCTGGTAGTTGAATGCGGGTTTGTAGCCCGGGATCCAAGCCTCCCCGAGGCCTTTCAGCACGGCGCTGATGTTCTGATGTTTGTATTCGATCGAACCGCGCTGGCGATTGATCGCAGGCTGCAGAAGGCGATTGTGCTCGGCCTTGCTGTAGGGACGCCCGCCGATGTCGGCGGTCAGCATCGCGAAATAATCCGCGACGATCGCATCATTCTGCGCGTCGGTCCAGTCAGCGGCCATGGGCGCTCCAGACAAGCCTGGCAGCGGGAGAGAGAGCCCGGTTCATGACAGCAATTGCGTCGGCACGCCGAGCGCCGGCCCGGCTTCGGCAAGCCGCTGGTCGAGCGTGTGCAGGGTGGCGCCGTGCTCCGATGCGATGGCAAGGTGCAGTGCATCGCCTGCGCGGAGCCCGAGCTGATGCTGATCGACGAACCGCGCCGCCGCGCGGAACTGGCTACCCGTCACCGTCAGCAAGGTGAAACTCTCGCTGACCAGCCTGTTGAACATGGCAAGCACGGCCGCCCGCTGTTCCAGGTTTATCTGCCCAGTTCGCAGCTTGATGGCCAAGGCTGAGGACATCTCGGTGATGGTCCAATCGCTGATCAGAAGCTGTTCCGGCTCCTGTTCGGCCAGCCATGCCTGGATGGATGGTGTCGTTGCTTCGTTCGAGAGGGCCGCGACGATGAGCGACGTGTCGAGATAGAGCATCAGTAGCGATCGCCATCGCGCATCGACCGCACCAGATTGCTGGCGGGCGAGACATCTGGGGGCATCGTCGCGCTCAATGCTTGAAGTTGGGCAGCATCGATCCGGCGGCGGGGTTTGGCCGCAGCGGTGAGCCGGGCGACAGGCTTGCCGCGACGCGTGATGTCGATCGAGTCACCGGCCTCCACCCGGTCGACCAGCTCGCTCAGATGGGCTTTGGCATCTGCCAGATTGATTTCGGCCATCGGATTTTCCTGACCATGTAGTTGGTCATGTAGCATGTCAGACCAAAGAGTTCCAGCGCTGGGCTTACGGTGCCTGCCGATGCGGCAGCCTGTCCCCTGGGCGACCTCCAGAACCCAAAACTGACCAGGACCCAGACGCCGCGCCGTCAAACGTCTTTGTCAAGAAACGCCGTTCAACGCCTCAGGGCCATAGGCTCGCACCGGCTCAGGTCTCGCGGCGGCAGGACGATGTTCGCGGAAAGCCGCGGCAAGGGTCCTGAGGGCCGCGCGGGATCTCGCGTCCGAAAGCGTCGACAGCAGGATGATTTCCGATGAGGGAAGCGCGGGCAGCCCGAACCGCCGACTGACCTCCATCGTGCCGCGAGGCGCCAGCCGGCAGGAAAACACCGAGGTCGCAAGGCCAGCGGCGACGGCTTCGGCGACAGCGAACGTCCCGCAGCCGAGGAACACTTCGGTCCAGGCTATGCCGGCGTCGTCCAGTGCGCCTGTGGTGAGATTACGGATGGCGCAGCTCGGCGAGGAGGCCGCCAGCCGCAAGGGCTCGCCGGCGCGATGCTCGAAATCCGGGGTGGCGAACCAGCCGAAATGTTCCTGCGCGAGCACTTCGCCATCGCGCCGGTCATCTTCCCTGCGGATGATCGCGGCATCGATTTCGCCGCGATCGAATGCGGCGAGCAGGTCGCGGGAGTCGTCCAGCCTCACTTCGATGGTGAGCGCGGGATCGTGGGCGTTCAGCCGCGCCAGCAAGGTCGGGAGCTCCGGACCTCCGACATGGGTCGCGATGCCGAGCGCGAAGCGGCGCCGGGCCGACACAAGCGCACCCATCGCCCGGTCATGGGCAGCAAGAAACTCCCGGGCTGCTTCGATGAAAAGGGCGCCCTGGGCCGAGAGGCGTACCTGTCGTGGCGTCCGCTCGACCAGCTTTTGACCAACCTGATCTTCCAGCCTCTTCAACTTCACGCTGATCGCGCCCTGCGTGGTGCCAAGCGTTGCGGCAGCACGCGTGAAGCTCCGGAAGTCGGCGATGGCGAGGAATGCCTTTACGGCGTCGACATCCAGGGAGGTCATGTGATCCATCCAGATTTGTTGTCACTGAAATATGGAACCATCCAATTCTAAAATCATCCGGCGGCGCCTACTTTTTTCCAACGCGCAACATGCGGCGGGCCTGCGCTCCTTTCCTGCAATTTTTAGACCGCTGGCTGCCGTCCCAGGATGTCGAAAGGCTCAACCATGCCCAATGCTTTGACTCATCGAGGCGTCGTCGTCCTTTCCGCTGTTTGTCTCTCGTGCCTGATGTTCGGGCTGGAGATCTCCAGCGTTCCGACGATCCTGCCGACATTGGAACAGGTGCTGCACGCAGACTTCAAACAACTCCAGTGGGTGATGAACGCCTATACGCTCGCGGTCACGACCGTGCTCATGGCGGTCGGCGCGCTGGCGGATCGCTATGGGCGCAAGCGCATCTTTCTCATTTCCATCGCTGTCTTCGGCATCGCATCGTTGATCTGCGGCATGGCCGGGAATGTTCAGACCCTTATCGCCGCGCGGTTCCTTCAGGGCATGAGCGGCGGCGCCCTGCTGATCTGCCAGATCGCGGTGCTCTCGCACACGTTTCAGGAAGGCCGGGAACGCGCCATCGCCTGGGGCTGGTGGGGCGTCATCTTCGGCATCGGGCTGGGCTTCGGACCGATCATCGGCGGCGGCATCGTCGCGGTCTCAAGCTGGCAGTGGGTGTTCCTCATCCATGTGTTGCTGGCGATGGTGGCTTTCCTGCTCACGCTGTCTGGCGTGCAGGAATCGAAGGACCCGCAGGCAGGCCGGCTCGACATCGCAGGCATCCTCACGCTGTCGCTGGCGGTCTTCTGTCTCGCCTTCTACATCACGCAGGGACCGGATTTCGGTTTTGCCAGCGCCGCAGGCCTTGCGACACTCGGCGCATCGGTGGCGAGCTTCATCGCATTCGTCATTGCCGAGAAGGTCAGTGCCCGTCCGATGTTCGATTTCTCGGTGTTCGGCATTCGCCCTTTTTCCGGTGCGATCCTCAGTTCGTCGGCGATGAACACGAGTTTCTGGCCGTTCATGATCTATCTCCCGATCTGGATGCAGGCCGGCCTCGGCTATGACAGTGTCACGGCAGGCCTGTCCCTGCTTGCCTACACGGTGCCGACATTGGTCATGCCGCCGTTCGCCGAGCGCCTGTCGCTTCGCTATCGGCCCAGCCTCGTCATTCCGGCCGGTCTGTTCATGATTGGTGTCGGGTTTTTCCTGATGCGGTCTGGCATCGCGTCGACGCACCCGAGCTGGCTGACGATGCTGCCCGGATGCTTGATCGCCGGCATCGGTCTCGGGATCGCCAACACCCCCGTTACCAACACGACGACGGGCTCGGTTTCCAGCGATCGAGCCGGTATGGCGTCTGGCATAGACATGAGCGCGCGCATGGTTTCGCTGGCACTCAACATCGCAATTATGGGCTTCATTTTGGTGAGTGGTGTCGCCTCATATCTCAAGGAGACATTGCCCGATCTGGACGTCACCAGAATTCAGCTGCTTGCCGAGAGAATTTCCGCCGGCGAAAGCGTTTCCATTCCAGGGTTGACAGGCTCTGTCGTGCATGAAGCGCTGGCAGCCGGCTTTGGATGGGTGACGCTATATGGCGGGCTTGGGGTCTGGATTATGGCTGCGTTGAGCTTTCTGACCTTCAATGCGGGAGTGCCTGGCAAGGCTGCAGCTTCGGAATCCAAGCGGTCGCGATGATCTCGCCAGGAAAAGCCTTCGCAATGGGTTGAGCCATCTCTTCCACGCACTCGGTCAGCGTTGCACGTCTTCGCGGCCAGGCGTTTCAACGCAAAATGAGATCGCGCAATGTTGCGAGGTCGATGCGCTCTGGTATAGACTGACGTCTGGAATTGAACCGCAACGCGAGCAGAAGAGGAGTTGCTACATGATTGTGCTTGTCGCCAACGCGCTCCGCTGCGCCGCCGTTCGGCTGCCCTGACGACAGGGGTTTGACCAGCTTTTCGGCCGGCGCCTGATATGGCATTCCGACCGAAAGACTTATCCAAGTGCTAGAAACCTATGGCTGGAGCGAAACGCTCCAAAATGCATTCCTGCCGCATGCCGCGTCGGGGCTCGTCCCTGGCCGCGTGATCGTTCAGCAGCGCGGCCTGTACCGGCTGATCACACCCTTCGGCGAATTGAACGCCGGCCTTGCCGGCCGCTTTGCCTTCACCGCGGGTGAGGCCGAGCATCCCGTCGCCGGCGACTGGGTGGCAGCCGCCGCGCGGCCAGACGAGGGTGCTGCGACGATCCACCATCTGCTGCCGCGCGCCACCTGCTTCCGGCGCAAGGCAGCCGGTACCGGCGAGACCGCCCAGGTCATTGCCGCCAATGTCGATGTCGCGCTGCTCGTGGCTTCCTTGAACGCCGATTTCAATCCGCGGCGGCTCGAGCGCTACCTCGCGGTGACCCGGGAGAGCGGCGCCACGCCGGTGATCGTTCTGACCAAGGCGGACGCCTGCGATGACCCTGCCGGTCCCATCGCTGCCGCCGAGGCCGTGGCTCTCGGGGCCGAGGTGATCGCCATGTCGTCGCTGACGGGGCAGGGGCTCGATACCGTGCGCCGGCTGATCCTGCCGGGCCGCACCGCGGTGCTGCTCGGCAGTTCCGGCGTTGGTAAATCGACCCTGCTCAATGCGCTTGCCGGCCAGGCTCTCATGGCGACCCAGGCCATTCGCGAGGACGATGCGCGCGGAAGGCATACCACCACCCATCGCGAGCTCGTGCTGCTGCCCGGGGGAGGGTTGGTGCTCGACACGCCCGGCATGCGCGAGCTCGGGCTGTGGGACACGGGTGCCGGCTTGTCGGCAACCTTTGCGGATGTCGAGGAACTGGCGAGCCGATGCCGGTTCCGCGATTGCAGCCATGGCGGCGAGCCGGGCTGCGCCATCGAAGCGGCCCTGCAGGACGGCAGCCTGCCAGAGGACCGCTGGCTGAGCTACGGCAAGCTGCAGCGCGAGCAGGCATATCTAGACCGCCGGGACGATCCCGTGGCGCAGGGGGAGGAGCGCCGCAAATGGGTCCGGCTCAACAAGGACTACCGCAGCCGCAAGCGTGAGAAGGGCAGGGGTTGGGCCGACGAATAGGGAGATCCGCGCGCCTCTGTGCCCTGCGGTCGTGGTGCTGCAGGGCATGCAGGCCGAAAAGCTCCTGACGGTAGACCGGTCCCGGCGATGGCTGGCCTAGCTGTGGTTCACGGTCGTTCTGCCTTGCCTTGCCAGGGTGATGATCTGGGCTGCCAGACCAAACACAAGGATGACCAGCAGACCGCCCTGGGCGCCGAGAAGCAGCGGCGACTTCAGGTCGGTCACGAAGGGATGGCCGTCCGGAACGCGACGCAGGACCTCGGTTATGGTCGGCAGCATCAGAAGAAATGCGCTTACGCTGAGGCAGATGGTTTCGATATATCGGGCAAGGCGCGTTGGACCCAGGATGCGTTCGACCCCGTAGCCGGCAAGCAGGAACAGGAGGGTCAAGGCGCCGATGGCGTAGCTGACCGCTTGATGCGCGACGAGGAAGGCCGTTGCGGCGCCGACAAGCATGGAAACGAAGTAGACCCATCCCGGCCCGGATCGGGGAACGATCCGGCCATGACGGGCAAACATGTAGAGCGCTACGGGGATGGCTGGCAGGCTACCGAGTGTATGGACCCAGCCGAGTGGGGAAATTCCGAACATGAGAGGTCACCTCTTCAAACAAGACTTGATCGGGCAGATTGCCGACGACAGATCTGCGAGAACGGTTTAGCTATCTACTGGTTGGTAGGCATTTCGGGCGTGCGTCCACCTTTTCGGCAATGTCCTTCCTTTCAAGCAGCGATGCGGTTCAGCAAGGGGCGGGTTATGGCGCCGAAGGTGCTGGCATCACCGTAAGCGCGCGCTGAAAGCATCGCGCCATGCACGGTGGCCATGAACAGCTCGGCGTTGGCGTGGGCAGTGCCTGTCAGGGTGAGGCGGCCTTGCGCGTCGCCGCGCTCCAGGACGGAGGCAAGCCAGTCGCAAAGACCTCGAAAATGCGCGCGCACTTCGAGGACGACGGCTTCGGGGAGAACTGGAATCTCGCCGGCGAGCAAGGCGCAGACGCAGAAGGAATGGGTCGCGTCAGCGATGCAGCTTTCCCAGTAGCCGACATAGGCGCGAAGCTGTTCGAGCGGATCGGAGACATTTCGCTCCAGTTCGGCAAGGCCGGCGGCAGCCTCCTCGCGGTATTGTGCGACCAGCTTGCGAACGAGGTCCGATTTGCTGGGGAAATGGTGGTGAATGCTCGCATTGCGGATGCCGACGACGTTGGAGATGTCGGCGTAACTGAAACTGTTGTAGCCGCCCCGGATGATGAGGGTGCGCGCGCAGCGCAGAATTTCATCGGCCTTGGATTGAGGATGTTCCATAGCGTCACCTACCAACTAGTAGGAAGGATATCAATCATCGATGCGTTGCGCGCACATGGAGTTGATTGGCGCTCGCTGTACTTTCGAAGGAATGCGGTTGGCGGCAGGGAGCGTAATCGTGTCCAGGCCTGTCGGTCCGGTTGTGTTTCCACACCCGCCATGCACGAATAAGACAGTACAGGTGCTGGTATCGACCGATGCGCGATACCAGCACCTGGCAATGTTGTCTTTCAGTGGAGCGAAGTTGCCATGACCCAAGCCCCCGACGCCAACAGGACATTCACGGTGGAGAACGACACCACCGCGGAATACTGGCACCACCGCGCGGAAAACACCCTGCCGCCGCCCGACATGATGGGTGCCTACATGCGCAACCGGCCGGTGCCTGGAAACCAGGTCAAGGGCCGCAAGGCGTGGATCATCGGCAGTGGCATCGCCGGTCTCGCAGCCGCGTTCTACATGATCCGCGACGGCGGCATGGCGGGCAAGGACATCACCATCCTCGACGCGATGCAGATCGAGGGCGGATCGCTCGACGGCGCCGGCAATCCCGAGGAAGGCTACATCATCCGCGGCGGTCGCGAGATGAACTGGAACTACGACAATCTGTGGGACATGTTCCAGGACGTCCAGGCTCTCGAACTGCCGCAGGGATACAGCGTGCTCGACGAGTACCGCCTCGTCAACGACAACGACCCCAACTATTCGAAATCCCGCCTGATGCACAAAAGAGGTCAGATACGTGACTTCTCGACACTTGGCCTTTCGCGCTCGCAGCAATGGGAGCTGATCCGGCTGCTGTTGAAGCGCAAGGAAGATCTGGACGACGTCACCATCGAGCAATATTTCAGCCCAGGCTTCCTCGAGACCAACTTCTGGTACCTCTGGCGCTCCATGTTCGCCTTCGAGAACTGGCAGAGCCTGCTGGAAATGAAGCTCTACATGCATCGGTTCCTCGATGCGATCGACGGGCTGACCGATCTTTCCGCGCTCGTTTTCCCGAAATACAACCAGTACGACAGTTTCGTGCGCCCGCTGGTGAACCATCTCAAGGAACGCGGGGTGGTCGTGCAGTTCGACACGCGCGCCTTCGATCTCGACATGGCGGTCAAGGGCGAAAGTCGCACCGTCACCGCGATCCATGCAAAAGTGAAGGGCAAGGACACCTCGATCCCGGTCGGGCCGAACGACGTCGTATTCGCCTTGACGGGATCGATGACCGAAGGCACCGCCTACGGCGACATGGACAATGTGCCGGTGCTGGAGCGCGGCAGGCATGAACCCGGCGAAACGAGCGACTGGGCCCTGTGGAAGAACCTGGCGAAGAAATCGCCGATCTTCGGCAAGCCGGAGAAATTCTACGGCAACGTCGACGGCTCGATGTGGGAATCGGTCACGCTCACCTGCAAGCCGTCACCTCTTGTCGAAAAGCTGAAGGAACTCTCGGTCAACGATCCGTATTCGGGCAGGACGGTGACTGGTGGCATCATCACCTTCACCGATTCCAACTGGGTGCTGAGCTTCACCTGCAACCGGCAGCCGCATTTCCCGGATCAGCCGGGCGATGTCCTGGTCCTGTGGGTCTACGCCTTGCTGATGGACAAGGACGGCAACTATGTGAAGAAGCCGATGCCGGCCTGCACCGGCAAGGAGATCATCGCCGAGCTCTGCTATCACCTGGGGATCGAGGACCAGGTCGACGCCGTCGTCGCCAACACCAAGGCGCGCCTGGCGCTGATGCCCTACATCACCGCCATGTTCATGCCGCGCGCTGCTGGAGACAGGCCGCATGTCGTGCCGGCGGGATGCACCAACCTGGCGCTGATGGGGCAGTTCGTCGAAACCGCGAACGACATCATCTTCACCATGGACAGTTCGATCCGCACCGCACGCGTCGGCGTCTACACGCTTCTGGGCTTGCGCAAGCAGGTCCCGGATATCAGCCCGGTCCAATACGACATCCGCACGCTCCTCAAGGCCGCGCGGGCGCTCAACAATGACGAGCCGTTTCCGGGCGAGCGGCTGCTGCACCGCTTGCTGGACAAGACCTATTTCGCGCACATCCTGCCACCGCTGCCGGATCAGGAATCCGCCTGGCGTGAGAAGGCAGAAGGAGAGCTGGCGGAATTACTTGGCGCGGGAGGCCAGGCGTTCGGCCGGATCGCCGGTTGGCTGGAAACGATGCGGGAAAACCTGGCCTCGCGCAGAAAACGTCCATAGCTCAGGTCATGTGTCGCGGCGTTGGCGCGTTCATCCTCCGCGCGAAAGTCTCGGCGATCGCCAGGACGGCAGCGTGGATCGGCCCAGCCGTGAGGCTGGGCATGACCGAAGCGTCGACGACGAAGAGATTGTCGAGCGCCTTGAGCCGCAGGTCCGTGTCGACGACGGCGTCCGTGTCCTTGCCCATCCTGCATGTGCCGCAGGGATGGTGGTGGGTGATGACCGCCCGCGCGATGAAAGCGTCGATATCGGCCTTGGTTTCCAGGGCTTCGGGCAGAAGTTCGCGCTCCCGCCACTCGGCGAGTTCGCCGTGCTGGCCGATCTCTCTGGCCGCTGCAAGTGCCCGGCGGAACAGGGCACGATCCCGCTCGGTCTGCAGATAGGCGGGGTCTATGATCAGCCGGTCGCCCAGTTCCGGCCCGCTGATGCGCAGGTTGCCGCGGCTGGTCGGGTGGGTGATGCCGAACAGCAGCGAATAGGCCGTGCCTGCGGCGGGAGCCTGAAAACACTCTGATACGATCGGCGCTACGCCGCAACCGACGACGACCTCGGGTTGTCCCGTGGCGGTGAAGTCGCCGGCACGCATGTAGGCCATCGATTCCGAATGCTGGAGGCGCGATGGCGCAACGGGCTTGCGGGCCGCGTAAAGGTTTCCGGCGCCCAGCAGGTGATCCTGGAGGTTGCGACCGATCTCCGGCACATCGATCAGGCAATCGACATTGGCCGCGGAGAGTGTGTCGCGTGGACCGATGCCGGAGCGCATCAGCAGGGCCGGGCTTTCCAGCGCGCCGGCGCACAGCACAACCCGGTCTGCAAGGATCGCCTCGATGTTGCCTTGTCGCTGCACGATTTCGAGACCGCGAACCCGATTGCCGGCCATGGTGAGCCGCCGCACCCGCGATCCCGTCAGGATAGTCAGGTTGGCGCGGCTGCGGACAGCCGGGGTCAGCCAGGCGTCAGCCACCGTGACCCGTCGCCCGTCGCGAATATTCAACGAATTCGGCGTGACGCCGATCATCTGTCCGCTGTTGTGACCTTCAAGACGTGGCAGGCCCAGCGAAGCGCCGGCTTCGATGAAGGCGCGCGCGACCGGGCTGACTTCTTCCGAAGGCAGATGAACGGGCATCGGCCCGCCTTTGCCATAAAGGCCGTTGCCGCCGAGCGGATGGTCCTCGATGGCCTGGAACGCAGGCAGCAATTCATCCCAGCTCCACCGGCGGTCCCCGGTGGCGTCGACCCACGCCTGGAAGTCGGCGGGATGGCCGCGCATATAGCCCATGGCGTGCAGGCAGCTGGAGCCGCCGATCAGCCGGCCCCGAGCCCAGCGATGCACCCGCCCTGCGGTTCCGGCCTGTGGCTCGGTGCGATAGTCCCAATCGTAGCTGCGGCCCTGCAGTGCCGGCCAGGCGGCCGGATTGCGGATGTCAGGGTCATTCTCCTCTTCGCCCGCCTCGATCAGCAGGACGCGGCGGGTCGGATCCTCGCTGAGGCGCGCAGCAAGCAAGGCGCCGGCGGAACCACCTCCGACAACAACGACATCGGCATTCCGTTCGTGTTCGAGAGTCGCTCTGGTCATCACCACCCCATCTTGCGCGGGCCGGCCTCGACAGCCGGCATTGCCCACGCCGAAGCGGTCAAGCTCCGGCGCGCTGATCTGCGTTCTGCGGATACCGAAACGTGATCAGGGATTTCTGGATCTCGGAAGAGACCTGCCGAGGAAACTCAGATCCCGCTGTCCATCGATATCTTCGCCGCCGCCTTCGCCTTCAGAAGATGCTTCTTCGAGGCCTTGCGGGCGGCTTTCTCGTCGCCGGCGGCGATGGATTCATAGATCTCCCTCATCTCCGCCAGGCTGCTTTGCGCCCTGCCTTCCAATGACATCGACCGCCCTCGGAAGAAGCTGATCCTGGCCACCAGGCCGCGATGGACTTCCTCCAGGATCGGGTTGCCGCAATTGGCGAGTATGATCGAGTAGAAATCCGCAGCGGTCGTGACCTGCGCCATGCTGTCATGGCTGGCCGCTGCCTCCTCGAAGGCGAGAAGCGACTTCTCGAGCTCCTGCACCTGCTCGGCGGCAATTCGTGACGCGCATCGTCCCGCCGCCTCGACTTCCAGCAGCTCTCGAACCTCGTAGATGGCGGTTGCCTCTTCCCATGAAAGCGCGGGTACAGCCGGGCCGCGGTTGGGCACGATCTCGATCAGCCGTTCGGCCTCGAGACTGCGCAACGCTTCCCTCAGCGAAGGACGGCTGATGCCGAGCTGGGCGCACAGCTGGCTTTCGATCAGGCGGCTTCCCGGCTGGAACAGCCCGGACAGGATGGCGAGCCGCAACTTGTCGACAGTCTCCTGCTGCACTGTTCGTGGGGAAATCCGCAAATTCAGATCTGCCGGCATTGATGACGTCTCTTGGGCTCGGGGTCACGATCGGACGCATCATATGCGACGCGGCCGACATTGGACAGCAGGAATAGCCAGATTGTCAATTATCAAGATTGCAAGAATGTCTGACAATCTGGTTGACGAGCCATTTCTAATATGATCCTCTTGAGTGAGACGGGCCGCAACAAAAAGGATCCAGAACATGGCGGCAGGCACACGCTCCGACCAGCTGATTTCGCGACGCATCGAGACGGGGGGCATCGCCCTGAATGTGCGCGAGGGAGGCTGCGGCCCGTCGCTGCTTTTCTTCCACGGCATCACCTCCAATTCGGCAGTCTTTGCTCCATTGATGGCCAGGCTTTCGGATCGCTTCACGACCATTGCCGTCGACCAGCGCGGGCACGGCCTCAGCGACAAGCCGGAAAGCGGCTACGAGGCAAATGACTATGCGGATGACATCGCCGCGCTGATCCGCACGCTCGATCGCGGGCCTGCGATTCTGGTCGGGCATTCGCTTGGCGCCAGAAACTCCGTCACCGCCGCCGCGCGCTATCCGGACCTGGTGCGGTCGGTCATTGCGATCGACTTCACGCCCTATATCGAGACCGAGGCGCTCGACGCGCTGGAAACCCGGGTGAACGCGGGCAGCCGGCTTTTCGACGACCTCAAGTCTGTCGAAGCATATCTGGCGGCCCGCTACCCCAACATTCCCGCCGAAGCCATCAGGATCAGGGCCGAAAGCGGCTATGAGAAAGTCGACGGTGGTTTCCGTCCGCTGGCGTCGCCCTCGGCCATGGCCCAGACCGCCAAGGGCCTGCGCGCAGACCTGACCCAGGCCTATCGGGACGTCACGAAACCCGTGCTCATCGTTCGCGGCGAACAAAGCAAGCTGGTTTCGCCGGCGGCGCTGGCAAAGACGAGCCGGCTGCGGCCGGACCTGCCGGTGGTCGTTGTCCCTGACGCCGATCACTACGTCAACGAGACGGCTCCCGAAATCACGCTGAAAGCCATCACCAATTTCATCGACGCCTGACGGCCAGCACGCCGTCTTCTTGTACCCAGCATCAGGATAGAAAATGGCCAATGTAAACAAAACTCAGGGCAAGGCGCGTCGTGCCGAGGTTGCTGGTGGTGGCTTTGCCGGCCTGACGGCTGCCATCGCCCTGAAGCAGAACGGTTGGGATGTCAGGCTGCACGAGAAGAGCTCCGAGCTGCGGGCCTTCGGCGCGGGTATCTATCTCTGGCACAACGGCCTTCGCGTCCTCGAGGGACTGGGCGCACTGGATGATGTCCTCCAGGGTTCACACACGCCGCCGACCTACGAAACCTGGATGCATAACAAGTCCGTCTCGAAGGAGACGTTCAACGGTCTGCCGTGGCGCATCATGACCCGCAGCCATCTGCATGATGCACTGGTCAAGCGAGCCCGTGCTCTGGGCATCGACATACGCGTCAATTCCGAGGCGGTCGCTGCCGATCCGGAAGGCCGCCTGACCCTTCAGACCGGCGAGATCCTTGAAGCCGACCTGATCGTCGGCGCCGATGGCGTGGGTTCCAAGGTGAGGGATTCGATCGGCTTCAAGCAGGATCGGTGGATCTCGAAAGATGGCCTGATCCGACTGATCGTCCCGCGCATGAAGAAGGAACTCGGCCATGGCGAGTGGGACAACACCATCGACATGTGGAATTTCTGGCCGCGCGTCCAGCGTATCCTCTACTCGCCCTGCAACGAGAATGAGCTTTATCTCGGCCTGATGGCGCCGGCCGCCGACCCGCGTGGATCGGCGGTGCCGATCGATCTTGAGGTCTGGGTCGAGATGTTCCCCTTCCTGGAGCCGTGCCTGGTCGAGGCGGCGAAGCTGAAAACCGCCCGGTACGACAAATACGAGACGACGAAACTGGACAGCTGGACACGAGGCAAGGTCGCGCTCGTCGGCGATGCCGCACACGCCATGTGCCCGGCTCTCGCCCAGGGCGCCGGCTGTTCGATGGTCAACGCCTTCAGCCTGTCGCAGGATCTGGAAACGGGCTCCTCCATCGAAGACGCGCTCGTCGATTGGGAGAAGCGCATTCGCCCGATCACCGATCGCTGCCAGGCCCTTTCCGGAGACTATGCGGCCAATCGCTCGCTCTCGAAGGGCAACATGTTCACCCCGGCCGCCCTGGAGGCGGCCCGCTACGACCCGCTGCGCCGGGTCTTCTCATGGCCGCAGTGATTTCGAATGGACGGCGGGCAACAGATCAATTGGTGCGGCGGAAGCTGTGCTCTCCTCGGGAGAAATAAATGAACTATTCGGCAGAAGTTGAGAAACACTACGAGGTGCGCGGTTGGTACTCCACCGTCCATGAGATCCGGCATGATGGCGGAGAACCCGGCGACACGCTGGTCAAGGTCGCGGTGGGCGTGGTCATCCGCAACCCATTTGCCGGCAAGTTTGTCGCCGATCTCTCCGATATCGTGAACCCCAGCCCGGCCATTGGTCACGCGCTCGGCGAGCGGGCCGCGTCGCTGCTCGGCAATCGGCCGGTCAACAGCTACGGCAAGGGTGGCATCGCCGGCACGGCCGGTGAACAGGAACATGTCGTTGCCTGCATCACCACGCTGTTCGGCGACCCGCTGCGCGAACAGGTGGGCGGCGGCAGGGCCTGGATCTCGTCGGTCAGCAAGGTCGCTGCTGCCGGCACCGCCATCGATATCCCGCTCGCCCACAAGGACGAGCTCTACATCCGTTCCCACTACGATGCCGTCACCTTCTCCGTGCCGGATGGCCCGCGCCCGGACGAGCTTCTGATCTGCGTCGCCGTCGCCTCGGGACCACGCGTGCATCAGCGCGTCGGCGGCAAAACCGTCGCCGACCTCGAGGCCACCGTTTAGTTCGATCGAACAAGGACACATTGCATGCCCCTGAACATCAAGGACCTGAAGATCACCTCGGCGGATTTCCACCCGCTCGGCCGGCTGCGCGACGAGCATGCCGGCGACAAGGGCAACGTGTTGCCCAGGCTGACCGTCAGCGGCGTCCCCGCAGGCACGAAAGAACTCGCGGTCATCTGCCATGATCCGGACGCACCGCTGGCCAATGGCTTCACCCACTGGGTCGTCTACGGCATCGATCCGTCGACCACCGATCTTTCCGATGCTCAGGAAAAGTTCCGCGTCGGACCCAACGGCGCCGGCCACATGCAGTATTACGGACCGCAGCCGCCGGCTGGCCATGGCGAACATCACTACTATTTCTGGGTGTACGCCCTCGACACGAAGGTCGAAGGAACGCCCAACCGGGAGGAGTTCCTCCAGACATATGCCGGCAACATCATCGAGCAGAACCGGATCGTCGGCATCTACGAAAACAGGTGAACAGCGCGACCTTGGCGATCGACAACAACAATAACAAGAACGATCGCGGTCGCTGTGTAATGGGAGAATTCGAGAATGACAGACAGCAACGCCACGCGCCAGAAGGTCTTCCAGGAGCTGGTCACGGCGACCAAGATCCTTCTGAACGAAGGCATCCTGGATACGTTCGGGCACATCAGTGCCCGTGACCCGGAGGATCCCCAAAGCTTCTTCCTCGCCCAGAAGCTCGCGCCGAGCCTGATAACGACCGGCGACATCCTGCGTTTCAATCTCGACGGCGAAACGTCCGACAATCGGCCGTCCTACTTGGAGCGCTACATTCACAGCGAAATCTACAAGGCGCGGCCGGACGTTCAGTGCGTGCTTCACAGCCATTCGCCGGCCGTGCTCCCATACTGCTTTACCGACACGCCGCTGCGCCCAGTCACGCATATGGGTGCATTCATGGGCGAGGCTGTGCCTGTGTATGAGATCCGCGACAAGCAGGGTGACGAGACCGATCTCTTCGGCGGCGGCCACGACGTCTGCGCGGACATCGCCGAAAGCCTTGGCGACCAGACAGTGGTCCTCATGGCACGCCATGGCGTGGTGAACGTCGGCAGTTCTGTCCGCGAGGTCGTGTTCCGCGCTTTCTATCTCGAGCAGGAAGCCAAGGCGCTCACGACCGGACTCCAGATAGGGAAGGTCAAGTACCTGACGCCCGGCGAGGTGAAGACGGCGGGCGCGCTTGTCGGCAAACAGATCGACCGGGGATGGGATCACTGGTCGCAACGTCTCAAGGAAAAGGGCCTGGTCTAGCGCCAGCAGGTCTTTGAACATTCCCTGAAGGAGCTCGGTCTCCCTCAGGGTAGCAGGCCCCGATCTTGAAATTCCTCCGGGGCCAGAGCGTCAGGCGAAAGCAGTGGAACCATGCCGCACGCACAGAGCTACGACTACATCATCGTTGGGGCCGGATCGGCCGGTTGCGTGCTCGCCAACCGGCTGAGCGCCGATCCGCGATGTTCTGTGCTGCTGCTCGAAGCCGGCGGCTGGGATCGCGACCCGATGATCCACATCCCGCTCGGATGGGGCAAGATCCTGACCGAGCGCCGCCATGACTGGATGTATTTCTGCGAGCCGGAGGACAATGTCGGCGGACGCCGCGTCGAGTGCGCGCGCGGCAAGGTCATCGGCGGGTCTTCCTCGACCAATGCCATGGCCTATGTGCGGGGCAACCGCGGAGACTACGACCGCTGGGCCGCTGGCGGGCTGACCGAATGGTCCTATGAAAAGGTGCTGCCTTACTTCCAGAAGCAGGAAAGCTGGGAGAAGGGCGGAAGCCGCTTCCGGGGCGGCAGTGGCCCGCTCAGCACTCAGTTCTGCCGCTACAAGGACACGCTGATCGAAGCCTTCGCACAGGCCAGCGTCGACGCGGGCTATCCGCAGACAAACGACTACAATGGCGAACGGCAGGAAGGTTTCGGCCGCCTCCAGATGACGATCTCGAAAGGTCGCCGCAGCTCGACGGCATCGGCCTATCTGCGCCCGGCCATGGCGCGGCCCAATTTGACCGTGCTGACCGGAGCGATGGCAACCAAGCTCGCCATGGAGGGCACGCGCGCCACCGGGGTGACAATAAACCATCGCGGCAGCGAACGGACGGTTCTCGCCCGCAGGGAAGTCCTGCTCGCGGGCGGTGTGATCAACACGCCGCAATTGCTGATGCTGTCCGGCATCGGCGCATCGGACGAACTGGCGGCGCACGGCATCCAGACGCGGGTCGACCTGCCGGCGGTCGGCAAGAACCTGCAGGACCACGTCTCCGTCATCCTCATGTACCGGCGCCGGACCCCAGGGCCGTTCCTGCACAAGATGCGCGCGGACCGCATCGGCTTCGATTTCCTCAAGACCTATCTGACGGGAAGCGGTTTTTCGGGCGATGTGCCCGGCGGCGTCGTGGCATTCCTGAAAAGCGGCCCGGAGCGGCCGCTACCGGATGTGCAGTTGCTGTTCACTGCGGCCCCGCTCGCCGCGTGGCCGTATTTCAAGCCGTTCAAGGCGCCCTTCGCCGATGGCTTCGCGACGCGGATCGTGGCGACGCAGCCGGAGAGCCGGGGAACCGTGAAACTGGCCTCGGCCGATCCGTTTGCCGCGCCGTTGATCCATCAGAACTTCCTCGCCTCACCGAAGGACTGGAAATCGCTGCGCGCCGGCTTCCGGGTGGCAAGGAACCTTGCCGCTCAGCCCTCCATGCAGCCTTTCATCGAGGCCGAGTTCTTCCCCGGTCCGAAATGCCAGAGCGACGACGAGATCGACGAGCATATCCGCAAGACCTCCATCACCGTGCATCACCCGGCCGGCACCTGCCGGATGGGTGCTGATGCGGCTTCGGTCGTCGACCCGGAACTGCGCCTCCGCGGCGTCGACGGCCTGCGCGTGGTCGATGCTTCCGTCATGCCCGACCTGGTCTGCGGCAACATCAATGCGGCGGTGATCATGATTGCCGAGAAGGCCGCCGACCTCATCGCGGCATCAAGAGCAGAAACGGAAAGCAGGGCAGCGTGATGATCCAACGTATCGCCATCATCGGTCTGGGCACGATGGGGCCGGGCATGGCCGCAAGGCTCGCCAGGGGCGGCCTGCAGGTGACCGCCTACGATGTCGCCCCGGCCGCGATCGAACGCGCACGCGTCATGCTGGAAACGGCCGAGGGCGTCCTCGATGCCCTGGGCATCGCGGCACCGGCGGCAGGTGCCGGAACCGTGCGCTTCACCGACGATCTCGCCGGGGCCGTATCGGGCGCCGACCTCGTCATCGAGAACGTTCCTGAAAACGTCGCGATCAAGGCTGAGGTCTATCGCGCCATCGATGGCCTGATCCCGTCGGACACGATCGTGGCATCGGATACGTCGGGCATCCCGATCACCCAGCTGCAGGCGCATATCTCGCACCCCGAGCGGATGGTGGGCATGCACTGGTCGAATCCGCCGCACATCATCCCGATGATCGAGGTGATCGGCGGCGAGAAGACCGCGCCGCAGACCGTGGCGACCATCCGTGAACTCATCCGTTCGATCGGCCTGCTGCCGGTTGTGGTGAAGAAGGACGTCCCGGGTTTTGTCGAGAACCGCGTGCTTTATGCCCTGCTGCGCGAAGCGGTTGATCTCGTCGAACGCGGTGTCATCGAGCCGGAAGACCTCGACACCTGCGTGTCCTGGGGCATCGGCTACAAGATCGCCGTCGTCGGTCCGATGGCGCTGCTCGATATGGCAGGCCTCGACATCTACAAGTCCGTCTCTTCCTTCCTGAACGCCGACCTTTCCAATCGTGACGATGTCGCCCCGATGGTGCTGGAGAAGACCGGTGCCGCGAAGCTCGGCATCAAGTCGGGCGAGGGCATGTTCTCCTACACGCCCGAGCAGACAAAGGCGCTGCAGGCCGAGCGGGCGCGCAAGCTCGTCGCGGTGCGGCGCATCCTGGAAGGCCGGGAGTAGCCGATGCATCGCACCATGCAAAGAAGCGGCTGGATCGGAACGCACGGAGGAACAAACCATGCGCATTGACACGATCCGGGCAGACGGCGGCAAGCCGGCCCACATCCGCCACGACGACCTCATCTCCGTCAAAGGCGTCTCGGTGGTCTACGCTCGCCAGCTGGTTCTCCAGAACATCGATCTTGCGGTGCCGAAGGGCTCCTTCGTCTCGCTCATCGGCCCTTCCGGTTGCGGCAAGAGCACCTTGCTCAAGGTGCTGGCCGGACTGGTCGAGCCGACAAGCGGCAGCGTTTCGATCGGCGGGCTCTCGCCGGTCGAGGCGGCGCGCAAGCGCATGATCGGCGTCGTCTTCCAGGATGCCAACCTTTTGCCGTGGAAGAATGCCGTCGACAACGCCTCCATGCTGCTTTCCATCGCCGACAGATCGCTGTCGCGCGCCGAACTTCGGGCGCGCGGACAGGAGATGCTGGAGCTGGTGGGGCTTGGCGATGCCGCCCACAAGCGGCCGAACGAACTGTCGGGCGGCATGCGGCAGCGCGTCGCCATCGCCCGGGCGCTGGCGCTCGATCCGGCTGTGCTGTTGATGGACGAGCCATTTGGCGCCCTCGATGCCATAACCCGCGATTCGATGGGCCAGTCGCTGCTGGAGATCTGGCAGCGCACCGGCAAGACGATCGTGCTCGTCACCCATTCGATCGACGAGGCCATTCATTTGTCGCGCCATGTCCACGCGCTCGGCATCAAGCCCGGGCGCATCACTGGCAGCATAGACATCGGCCTGCCGTACCCGCGCGACCTGGCGGTGACGGAAGATCCGGAATTCGTGCGCCTCGTCGTGCAGCTGCGCACCATGCTGCGCGCCAGCCATCAACCGGGAGCCGCATCATGAGCGATCAACCCATGACCGCCGAGCCTCGTTCGGCTTCAGGCTTTGCCGCCGCGACAAGCAGCTGGCTGCCTGCCGTCATTCTCCTGCTGGCCACGATCGTGGCCTGGGAAGCTGTCGTGCGGATCTTCGCCATTTCGTCCTTCATCATCCCGGCTCCGACGGAGATCGGGCGATCGCTGGTCGCGCAATGGGAAACGCTGATGCAGGCCACGCTGGTGACGGCGGCCGAGATCCTGCTCGGCTTCGTCGTCTCGGTCGTGGTCGGGGTCGCCATCGCGCTGGTCATCGTGCGGTTCGACTGGCTGGGCCGGGCGCTCTACCCGCTGGTGGTCTTGTTCCAGAACGTGCCGAAGGTGGCGCTGGCGCCGATATTCATCCTCTGGTTCGGTTATGGGCTGGCACCCAAGATCGGCCTGATCCTGGTCATCGCCTTCTTCCCGGTGACGCTGTCGATGCTGGCTGGCATGCAGTCGGTGGACCGCTCGCTGCTGTCGCTGATGAATTCGGTCGGCGCCAGCCGCACGCAGATCCTGTTCCGGATCCGGGTGCCGCATTCGCTGCCCAACCTGATGGCGGGCACCAAGATCGCCGCCACGCTGAGCGTCATCGGCGCCATCGTCGGCGAATTCGCCGGCGCCTCGGACGGGCTGGGCTACGTCATCCAGTTCGCCTCGACCCAGCTCGACACCGCACTGGTCTTCGCGGCGCTGCTGCTCGTCTCCGTTCTCGGCATCGCCTTCTATTACGCGGCCGAGATCCTCGAACGCATCGTGGTGCCGTGGGCACCGAAATTCAGCCACGCCTAGGGTTTCGGGCGGTCAACGACAGGGAAGGATCGAACAATGCTGAGACGCTCACTCATCAAGGCGGCCACGCTTGCAGCGTTTGCCGGCGCGCTTGGCTTCTCCGGCGCAGCGCTTGCCGCCGACACCGTCAACGTCCAGCTCGACTGGGTGGTGCGCGGCAATCACGCCATGTTCTTCGTGGCCAAGGAAAAGGGTTTCTTCGCCAAGAACGACATCGACCTCGCAGAGATCCGCAAGGGCTCGGGTTCACCGGACGCCATGCGGCTGGTGGGCAGCGAGAACGCCGATTTCGGCTTTGGCGACCTGCCCACGCTCGCCGTCGCGCGGTCGCAGAAGGTTCCGGTGGTGGCGCTCGCCGCCGTCAACCAGCGCTCGCCGCTCGCGATCATCTCGCTGGCCAAGACCTTGAAGCTCACCAAGCCGGAAGACCTCAAGGGGCTGACCATCGGCATCCATCCGGCGGGCTCGACCTACATCTTCTTCCGCGGCTTCCTTTCGGCCAACGGCCTGACCGAGAAGGACATGACGCTGAACAGCGTTTCGCCGCCCTATGAAAGCTATCTGCTGCTCGGACGCGTCCAGACGGTGGTCGGCTATGTCGACGCCGAGGTTCCCGAGCTTGAAGCCAAGGCCGGCGGTCCGGGTTCGCTCAGCATCATGATGGGCGCGGACCATGGCTGGAAGGCCTACGGCTCCGGCCTGTTCACCTCGGAAAAGATGATCAAGGACAAGCCCGACGTCGTGCGTCGCTTCGTCAAGGCCTATCGCGAAGCCTTCGACTATGTCGTTGCCCATCCGGAAGAGGCTGCCGAGATCACCGCCAAAGCAGCACCGGGCTATGCGGACAAGAAGGACGTGCTGCTGGCGCAGATCAACGCCGACATCGCCTCGACGTTCACCAGCGCTGAAACCAAGGAGCACGGCCTCGGCTGGATGAGCAAGACGCAGTGGGAAGAGACGCTGAAGACGCTCAGCGACCAGGGCGTGCTCAAGGCGCCGCTGTCGGCGGACGAGACCTTCACCGACAAATTCCTGGCGAAGGAATAGGCACGATGCTGGAGGGGCACGGCTCGATCAGCGCCTACCGGCAGAGCAGGCTGTCCTGCTCCATGCCACAGGCCACGGCGCGCGTGCCCCTTTCCGCATCGGTGCGGTCGAGTGTGATCTGCACGCGGGTCGCGTATGCGCGGCCCGAGAGACCGCACCACAGGCGCTCGACCGGCAGGTTTTCGCGCTTGTCGTTGAGGATGGTGAAGGTGCCGGTCGCGGCGTCGAACCAGAGTTCGATACGGGTGCTCCTGCCCGGTTCGACCGTCGCGATCCCGGCCGAATACCAGTGGGCGAAGTCGGCGTTGCAGGACAGGCCGTCCTTGCCGGAATTCGAGATCGTCAACGGCACCATGGCGAGCCCATCGGTGCCGGTGCGGACGGTGACGTGGTGCAACTCAACGGCGTTGGCAAAGGGTGCGAACGCCAGCGCTAGAGGGAGGACATAACGGATCTTCACTTCGAATAGGCTCCGGATGCAGTTTATTCCGAAAGTCTATCTCTCTTCTGCGTAATGACAATAAGAATATTAACCGGAAGGCAACAAAAGAGGGTAACATGTTAAAGCTTCTGAAAAGCAGTGTAAGTGCAGTTATACTAAGTGGCGTCTTGATGGGTGGCGCTTTTGCTGGTGAAGTCAAGTCCATCGCCATCCTGACGCCCGAAGAGGGCACGGACTACGGCTGGAACCAGCAGGGCATCGATGCCGCCAAGGCGGCCGGCAAGGCCGCCGGCGTCGAAGTGGTCGTGGCCCAGGGCCTTGGCTATGGCGACGTTCGTCCGACGTTGCGGGAACTCGCCTCCGACGGTGCCAGCCTGCTGATCGCACATGCCAGCGGCTACAACACCTCGGCGCCGGAGATCGCCAAGGAAACCAAGGTTCCGGTGGCGATCGTCGACACGCCGAACGGTCTGGAAAAAGGCCTCGTTGCCGACTACACGCTGAGCGGCCATGAGGGCGCCTATCTGGCTGGCCGTCTCGCCGCCAAGATGTCGCGCTCGAAGTCGGTCGGCATCGTCGTCTCCGGCGAGCCACCATCCTGGAACTCGCAGTCGGCGGCTTTCGCGCAGGGCGTGAAGGCGGAGAACCCGGACGTCAAGATCACCTATGCGGTGATCGGGCCCGCCGCCTACAGCGATGCGGCCGGCGGCAAGCGCGTCGCCGAAAGCGTGATCGCCTCGGGCGCGGACATCATCTTCGGCCAGGGCAACGGTTCCAGCTTCGGCATGCTGCAGGCGGTCGAGACGACCAAGGCAGCCGATGGCGGCAAGGTCTATTTCATCGACGTCATTGGCGACAAGTCGCCGATCGACAAGGGCTTCCTGCTGTCGTCGGTGGTGTGGAACATCGAGCCGGTCTACGCCGCGATGATCGCCGACCTCAAGGCCGACACGTTCGGCAGCAAGCACTACACGATCGGCCTCAAGGACGATTCCGTGAAACTGCTGAAGACCGCCGCGATCCCGGACAAGGTCTGGTCCGAAGTCCAGGCGGTGCGCGAGGACGTCATCTCCGGCAAGATCAAGGTCGAGCCGGTCTATGATGCCGCCGCCGTCAGGGCGCTGATGACAAGCGTCGCCCAGTAAGGCGGCCAGACCTCAGCTACCGAAGGGGCGGTCCATTCGCCCCTTCGGACCAATCCCCGTTTTCAGGGCCGGGCTTTCATGAGCAATGCTTCCTCGTCACCCGCTGACGACATCGTCACACTCGAAGGCGTCACCAAACGCTTTCCCGGCATCGTCGCCAATGACAGCATCGACCTGTCGATCCGTCCGGGCGAAGTGCATGTGCTGCTCGGCGAGAACGGGGCAGGCAAGTCCACCCTGATCGGCATGCTGTCCGGTCTGCAGCAGCCGGATGAAGGCCGCATCCTGGTCGACGGCAGGCCGATGCCGATCGCCTCGCCGCGCCAGGCGCTGGCGCTCGGCATCGGAACGGTGTTCCAGCACATGATGCTGGTGCCGACGCTCACCGTGGCGGAAAACCTTTTGCTGGGCGGCCCCTGGTGGCAACGACCCAGAACCGAGGAACTCGAGGCGCGTGTCGCCGAGATCAGCAAGAGCCTCGGCATCGCGGTCAAGCTGCATGCCAGGGTTTCCGAGCTTTCGCTCGGAGAACAGCAACAGGTCGAGATCGTGCGCGCCATGGTGCGCAACAGCCGGCTGCTGATCCTCGACGAATCCACCTCGATGCTGACTCCGCAAGGCATCGAAGAGCTAGGCGCGCTGATGCGCCGCCTTGTCGAACAGGGGCTTGCGATCGTCTTCATTACCCACAAGCTCAAGGAGGCCGCCGCCTTCGGTGACCGCATCTCGGTGCTGAAGCTCGGCCGCAAGGTCGGCGAGATCCCGCCCGAGCGTTTTCGAGCGCTCGGCGAACAGGAGATCATCTCCGAGATCGTGGAGCTGATGTTCGGCAGGCAGAAGGATGATCCGGAAGCGGCGGAGCGTCCCGTTGCTTCAGTTCACGCGGAGGCCGCGCCGCTGCTTCAGGTCACCGACCTTACGGTGGCAGCGACCGACAATGCGCCCGGCCTGTCGTCGATCTCCTTCGACATCCGGCCAGGCGAGATCCTCGGCATTGCCGGCATCGACGGCAACGGCCAGAAACAGCTGGCGGAGGCGCTTTCCGGCCAGCGCGCGGCGGCCGGCGGTTCGGTCCGGCTGGAAGGTACGGCCATCGAGGCGCTGAGCGTCGGCGAGCGCAGCCGGCGCGGCCTGCGCTATCTCACCGATGACCGGCTGGGCGAAGGCACCGTCGGCACCTTCCCGGTCTCGATCAACTTCTTCCTCAAGCAGGTCGGTGCGGCGCCGTTCTGGCGCGGCGGCGTCGAACAGCGCGCCGAGATCGACCGGCGCGCCGCCGAACTGGTTCGCGAATACGATGTTCGCACGCCGAGCCTGAAGACGCCGGTGGCGCGGCTGTCGGGCGGCAACATCCAGAAAGTGCTCCTGGCACGCGAACTGGCGGAAGGCGCCAAGGTGGTGATCTTCAACAAGCCCACCTACGGGCTCGATCTCGCCAACACGCTGGCATCGCGCCAACGCATTCGCGACGCTGCCCAAAGCGGCCTCGCCGTGCTGCTGATCTCCACCGACCTCGAGGAGTTGCTCAGCATCTGCAACCGCATTGCCGTCATGGCCAACGGAGCGCTGGTCGGAACCGTCGCCAATGCCGAAGACGCCCGCACCCGGGTCGGCCGCCTGATGATCGGACTAGCCGCATGAGCATCGACACCGCCCCCACCGTCAACGCCACCGCACTCGACGCCACCAGCGGCGTTGCGGCGCGCCGTGACATCCTGCGCCGGCTGCTGATGACGCTCGGCCCGATCCTTGCCGCGCTCGTCATCGCCGGCTGCATCCTGCTTGCCGTCGGCGTCGACCCGCTCGCCTATTACGGCTACGTGCTGGAGAAGGGGCTGTTCTCGCCGCTCGGCATCCAGCAGACGCTGACGCGCATGGCGCCGCTGCTGTTCCTTGCCGCCGGGCTGATCGTGGCCTTTCGCGCCGGCATGTGGAACCTCGGCGGCGACGGCCAGTTCCTGCTCGGCGCCGTCACGGCAGCGGCCAGCGCGCCGTTCTTCGTCGGGATCATGCCGGCATGGCTCGCCTTGTTCTGCGCCTTCGTCATCGCCACGCTTGTCGCGATGGCCTGGTCGCTGGTGCCAGCACTGCTGCGCGCCTATCAGGGCGTCAACGAAATCATCACCACGCTGATGATGACATTCCTCGGTACCTCGCTCGCCAATGTGCTTGTCAAACTCTTCTTCCGCGACCCCGGCACGACCGTGCCGCAGACCCGCACCCTGCCGGTGGAGGACCGGCTGCCGCGCCTGTTCGACACCACCATCACCAGTGGCCTGCTGTTCGGTCTGGCCGCGATCATCATCGTGCACCTGGTGATGACGCGCACGGCATTCGGGCTGAAGCTGCGGATCGTCGGCGCCAATCCGAGAGCCGCCGTCCATGCCGGGCTCGGCGTGCCCGGCCTGACCATTGCCGTCTTCGCCATTTCGGCCGGTCTGGCCGGCCTTGCCGGCGCCGTCGACATCATCGGCGTGCAAGGCAATGTCCGCGCCGACTGGAACCCTGCCTATGGGCTGGCGGTCATCCCGGCGGTGTTCCTTGCCCGCATGAACGGCTTTGCCGCCATCGGCTTCGTCTTCCTGCTTTCGGTGCTGTCGATCGGCGGGGAAAGCGCGGCACGGCGGCTCGGCGTGCCCAATCATTTCACGCTGGTGCTGGTCTCGATCGTGCTGATCGTGCTCGCGCTCGCCGAATATGTCGACCACCGCCACAACCAGTCGAGAAAGGCCTGACGCATGACCGGGCTGTTCAGCGAAGTCTTTCTCAGCGCGCTGCTGTTCGGCGCGGTCACCGCTGCCATCCCGCTTCTGCTTGCGGGGCTTGGCGAGCAGATGTCGGAAAAGGCCGGCGTGCTCAACATCGGCATCGAAGGCATGATGCTGGCCGGCGCCTATCTGGGTTTCGTCGGCGCCTTTTATTCCGGCTCGCTGTGGCTGGGCTTCCTCACCGGTGCCGCCGGTGGCGTCGCGGTGGCGCTGGTCATGGCGCTTCTGTGCGTGCGCATCGGCCTGAACCAGATCGTCATCGGCATCGCGCTGACGCTCGGCCTCGAAGGCCTGACGGCGCTGCTACACCACTTCCAGTTCTCGCGCAGCTATCCCCGTTTGCCGGCTCCGAATCCTACCGTAATTCCGACGTTGGCGGATATTCCGGTGATCGGGCCGGCCTTTTTCAAACATCACCTGATCGTCTATCTGGCTGTCGCCCTGGTGTTCGCCATGGGCTACCTCTACCGGCGCACGCAGCTCGGCCTCAACCTGCAGGCCGCCGGCGACAAGCCGGCTGCGCTCGATGTCGCCGGCATCGACGTCATCAGGACCCGTACCATCGCCGTGCTGTCCACCGGCGCGCTGGCCGGGCTCGGCGGCGCCTATCTCGCCAATGTCGGAGCAGGGCTGTTCATTCCCTTCATCACCAACGGTGCCGGTTTCCTCGGCATCGTGCTGGCCATGCTGGCGCGCGGCCGCCCGGTCTGGGTGCTGTTCGGCGCGCTGCTGTTCGGCGTCTGCCTGTCGCTGACGACGGCCATGCAGGTGGCGGGCATCAACATCCCGACCGACGTCATCCAGATGCTGCCGTTCCTGGCGGTGATGATCATGCTGGTGCTGTTCGGACGACGGGCCAGCCTGCCGGCGGCACTCGGAATTCCCTATGAGCGCGGCGCGCGCTGACCACAACCGATGCGCGGACGGGAGCCGCGCCAAACAGGAGGCAAGAATGTCGGATACCAAGGTCTACCTGCTCGACGGCGGCTCGCTCGTCCTCGACGGCTATCATGTGTTCTGGAACCGTGGCCCGGGCGGTGAAGTCCGCTTCCCGGTCTATTCGATCCTGGTCGAGCATGCCGAAGGCCGCTTCCTCATCGACACCGGCTTCGACTACGACCATGTCATGAAGGTGCTGCCCTTCGAAAAGCCGATCCAGGAAAAGCACCAGACCATCCCGGGTGCGCTGGCATTGCTCGGGCTGGAGCCGAAGGACATTGACGTCGTGGTCAATTCGCATTTCCATTTCGACCACTGCGGCGGCAACAAATATTTCCCGCACGCCAAGAAGATCTGCCATCGCACGGAAGTGCCGCAGGCCTGCAATCCGCAGCCCTTTGAACATCTCGGCTATTCGGACCTGAGCTTCTCGGCCGAGGCGGCGGAAGCGCGCGGCGCGACAGCGCAGCTGCTGGCAGGCACCACGCGCGCCAACTCGACCTTCGAGGGGATCGATGGCGACATCGAGCTCGCGAAAGGCGTCAGGCTGATCTCGACGCCGGGTCATTCGATCGGCCACTACAGTCTTCTGGTCGAATTTCCCAAGCGCCAGCCGATCCTGTTCACGATCGACGCCGCCTACACCCAGAAGAGCCTCGAGACGCTGTGCCAGGCGGCCTTCCACATCGACCCGGTTGCCGGCGTCAATTCGATGCGCAAGGTGCAGAAGCTGGCGCAGGACCATGGTGCGGAGCTGATGTACTCGCACGACATGGACAACTTCAAAACCTACAGGACCGGCACGCAGTTCTACGGCTGAGCGGCAACCACAGCGTTTCCGCTTTTCGCGGAACGCTCCAACCTTTTGTTTTTACGCAATTCCGGACGCAAAACCGATACGCGCTCTCTCGCTGGAATTGCTCCAAACCGGAGACGAAAAAATGCGCTACCTCGAACACGCCGATCCGGTGATCACGCTGACCGCGGGGCCGGTGGACGCTTATGCCAAGGTGCTGCGCGGCCTTGGCCGCACGGTGCTCTACGACTACGATCCGGCGTTCCAGATCTTCTACGAGAAGGTCATCGACAAGGCGCAGAAGGCGATGCGGCTGTCGAACAAACCGCTCATCCTGCATGGCGAACCGGTCCTGGGTCTTGAAGCCGCGGCGGCATCGCTGATCACGCCCGACGACGTGGTGCTGAACCTGGCCTCCGGCGTCTACGGCAAGGGTTTCGGCTACTGGGCGAAACGCTACTCGCCCAACCTGCTTGAGATCGAAGTGCCCTACAACGAGGCGATCGATCCGCAGGCGGTTGCCGACATGCTGAAGAAGCATCCGGAAATCACCATCGTCTCGGTCTGTCATCACGATACGCCGTCGGGCACCATCAACCCGATCGACGCTATCGGCGCGCTGGTGTCGGCGCATGGCGCCTATCTGATCGTCGATGCCGTTTCATCCTTCGGCGGCATGAAGACGCACCCGGAAGACTGCAAGGCCGACATCTATGTCACCGGCCCGAACAAATGCCTGGGAGCGCCTCCCGGCCTGACGCTGATGGCTGTCAGTGAGCGCGGCTGGGCCAGGATGAAGGCCAACAAGGCGGCCCCGCGCGCCTCGATGCTGAGCATTGTCGACTGGGAAAACGCATGGTCACGCGAGCAGCCTTTCCCGTTCACGCCATCGGTGGCGGAGGTCAACGGGCTCGACGCCGCGCTTGACCTCTATCTCGAGGAGGGGCCGGAAGCGGTATGGGCGCGTCACGCGCTGACGGCAAAGGCCATGCGCGCCGGCGTTGCCGCGATGGGCCTGTCGATCTGGGCGGCCAGCGAGGCCATCGCGTCGCCGACCACCACCGCCGTACGCACGCCTGAAGGCATCGACGAGAAGGCGCTGCGCCAGGCCGCGCGTGCCCGCTATGGCGTGGTGTTCTCGTCGGGCCGCGGCGAAACGCTGGGCAGGCTGACACGCATCGGCCACATGGGCCCGACGGCGCAGCCGATCTATGCGATCGCGGCGCTGACGGCGCTGGGCGGCGCCATGAACGCCGCCGGCCAGAAGCTTGCAATCGGCAAGGGCATCGACGCGGCGTTGGCCGTCATCGATGCCGACGCCTGAACATACATCACAAGACTTTGGGAGAGATTTTCATGACTGAACGGCTTTTGGGAAAGACGGCTCTGGTGACGGGTGCCGCACAGGGCATCGGCAAGGCAATCGCGGCGCGCCTGGCCGCCGACGGCGCGACCGTCATCGTCAGCGATATCAACGCCGAGGGCGCCAAAGCCGCCGCCGTTGCGATCGGCGGAAAAGCGAAGGCGATTGCCGCCGACATTTCAGACCCGGTATCGGTCAAGGCGCTGTTTGCCGAAATCCAGGCGCTGTCCGGCGGCGTCGACATCCTCGTCAACAACGCCAGCATCGTGCCCTTCATCGCCTGGGACGATGTCGACCTCGACCACTGGCGCAAGATCATCGACGTCAATCTGACCGGCACCTTCATCGTCACCCGCGCGGCGACCGACCAGATGCGGGCGACGGACAAGGCCGGGCGCGTGATCAGCATCGCTTCCAACACCTTCTTCGCCGGCACGCCTAATATGGCGGCCTATGTCGCGGCCAAGGGCGGCGTCATCGGTTTCACCCGGGCATTGGCGACAGAGCTCGGCAAATACAACATCACCGCCAATGCGGTGACGCCGGGGCTGATCGAGAGCGACGGCGTCAAGGCGAGCCCGCACAACGAGGCATTCGGTTTCGTCGAAATGCTGCAGGCGATGAAAGGCAAGGGCCAGCCCGAACACATCGCCGACGTCGTGTCGTTCCTCGCCTCCGACGACGCGCGCTGGATCACCGGCCAGACGCTGAACGTCGATGCCGGCATGGTCCGGCACTAGCGCCACCGTCGCGGCGCAACAGGTGCACGCACGATGTGCGGGAATCGACCGAGCGCGAAAGCGCGTTCGGTCGATTCTATTTAACTAACTGAAAACGAATATAATTTCGGTGGATGGCGCAGGCGCTGGTTTGAAGGTCGCCTTGGGGGCCGCGGCTCCAGGGTGTGCCGGAGCCTTGATTGACCGACCGCATCTGCGGACATCAGATTTTCAAAAAAATTGTTTGATTAAAAAAAATTTGACGAAGAAGTTTTGAGGCGATAGAAGCCCTCCCAACCTCGGGAGGAGGAGCAAATTGCTGCAGGCGCGCAAGGCGGGGTCACAAGCGACCTCGGTCTCGATTGAAATCCAGAATGTCGAAAAGCGGTATCCGGCCACAAGCAACGGTCCCGGCACGCATGCGCTGCGCGACGTGTCGCTTTCGGTCCGCAAGGGCGAGGTTGTGGTCATCATCGGACCGTCTGGATCCGGCAAGAGCACGCTGCTTCGAACGATCAACGCGCTTGAGACGGTCGACGGCGGCTCGATCGTGGTGGACGGTGTCTCGGTTACCGGCAAGGCGACTAACCTGCCGGCGTTCCGCACCAAGGTTGGAATGGTGTTCCAGCACTTCAACCTCTTCCTTCACATGACCGCCTTCCGCAATGTCGTGCTGCCGCCGATGGCCGTGAAGGGCGTCAGCAAGACCGATGCCGAAGCCGCAGCCAACAAATATCTTGCCAGGGTGGGCATGCTGGACCGGGCGCATGCCTATCCGGCGCAGCTCTCCGGCGGCCAGCAGCAGCGCATCGCCATTGCACGTGCGCTGGCGATGGAGCCGCAGGTGATGCTGTTCGACGAGGCCACGTCCGCCCTCGACCCGGAGGCGGTCGGCGGTGTCCTGGATTTGATGCGCGAACTGGCCGGCGAGGGCATGACGATGGTCGTCGTCACGCATGAGATGAGCTTCGCGCGCGAAGTGGCCGACCGTGTCGTGTTCATGGACGCCGGTGCCATCGTCGAGACCGGCACGCCCGAAGAGATCTTCCAGAACGCAAGAAGTGAGCGGACGCAAAGGTTCCTTTCACTCGTTGGGTCGGCGTGAGCGATCACGCCGGATTTGTTTGTTCACAAAAAAGGGGAACGTCATGAAGCAACTTATCAAGTCACTTGCCGTCGCGGCAGTCGCACTGGTGTCTGCCGTCACAGCACAGGTCGCGCATGCCGAAGATGTCATGGACCGCATCCTGCAGCGCGGCGAACTGCGCGTCGGCGTGCAGACCCAGGGCGAGCCTGTCAGCTTTGTTGACAAGAACGGCGCGCGCACCGGCCTCGCCATCGAAATCGTGCAAATGATGGCCGCCGATCTCAACGTCAAGCTCGTCATTCAGGACTACGACTGGAAGGGCCTCATCCCGGCGCTTCTTGCCGACAAGTTCGACATCCTGGCCGCCGACATGACGCCGACACCGCAACGCACGGCGCAGCTTCTGTTTTCGCGGCCGTTCTTCTACCAGGACACCGTCGCCTTCGTGAAGAAGGACAGCCCCTACAAGACCTGGCAGGAGTTGAATGCCAGCGGTCTCAACGTCGGCGGCGTTCAGGGCGGCACCTACATCACCACCATCAAGGATTACCTGCCGCAGGCAACGGTGAAGGAATTCGCGAGCGGACCGGCAAGCGCCCAGGCCGTTTCGGTGGGACGCATCGATGGTGCTATTTCCAGCGCTGGAAACGTTGCCGCTTACGCCACCAGTTTCGACAATTTGCGCATGCTCGAAGGCAACATCACCCGCGAGCCGCTGGCGTTTGCCACCCGCAAGGACAACATCCAGCTGAAATTCTGGATGGACAACTGGATCGAACTGAAGACCGCGGACAGGAAGCTCGACAATCTGGTCGACTACTGGTGGACGAGCATGAAGTGGGAAAAGGACCACAAGTAAAAATCTACTGCTTCCCCGGTGTCCAAACCACCGGGGAAGCACGTGTCTCCACTGGAGCAATTCCAGGAAAAGTGCGTAGCGGTTTTCCGTCCAGAATTGTTCAAAAACAAAGAGTTAGAGTGTTTCCGCGTTTCCGGTAAAACCCGAAACGCTCTAGGGAAAAAGCGATGTCCGAATTCTGGAGCGCCGTGCAATCTGTATTCAACTATCGGTTTGTGCTCCAGTACCAGGACCAGTTCCTGCTGGGCATCTACAACACGATCATTGCCGCGGGGCTGAGCCTGATCCTGTCCCTGGCTTTTGGTTTCGTTGTTGCGCTGATGCGAATTTCGGGCCGCAAGCCTCTCGTTTATGCGGCAAGCGCGTACATCCAGATCATCCGGTCGACGCCGCTGCTGCTGCAGATCTACATCGTCTATTTCGGGCTCCCGAGCCTGATCCCGGCCATGGGGAGAATGCCCGAGATCGTACTTGGTACGATCGCGCTTACCCTTCACACCACCGCCTATATGTCCGAGATCATCCGCTCGGGTATCCTGTCGGTTCCGCGTGGCCAGCGCGAAGGTGCCATCGCCGTCGGCATGACGACCCTCCAGCAATATCGCTACGTCATCCTCCCGCAAGGCATCGTCAACGTCATACCGGCACTGCTTGGCCAGACCGCCATCCTCATCAAGGATACCTCGCTGCTGTCGCTGATTACCGTCTTCGACATCGTGAGCGCGGGAATGCTGCTCAACAGCGACCTTGTTCGCCCCAATGAAGGTTTCCTGACCGTCGCCGCGATCTTCTTCGCGTTTTACCTGGTGATGGTGTTCGTCTCGCACCTTGTCGAGTCTCGCCTCGCGGGGCGTGGCTGGAGGAGTGTGGCATGAGCCATTCCGTCGACATCTTCCTGGCCGTGCTGCCTGCCCTGTTCTCGGGTTTCATCGAGACCCTGAAACTTGCGCTCGCCGGCATCGTATGGGGCTCGATCCTCGGCGTCGGGCTTGGCACCTTGCGCGGGCAATATGTGAGGATCGCAACCCCGATCATCGGCGGTTATCTCCACATCCTGCGCGGCACCCCCTTCCTCGTTCAGCTCTACATCATCTACTTTGTGCTGCCGAACACCGGATGGCCGCTGCTTCAGTTCGATTCCTCGACGGCGGCAACGATCGGGCTTGGCATCTATACCTCGAGCTATGTCACCGAGATCGTAAGCGGTGCCATTCGCGCAATCCCGCGCGGACAATGGGAGGCGGCGTTCGCACTTGGCTTCACCCGCCTCAAGACGCTGCGCCTCATCATCCTGCCTCAAAGTGTCGGCCTGATGCTGCCTTCGCTCGGCGGCGTCTACGTGACCTTGATCAAGGCAACGTCGATTGTCTCCGTCGTCGGGATTGCCGAACTCATGCGGCAGGCTGAAATTCAGATCGTCCGGTTTCCCGGCGACATCCTCTTTATCTACGCAATTGCCGGCGCGCTCTATTTCGCCTTCTGTTTTCCGGTACTCATACTGGTCGGGAGGCTCGAGAAGAGGGCCACGCGAGGACTGCAGGTCAGGGTCTAGAGCGTTTCCGGTTTTTCGGAAACGCTCTAACTCTTTGTTTTCGCAATTCCGGACGGAAAACCGCAACGCACTTTTCCTGGAATTGCTCTAGAAAGGAATGAATCCGGTGCCGAAATCCAAACAGCAGGTCAGTGCGCCAGGAACAGGACCCGACAGGTTTCGGTTCGAGACCGCCATGAACATCATGACGACGCTGGTCGCCCAGTTCGGTTCGAATTGCCAGGCCTCGCTCTATGAAGTCCACGAAGGGGTTGCTCAGCTGCGCGCCTCCGTCGGAACGGTCATGGATGTGCCGCAAGGCTCGCGCCTGTCCGCCGCCCTGCTCGATAAATTCCGCCAGGCATCGCTGAATCGCGCGCCGCGCATGCAGTTCACCGGCGCCACGCCCGACGGCCGGCGGCTGAGCTCTTCGCTGACAGCGATATCCGACACCTCGACCGGCGAAGAGATCGGCCTGCTGAAGATCGACTTCTGCATCGAGCATCTCATCTCCAGCATCGATGTGCTCCAGACCTATTGCGGCATCGACGAGCAGGTGAGGACGGAGGAGCCGAGCGCGGATGACGATATCGGCAGGCGTGTCGACGGCATCATCGCGGAAGCGTTCAACAACGGTAGCCGGGAAAGATTGTCCGGCAAGGAATACCGCCTGGATATCGTGCGGCGCCTCGAGGAGAAGGATGTCTTCCGCGTGAAGGGCGCCGTCGAGATCGTCTCGGGCCGGCTCAATGTCTCGAAATATTCGATCTACAACTATCTCGACCAGGTGCGTCGAGCCCGTCCTTCCAAATGATCCTGAAGACTGAACCGGAATACAGCATGCTCACTCGGACTTTGCCTTTCACAGCACCCAGACAGATCGTCCTTGAGAGCGCGACGCCATTCCGGCGCCTGAAGAACCTTGAAAGGGCACTAGGCCGCGAAGGCCTCTTCATAAAGCGCGACGACCACATGGAAATCGCGCTGGGCGGCAACAAGCTGCGAAGCCTCGAATTCTGGCTTGGGGCTGCCGCGCAGGCGGACGCCGACATTCTCCTGGTCGCCGGCGGTCCCATGTCGAACCTGTGCCGTCTCACGGCCGCGGCCGCGGCAATGCACGGGTTCGATTGCATCGTGTTTCACAACGCGGAAATGTCGGAGACCGCCAAGCAGAAGTCCTTTCTCAACAAGGTGTTCGGCGCCGAGGTCCGTTATCTCGGCAATGTGGGTGAAGAGCTGCGGGGAAAAGCGGTCACGCAGGCTGCAGAAGACCTCAAGACGGCCGGCAGAAAACCATACATCGTCGGAGACGCGATCGTCGGCGCAATGGGATACGCCGTCGCGGCCTACGAACTCCACCAGCAGGCGCAAGCCGATGACATCAATCTGCGGCATGTTTTCCTGAGCGGTTCCATGGGGCCGACCGAAGCCGGTTTCATCTTTGGCAATGCGCTTCTCGGCAATCCGTTCACGGTGCATCTGGTCAGCGTCGAATACGGTCAGGCCGAACTCGCCGCACGTGTTGCACGGATCTATGACGGCCTGAAAGCGACCACGCAATTGGCGGTGCCCTCTGTCGAGGATCTCCCGATCCACTACCACATGGATTATCTCGGCGATGGCTATGGACGTCCGACGCCGGAAGCAGAGCGTGCCTTGCTCATGCTTGCGCGGGCAGAGGGGATACTCACCGAATATGTCTACACCGCCAAGACCCTGGCGGGGTTCATCGATTTTGCAAATTCCATCCCCGCCGGGGAAGCCAGCTGCGTCCTGCATACCGGCGGCGTGCCGTCCCTGTTCTCGCAATTCGATCTGTTTCGATCGCTGCACTGACGCGGGGCCAGACAAGCCATCCTGAGCTTCACTCCTGGGATAGCCTGTCGGGCTGCGGACAGTTCCTAGCGAACGGACTTGAGGAACGCGCCGAGGCGGGGGCTGCGAGGCTGGCGCAGCACTTCGGCCGGCGGGCCTTCTTCCTCGATGCGGCCGTCATGAAAGAACACGACCTTGTCGCAGACCTCGCGGGCGAAGCTCATCTCGTGCGTCACCACGAGCATGGTGCGGCCTTCCTTCGCCAGCGAGCGGATCACGGCCAGCACCTCGCCCACCAGTTCGGGATCGAGCGCCGAGGTCGGTTCGTCGAACAGCAGGAGTTCCGGCTCGACGGCAAGGGCCCGTGCGATGGCGACACGCTGCTGCTGGCCGCCGGATAGCGAAGTCGGATAGGCGTTGACCTTTTCCTGCAGACCGACCTTTGCCAGCAGCTCCATGGCCTTCTCGACCGCCTGCTGACGCGGCACGCCATGGACGTGGACGGGTACCTTGATGATGTTCTCCAGCACGGTCCAGTGCGACCAGAGATTGAACTGCTGGAACACCATGCCGGTGCGGCGGCGCAGGCGCTCGACATCCGACTGGGCAGGCGCCTTGCCGCCGCCGATTTCCAGGCTTTGACCCTTGAAGTCTATTTCGCCGGAGGTTGGCGTTTCGAGGAAATTCAGGCAACGCAGGAACGTGCTTTTGCCCGATCCGCTCGCGCCGATGATGGAAACCACCTGGTGCTCGTAGGCCTTGAAGGAAACGCCCTTGAGCACCTCGACGGCGCCGAAGTTCTTGCGCAGGTCGCGTGACTCGATGGTCGGCACCGCGGACGCGGATTTGCCGGCAGGCAGGTCGATCACACTCATCATTTCCTCCGGTGGTGTTCTTGCGGCGGCACAAGGAATCCCGCCTGGCACGCCATTGCTGGAATGCGCATTCTTGTCATTGTCTTGTCGGGTCGCCTTGCGGGGCAGGGATCGGCTTGCGCCTCAGCCTTCCATCGCCAGGCCTCCGCTGCGCCTGATCCGGCCTTCGAGCAGCCGCACCCCGAAACTGAGCGCCATGTTGAGCGCGAGATAGACCGCTCCCGCCGCCGCGAAGACTTCGATCGGGGCATAGGTCTCGGAGGCCAGGATACGCGCCTGTCCGGTCAGCTCGATGATCGTGATGGTGCTGGCCAGTGACGTGCCCTTGAGGATCAGGATCAGTTCGTTGCCATAGGCCGGCAACATGGTGCGCAGGGCCTGAGGAAAGACCACCAGGCGGAACCGCTGAGTGGCGGTGAGCCCGAACGCCTTGGCGGCCTCGATCTGCCCGCGCGGAACCGCAAGCAACCCGCCACGGATGATCTCGCTGCCATACGCCGCCGTATTCAGCGACAGGGCAAGGAGAGCGCAGGCATAGGCTTCCCGGAAGATCGGCCACAGGATGGAGTTGCGCATCGCATCGAGTTGGCGCCAAGCCCATAATAGACGAAGAAAACCTGCGCCAGCAGCGGGGTGCCGCGAATGACGTAGACAAAGGCATAAGCGAGCGCGGATAGTGCGCGAACACCCGAAAGTCTCGCCGTCGCCAGCAGCACCGCCAGCATGAAACCGAGCGCGATCGACGTCAGCGCCAGTTCCAGCGTCAGCGGCAGTGCCGACAGCAGTGCTGGAAACGAGCCGAAAAGCACATCCCATCTCATTTGCCGTATCCCCCGATGATGGAGCGGCTGAAATGACGTTCGGCGCCTTCGAACATCTTGTTCGAGACGGAGGTGAAGAAGAGAAAGATGACGATGGCGACCATGTAGAACAGGAACGGACTGCGCGTGGAGCCCGCCGCGACGTCAATGGTGCGCATCAGTTCAACCAGGCCGGTGACCGAGATCAGCGCCGTGTCCTTCAGCACCAACTGCCAGACATTGGCGATGGAGGGCAAGGCATAGCGCAGCATCTGCGGCAGCTTGATGCGTAAAAACAGGGTGGACCGCCTCATGCCGAAAGCGTTCGCGGCTTCGATCTGTCCTTTTGGAATGGCCTGGAAAGCGCCGCGGAACACCTCGGCGCTGTAGGCGGCGCAGATCAGGACAATGGCGAGGACACCGGCGCTGAAAGCATCGGCGGCGACGGCGCCGGAGTAGCCCATCGCATCGGCGATATGGCGGTAGAACTGACCGCCGCCGAAAAACAGCAGATAGATCACCAGGAGTTCAGGCACGCCGCGGACAACCGTGACGTAGATGCCGGATACGGTACGCAGCAGGATGTTCGGGGAGAGGCGGGCTGCCGCGATCGGCAGCCCGACGACAAGACCCCCGGCAAAGCCCAGGACTGCAATGACCAGGGTCATTGCAGCGCCGTACGCCAGTTCGTCGCCCCAGCCGGTCGGGCCGAAAGCGAGAAGGTCTAGGGTCTTCATTTGGTGGCGTTTTCCGGGATCGAACCGTCGACACCGATCCACTTCACGCTCATCTTCGAAATGCTGCCATCCGTGGTCGCCGCGCGGATCGCCTTGTCGAACTGCTCGCGCAGTTCCGTTTCCTCGCCCTTGCGGAACGCCAGAGCCACGCCCTTGCCGAGCGCGCCGCCTTTGAGGGCAGGACCGAAGGCGACGAAATTCTTGCCCGCCTTTTTCTGCTCGCCGATGAAGTTGAGCGTCGAGCCGGCGCCGTCGACGGCGGCATCGATGCGGCCGGCGACGAGGTCTAGCAGCATGTTCTCGCCCTTGTCGTAGATCTTCACCTTGACGCCCGGAAAGGTCTCCTCGAAAAACTTCGCATGGGTCGAGGCGCGTTCCACGCCGACGGTTGCCTCTTTGAGGGCTGTCGCGACATCACCGATGACGGCCTTGTCCTTGTCGCTCATCGTGCCCAGCAGGATGGTCGTGCCTTCACCGCTCTTGAACTGGCCAAGCGTGCTGTCGCCGGAGGCAATGAGGCGCGTCGGGCCGGCATAATAGGGGATCGAGAAGTCGACGGCCTTGGCGCGTTCGTCGGTGATGGACAGTGAAGCGAGGATGGCATCGAACCGCTTCTCGTTGAGGGCAGGCATCATGCCGTCGAAATTCTGGATGACCCACTCGCATTTGACGTTCATGCGCTTGCAGATGTCGTCGACCAGATCGACTTCGAAGCCGATCAGCTTGCCTGAAGGATCCGTATAGTTGAATGGCGCGTAGGTGCCGTCGGTTGCGAGTTTCACCACCCGCTGCTCGGCCGCATGAACGGTGCCGGCCCCGGCGACAAGCATCGCCACGGAGACCAGCAGCATTCGTCTCTTCATGTTCATTTCGCTCACCCTCTGTTCTTGTTCACGCCGCCCTGGAGCGTCCGGAACGGACGCCTTGCGCGGAGCCCTGTCGAGAGTAGGCCGAAAGACAGCCACGTTTGGTCAAACGAACATCGGCGGGCGGCAAAAAATGTCCGGTTTGGCGCCTTGCCCGGCAGTTTATTTTGCCAACTCCATCTGGGTCCCCTGGTTCTTCAGCCAGGCGACGAAGGCCTCTGGAACCCGCCCCGGAGTATGGATGACGGCATAGTAGGCTCCGAGCACCACCTCGACCGACGGGCACAGCTGTATGATGGTGCCGGATTCCAGCAGGGATGAGACGAAGACAGTGTTGGCCTGGGCGACGCCGAGGCCCGAAAGGCAGGCATCGATCGATGCTTCGTCAGTGTCGAAGACCATGCTGCGCCCCTGCGGCTTGAAAGGGATGGCTGCGCCCTTGCACCATTGCCGCCAGGACCACGCATCCGCCGTGTCCTGCAGGATCGGCAGCGCGAGCACCTGAGCCGGATCGATATCGGCGGTCGATCCAGCCAGAAGTTGCGGTCGGCAAATGGGCGCGGTGGTGTCGGCAAGAAACATCTCGCCCTCAGCATCGGTCGCCGGCAAGCCGCGCGCATATCTGATTTCGATGTCGACCCGATCGCTGCCTGCCGCTCCGATGGTGCGAAAGCGCAGATCGACCCCCGGATGGCCGAGATGGTAATGCTCGATCCTTGGGATCAACCAGCGCTGCGTCAACGTCAGCGGTGCCCTTATGGTCAGCTTGGCGGCCTCGCCTGAAACCTCGCGCACGCCCTTGCGCACTTCGGCGAGCCCATTCCTGACATGGCCGAGGAAAGCTTTGCCCGTGTCGGTCAGTTCGATGGCGTTGTGGCTGCGCTGGAACAGCGTCACATCGAGGGACTGCTCCAGAAGCTTGATCTGCCGGCTCACCGCGCCGGGCGTCAGGTTCAACTCCGAGGCCGCCAGCGTCAGGCTGCCGAGACGCGATGCAGCTTCGAATGCGACCAGTGTGTTGAGCCAGGGCAGCCTGACGGTCTCTGCATGTCTGCCACTCATTCAGGCGTTACCATTTTTCGATTGCAAGCCCAGGGCGTCCTCTCATTCTGGCAGAGCCCCAGCAGACTGACTGGCCGGCAGCACCGTGCAGCCCCAGTTGAGCCTCGTCAGGAGAAAAACACAATGAACATGGTGCCTTTGAAACCGGAATTCGCCGGCCTGCCCGGCAAGGTCGACCGCATCGATCTGCGCATTCTCACCGAACTGCAGAAGAACGGCCGGATCACGAATTTCAAACTGTCCTCGATTGTCGGCATTTCCGCCAGTCCATGCCACAAGCGTGTGCGCCGGCTGGAAAAGATGGGACTGATCAGCGGCTACCGGGCCCAGATCTATTGGTCTCGGCTTTACTCGAACGTCGTTGTCTTCGCCGCGGTGTCGCTCAAGAACCACGGCTCGGCCGACTTCCAGACCTTCGAGCGTCGCATCAGGCACCATCCCGAAATCACCAACTGCTTCGGACTGTGCGGACCTTACGACTATATGTTGCGCTTCGACTGCCGCGATATCGCCGCTTATGAAGCCATCTCGCGCGAGCTTCTCGACGGTGACGTCTCCTTCTCGCGTTTCGACAGCTTCGTGGTGCTGCGCGAGATCAAGAACGAGCCGCTGTCTCCGGCCGTCGCCTCGCTGCAGGGACCGCAGGACGAATTGCGGCGGGTCGCCTGATCCTTGGCCGTGTTCAGGCCGCCTTGTTTCAGGCGGTCTGGGCCTGCATTGGCTTGCTCGGGACTTCAAACCGGTATGGGTCGAAGCCCTCGATCTGCGTGGACGTCCGTCCGTCGAGCACCAGTTCGGCAACCACTTCGCCGATGCCGGGTCCGAGCTGAAAGCCGTGTCCTGAAAAGCCGAAGGCATGGATCAATCCGCCGACGGCGCGGCTCCTGCCCAGGAATGGCAGAGAATCCGGGGACTTGCCTTCGACGCCGGCCCAGCTACGGATGAAATTGCGGCCACGCAGGAAGGGCAGCACGTCGACGGCGATGCGCGACGCGTCGAACAGGTTCTGTGGAACATACTTTGCCCGGCCGGTGTCCAGGTCGGCGCGGCCGGGACCGCGGCCGAACAGGAGATTGCCCCGTCCGATCTGCCGTGCGTAGAAGAAACGTCCGTTGACCGGATAGTCCACCGTCGACGTGACCATGCGTGGAAATGGTTCGCTGACCACCATTTGCGGCGCCATCACATCGAGGGGAAATATCTCCGAGAACTGCGCCGCGAGACGTGCGCCCCAGGCGCCGGCGGCATTGATCAGGATGGGGGCGCGGGCTTTTGTTCCGGATTCGGTTTCGATCTGGAAGCACGTTCCATCATGGCGGGCAGTCCGCACCGCGTCGTATTCGTATATGCCGGCGCCGAGCCTGCGCGCGGCAATGGCAAATACCGGCGTGACCAGCCGTGGATTGGCCGCGCCATCACCGGCGACGAAGCATCCGCCGAGCACCTTGGTGCCGATCCAGGGGAAGCGTCTGGCGACCTCGGCTCCCGTCAGCATTTGTACACCGACGCCATGATGTTCAGCCATGACCGACCATTGCTCGACGGCCGCTAGATGCTCGGGCCGGTCACAGATCTCGACATGTCCGGTGATTTCCGTCTCGCAGCTGTCGCCGACGAGAGCTTCTATCTTTTGCCACTGCCTGCGGGCACGCAGGCTGAGCGGCAGTTCAGGCTCGGCGCGGCCGTTGGTGCGCAGGCCGCCGAAATTCACGCCGCTGGCCTGGGTGCCGACCGCGCCGCGTTCGAACAGGCTGACCCGAGCGCCCCGCCGCGCCAGATAATAGGCCGAACAGACGCCGGCTATGCCGCCGCCGATGATGATGACGTCTGTTTCAAAAACCCTGGTCATCGCCATCACGCTTTTCGCCGGCACGCATCCAGGCGTCGACCTGAGGGTCGGCCTGGCCGCAGGTGCGTCCATAAGAGATCGGTTTCACGGGCCCTTGTCCGCGCAGCTTGCCGACCTGGTCCAGCGCTTTTCCGGTTGTTGCCGAAAGCAGCTCGGCCAGGACGGGTCCGCAGACACGGCCCTGGCAGCGGCCCATGCCCGGACGGGCAAGCGCCTTCAGCCTGTTGACCTCCTGCGGTTCGAACCGATCGATGGCGGCCCGGACCTCGCCGAAGGTGACATTCTCGCAGCGGCAGAGGATGGTTTCGTCAGGCGCCTCGCCGATCCAGCCGGCAGGAAAGGGAAAACTCGTCTCGACGCCCTTTCGGAATGCGGCCAGCTGGCCGAGATCACGCTCGATCTGGCGCAGCCGCGCCTTCGGCCCTGGCAGGCCGATATCGGCAAGCAGCGCCAGTGCCGCACGCTCGCCGGCCAGCTCGGCGACATCGGCGCCACCGATCGCGCTGCCGTCGCCCGCGACATAGATGCCGTCACCCGCGCGGCCCTGTCCGTCATGAGCGACGACCCATTGCCGGTTGTCCGCGTCGAAGCGGGTCCTGCATCCGGCGATCTCGGCAAGCTGCATCTCGGGGCTCAGTCCGAAGCCGAGGCCAACGGCATCGCACGGCACGAACGCGTCCCGGCCTCCGGCACTGAAGTGGATGCCTTGCACGCTGTCGCCACCTTCGATCGAGCGCAGCCGAACGCCTTCGCGCAGCATGATGCGCTTGCGCGAAAGATAGCGGCGATAGGCGAGGCCGCGCAGCAGCATTCGAGGCATGCGGGCCATGCGCGCGGCACCACGGACCTTGTCGGCATAGGAGGCGGAGTCGAGCACCGCCACGACATTGGCGCCGGCCTTGGCGTATTGGTAGGCGACGAGATAGAGCAGTGGCCCGGTACCGGCGAAGACCACGGCGCGACCGATGGAACAGGCCTGGTTCTTGAGGGCGATCTGCGAGCCGCCGAGCGTGAAGACACCGGGTAGGGTCCATCCCGGTATCGGGATGATGCGGTCCATCGCACCTGTGCTCAGCACCAGTCGGTCGAACTCCACCCTGTCCGTGCCGGATGCGTCGCTGGTGTGCACGGCGCCCTCGAAGATGTTCCAGACCAGCGTGTTGGGTCGATAGTCGATCTCGCCGGCCAGGGCATCGAACGCATCGTGCAGGCGCAGCGCCTTCGCCGCATCGTCGCCATAGAGGCTGGCCGGCGGGCGCTTGAAGCCAGCGGGCTGGCGCCTGTAGATCTGGCCGCCGCTCGCCGGCGCCTCGCTGATCAACGTGAGGTTGCGGCAGCCTGCGCGATAGAGCGTTTCCGCTGCCCGTGAACCTGCTGGTCCGCTGCCCACCACGACGATGCGGTCATTGCCGGCCATGATCACCTCGCCTCGCGCGTCACGACGTCCATGCCGTCGCGGACCTCGGTGGTGCAGGCGCGAACCCGCTCTCCCGAGGAAAGCAGCAGCCAGCAATCCTGGCAGGCTCCCATATTGCAGAAGCCGGCGCGCGGTCCGTCGCCGAATTCGGAATGACGCAGCCGCCGACCGTTCAGGAGCATCGCGGTCAGGAGCGTGTCACCGGCAAGGCAAGAGATGCTCTCGCCATCGATGTGGATCTCGACCGGTGCCCGTTGGGTCTCCCCCAGGCGGATGAACTGTCCTGCACTACTGCCTGTCATCGGATCGCAACTCTGAAATACCAGCACCAGACTAGCGGCGGCCGGCCCGCAGACTTTCCCAAATGGCATGTCGCAACGGACAGATTCTTCCAAAGATCGGATGCCTGCCGCATCAGTTTGACGAGGCCACTTGCCGGAGCTTTTCGAGCTGTGCGACCAGCCGCTCGCGTGCCGATGCGAGATGCGCGTGATGCGCGCCGAGCCTGGCCCGATCGCGATCCATCTCGACCAGGGCCGCCATTATCATGGTCCGTGTCTCGGCTGGCGAGGCGGCGCCCGCCGATCGTCGCGCCTCGATCGAACGGTCTGGATCGAGGGCGTGGAGGACGGCTTCATTCGGCAGGTCGATTGTCTGGCCGAGCACCCGCGCGATCGCGTCACGCACGTCGCCATGCCCGATCTCGTCCGTGCTCATGCCGCGGCCTAGAGCATCCCTTACCAGGTCGGCCACGACGTGATGGGCCTCGCGGAACGACAGGCCCCCTTCGCGCACCAGGCAATCGGCAAGGTCGGTCGCCGTGGAGAAGCCAGCACCGGCGCGCTGCCGCATCGTCTCGACATTGGGCTCGATCTTTTCGGCAACGAGACGGGTTATCGTCAAAGCATTGCCGGCGAGGCGCAACGATGGCCAGAGCGGCGCCAGCGATGAACGACCGGTGTCGCCGGCATGGCTGAAATGGCCGCCCTTGAGTATCGAGAATGTCGCGGTGAGGCCGCCGATCACTTCCCCGGAACTGGCCTTCAGATATTCGACCGCCACCGGGTTCTTCTTCTGTGGCATGATGCTCGATGTGCCGGCGATGCTGTCGGGAAAACGAACAAGGCCGAATTCCTGCGTGCCCCAGACATACATGTCCTGCGCGAAGCGCCCCCAATTGGCTGCCATGGCCAGAACGGCGGTGCCTGCATCCCAGGCATAGTCGCGCGACGCAACCGCATCCTGGGCATGGATGTGGATGTCGCCAAAGCCCAGCAGGTCGGCAACCTGCTGCCTGTCGATCGGGAAGGAGGTGCCGGCAAAGGCGCAGGCCCCGAGCGGGCAGGAGTCGGCTGCGTGATAGGCATTGAACAGGCGCGAGGTATCGCGTGACAATGCCTGCGCGATGCCTGTCAGATAGAAGCCGAACGTCGCCGGCTGTGCCGGCTGCATATGCGTGTAGCCCGGCATGATGGTGTCGGCGAACTGGCGTGCCCGATGCAGCAGCGCCTGGCGCAGCGCGATGGTTTTCGCCAGGAGGTCGAGAACCACCCGCCGCATTGCCAGCCGGTCGAGTGTTGCATTGATATCGTTGCGGCTGCGCGCGACGTGCAGCCGCCCACCCGCGTCCGTTCCGGCGCGGTCCATGAGCAGCGCCTCGAAATTGAAGTAGCCGTCCTCGCGGCCTGGATCACGCGGAACTGCAAGATCGCCGTCGTCCCGTATGCCGGACAGTGCTTCGGCAAGCTCGCGCGCCACCGCCGGCTCGATCAGCCCGGTGCTGGCCAGCATGACGAGATGAGCCTCGTTGACCGCGCACAGGTCGTCGATGCCGAATGCCAGCTCGCGCTCGATGCGCGGCTGGAAGACGAGCTCGAGAATTTCGGGAGCCAGTGGCTCGGCGAGACGCGGCGAAACCTTCGATTGCATGGTGGCGGGTCTCAATAGGGGGTGCCGTCCTTGCGCACGAAGCGGCGGCTGCGGCCGTCAGGTATCTGCAGCAGGTCGTCGTCCGGATAGGTCGACACATTGGCTTCGGCAAAACTTGCCACCTCGACGAACACGACAGGTGTTTCGCCTCGGTTCACAATCTGATGGCCATTGGCCTCGCCTGCCGGGAAACCGATGGCCTGGCCGGCACGCACCAGTTGCTCGCCCTCGTCGGTTACCAGCGTCGCTTCGCCCTTCAGGACGATGATGAGTTCGTCTTCGTGGCTGTGCCAGACCCTGAGCGACGAGGCGCAACCCGCAGGCAGTTCGACATGGACCGCCGACAAATTGCCGAGACCTGCGAGCGAGCCAAGCCGTCGCTTGCGACGCCCCTTCACCGGCTCCTGCAAATGCACCGGATAGGTCGATCTTGTATCTGGCTCGATGCTTTCGGGATCGATCACGCGCGGCGAATTGGACATCATGGCTCCTTTCAAGCGCCGGCCTGCTGGCCGGTGTCAGAAGCCGACGATAGGCTGTCGGCCGGAACACAAGTTTTCGTTTCCTTCGCCGCGGAGAGCGGTTTTTGTCGCCTTGCCCGGGTTCGTGACAGAAGGTGTCGCGCTACGTTGCGGGCAAGCGGAGCCTAGTCCGCGATGTAGGCAGTCTTGGTCTGGGTGAAGAATTCGATCGCGCCCAGCCCCATTTCCTTCGGCCCATAAGCTGAGGCACCCCGGCCGCCAAACGGCACGTGATAGTCAGAACCGACGGTGGGCAGATTGACCATCACCATGCCGCTGTTGCTGGCGCGGATGAAGGCGCGGGCTTTCGCGTGCGAGGATGTGAAGATGCCGGCGCTGAGGCCGAATTCAGTGGCGTTGGCCAGGCGCACCGCATCCTCGAAATCGCTAGCCTTGAACACCGAGACGATCGGTCCGAAGACTTCCTCCCGGTTGATGTTCTGGTGCATGGTGCCGTCCAGGAAGATCGCCGGCTCGAAGTAGTAACCGTTGGCGGGCGCCGCCAGCACGCGACCGCCGAACGCATGCCGCGCACCGTCGGACGGCGCGGCCTCGGCATAACGGGACACGCGCTGCAATTGTGCGGCGCTGACCAGGGGGCCGATGTCGGACGCACTATCCAGTGCATGGCCGACGCGCAGCCTGGCGGTGCGTTCCACCAGCCGTTCGACAAAGCCGTCATGGACGGTGGCGTCAACGATGATGCGGCTCGATGCCGTGCAGCGTTGCCCGGTCGAATAGAAAGCGCCGCGTACCGCCGCGTCGACGGCCTTGTCCAGGTCGGCGTCGTCGGCAACGACAAGCGGATTCTTGCCACCCAGTTCGAGCTGCAGCTTGGCACCGCGGCCAACGACCTGTGCCGCGATCATGGCGCCGACAGCGCCCGAGCCGGTGAAGCTGACAGCATCGACATCGCGATTGGAGACCAGCGCCGCACCAACGTCGCCGCCGCCCATGAGCATCTGGAAGACGCCGCGCGGAATGCCGGCGTCGTGCAGGATGCTGGCCAGTTCCCAGGCGATGGCATTGGTCAGCTCCGACGGCTTGAGGATGACACAGTTGCCATAGGCCAGCGCCGGAGCGCTCTTCCAGGCGGGTATCGAGAACGGGAAGTTCCAGGGCGTGATCAGGCCGACGACGCCGACCGCCTCACGCCGGACATCGACGTCGACGGCCTTTCGCACCGAGCGCAGGCTGGAGCCGGCGAGACGCACGGCTTCGCCGGCGAAATACTTGAACGTATGTGCCGCCTTGGTCACCTCGGCGGCGGCCTCCGGCAAGGTCTTGCCTTCTTCCCGCGACAGCAGCGTCGCCAGGTCCTGCGTTCGCCCGGCAATCTTGTCGGCCGCCCGGTCGAGAATATCGAACCGCTGCTGGGGAGATGTTTCCTTCCAGTCGGCGAAGGCCTTGCGCGCAGCCTCCACGGCGTCGCGGACATCGGCGGTGCCGGCAATCGCGTAGCGGCCAATCAACTCGCTGGTGTCGGAAGGGTTGTAACTCTCGCTGCAATGCTCGGCCGGACGCCATGCACCGTCGATGTAGTTGTTCCTGACCTGTTGCATGCCATGTCCTCGCTGTGAACAGCGGCATGTCCTGAATGTGAATGCCGCGCGCCCCGGTATGGCGCGGGTGGGGTAGAATATGCTGTCATTGCCGGGCGCGGCGTGGACACATTCTGCCACGGTCAAGGAAGCTTCAGCCGAACCTTGCGAAGGCTGACACTAGCCTCGCGTTCTCGATACATCGCGCCGACCGGCCGATGACGCACTCTCGATGGGAAGTGACATGCGCATTGATCTTTTCGAACTCGAACGCAGCCAGTCGATCTGGGAAAACACGGTCGAGTACAATCTGACCGAGAGCGGGCTGCATCCTTTCACGCTGCGCGAACTGCTCGATACGCAGGAGATCGAAGCGCTGCTCGGACTGCCGCTGGGCTATGGCCATACCGAAGGCGAGCCGGCGCTGCGCGATGCGATCGCTGCGCTCTATCCCGGTGCAACCGCCGACAACGTCCTGGTCACGACCGGATCGTCGGAGGCCAACATGCTGGCGATCATGAGTCTGCTCGACAGCAGCGACGAAGCCATCATCGTCACGCCCAATTTCATGCAGTTGCCGGGATTGGCAAAGGCACTCGGTGCGAAGGTGCACCAGGTGCCCTTGCGATTGTCGGGAAGCCGCTGGATGCTCGACCTCGACGAGGTGGCGGGAGCGATCACACCGAAAACCAGGCTGATCTCGGTCTGCAATCCCAACAACCCGACTGGCGGCGTGCTTTCCCCTGAGGAGCGGTCAGGATTGGCTTCCCTTGCCGCGCGCCACGGCATTGCCCTCCATGCCGACGAGATCTATCGCGGCGCCGAGCTTGCGGGAGCCGAGACCGAAACACTTTTCGCGACAGCGCCGACCTCCGTGATAACCGGCGGTACGGCGAAGGCCATGGCGCTGGCGGGGCTGCGCATCGGCTGGATCGTGTCGTCGCAGGAGATCATCGAGAAGGCGATGCAGCGGCAGGACTACACGACCATCGGCAGCAACACGCTCGGGCAACGGATTGCGCTGTATGCCCTGCAACCGGAAAAGCGTGCCCGGATCGTCGCCCGTAACCGCCGCCTTCTCGCCCGCAACCTCGACCAGCTCTCGCGCTGGATAGCGACGCACCCCGGGATTTTCAGCTGGGTGCCGCCGCAGGCCGGTGCGATGGCTTTCCTGAGCTACGACCTTCCCGTTTCTTCGGAAGAGCTTTGCCGCAGGTTGCGCGAGACGCAGAGCGTTTTCGCGGTCGCCGGCAGCTGGTTCGGAATGGAGGGGCATCTCCGCCTTGGCATCGGTGGCGAGCCGGAGCACCTCGGCGATGCCTTGCTGCGGGTGGATCGGTTCCTTCAGGACGAATTCCCCGGTCGCGTCGCTTCGTGAACGGGGGAACGTTCAATCCAGGAGACCGAGCTTCCGGCACACCGCCTTGGCCAGCACGATATCCTGAACCGCAACGCCGGTAAGGTCGACGAGGGAGATCTCGTCGGCCTGCCGTTGATGCCGATCCCCTCTGGAAATGAACTCCCCGAGTTCGACAACGCGTTCCGGAGCAAGCAGGCCCCGGGCGATGGCGTGATGGATTTCGCCACGTTCGAAACATTGCGAGCGGCTGTCGGCGACGACGGTTGCTGCCCTGCCGAGCAGGGTGGCATCGATTTCTGATTTCTCGGGCGTGTCCGAACCCATCGCCACGATGAGCGTTCCCGGCTGGACGTGATCATTCATCAGATATGGCGTCTTCGATGCGGTGGTGGTCACGATCAGACGCGCATGCCTGGCAAGTTCCGCCGGCGACGCGACAGCAATGGCTTCGAAGCCGAGCGCGGCGATATCGGCAGCGCAGCTTTTGGCCTTTTCCGAATTGCGCGCCCAGACCATCACGTTCCTGCAGGGGGTCACTTCGTGCAGAAACCGCGCCTGCAGCCGTGCCTGGCTGCCGGAGCCGCAGATGCCGATGCAGTCGAGGCCGGTTGGCATCAGCCATCTGGCGGCAACCGCGCCGGCAGCAGCGGTGCGGATGTCGGTGAGGTGGCCTTCATCCTGCAGGATTGCCACAAGCCTGCCGTCGCTGGCGCTGAAAACCAGCACCACGCCTCCCGAGGAGGGTAGGCCGATGGACGGGTTCTCGTAGAAGCCGGTGGCGATCTTGACGACAAAGACCCCGTCGCCGCGCACCGCGCCGTATTTGATATGCATCTCGCCAGGTGGCTGCTCGAACAGCAATTCGCCGACCGGCGGAACTGTCGCCAGGCCTTGCGAATACAGGCTGAACGCGGTCTCCATCTCCGCGACGACGTCGACACCGGAGAGGGCATGCTTGATCTGGGAAAGATTTACGACAGCGGTCACGCCAACCTCCTGAACCCGACGACCCGTCATAGTCACCGGTGGCGCTATTTTCTGCCAAAAGCGTCGGGGCTGTAGAATCTTGTGCGATGCAGCAGGGATACTGCGGCTTATGTCCCCTCGGAATCGTCTCTCAGGCCTGCGACAGCACCTGCGGATGCAGCGTCACCGACACCGAGAGGTTGACCGGCCGGTTGGCATCGTCATAAGCGATCTGGTCGATGATCAGGGCAGCCGCGGGCGGATCGACCTGTAGCAGCGTCACTTCCTCACTGGTCAGCAACCGCGCGCTGACGATTGTCTCTCCGCGTACCGGCACGACTGAATAACGTTCGCGCAGCTCGCCATAGAGCGAGCGGTTGCCGCTCGACCAGTCGAGGTCGAGCAGGCCGGGAGCGGTCGCTGGCGACAGCCAGTCCTCCTGCACGGTGACAGGCACGTCGTCGAGGAAGCGCAGGCGCCTGAGATAGACGACATCCGCGCCATCCGGCAGGAAAAGCGGCCGGGTGATCTCGCGGTCGGCCTTGCCGACCCAGCCTGCGATCAGGCGGCTGCCCGGTTTGCGGTTGGTGGTGATCGCCGTCGATGTGAAGCTCTTCAGCAGATCGAGTTCGAAGGGCTTGGTCTTGCCGCCGGTGACATAGAAGCCCTTGCCGGGGTGGCTGGCGATATAGCCGTCATGCTCCAGATCCTTCAGTGCCTGGCGCACGGTTATACGGCTCACGCCGAGCAGTTCGACCAGCTCGCGCTCCGATGACAGTTTAGAATTGAGAGGCTGCCGTCCGTTCTCGATCAGGTTCATGATGTGCCGTCGAACCTGCATGTAAAGCGGTGCCGGATCGTTGCGGTCGAGTGGCTGGATGGGACGGGCGTCCTTCAACGATGATCTCCGGTTGGGCGGCTGCCGTTATCGCCGGAACCGGCGCAAGGCATCGCGAAAATCTTCTGGCATGCCGGGCTGCATTTAAGCAACAAATGTTCATTGACATTACTGGTTATATCCAGTTCTAATTGGCTTGTCACGGCACAGCATGAGGGACAGATGAAGCTGACATTGATCGGTGGTGGAGGCGTTCGCGCGCCATTGTTCGTAGGGTCGGCCCTGCGGCGTGCCGAACGAAGCGGGCTGACGGAAATCTGCCTTCACGACATCAATGCCGAGAAGCTCGAAATCTTCGGGACGCTGAGTTCCGAGCTCGCCACGCGCACGCAGTCGCGGGTGCGCATATCGACAGCCTCGGACACCGAGCGGGCACTCGATGGTGCCTCCTACGTGGTCACCACGGTTCGTCCCGGCGACGAGGAAGGCCGCATCAAGGACGAACGCATCGCGCTCGCCCACGATGTGCTCGGCCAGGAGACGACAGGCCCCGGCGGTTTCGCCATGGCGCTGCGCAGCATTCCCGTCATTCTCGATTATGCCGCGCAGTTGCAGCGGGTCAGCCCCAAGGCCTGGCTGTTCAATTTCACCAACCCGGCCGGCCTCGTCACGCAGGCCCTGCAGGATGCGGGTTTCGATCGTGCCATCGGTATCTGCGACGGTGCCAACGGCGCACAGGAGGCGATCGCCTCGCGCTTTCACGTGCCGCAGAACGATGTCCGTACCGAGGTCTTCGGCCTCAACCACCTGTCGTTCACACGCGCAGCCTATGTGAACGGCAAGGAAGTGCTGCAGGACCTGCTCGACGACGACGATTTCCTGGCATCGACCTCGCAGCGCATGTTTTCGCCGTCGGTCGTGCGCCGTCATCGTCTGTGGATCAACGAGTATCTCTACTATTACTACTACGCGGAAAAGGCGGTTGCCGCCGTGCAGAACGACAAGCGCACCCGTGGCGAGGAAGTGCGCGATCTCAACCGCTCGCTGATGGCCCGGCTGAAGGAGATCGGCGTCACGGAGAATGCCGACGAGGCACTGTCTGCCTATTTCGCCTATGAGCAGCGCCGTAACGCCACCTACATGCATTATGCCCGTGGGGATGCGCCGAGCATGGAGGAAGCCGATCAGACCACCGGCCTGCCGGAGGAAACGACCGGCCACGAAGGGGAAGGTTATGCGGGCGTCGCCCTCAATCTCGTCGATGCCCTGCAAACCGGTGTGCCCTGCTACAGCGGACTCAACGTTCGCAACGGCGACGCCATTGACGGCCTGCGCGCGGACGATGTCGTGGAGGTAAGCTGCGTCATCGACCAGAACGGCATAAGCCCGACAAAGATCGGCGCCATGCCTGCCGCGCAATCCCAACTCGTCCAGAACGTGAAGCACTATGAAAGGCTCGCGGTGGCGGCGATCCGCGAACGGCGCCGCGATATTGCGGTGGAGGCACTGGCAGCGCACCCGCTCGTGCTGTCTTATTCGCGCGCCGAGCCTCTGGTGGATGAATATCTCAAGGCGCATGCCGCCTATGTCGGTGAGTGGCGCTGATGACGGAACCCGCGCCGGCCAATCGCTATGACGTCATGGTTGTGGGGGAATATTACTACGACCTGATCTTCACCGACCTGCCCACGCTGCCGCGCCTGGGAACCGACATCTGGGCGAAGAGCTTCGACGACCTGCCCGGCGCCAGCTACACGACGGCCCTGGCGCTGACGCGGCTCGGCCTGAAGGCCGGCTGGTGGTGCGGTTTCGGCACCGACATCTTCAGCCGCATGGTGCTGGACGAGGTACGACGCGAAGGCATCGACGAAGGGCTGTTCCAGTGGCATGACGGTCCGCTGCGCCGGGTCAGCGCCGCTTTCTCCTTTCAGCAGGATCGCGGCTTCATCAGCTATGTCGACGAACATGACCGCGATCCCACGGCGGAAGATGTCGAGGTCGCGCAGCCGCTTGTGCTGATGCTTCAGGGTTTTTCCAGGAGTGCCGAGCGGCTCGCCCTGATCAGGGGTGCGCGTCGGAACGGCGTTCTGGTCTGCGGCGAGTGCCAGCATCTCGATTTCGGCATCGAGGCCGAAGGTGTTGTCGATGTCCTGCAGGCGATGGACATGTTCGTGCCCAACGAGAGCGAAGCCATCCAGTTCACGGGAGCGGCGGATGCTGAGGCCGCACTCGACATTCTGGAGCGTCACGTGCCGACAGTGGTGATCAAGCGCGGTGCCAATGGCGCCATCGCCAGCCATGAAGGGCGCCGCTACACTGTGCCGGCTCCAAAGGTAGAGGTCGTCGACACCACCGGGGCTGGCGATTCCTTCAACGCCGGTCTGATCTATGGCGTGCTGCGCGGTGCGCCATTCGAAGAGGCGCTTCGCTATGCCGTCATCTGCGGCTCACTGTCCACCACCGACTACGGCGGTCGCGCCCTGCCGCGCGAAGCCGATCTGCTCGCGTATGTTCTGCAAGACGGGAAGGAGAAGCACGCGCGATAGCCAGTCACCGACATCATCCGAAACAACAACAGAGGGAACGAGACAATGATGATGAGATCCATCACGCTTGGCGCGGCCATGCTTTTCTCCGCAGCGGCGACGCCGGCCTGGGCGGACAGCGTTTCGATGTTCTGCGGCGCCAGCGAATACGAGCTTTGCGCCAAGGCAGCTGCCGGCTTCAAGGAAAAGACCGGCAACGAGGTGAAGATCACGAAGATGCCGGCGCTGCTCGACGACGCCATTCCGATCTACCAGCAGCTGCTGGCGGCCCAGTCCACCGATGCCGACGTGCTGTTCATCGACGTCATCTGGATCGGCATGCTCCAGCGCAACATGCTGGACTTGAAGCCGCTGGTTCCGGCCGAAGAAGTGGCACAGCATTTCCAGTCGACCATCGACGCGGCCACCACCCAGGACGGCCGGCTGGTGGCGCTGCCCTGGTACATGGACACCGGGCTGATGTATTACCGCAAGGATCTGCTCGAGAAATACGGCAAGCAGCCGCCGAAGACCTGGGACGAGCTGACCGAAACGGCCAAGCTGATCCAGGAGAAGGAACGAGCGGCCGGCAGCCCCGACCTCTGGGGTTTCACCTGGCAGGGCAAGAGCTATGAAGGCCTGACCTGCGATGCCATCGAATGGGTTGCCTCCAGCGGTGGCGGGACCATCATCGAGCCGGACGGCAAGGTTTCGATCAACAATCCAGCGGCCGCCAAGGCGCTGACGCGCGCCAAGGACTGGGTCAAGACGATCAGCCCTGAAGGCGTGCTCGGCTATGACGAGGAAACCTCGCGCGCGGTGTTCGAAGCCGGCAACGCCGTCTTCCACCGCAACTGGCCCTATGTCTGGGGCACTTCGCAGGCCGACGGTTCCAAGGTCGCCGGCAAGGTCGGCATGATGGCGCTGCCTGTCGGCGCCGACGGCCAGAAATCGAGCGGTTGCCTTGGGCCGATGTATCTTGGCATTTCGAAATACACGGCCAAGCCCGAACTCGCGACGCAGCTGCTGCGCTATCTCGTCGGGCCTGAAGTGCAGAAGATGCGCGCCATCGAAGGCGCCTACAACCCGACGCAGAAGTCGCTCTACAGTGACAAGGACGTGCTGGCGAAACTGCCGTTCCTTGCCGACGCGCAGGCTGCCTTCGACGGTTCGGTGGCGCGTCCGTCCGGCTATACCGGCTCGAGCTACAACCGCGTCTCGCAGGCCTTCTACCGCGCCGTCCACGAGATCATCGCCGATGGCGCGGATGTCGACAAGACGCTGACCGATCTTTCCGGTCGGCTGGAGAAGCTGAAGGAAAGCCGTTAGCTTTCGCGACTGGTTCCGGCGTCGGACGGCGCCGGAACCATCCATTTGTCTTTCCAACTCTTTTTTGACGCATGATCTTGTCCGAAAAGTCTGCAACTTTTTGCTGCGCTGACCTTCGGTTCGGGATCATGCTCTAGCCAGAGGATGCCATGGCATCAGTCGCCTTGCGCTCAGTGTCCAAGTCGTTTGGCCATGTTCCGGTCATCACCGACGTCAATCTCGAAATCGCCGATGGTGAACTCGTCGTCTTCGTCGGGCCTTCGGGTTGCGGCAAGTCGACCCTGTTGCGCCTGATTGCGGGACTGGTGCCGGTCGGCGCCGGCGACGTCGTCATCGACGGCGAGGTGGTGACGGATATCCCCGCTTCGAAACGCGGCATTGCCTTCGTCTTCCAGAGCTATGCACTCTACCCGCACATGACGATAGCCCGCAACATCGGCTTCGCACTGGAGACGCTCGGCCTGTCGCGGCAGCAGATTGATGCCAAGGTGACGGAAGTCGCGGCAACGCTGAAGATCGATCACCTGTTGTCACGGCGTCCGCGCGAACTCTCCGGCGGGCAGCGCCAGCGTGTCGCTATCGGCCGCGCCCTCGTGCGTCAGCCCGAAGTGTTCCTGTTCGACGAACCGCTGTCCAACCTCGATTCCGACCTGCGCATGGAAATGCGCATGGAGATCGCCAAGCTGCACGCCAGTCTGGCGGCGACGATGATCTATGTCACCCACGACCAGGTCGAGGCGATGACGCTGGCCGATCGCATCGTGGTCCTGAACAAGGGGCGCATCGAGCAGATCGGCACGCCGCAGCAGCTCTATCATGCGCCGCAGAACCGTTTCGTCGCCGGTTTCATCGGCAGCCCACGCATGAACTTCATGGCCGTTTCGGCAAACGCTTCCGGTGCCGATTGCAGCGTGCAGGGGCCGGGAAATCTGTCGCTGGACGTTACGCTTTCGGGGCCTGGTTTGCCGACGGAGATCGGCATCCGGCCCGAGGCCTTGTCGATTGCGATACAGGGGCAGGGCAAGGTCACAGGCACGCTGGAACGGCTGGAAGACCTCGGTCACGAACATCTCGCTTACGTCCGCATTGCGCCCGACATTGCCTGGTCTGTCAGGTTGCCAAATGCGCTGGGCAAGGTCGCGACCGGCACATCGGTCGGCCTGGACTGGCGCTTCGAGGATCTCTTCCTGTTCGACAGGGACGGCCACCGGCTCGACCATTCCATGAGCCATGAGCGCTCCGCCGCAGCCAATGAGGTGCGGGCGTGAAGACAAGGCTCGAACGGCGTGAACATCTTTCGGGGCTGCTGTTCGTAGCGCCGCTGATCGCCGTCCTCGTCCTGGTGGCCGGCTGGCCGCTTGCGCGCACGCTCTATTTTTCCCTCACCGATGCCTATCTCGACGACAGCGCCAACCACGTCCTGGTCGGCTTCGGAAATTTCGTCGAGGTTGCCAGCGATCCGGTCTGGTGGCGGGCGGTCCGCAATACGGCAATCTTCACCACGATCTCTGTCGCCATCGAGACCGTGCTCGGGCTGGCGATCGCGCTTCTGGTGCATGGCGCCATTCCCGGGCGCGGACTGGTGCGTGCGGCGATCCTGGTGCCGTGGGCAATGCCGGTGGTCGTCTCGACCAAGATCTGGGAATGGATGCTCAACGACCAGTTCGGCGTGGTCAACCGCGCGATCGTTGGGCTGGGCCTTGCCGATCACGGCGTTGCCTGGGTGGCGAACGGTTCCCTGCTGCTCGGCGTCGTCATCTTCATCGACGTCTGGATGACGACGCCGTTCATGGTGCTGCTCATCCTCGCCGGCCTGCAGATCCTGCCCGAGGAGATCTTCGAGGCGGCGGAAGTAGACGGCATTCCATGGTGGAAGCGGCTGTGGTCGATCACCTTGCCGCTGCTGGCCCCGACCATCGGTGTCGCGGTGCTGTTTCGCGTGCTTGATGCCTTGCGCATGTTCGACCTTGCCTATGTGCTGGCCGGCGCCAACGTCAACGCCATGACGATGTCGATCTATGCGCGCGACCGGCTGATCAACAACCAGGAACTCGGCGTCGGCTCGGCCGCCTCGACCATGGTGTTCCTGCTGATCGCTTTCGTGGCGATCTTCATCGTCGGTGCGCTGCGGCTCGATCGCTCGGGAGCGGCTGAACGATGAGCACGCGTATCAAACGGCGCTCGGGCGCCTATTACAGGGCGATGCGCCGGGTACGCCAGGTCGCGCTTGGCTGCGTCACGGCACTGCTGCTCTTCTACGTGCTGTTCCCTTACTACTGGGCGATCGTCTCCTCGACCAAGCAGGGGGCTCAACTCTACGAATCGGTACTGCTGCCGGCGCTGGATTTCAGGCACTACAAGGAGCTGTTCCGCGACGCTAATTTTGCCACCTCGATCTTCAATTCGCTCTGTGTCGCCATCTCGACGACCGCGCTGTCGCTGGGGCTCGGCACGCTTGCGGCCTATGCGCTCGGCCGCCTCAGTTTCCCGGAACGGCGTTCACTGCTTCTGACCGTGCTGATGATCTCGATCTTTCCGCAAGTTGTGGTTTTGTCGGGCATGTTCGAACTGATCCGCTGGTTCGGCCTCTACAACCGCGTCTGGTCGCTGGTCTTCGCTTATCTCATTTTCACTTTGCCTTTCACCACCTGGGTGCTGACCAGCTTCATCCGCGAGTTCCCGCGCGAACTGGAAGAGGCGGCAATCATGGATGGATGCTCGCACTGGCGCATCCTCACCTGCATCCTGCTGCCGCTGATGGGGCCGGCGCTGGTCAGCACGGGCCTGCTTGCCTTCATCCTCGCCTGGAACGAGTTCCTGTTCGCGCTCACCTTCACCTTGACCGAGGGAAGCCGCACCGTGCCGGTGGCGATCGGGCTGTTGGCCGGCAACTCGCGCTATGAATATCCATTCGGTCCGATCATGGCTGCCTCGGTCACCGTCACCCTGCCGCTGATCGTCCTGGTGCTGTTCTTCCAGCGCAAGATCGTCGCCGGGCTGACCGCCGGTGCCGTCAAGGGGTGACCATGCTCAGGCTGAGGATGGTTTCGAGCGGACCTGCGCTTCCAGGCCGAGGATGAGGGTCTCGACCAGGAAGTCGTAGCCTTCGGTAAGTGGGGCGACGTCGCCGCTCTTCCAGCGCATGACGAAGGAGCGGTTGTACATCTGCGGCAGGTGCTGCCTAACGAGCGGAAAGCGTGAGGCTTCCAGCGTATCGAGACCCGCATCGAAAGCCTGCACCCACTCGGACCCTTCCGTCGCGCCATCGGCGGCCAGTTCCATGGTGATGTAGCCCTCCAATGCGCCGACCACGGCGTTGAAGGCATCGATCAGCGGCTGCCCCTCGAACCCGGCCTGCGTCAGGGCCTTCAGGATGACCTCGACCCAGGGTGCATTCGGTGCGCCGTTCGAGCGGATATGCGGGCCGAGCAACGGGGCCGCGCGCGGATGCTGGTGGACGCTGGCCCGGAAGCGTCGGAACAGGATGCGGATGGTGTCGCGCCAGTCGTCGGGCAGGTCCTCGGGGCGCATCAGGCTGGCGATCAGCGAGCCCGAGATCTCGGCGAGCAGGTTGGTCTTGTCGCCGCCGACATGCCAGTAGAGCGCGGCCGGATAGACATTGAGCCGGCGGGCCAGTGCGCGCACCGAGAAGCCCGCGAGGCCCTCGTCGTCGATCAGGGCAATCGCCGCCTCGACGACGCGCTGCCTGGTCAGGCCGATGGCGGCGGCGCGGCCGACATAACGTTTTTCCGACGCCGGTTTCCGGGCCGCCCTGTCTTGGCCGTCTGGTGATGGTGCACTGGAGTTCTTCGGCAAACCGCTCATTGGCTCCTGTTGTTTCGACACTCTCGCTCCGTCCCTGTCAGTCGCCGGTGAAGCCGATGAACTTCCCGTGCAATGCGGCGACCCTGTTCATGCGCTCTTCGACCGAAGCATCCAGTTCATTGAAGACGCCGTTGATCAGCAGATTGCCGAGGCTGGCCATCTGCGCGGTCGAATCCCAGAACATGCCGAGCTCCGTCGGCACCACGAACATCTCGTCGGCCAGATCGCGGCCCCAGTCGCAGAAGGCATCGGTGACCAGGGTGATCGGTATTCCGGCCTGGTGTGCCTCCTGCGCCAGCAGGAATGTCAGCCGCGAATAACGTCGTGCCTCGAACAGCACCAGTGCCGTCGTCTTCGGCGCTGCCAGCAGAATCTCGCTGAAATTGCCGCCGGCAACATCCGCCAGCTGAACGCCAGACCGCAGATATTGCATCTGGGTGGCGAAATATTGCGCCATGCCGCGCTCGGTCTGGAAGCCGGCGACGAAGAGCTGAGGCACTGTCGCCAGGCGTTTGACCGCGCGCTCCCATTCAGGGGTCTTGGCGATCTCGTATATCCTGAGCAATGCGGCGATCTCGAGATCGAGACTGCGGGCGAGCGCGTCGCCCTTGTGGCTACGCTCGCGGAATTCCTTTAGGCGCTCGCCGGCCAGCCAGGGCTTGTCGCCGATTCCGTCCCTGAGGTCCTCCTTCAATTCCTTGAAATGCGCATAGCCGAGCGAGCGGCAGAAGCGTCCCACGGTTGGCTCGCTCACGCCGACCTTGGCAGCCAGTGTCGCCGACGTCTCGAAAGGCAGGCCGCCGAGGTTCGCCAGCATGTAGGTGGCAAGCGCCTTGTTCGCGCTGGTGGCGCTGGCGAGACTTTCGGTCAGTCGCTGGCGAACGGATTCGGTCATTTCCATCTCGCATCGAAGTTTTTCAGGTGTGAAATATTTCTAACACAATCATGCTTGACGTTTGTTTTCTGTCAAAATAGCTTGACCTCACCATAGGGCAGGGCACAAGCCGCCTTGGGCATCACAGGGCACAATCGGGCACACACGGCAAGAACCGGCCCTGTTTCAACCGCAAAAAAGCACGATTGACACCGGGAAAAGTATATACATAATGTTTATTGTCCACTGAACAAAAAGTTCGGGACAAGGGTTGCCAAGATCGACCATGCTGCTTGGGAGCAGTCGTCTTTGGAGGTGCGCCCGCCGGGTGGAGGCTCGGTACAGACGGACATCAAGGCCGCGCCCGGGGTGGGGAACTCCGGCAATCAAGGGAAGAGATCATGATGATGATGCAAAAGATCACCTGTCGTTCGCGTCGCCTGTTCGCGGGCGCGGCAGTATCTGCACTGCTGATGGGGGTGGTCCCGGCATTTGCGGCAACGCCTGCCGATACGCTGGTCGAGGCTTATGCCCTCGACGAGATGATCACCATGGATCCGGGCGAGGCGTTCGAGCTCTCGACTGCCGAAGTCAACGCCAACATCTACGATCTGCTCGTGCGCTTCGACCTTGCCGACACCACCAAGGTGACCAGCGACCTGGCCGAAAGCTGGACCGTTTCCGACGACAGACTGACCTATACCTTCAAGCTCAAGCCCAACCTGAAATTTGCCTCCGGCAATCCGCTCACCGCCGAGGATGTGGCTTATTCATTCGAGCGCGTCATCAAGCTCGACAAGAGCCCGGCCTTCATCCTTGGCCAGTTCGGATTGACCGGCGACAATGTCGCCGAGAAGGCCAAGGCTGCCAGCCCGGACACCTTCGTCTTCACCGTCGACAAACCCTATGCCCCTAGCTTCGTGCTGAACTGCCTGGCCTCGAGCGTCGGTGCGGTGGTCGACAAGAAGCTGGTATCCGAAAACGCCAAGGCGATGACGCCGGGCGACGACTACAAATACGACAATGATTTCGGCAATGACTGGCTGAAGACACATTCGGCCGGCTCGGGCGTGTTCAAGCTGCGCGAATGGCGCGCCAGCGAGGCGGTTGTCATGGATCGCAACGACAATTATTGGGGCGACAAGGCCAAGCTTGCGCGGGTCATCTATCGCCACATGAAGGAAAGCTCTGCCCAGCGGCTGGCGCTGGAAGCAGGCGACATCGACATCGCCCGCAATCTCGAGCCGAACGATCTCGACGCGGTGGCCAGGAACGGCGACATCGCGCTCACCAGCGCGCCGAAGGGCACGGTCTATTACATCAGTCTCAACCAGAAGAACCCGAACCTCGCCAAGCCCGAGGTGCGGGAGGCCTTCAAATATCTGATCGACTACAGCGCCATCGGCGATACGCTGATCAAGGGCATCGGCAATGTCCACCAGACCTTCCTGCCAAAGGGCGTGCTGGGTGAGCTGGACGAGACCCCGTTCAAGCTGGATGTGGCCAAGGCCAAGGCGCTCCTGGAGAAAGCCGGCCTGAAGGACGGGTTCTCCGTCACCATGGATACACGCAACAGCCAGCCGGTGACCGGCATCGCCGAAGCCGTCCAGCAGACGGCAGCGGAAGCCGGCATCAAGATCGACATCATCCCGGGCGACGACAAGCAGACGCTGACCAAATACCGTGCCCGCAACCACGACATCTATATCGGCCAGTGGGGGCAGGACTATTTCGACCCCAACTCCAACGCCCAGACCTTTGCATCCAATCCCAACAATGCCGATGACAGCAGCAACCAGACGCTGGCCTGGCGCAATGCCTGGGACGTGCCGGAGCTGAGCAAGGAAACGGAAGCAGCACTTCTGGAGAGCGATCCCGCCAAGCGCGTCGAGATGTATCGGCACTTGCAGAAGGAAGTGCTCGAAAAGAGCCCGTTTGCGATCATCTACCAGCAGATCGAGGTCGCCGGCGTGCGCAACGCCGTGAAGAGCTTCAAGCTGGGGCCTAGCCCCGACACCAATTTCGTCGGCGCCGTCACAAAGGAATAACCGGTGGAAACCCGTGGCTTGAATGCAGCCGAAGCGCAAGCAGAGGCTGACGGCACCCGTGCGTTTGCGCTTATGGCGCCTGTCGCTCGCTTCCTTGTCATTGCCGTCATGACCTATCTCGGCCTTCTGGCTGTGACATTCTTCATCGGCCGGGTCATCCCGATCGATCCCGCGCTCGCGATCGTTGGCGACCGCGCCCCCGCAGCGGTGGTCGAGCGCACACGGCGCGAAATGGGTCTCGATCTGCCGTTGATCCAGCAGTTCTATATCTACATCAAGGGTGTGCTTTCGGGTGATTTCGGCAGGTCGGTGCTGACCTCCAACCCGGTCATGGACGACATCCGCCGGGTCTTCCCGGCCACCATCGAACTGGCGACGATCGGCACGCTCATTGGCGCATTTGTCGGCATTCCACTCGGCGTGCTGGCTGCGGTGAGGCGCGGCAGCCTGATCGACCAGGTGGTGCGTGTCATCGGCCTGATAGGCTATTCGGTACCGATCTTCTGGCTGGGCCTGCTGTCGCTGGTGCTGTTCTACGCCAAGCTGCGCTGGGCGGCATTCCCCGGCCGTCTCGACATCGCCTTCGAATATTCCTTCACCCCGACCACCGGCTTCTATCTGCTGGACTCGGCCATGCAGGGGCAGTGGGATGTGTTCTGGGACGTCATGCGGCACATCTTCCTGCCTTCAGCGCTGCTCGGCTATTTCTCGCTGGCCTATATCAGCGGCCTGACACGTTCCTTCATGCTGAACGAACTGTCCCAGGAATATGTCATCGCGGCACGCGCCAAGGGCGTTTCGGAAACGCGCATCATCTGGGGGCATGCGCTGCGCAATGCCGCCGTGCCGCTGGTGACGGTGATTGCGCTGTCCTATGCCGGGCTGCTGGAAGGTTCGGTTCTGACGGAGACGGTGTTCTCCTGGCCGGGCATCGGCCTCTACATCACCAATTCGCTGCAGAACGCCGACATGAATGCGGTGCTTGGCGGCACGGTCATCATCGGCTCGGTGTTCATCGCCATCAACCTGATCTCGGACCAGCTCTATCGGCTGCTCGATCCAAGAACCAAGGCGCAGTAGCCGGCTGGCCGCTGCCACATCTTCATCCCTGATTTCGGCCCGCGACGAGGAGAAGAACCCGTGCACGCCATCCATTGGACCTTCCTGTCATGAGCACGGCACAAGCAACGGCGCTCTCCCGCCGTGAGTGGCTGCTGTCGGATCAGCCCGCCTCGCGCTGGCAGGCCAGGCTCGGCCGCACCTACGCAACCTGGCGGCGCTTTGTCGCCAACAAGCCAGGCATGCTGGGGCTTTTCATCATCCTGGCACTGGTGTTCGTCGCCGCCTTCGCCAACCAGCTGACCGCCTATTCGCCAGTGGTTGGGGACCTGAAAGGCGCTCGCCTGCTGCCACCGTCCGCTCAGCATTGGCTCGGCACCGATGATCTCGGCCGCGATATCTATTCGCGCATTGTCTATGGTTCACGGCTGACCCTGTTCGTGGTGGTGCTGGTCGCCGTCATCTCGGCTCCTGTCGGCCTGCTGGTCGGTGCGGTAGCGGGTTATGCCGGCGGCTGGACCGATGCGATCCTGATGCGCATCACCGACATCTTCCTGGCCTTCCCGAAGCTGATCCTGGCGCTGGCCTTCGTGGCGGCACTCGGGCCCGGCATCGAGAACGCGATCATTG
>JAESFO010000289.1_pt1 | contig 79438 bp, 84 predicted proteins | sample 9269421 | NCBI WGS metagenome assembly JAESFO01 (sample SAMN14502839, study PRJNA617101) | algae metagenome | isolation source: Nostoc desertorum CM1-VF14 and co-occurring heterotrophs from rocky... | place: USA: Clark Mountains, San Bernardino, California | collected 2000-06-05 | reverse complement strand
ACAGTCTCGTTCAAATCATCACGCATAAGAGTGGCCCATGACAATCGAAGTGATGCAGGAAAAGCCCGCACTGCCGCGCCTGCCCAAACATGAGCGCTATGCAGGGATCGTCACCGCGGTGGGGATCGTCATCCTTCTCCAGATCGCCAGCATGGTGGCGCCGCATTATATCGCGCCGCCGCCAGCCGACATCATCAGCAGCCTGTGGAACAAGCTGCTGCCACTCTATGGCGACATGCTGCTCACCCTTGGCCGGCTGGCGCTGGCCCTGGGATGCGCCATGCTCATCGGCACGGGTCTGGGCCTCGTCATGGGCATGTTTCCGACCGCACGTCCCTATGTGCGCTCAGTCGTGGTGATCGATACGGGCATTCCGGCCCTCTCCTGGATGTTGATCGCGGTGTTCTGGTTCCGCATGCCGGAACTGCGCATCTTCTTCATCCTGCTGGTCATCGTCATTCCGTTCTATGCCTTGGGCGTGGCCGATGCCATTCGCGCCATGCCCAAGGATCTTCTGGAGATGTGCGAAAGTTTCAGGCCGAACCGCTGGCAGGTGTTGCGCTATCTGATCTTCCCGCACGTTCTGCCTTATATTTTCGCCACCACGCGCTCGGTGATCGGCTACGCGACCCGCATGATCATCTTCGCCGAACTGATCGCGGCAACCGCCGGCATCGGGGCGCAGATGGGCCTGGCCCAGGCCAATTTCGATATCGCCACGATCCTTGCCTGGACGATCCTGCTCGTCGGGCTCAATATCGTGCTGCAACAACTGGTGACGTGGGTTGAGCAATATATGCTCAGCTACCGTCAGACGATCGAGGTGCGCTGATGCAAGCCGAGCTGATGCAAACCGCCCCGAAGACAACCGATCTGCCCGCCATTCAACTGCAACATGTCGGCGTCACCTTCGGCGACGTCGTGGCGATCCAGAACCTCTCCTTCGCCGTGGAGCGCGGCGAGATCGTCTCTTTCCTCGGCCGCACGGGCGCCGGCAAATCGACCGCGCTCAATCTCATCATGGGCAATCTCGCGCCGACGCGTGGCGAGGTGCGCGTGATGGGCTTCGATCCAAAAGCGGAGTTCCAGCAGTTGCGCCGCGTCATCGCCGTCGGGTTCCAGACCGATCGCCTGATGCCGTGGCGCACGGCGCTCGAAAATGTCGAACTGGGCTTGCAGATCCTGCACGAGGAAAAAACGGCGACCCGCAAGAAGGCCACCGAATGGCTGGCGCGGGTCGGCCTCGAGCGCGCCGCCAATCTCTATCCGCATGAACTGTCCGGCGGCATGCGTCAACGCGTCAGCCTGGCGCGGGCGCTCGCCATCGACCCCGAAATCCTGCTGCTCGACGAATGTTTCAGCCAGCTCGATCATGTGACGTCGCAGGTGCTGCGCGCCGACATCAGCCGTCTGATCCGCGAACTGCGCAAAACCTGCCTCTTCGTCACCCATCGCATCGACGATGCCATCGAAATGGCAGATCGCATTCTCGTGTTCGGCGCACCGGCGAAGCTGCTGCTCGAACATCGCCCCACCGAAGCCGACCGCAATGATCCGGCCGCCTTCAAAGTCCTGCATGATCTGATCGCCGAGAAACTCGGCATCGTTGAATAGAGGGGAAACCCAGATGCTCAGCGCACAAGACAACCGCCTTCTGACGGAAACCGGCGAAGGCACGCCGATGGGGCATTTGTTCCGGTTCTTCTGGCAGCCCGCCCTGCTTTCGGAAGAACTGCCGGAGCCCGATTGTCCGCCGCGGCGGGTGAACATTCTCAACACCTATATGATCGCCATGCGCGACAGCTCCGGGCGGGCGCAACTGATCACGCCGGTGTGCCCGCATCGCGGCGCCGACCTGTTCTTCGGCCGCGTCGAGGAAGGCGGCATCCGCTGCGTCTATCATGGCTGGAAGTTCGACGCGGATGGCCGCTGCCTCGACGTGCCGACCCTGCCGGACAACGGCCAGCGCCAGAAGATGTGCGAGAAGATCACGCTCGATACCTATCCGACCCGCGAGGCCGGCGGCATGATCTGGGTCTATCTCGGCCCCAAGGAGCAGATGCCGGAATTTCCGGAACTGGAATTCACGCAACTGCCGCTGAATCATGTCTTCGTGACGAAGAAATATCAGGAGTCGAATTGGGCGCAGGCCTGCGAGGGCGGGCTCGATACGGCGCATTTCTCCTTCCTGCATCTGCCGATCGACAAGAACCGGCAGCAGGCCAAGGGCGCGGAGTTCGTCGGCCAGTCCTCGGCCGACGAACGGCGGCTGCAATGGATCCGCAACGATGGCGCGGTCCGCTTTTCCATCATCTCACACGAATCTGGTCTCGTGCTCGGCGGCGCCCGTCATGCCGATCCCGGCGACACTTACTGGCGCATCAGCCAATTCCTGATGCCCAACCATGGCCTCGCCCCCAACGCATTGCCCGGCGAAACCATGCACGGCCAATGCTGGGTGCCGATCGACGACACGTCGCATTGGATCTTCACCTATAGCTGGAACCCCGATCGCCCGCTGGGCGTGGACGAAGTCAAACGTTTCCGCACCGGCGCATCGATCCATTCGGAAGTCGATGAAAACTATATGCCCTTCCGCAACAAGGCGAACGACTTCCTGATCGATCGCGTGGATCAGAAGCACAAGAGCTTTACCGGCATCAAGGGCGTGTCGGAACAGGATGCCGCCATTCAAATCAGCCAGGGGCTGATCGCCGACCGCACCAAGGAGCACCTTAATTCCTCGGACATCGGTGTCGTGCAGTTCCGCCGCTATATCCTCGATGCGGCGCGCGTGCTCGACAATGAAGGCCTGCTGCCGGCCGCCCATTCGCATCCAGAACTCTATCGTCTGCGCTGCGGCAGCCATGTCTGCTCCGACAAGATTCCGTTCGAAGACGTGATGGTGGAGCGGTTCGGCAACAAGCTCGGCCTCGCCACGGAACTTCCCCCTCAACCGACCCAGCAGGTCGCGGAGTAAGATCAGATGAATATCGCAGCCACCACCCGCCCCTCGTTCAAGCAGCGTATCGTCTCGGGCGAATTCGTCTGCGGCATCTTCGCCTGCATTCCGACCTTCCAGACGATCGAAATCCTCAGCCACACCAATATCGACTATCTCGCCATCGAAGCCGAACATGCGGCGACCAATATCCCGATCCTGCATCAGCAGATCGCGGCGGCCGGCGGGCGCAAGCCGGTTCTGGTGCGTATCAGCTCGGAACATGTCGACACGCTGAAGCCGCTGCTCGATCTCGGCGTCGATGCCATCATGGTGCCTAACGTCCACACCGCCGACCAGGCCCGTCACATCGTCTCGCTCACCCGTTTCGGGCCGGAAGGCCGGCGCGGCATCGGCGGCAGCGTGCGCGCCGCCCAGTGGGGTCTCGACAAGAATTACTATCGCAGCGGTCCCTCGCCGGTCGCCGTCACCGTGCAGATCGAGAGCCGCGAAGCTTTGATGAACCTCAAGGACATCTGCGGCGTCGAAGGCGTCGATGCGGTGTTCTTCGGCCCGAACGATCTCGCGGCCCAGCTCGGCTTCCCTGGCCAGCCCAATGCGCCGGAAGTGCGCAAGGCTCTCGAAGACGGCATGCAGCTAGCCCGCCAATGCGGCGTCATGACCGGCTGCCTCGCGGCCGCCGCTGATATCGCTCACTGGCGCAAGTTCGGCGGCACGTTCTTCATCAGCGGCGCCGATATCGGCGTGCTGATCCAGGGCACCAATGCGATTGCCGCCACCGTGGCCCAGGGCGCTTGAGATGACAGCGACGGACAACAACCGGCTGGCGGCGGAATGGGACTGCCAGCGTTTGCTGCTCGCCTTCTATCAGGCGATCGACGAAGCTCGCTTCAAGGACGTCGCGAGCTTCTTTGCCCCAGATGGAGAATGGCATCGAGCCGGCGCCGTCGTGCGTGGGCCGGCCGCCGTGGAGAAAATCTACGAAGGCCGCAGCACGGATACGCGCGCCCGCCATATCATCACCAATCTGGTGACGACGGCGAAGGATGACGATGTGGCCTCTTTTTCGCTGTGCATCACCTTTTACACCGCGCCGGGTGGAGAGGGCGTGCCCACGGTTCCCGGCCCCACCATGGTGCTGTCGTCCCACGGCGACCTGGTGCGGCTCGATGGAACCTGGCGCATTCGCCGCAAGCAGACGGTCCGCGAATTCATGGTCGCGGCTTAACCATGGACGCGCCGCCGGCCCCATGTCAGTAACAGGACGACGACGCGCAACAGACGACTGGTCTTAAACTGATGAAAAATACCGACGAAGAGGCGCTCACCGTTGAGCGCATGGAAGACGAGGCTGAGGAACAAGCGCCGAAGCCGCGTGTGCAATCGGTGGCCCGGGCCATGTCGATCCTCTTCGCCGTCGCCCAGAGCCGCGATGGGCTCGGGGTCAGCGAAATCCGCCGTAAAACTGGTCTGCCGCTGCAAGCGACTTATCACCTGCTGCACACGCTGCAATCGCTCGGCCTGCTGCGGCGGGGCTTGGAAAACAAGTTTCTTCTCGGGCTGCGCGTCGGCGACCTGATCGACGGTTTCAACATGCAGTTCTCCTGCCCGGACGAATTGCGCGCTTTGGTCAAGAAGATCGCCGAAAAATCCGGCGAAACCAGCTATGTCTCGGGCTGGCTCGATGGCGATCTGATCACGCTGGCGGTGGAAACCGGCACCAATCCGATCCAAGCCTCAGGCGGCGCGTCGCGCCGGCGCGGCGGCGACATCCATGCGCGTGCGTCAGGCAAGCTGTTGCTGGCCATCGCTTCGGAGGAAGAGCGCGATAAATTCATCCGCGGCTGCAAGTTCCTGCCGCGCACCGCCAATACGATCACCACGGCGGAGGCGTTCCGGCGCGAAATCCGCCGCATTCAGTCCGATGGCTATGCGCTCGACGACGAGGAATATGCCGAGGGGCTGCGCTGCGTCGCCGTACCGTTCCGGATCGCGGGCGAAAATTACGCGGTCTGCGTCTCGGCGCCTTCGGAGCGCTTCACCGCGAACTTCACGCAAATTCTCGAACTGCTGCAATCGCTCAGCCGGTCGATGAAGCTGCCGAGCTTCGCCTGATCCCATCACCACCGCGATGATAAGCCTTTTGGAGAGCGTTCAATGTTGCCGACAAGCATGAAGGTTGCCGAGATCAAACAGCCGGGAGGACCCGAAGTCCTGACCTTGGCGACACGCCCGGTGCCTCAGCCCGGCCCTGGCGAAATCCTCATCGAAGTGGCGGCTGCTGGCGTCAACCGGCCTGACGTCGTGCAACGCAGCGGTCATTATCCGCCACCGCCTGGCGCTTCCGATCTGCCCGGCCTCGAAGCCGCCGGCACGGTTGCAGCTCTTGGCGAAGGCGTGAGCCGCTGGAAAGTCGGTGACGCGGTGACGGCGCTGCTGCCTGGCGGTGGCTATGCCGAATATGTGGTCACGCCAGCCGATCATGCTCTGCCCGTGCCCAAGGGTTTCAGCATGGTGGAGGCCGCTGGCCTGTGCGAGACCTTCTATACGGTGTGGGGCAATCTGTTCATGCGCGGACGGCTGCGTGCCGGCGAGACCGTGCTCATTCATGGCGGCACGTCGGGCATCGGTACGACGGCGATCATGCTGGCGGTCGCCAAGGGCGCCACGGTGTTTGCCACCGCCGGCAGCGACGACAAATGCGCCAACTGCGTCAAGCTGGGGGCCACCCGCGCCATAAACTATCGCAATGAGGACTTCGTCCAGGTGGTGAAAGACGCCACCGGCGGCAAAGGCGTCGACGTCGTACTCGACATCATCGGCGGCGATTACATTCCGCGTAATCTGCAGGCGCTGGCGCTTGAGGGACGGCTGGTGCAGATCGCTTTTCTCGGCGGCACGCGCTCCGTCACCGTCGATTTCGGACAGATCATGATGAAGCGCCTCACCGTCACCGGCAGCACGCTGCGGCCGCAGTCGGTGCCGCAGAAAGCGAAGATCGCGGCGGAACTCGCCGAACATGTCTGGCCGTTGCTCAACGCTGGGACCGTCCGGCCGCTCGTCGATTCCGTCTATCCGCTGGGCCAAGCGGCGGAAGCGCATCGGCGCATGGAATCCTCCGTTCACGTCGGCAAGATCATTCTCGACGTGAAAGGCTGATCCCGCCAATAGGTTGACGGCAAATAGTTTGGTTCCTATCGTCATGTGACGTTGGGAACCAGTTGATGCCGATCAAGACGACTAAAAAGCGTATGCCTGCGGCCGCCGAGACGCCTTCACAAACCCATCTCGGCTGGCTCGGCGGAACCATCGGGTTCAACCTTCGGATCGCGCAGGAAGCCTCCGTCAGAACCTATCTTCGCAGCGTCGCCGACACCGGCACGCTGCAATGGCGGTTCGCCATTCTGGCACTCATCCACGAAAATCCGGGCATGACACAGGCGGCGCTTGGCAAGGCCATCAAAAGAGATACGTCGAGCCTTACCCCTGCCCTCGATGATCTGTGCGAGCGCGGGCTCGTCACGCGTGTCCGCCGGGAGAACGACCGGCGCAGCTATGAACTACGCCTGACCGCGCGCGGCCGAACGACGATGGAACAGATGAAGGTCAAGGTGCAGGCCCATGAGGAAGAGCTGGACCAACTGATCACCAAGGACCAGCGCGCCCGCTTGATCGCGATTCTGCGCCAGATCACGACCGGCCTGTCCTCAGACGAATGAGAGGCGCGCGTTCCGATCGAACGCGTTCTCGCTTCAGAGATTGGCCTTTTTCAGGATCGGCAACACCTTCTGCCCAAACAGTTCATGCGCGGCGCTGACTTCATTCAATCCGGCGCCCCAATGCAGAATGGCCAAGAAGTTTCCTGCGCCCGAACGCTCGCACTGATCGATAATTCTATCGGCGACCTGGCTCGGCGTGCCGGAAATGAATTCATCGTCACTCACCGAAAAGCCGCCGCTCTGACCATTCTGTCGCGGCGCATCAGGGATATGCGAGAACTTCATTCTCGGATCATTGGCGACGAAAGCCTTGTAACGCTCCGCCGCTGAATGAGACATTTCGTCGGCGGCCGTCTTGGATTCGGCGACGATGACGCGGCGGCGCAATCCCAGATGATCACCGCCGGCCTCCAGCCCGACGACCTCCGCTTCTGCGAGATAGGCATCGAAAAGAGCCTTCACCTCCTGCGTGGTCGTGAAGCCTGTGCAAATCCTGCTGTGCCGACGGGCGGCTTTGCGGGCGGAATCCGCGCTGACGACCGTCGTCCATTTCGGCGGCTGCGGTGTCTGCGCCGGCCGCGGCAAAAGCGGGAGATGGTCGTATTTGAAAAATTCGCCGTCGTAATTGGCGATCCCGGTTTCGAGCGCTGAATCCAGAATCTCGATCGCCTCGTTATACATGCGCCGCGCCTGATCCATGGTCAGACCCACTTGCGCCAGCTCCTGCGGTACGCCGATGGCGGTGCCTATTTCAAGGCGTCCGCCCGAAAGCTGATCGAGAAGGCCGATTTCTTCGACAATGCGCGCGGCCGGATAATAAGGAACGACCACCCCCATGACACCGAGGCGAATGGTCTTGGTCTTCATCGCCGTGGCCGCGATGAGGAGATTTGGCGAGGAGCTGAACGAACTGCCGAAATGATGTTCGCTGAAGAAAATGCCGTCGAAGCCCAGCGCCTCATCGCGCTGCCAAAGCGAGAGATAGTCTGCAAAATATTGCGGCGTGGATTGGCCGGATGCCGCAGCGGTTTGATCGGTCAATTCTGGAAAGAATTCAAAGACCCAAGTCCGTAACATACTCTTTAGCTCCCAAATCGAGGCTTCCCGCGCTTTCGCACGCGCGGCGGCCTCCCTCGCCACATCGAGGCCCTTCATCAATATAGTTTGATATCAAACTGTCTTGAGTCAAATAAAAATTACCCTTTGGTAGGAAATAGATTTGCTCCAAATAGGTTGACTCCAAACTAAATGCCTACGTAGGTTCGGACGCCGAATTCGGCTCAAGCTCGATGAGGTGGAGGGATCGAGCGCACCAGCAGCACCACATCAGCACTTTTACGCAGGTCATTTATTTGACGCGTCTTTGCAACGTTTGACCAAGTCAAACCGCAAAGCGCTATGCTTGCGAGATCAACGACCGGCTCTTTGGAGGGAGATCATGTCGAGAACGTTTAAGAGAGGATTGCTTATCGCTGTGGCCTTTGCGGTCGGACAGATGTCCACGGCTTTGGCGCAAACTTGGCCAACCAGCCCGCTTCGCCTCGTCGTCAGCTTTCCGGCCGGTGGCGCCGCGGACCAGTTGGCCCGCCTGATCGGCCAGCCGTTGAATGATACGCTCGGCCAACCGCTGGTGATCGAAAACAAGGCCGGTGCCGGCGGCAATGTCGGCGGTGAATTCGTCGCCCGCGCAGCCCCCGATGGCTATACGCTGCTGATGACATCAGGTGGCATGGTTTCGATCAATCCGCATCTCTACGCGAAGATGCCGTTCGATCCGACCACGGAAATCGTCCCTGTCGCCGCCGTCGCCCGCGTGCCGCTTTATCTGGTTGTGCGCACCGAAAATCCGGCGAAGGATTTCAACGCTTTCCTCGCCGACCTCAAAGCCAATCCCGGCAAACGCAATTTTGGCTCGCCCGGCGTCGGCAGTTCGCCGCATCTGGGCGCGGAAATGATGCGGAGCATGACCAAGACGGATATCGTCCACGTGCCCTATCGCGGCGCGGCGCCTGCGCTCACCGACCTGCTCGGCGGGCAGCTCGATTTTCTCTTCGATCCCGGCATCGCGATCGAACATGTGAAGGCCGGCAAGCTCAGGCTGCTGGCTGTCGGCAGTCCGCAGCGTTCGCCGCAATTTCCCGATACCCCGACCCTGCACGAACTCGGCCTGACCGATTTTGATGGCGACTCGATCTTCGGCGTCTATGCGCCGGCTAAAACGCCGCCGGAAATCGTGGCGCGCCTGAATACGGAGATCAACAAGTCTCTGGCCAACACGACCTTGCAGGAGCGCATCAGCGCCATCGGCAACATCCCCTCGCCGATGACGCCGGCGGCTTTCGCGGAAAAATCCCGCAAGGATTCCGAGCGTTTCGGCGCCATCATCCGGGAACGTGGCATTACCGCTTCGAATTAAGTCGCGGTCGATCCACGCACGACCAAGGTGGGCCGGCATGAGCGAACGTCCGCTCCTGCCGGCGCTTTGCCGCCGATCCGATCGAGGATCAATGCTTCCGCCGCCTCGACCATTTCGTCCACCGGCAATTGCACGGCGGTGAGAGATGGCGACAGCAAACGGCACCAGACCGGATCGCCGTAGCCGACGACGGCCAATTCGCGGGGAATGGTCAGGCCTGCGGCCTGAATGGCGCCAAGGCCACCGATGGTCAGTTCGGAGCTGCCGATGATGAGCGCGGTCGGCGCCGGCGACACGGCAAGCAGGCGCGCGACGCTATCGGATCCGAATGTCTGCCGCGGCGAAACCAGTGCCAGATAGCGTTCATCGACAGTGAGGCCGGCGGCCGCATGCGCTTCCAGATAACCGTTCAGCCGCGCCTGCCCGACGTTGATGTCCTTGCGCGTGCCGACATAGCCGATGCGCTTGTGCCCCTGCGCCAACAGATGTTCGGTGGCTTCCCGCATGGCGCGCGTATCGTCCATGCGCACGATATCGCCCGACAGCTTGGGCGATTGCCGCACGAATTGCACCGTCGGCACGGGCGCCAGCAGTTTCGCGGTCGTGTCGAGCAGCTCCGGTGTCGGCGTGATCAATACGCCGGCCACGCGCGCCTCCATCAGCGCGCGCACCTGCCGATATTCGACCTCGGGATGATCGTCCGTATTGACGAGCACCATCTGGAAGCCGGCGCGATTGCAACGCTCGGCCAAGGCGCGCGCCACGGCGCTGTAGAAATCGTTGCGGATATCGGGGATCGCCAGCCCGATGAGCGCATTGTGGTTGTAGCGCATGGCCCGCGCCGAGGCATTGGCGACATAGCCAAGCCGCAGCGCCGCCTGCCGCACCTGATGCTTGGTCTCCTCCGAAATGTTCGGATTGTCGTTCAGCGCCCGGGAGACCGTCGAGTGATCGATCCCAAGATGAACGGCGATGTCCTTAATCGTGGTGCGCCGCTGGTGCATCGCTTTCGACAGCCCTTCCCTCAACGTGCTGCGCGCAGTCTGTATGCAATTTTATGATTAATGCTCTTATGGAGTGGAATTGCTTCGGTAAAGCCCGACTTTGCACAGATGACCCACATTCTAGGTTATCCTACCCACAAAGTGAGCAGCCATTGCTGGCAATCGGCTCACTGTCTTGACAACGCACACGTGTGCATTTCATACCTCATACAATGCATTTTGCGAAGCATGACACCCTGGCGCCTCCGCGCGCCGGAGGGAGAAAGCTGCATCAAGCCAATGGGCTGGAGACAAAATATGAAGATCGCCGTGGTCGGATGCGGTGCGATGGGATCGATTTACGCCGCTCTGCTGGCCAGTGCCGGTCACGAGGTCATCGCCATCGATCGCAGCGCCGATCAGGTGCGAGCGATCAACGAACGGGGCCTGCATGTGGAAGGCGCCAGCGGCGACCGCACCGTTCGCCTGCGCGCCTCGACCGATATTCCTGAAGAACCGGTCGATCTGGTGATCGTCGCCGTGAAGGCGGGGCATGTCGACACGGTGCGTGCGCAGCTCTCGCGCCTGCTGGCACCGCAGACCCTCGTGCTGACGATCCAGAATGGGCTTGGCAGCGCCCAGGCTGTGGCCGAAGCTGTTGGCGCCGAGCGTCTCGCCGTGGGCATTGCCGGCGGCTTTGGCGCCATCCGGCGCGGCCCGGCCGATGTCTTTCATAACGGCATGGAGACGATCCGTATCGGGGCTTTTGATGGCCTCACCGAAGCCCGCCTGAGCCCCATCATCGACGCCTGGTCGAAAGCCGGCTTCAAGACGGAATTTTCCAGCAATATCGTCGCCATGCAGTGGGAGAAGCTGATTTGCAATGTGGCTTACAGTGCTCCCTGCACGCTCACCGGCCTGACGGTCGGCGAAGTGATGGACGATCCTGATATGGGCCCTGTCAGCCGGGCAGCGGCAGCGGAAGCCTGGAGCATCGGCCTGGCCAATGGGGTGGCGATCAAAGTGAAAGATCCGGTGGAACACGCGCTGGCTTTCGGTCGCAGCGTGCGCCATGCCAAACCGTCGATGCTGCAGGATCACGAGCAGCGGCGGGTCAGCGAGATCGACGTCATCAACGGCGCCGTGCCGCGCGAGGCCGCCAAGGTTGGCTTGAGCGCGCCCGTGAACATGACGCTCACCCATCTTGTCAGGCAACGCGAACGCGCCTTTGGCGGCCGGGAGTAATGGCGCCATGCGCATCGTCGACATCATCGAACGCAGCGTGCCGCTCGAAGGCGCCATCTCCAACGCGGTGGTCTCCTTCACCGATCACGACGTTTCGCTCGTCGCCGTGGTCAGCGATGTCGTGCGCAACGGCCGCCCCGTCATCGGCTTCGGCTTCAATTCGATCGGCCGCTATGCGCAGCGCGGCATCCTGCGTGATCGCATCATCCCCCGTCTCAAGGCCGCCGCCCCGCAGGCCCTGCTCGACGACAACGGCAAGGCCTTCGATCCGGCAAAAGTGCTCGCCGTGGCTTTGACCAATGAGAAGCCGGGTGGCCATGGCGATCGCGCCGGAGCGATCGCCGCCGTCGAACTGGCCTTTTGGGACCTCAACGCCAAATTGGCCGATGAGCCGGCCTATCTGACGATCGCCCGCGCCGCCGGGCGACCGGACGTGCAGCCGGCGGTGCCGGTTTATGCCGCCGGCGGCTATTACTATCCGCAAGGCAGCGGCAAAACTCTCACGGACGAGTTGCTCGGCTATCGCGATCAGGGCTTCGACGCTTTCAAGATCAAGATCGGCGGTGCGCCGATGGCCGCCGACATGGCGCGGATCGAAGAAGCACTGGCCGTCGCGGGCCATGGCAAACGCCTCTCGGTCGACGCCAATGGCCGCTTCGACATCGATGCGGCACTCGCCTATGCCCGCGCCATCGAGGGCTACGATCTGCGCTGGTATGAAGAGGTCGGCGATCCCCTCGACTATGACCTCAACCGCCAACTTACCGAACTCTATTCACGCCCGGTGGCAACTGGCGAAAACCTGTTCTCGCGGCAGGACGTGAAGAACCTGCTGCTGTTCGGCGGCCTGCGCCCCGGCCGCGACATTTTCCAGATGGATGCCGGGCTCAGCTACGGCCTGAGCGAATATATGGCCATGCTCGATCTGCTCGAACAATCGGGCTTCGACCGCGCGCAGGCTTTCCCGCACGGCGGCCATCTCATCAATCTGCATATTGCGGCTGGCCTTGGCCTTGGCGGCTGCGAAGCCTATCCCGGTGTCTTCCAGCCCTTCGGCGGCTATCCCTCCGCCTGCCCGGTTGGCGGCGGCTGGGTACGGCCGAGCGATGCGCCCGGCTTCGGCCTGGAGCAGAAGCCGGAGATCGCCGCCATCATCAAGACGCTCTGCATCTAGATGCTTATTTTGACGCGTTTTCTTTACGCGAACCGCGATCCACTTCGCTTGAAAACGCTATAGCCATTCAGTGCTGCGGCAGCATGGTCATGCCTTCGGGCGCGCGCTTGGTGCGCGTCCATTCCTCGAGATAACGCCAGGCATTGTCTTCGAGATGCTTGAGCACCTTCGGATCGAAGGTCTCGCAGGTGATCTCGGTGCGATAGCCGTTCGGATCGAAGAAATAGATCGACTTGAACAGGCCATGGTCCGTCACGCCGACGACCTCGATGCCGGCGGTCTCGAGCCGCTTTTTATAGGCCAGAACCTCGGCCTCGGTCGGCACCGTGAGCGCCGTGTGCTGGACCCAGCGCGGCGTGTTGGGATCGAACTGCATGTCGGGTGCTTCCGGCAGCTCGAAGAAGGCGAGATAGGAGTTCGGCGCCACCTCGAAGAAAATGTGGATGTGCGGGCTGTGTTCTCCCGTCGAGGCGACCGTGTCGGCGGCAACCCCGAAATGATACCGCAGGCCCAGGAGGCCGCTGTAGAAATCGACCGTTTCCTTCGCATCCCGGCAGCGAAAAGCGACATGTGAAAAGCAATTGATGGCCATGATCCCTCTCTTGGCTTCGATCCGACCGGCCTAGAAAGCAAACGTGTGCATAATGACAAAACCAGTCATTGACCTTAATACACACGTGTGCATTATGCCGCAACCTAGGATTTGCTGCGAGGGAGGGACGCGGTGCCAAGCCAGACTTCAGACATGACCTTGAGCGCGCCGGCCCCGGCGGAAACCGCCACCGCCTCGAAGCGGCTGCTTGGCGCCTGCTCCATCGGCACCTTCATCGAATGGTACGATTTCTTCGTCTTCGCCTCGGCGGCGGTCGTGGTTTTCGACCAGCAATTCTTCCCAGAATTCGACCCGATGACCGGCGTGCTGCTCGGGCTGATGACCTACAGCATCGGCTTCATCAGCCGTCCGCTCGGTGGCATCGTCTTCGGCTATATCGGCGATCGTCTCGGCCGCAAGCAGGCTCTCGTCTGGAGCCTGATCCTCATGGGCGGCGCGACCTTCGCCGTCGGCCTCGTGCCGAGCTATGCCTCCATCGGTGTATGGGCGCCGGTGCTCCTGGTGCTCTTGCGCATCATCCAGGGTCTGGCCGTCGGTGGCGAAATGGGCGGCGCCATTCTGATGGTCACCGAAAGCCTCGATCCAAAGCGGCGCGCCTTCTGGGCCGCCTGGCCGCTCTGCGGCGCCATGCTCGGCAATGCCGCGGCCGCCGGCGTTCTCTCCATTCTGGTTTATGCGATGACACCGGATGCATTCAGCACGTGGGGCTGGCGCATCGCCTTCTATCTCTCAGGCATTCTGATCGTCATCGGTCTGTGGATGCGCCTCAGCGTCGAGGAATCGCCGGTCTTCAACCGCCTCAAGGCGCAGCACGCCAAGGCCAAGCCCCCGTCCCTCACCAATGCCTTGTTGCGCTCGCGCTGGCAGATTCTCTCGACGCTGGTCATCCGCGCCGGCGAAAACACCTTGTTCTATATCTTCATCACCTTCGGCATCGTCTATCTGACGCGTATCGTCGAGGTGCCGCGTTCCACGGCGCTTAACGCGGTGATGATTGCGTCCATCCTCGAAGCAATCTCTCTCCTCTTCCTCGGCATGCTGTCCGACAAAATCGGACGCAAGCCGATGATGATCGGCGGCCTGTTGCTGGCGCTCGTCTGGTCGTTCCTCATCTTCCGCATTCTCGACAATGCTACGTTCGCCGCGGCAACGTTCGCCATCAGCGTCGGTCTGCTCACCCATGCGGTGATCGCCATGGGCGAAGTGCCCTATTTCGTCGAGGCTTTTCCGACCGAAGCCCGTTACACCGGCTTCTCGCTCGGCTATCAGCTCGGCTCGGTGTTGTCGGGCGCCATCGCGCCGTTCATCGGCGTTGCCTTGGTCGAGAAATATGGCTCGACACTACCGATCAGCCTGTACTGTCTGGTTCTGGTGGTGCCGGCGTTGATCGCAGCCTTCCTGGCAAGAGAAACACTACATACCGACCTCAACGCCAGCGACGAATGAAGGTTTGTCGCTACTTCTTCTTCTGAATGCTGTTGTTGACGCCGGAGGAGGAAATGGACGGTTCCGGCGCGCCGCTGGCGAGCGACCATTCCACCTTCTGATCGGCGCCGATGACTTTCAGTTCGGCGGGTGTGGCGAGAACCAGGTTCAGTTTCTGCTCGGCGCCGGAAACATCGACCCTGCCCTTGCCTTCCGTCGGCTGGATCGTCACGGCAACCGTGTTCTTGGCGATTTGCACGTTGAGGCTCGAAACCGTACCGCCAGTCACCGCATTGTCGGCGCCCGACACCGACAGATCGGTGCCGCGCTCCAGTGACACCTTGTGATCGGACCCATGCACGGTGATCCGCCCGCACTCCCCCGTGAGCGTGATCTTGTTCTCCGCGCCATACACGCCGACATCCTGGCCGTTGCAGGGAATGTCGCGACGAATGCCGACCCCTTCGATCTTCAACTCCTCGGCGTAGCCGACATGAGCGAAAGCGCAAACCGCGGCCATGGCGAGGAGCGGAGATTTCATGAAAAAAGCCTTTGTATACGGGATGTTATCAATGTCGATCGTGGACGGATGCGAGCGCATCCATGGGCAAGGCGATTGCGTCCCCGCTTTGCATACACCACGCACTTTTTAACGGCCCAAACTGCAGGAGGTTCCGTCACTTTGCGGTTATCTTACAGTGGTTGCGCCGATGGAACCCTGCGACACCCTTCGGCGTCTAAGCTGCAAACGCTTGGGGGAACTCGTGACGACGAACGGCAATGGCGAACGAACGGAAGCCGAAACAATTGCGCTGCCATCAGACCCTGTGGTCGTTCTTCTGACCATACTCGTCTTGTTGGCCCTGCTCTGCATCGCCTATTTCGCCGCCGAAATCGTGCTGCCGATCGTTCTGGCTTTCGTCCTCAAATTGCTGTTCCAGCCGGGCATGCGCTTTCTTGAACAGTTCAGCGTGCCGCGCAGTCTCGCCGCCCTCTTGCTCATCCTGCTCGTGTTCGGCGCCATCGTCGGGCTCGGCGCGGCCATCTCAGGCCCTGCGGCCGGCTGGGCTGCCAAACTGCCGGAAGGTGTGCCACGGCTGCAGGAACGTTTGAAATTCCTCAACGAGCCGATCAACACGCTGCAAACCTTCCTTAGCCAGATCGATCATTTCGTCGACGGCGCGAGCTCCGGGTCGCAGCAGAGCACGGGCCTTGCCGCCGGTATCGCGACGCGGCTCTTCACTGGCGGTACGCATTTCGCCTCCAGCTTCTTCCAGACCATTCTGATCCTTTTCTTTCTGCTGGTATCCGGCAACACCTTCCTCAAGCGCACCGTGGAAATCCTGCCGACGTTCAAGGACAAGCGGCAGGTCGTCGAACTATCGCTCGACGTGGAGAAGAACATCTCCGCTTATCTGCTCACCATCACGCTGATGAACCTCGCCGTCGGCATCGCGACCGGTATCGCCATGTGGCTGACGGGGTTGGGCGATGCGGTTCTGTGGGGCACCGTCGCCTTTCTTCTCAATTATGTGCCAATCATGGGACCACTGTTCGGTGTCGTGATTTTCCTGCTCGCCGGCCTGCTCGTCATCGACCAGCTCTGGCTCGCCCTGCTCCCCGCCATCCTCTATTTCGTCATTCACATCATCGAAGGCGAGATCGTCACGCCGATGCTGCTGGCCAAGCGTTTCACTCTCAATCCCGTGCTGGTGATCATCTCGCTGATCTTCTGGTTCTGGATGTGGGGCGTGCCGGGCGCCATTCTCGCGGTGCCCATGCTTGCCATCGTCAAGATCGTCGCCGACGGCATCAGGCCGCTCGCCGCCATCGGCCATTTCCTGAGCGGCGATGAATAAACGGGCGCGCTACCCTACCAGCGCAACACCCTGGGGCCGAGCCAAGCACCCGCCAAGGTTGCCAGAACAATCGCTCCGCCATACCAGATGAACACGAAGGCAACCGCGCTTTCATCGCAGGCGACCGAATAGACAAGCGCCGAAAGCGCGCCCGATGCCAATCCGCAGGCAGCCCCCGCCAACCGCAGCCGTGTCGGTGCCATCGACCGCATGGCACATATGCTGCCGATCAGCACAGGGACGGCGAGCGCCAGGATCAACCAGGGACATGTCGCCCAGGTCTTGCCCATCATGAGCGTCTTCCAGACGGCCGGAGGGGCGCCCGCGAGTTCGAGGACGGCCAGCAGCGCCATGACGCAAGCCGCTCCTATGGCGATCCAAGCCGATCCTCCGGCCGTACCGTCCGGGCGGGCCAATCCGATCATGGCGAAGATGCCGGCAATGGCCAGCGCCACGACGAACCCTTCCTTCAACCAGAGAGACCCCGTCGACAGCGCGGCCCGCATGTCCGGCCGAATGCCCCAAAGCCAAAGTACGGCGAGAGCGGAAACGCAGGCGCCGGCCACGAGGCCGAGACAAATGAACCGGGAAACGGCGCTCCGCGCGGTTGGCTTGAGCTCCGAGGCCAGCCGCTCGATCAAACTGTCCGTTGGGTTTGGCGACATCGGATCAATCATGCGTCTGACCTCTGCCGAAACGCTGGCTTAATTTCTTCAAGGCGCGATGGACCGTCACCTTCACGGCCGACTGGCTGAGACCGGAGGAAGATGCGACCTCGGCGATCGATCGCCCTTCGACCTTGACCGCCTTGATGAGGCTCTTCTGCAATGGCGACACCTCTTCCAGAACCGTATCCAAATCCTGATGCGCCAGCTCGCTCTCGGTTACCGGGGACGCGAGCTGGGCTTCGGGCGCATCGTCCAACGTCACGGTCTCTCGAAGCTTGTTCGAGCGCAGGTAGTCGATCAATTTGTATCGGGCGATCGCATGGAGCCATGCGGTGAAGGGGCGCCCGCTGTCATAGGTCGCACGACGGCTGTGAACGGCGATCAATGTCTCCTGAACGAGATCGTCGATCGCGGCGCGTTCGCGCAGCCGGCGTCCGTAATAACCGCGCAATTGCCGGGCAACGTCGTCCAACAGCGATCGATACGCCCGTTCATCTCCTGCCAGACTCTGAACCATCAGTGTCTTCAGTCGCTCCTCGACTTGCTGCACTTCGATGAATTCCTATTCGTCCGACGGAGCGGAAAGTTACAGATCCGGCATCGATTGTCACGATCAGCACAATGACTCTAGCACGCGCACGCCAGATCACGAACTCGTGAAACGTAACGGCGTAACCTTTTGCGGCGCTCTCCGAATGAACGAAGGCGTACCTGGACGGTACGACGTAAAGCTCATGTGGAGAACGTCATGTCTGCAAAAAAAGCAGTGAATTCATTGATTCTCGCCAGCGCCCTTACGACGGCGCTTGCGACAATCGCTGCTGCCGCCCCGTTGTCGAAGGCCGAAGGTGAAGCAGCGATGGCCGCCAAGAAAGAGAAATGCTTCGGCGTCGCTCTGAAAGGCCAGAACGATTGCGCCGCCGGCCCCGGCACCACCTGCCAGGGCACATCGACGGTCGATTTCCAAGGCAATGCCTGGAAGTTCGTCAGAGGCGGAACCTGCACGACCATCCAGCTTCCCAATGGCGGTCATGGCTCGCTGAAGCCCGTCTGATCCGCCTATCGCATCATCTTCGAGAGCGGGGAAAACCCATGGAAGCCATTCCGACTTTGGCTACGGCAACCACTGCGCATTTTTCCCGCTTTCCGGACGTGACAGCAGGGCTTGTCGGCACGAGCCTCAAGCATGAACACCTGCCCGACATCATGCAGGAGCGGGATTCATCTCTGTTCTTCGAAGTCCATGCCGAAAACTACATGGGCCAAGGCGGCCCACCCCACGACGTGCTGACAACCATCCGGCGCGATCATTCGATCTCCCTCCATGGCGTCTGCATGTCGATCGGCGGTCCGCAACCGCTCGACAAGGCGCATATCGCGCGATTCAAACATCTGATCGATCGATACCAGCCTGCTCTCGTTTCCGAACATCTGGCCTGGTCGACGCATTCCACGCCCCATGCCACGACCTATTTCAACGATCTCCTGCCCCTGCCCTATACCAAGGGCACCCTGGCCCACGTGTGCGACCATATCGACGAACTGCAAGATGCCATCGGGCGTCGCATTCTCATCGAGAACCCGGCGACTTATGTCACGTTCAGAGAATCGACGATGAGCGAGACCGATTTCATCCGCAGCTTTTCGGAGCGCACGGGTTGCGGGCTTTTGCTGGACATCAACAATGTCTTCGTATCGTCGACCAATCACGGCTTTTCCGCACTCGCCTATCTGGCGGACTTTCCTCTTGCGCGCGTCGGCCAGATTCATCTGGCTGGCCATAACAAAGAGATCGTCGAAGACGGTGCGCCGGTCTTGATCGACAGCCATGACGAGCCGGTCGATGCCGCGGTCTGGGCGCTTTATGAAACGGTTATTGGACGCTGCGGGCCGCTGCCAACGCTCATCGAATGGGACAGCAAACTTCCCGCCTGGCCGATCCTCAAGGCGGAGGCCGAGACCGCGCGGGACGTGCTCCATGCCGCGCTCCCACGTCCGGCAATGGAGCCGATACATGCTCTCTGAAGATTCATTTCGAGATCCAACCTCATACGCGGCCACGTTCTCAGCGCCGCTGCTCGATCCGGCCCAGAGAGCGCCCGCGATCCTCAACGGCTCGCGCGAGGCGCAGCTTGCCCGCCGCTACAATATCTATCGCAACAATGTCACCGTCAGTTTGGTCGACGCGCTCGCCGCCATCTATCCGGCCGTGCAACGGATCACAGGCGTGGATTTTTTCAGGGCGATGGCGCGCTTTCACGTCAGGGCTTGTCCGCCGAGATCGCCATTGCTCTTTGAATATGGACGCGACTTTCCAACCTTCATCGAACAGTATGAATATGCCAAGGCACTGCCCTATCTTACCGACGTCGCGCGGCTCGAACGCGCCTGGCTCGACGCCTATCACGCGGCCGATGTCGAGCCTCTTCAACCGAGCGCTTTCGCATCGCTGCCGCCGGATAAGCTCGCCGATGTCGTCCTGACACCTCATTCCGCAACACGGATCATCCGCTCGGATTATTCCTCGGTGTCGCTTTTCGCTGCCTATCGTACCGAACGCGATCCCCCTGCATCGCTGCATATTGCGGATCGCGAAGACGCCCTCATCACGCGACCGGGGCTCGATGTCATCGTCCAATATCTGCCGCCGGGGCAATCGACGTTCCTGGAGGCCCTTATTTCGGGGCATTCGTTGGGGCAAGCCGCCGCCATGGCACTTGAGGACTCAAGCGCTTTCGATATCGCCACAGGCATCGCGGGCCTGATCGAAGCCGGCGCTTTCTGTGCCATTCGTCTGGGAGAGACCCAATGACTGTTTCGTTTCGAAAGAAGATTGCGGATGGCGTGACCTTCTGGAACCAGGTGTTACAGACGCTCGCCGTTCCGGCTCTCACCCTCTTCGTCTTGCGCGTGGCGCTGGCCGTTCCGTTCTGGCGATCGGGCATTCTGAAATGGGATGGATTTCTTCAGATCAACGACACCGCAGTCACGCTCTTCTCCGACGAATTCATGCTGCACCTGCCGGGCGGTCCCTATCCGTTTCCAGCGCCGGCGGTCATGGCCTTTCTTTCGGGATGCGCAGAGGTCGCCTTGCCCATCTTTCTTATTCTCGGCCTCGCCAGCAGAACGGCCGCGCTGGGGCTGTTGGTCATGACGCTGATCGTGCAACTCACCGTCCCGGATGGCTGGCCCATTCACATCTCCTGGGCGGCCATGGCGCTGGCGATCATCACCTGGGGCGCGGGACGCGCTTCACTCGACCATGTCTTATGGCATTTCTTTCATCGATCGACAGCGCAGGACGAACATCCCGCCAAATCTCCATCGCGCTCTGCGGCCTGATCGATCAGCGAGACTATCGCGCTCCCAACGCACCGGACGTCCAGCCATCGATCGCGCCCCGACGTCGAACGACCATCTTGTCATAGGTCTCCAAGACAGCATCGGCGAGTTTGCCTGATGGCGTTTGAGTGCAAGCCTCTCGGACGCTGTTCCAGATGCCGTTTGCATCAATGTCGGCGTCGATCCTGGCGTCGACGCGGCTTGCGAGATTGAGCGCGGACCAAAAGCCGAGGATCCACGCATCGCCTTCCGACTTATGCGCATCGGACGATTGCCAGTTGGCACAGCTATCGGTGCCGATGCCGAAGGCAGTCCAGGACACGATTTCATTTTCGCCCGCATCGGCGCTTGGCACGCTCAGAAGAAGGGCGGCAGCAAAGGGAATAAAGCGTTTCATATATAAATAGGCCCTAAAATATGCCGGAACTCTACTGCACATTGCGGCGATGTAAATGGCCCTTCTATTGCTGCAAAAACTTTCTCTCGCGCCAAAATCCACATGGCTTGCAAGGGTAATAGACGAACCCATTGCGTTAAAAACTCACCGGTATCGATCTATGCCTTGATCTGGGCCGTTGAAATGGAAACGCCGAGATCGCCTTCCAGCGACCTCGGCGAAAAAGGTTCAAACACGCGGTCGAGCTAGACGGGCTCGTAATTCGCCAGTTTCAGCAACTCGGCATTGCGCGTCACATAACCGCGCGCGAAGGCGTCGAATTCGGACGGTCCTTCGACGATAGCCTCAAGGCCGATCTGCGCGAGACGCTTTTCCGCTTCGAGCTGGCGCACGGCTTCATTGATGGTCTCGTTGAGTTGCGAGACCAAAGTGGCCGGCAAGGCTTTCGGCCCCCAGACGCCATACCAAGTGGTGTGATCGAAGGCGGGCAGCCCCTGCTCGCTTACAGTGGGAAACTCCGGCGCCAGGGCCGTCCGCTTGGCCGTCGTCACCGCCAGTCCTTTGACCTGCCCCTCCTGCGCCATGGGCAAGAGCGCCAGGACCGGATCGATCATCAATTGAATATGGCCGGCGGCGACATCGTTCAGGCCCGGCGCCGTTCCACGATATGGTACGATCGTCAGATTGAGGCCGGCGACGCGGTTGAAGTCGATGGTCGCCAGATGGCCGGCGGCGCCGAGCGCGGAGACGGCGAACATCCATTTGTCGGGTGCCCCGCGCGCCGCCGCGACCATCTCCGGCAGCGAGTTGGGCGCCCGCGACGGCGACATGACCATCATCATCGGCGCCTGGCCGACGCGCGCGATCGGCGTGAAATCGGTCAGCGGATCATAGGGCGCATTCTTCATCACCTGGCGCGCCATCACATGGGTCGAAGCCGAGAACAGCAGCGTATAGCCATCCGTCTCGGCATTACGCACCGCGCCGCCACCAATGGCGCCATTGGCGCCCGGCCGGTTCTCGACGACAAGATTGTAACCGTGGGCCTGGCGCATCTTCTCCGCCAGCAGCCGCGCGAACACGTCGACACCGCCGCCGGCGGCGAAGGGGACGATCAGGCGGATTGGGCGGTCCGGATATTTGGTCTGAGCCCGCAGCGGCATGGCGCTCAGCGAAGCGCCGAGCAACGAAAGCGACGAGACCAGAATTTGGCGACGCTGGAACATGGGTCCTCCCTCCCTCAGCTCGCAACGCGAGCAGCATGATCAAGGCAAAATGGCCGGCGCGCCACCTCCGTCGCGCCGGCCATCGGGTCAGGCGGCAGCGGCCACTTTGGCGAGCAGGCCGGCCTGAGCGAGCGCGTCGTGGATTTCCTTTTCGGCGCCGGCCGCCAGCGGCACGAGCGGCGAGCGCACGGTGGCATGATCGAGCTTGCCGCGGGCGACGAGGCCGAGCTTGAGCGCGCAGGTGCCTTCCATATGCGAACCGCGATGGTAGACGGCCTTCGTCACCGGCAGCAGGCGATCATGAATGGCGCGGGCGGCGTTGTAGTCGCGCGCCTTGCCGGCGGCGAGGAAATCGACCAGCGGCTCCGGCGCCAGACTGCCGTAGCCGACCAGCATGCCGTCGACATCGAACATGGTCGGCAGCAGCCATTCGTCGTGGCAGGTGAGGATTTGCAGATCCGGGAATTCCTTGCGCAGCACCGGAATTTCCGTGTCCCAGCGCTTCATGTCGCGCACGCCGTTCTTGGTGGCGACGACGCCCGGCTGCGCGGCGATCTCGAGCTGCGTTTGCAGATCGTAGGAAGCCTTGGTGGCGTTGGGATATTGGAAGAGGATGCATTGCAGGCCCGAGGCTTCGTGGATCGCCTTATAGCGATCCTGCGGCGCGCCCTTCTGGAAGCCGAAGCGTAGCCAGCCGTGGTTCGGATAGACGAGCGCGCCGATGGCACCCGCATCCGCCGCCCGCTTGGCTTCCAGCGCGGCGACCTTGGTGCCCTCGCCGGTGATGCCGGCAATGATCGGCACCTGCTTGCCGACCGCGTCGACATAGGTGCGGATCAGCTCCACCTGCTCTTCCGAGGTCAGAAACGTGCCCTCGCCGGCATGGCCGAGAATGACGAGGCTTTTGACGCCCTTCACCGACACCAGCCAGCGCGCGATGTCCGCATTGGCCTTGTGATCGACTTCGCCGTCGCGGGTGAAAGCCGTGACCGGAGCGGGGTTTAGGCCTCGAAGGTCCATAATAGACATAGTCATCTCCCTGATGATAATATCGTTACCGAGAACGTTCCCAATATGGACCGCGCGATGCCCTCATTGGGATCAGGATCGATGGCGGGAACGTTCCCAGATATAGACGCGACCGGTTTTCGAGTCAATCACCGATTGGGCGGTCCATCGGGCTCGATTCGACCGGCTGCCTGCGAGAGGATGCCAAGTGCCTGTGGACCCAGAAATTCTAGAGCGACAATCGCGGGTGACCTTGCATGACGTCGCGGCGGCGGCCGGCGTCTCCAAATCGACCGTGTCGCGCATCCTCGACGAACGCCTGCCCCGCTCCGACAGCGAGACCGCCAAGCGTGTGCGCCAGGTCGCGGCCGATCTCGGCTATGTCCGCGACGGCGCCGCCGCCAGTCTGCGGCGCGGCAATACGATGACCATTGGCGTGGTGGTGCCCCGCCTCACCGACACGGTCATGGCGATGCATTACGAAGCGCTGGCACGCGCGTGCAGCCGCACCGGCCGCTTCGCCATTGTGGCGATCACGGAAGATGAGCCGAAGGCCGATCGCACGGCGGCGCAAACCCTGCTGCAACGGGGCGTCGACGGCCTGATCCTCTCGACCGCGCGCACCGACGATGATTTTCCGCAGGAGCTGACGGCACGCGGCGTACCCTTCGTCCTCATCCTGCGCACCGACGGCCGCAGTCTCTCCTCCGTCGTCGACGACCGGCTCGGCGGCTATCTGGCGACGCGGCATCTGCTCGATCTCGGCCATCGCCGCATCGGCCTGATCGCGGGGCCTGACTATGCCTCGAGCAGCCAGGGCCGCCTCAAGGGTTATCAGCAGGCATTGGCCGAAGCTGGCGTCTCGGTCGATCCGTCGCTGATCGTCGACGCGACCTTCGGCATCGACTCCGGCGCCGAAGCGGCCGAGACATTGATGCGCCTGCCCGTCCCACCGACTGCCATTTTCGCCGTCAACGACAATACGGCCATCGGCGCGCTCTCGACCCTGCAACGGCTCGGCTTGTCGGTGCCAGGCGACGTTTCGCTCGTCGGCTATAACGACATTCCCATCGTCAGCCGCCTGCCGACACCGCTGACCTCGGTGCGCGTGCCTTTCGATCAGATCGCCAATGCCGCCTTGGATCTGCTGACGCACGGACCGACCGGCGAACATGATCGGATCAGGATCGCGACACCGACGTTGATCCCTCGGCGATCGACGGCTCACCCGCCGCGTTGAAACGCAGGCCGGACGATCCGCTCATTATTGATCGCCGCAACCATTTCAGCATCCAATTAAAACTGTATTGGTGATCGGCGCGGACTGGTCGCAACGCGCTTAACGTCCGACCCAAAGACAAAATCTTTCTGCCGGTCGAACACCATAGCATTTGAACTCTGCTTGGGATTCCATGGCACCACTTTCTGTTGTCTTTTTCAGCGCGCTTTCATCCCCGAAATTCTTGCGGCAGTGAAGGAACGCGATCGACAGTCCCCTGTTATGTCTGGGCTATCGATCATCAACCGTTTTCGATTGCCACATAAAATACGAAACCGGAGGGTCTAATGGAAAACTCCAAGCACGCTCATGCGGTGTCGCGGATGCGCAATGCTGAAGAGGCGCTCGAACTCTTGGAAGAAGTTTCCAGAAAAATCGAAGGAAGGACGTCTGGCACCACCATCACCCTCGATAAAGTTCTCGTACTGCGCATCCGACTTTGCGCAGCTTTTCGAGAACGGCTCATGAAATCTGACGATGTAAAAGAACGAAGATCGACAGACGCGCGACGGAAAACGCGTCACTTCTTTTCGTTGATGTCGAACTAACGGACAGCTTTTCGTGCTTTTACTGGCGCGTGGAATGTCGCTGCAATTCAGTTCACCAAGACAGCGTTGCCGCAGCTCACGCCCGTGACCCAGGCATCGGCTTCGCCGATGTTGATTCCAAGGGCGGTCAGCACGCTGTTGAGAATGGTATCGATCGAGCCGGTCGCGCTCGTCAGCGTGCTGGTCACCAGGCTCTGCGTGCCACCGAGACCTCCGAGTCCAAGCAGATCAAGATTGAGCAATCCGCCAAGGGCGGTGGCCTGCATGTTCAGATTGGTGATCAAGCTCGTGATCAGCGACGTGGTGAAATCCGTGGTCGACGTCGATTTGACGGTGCCCGATGAAATGTCGGCATAGCTGAACGTCAGCGGCGTTTCCGTCATATTGCTGATGCTGGCGTGGGCACTGCCGGTCACCGTGACGACGCCGATCGCATTGACCAATGTAGCCGTGCCCGGCGACGGGGGGCTGGTGAAATTGGTCATGTCGGACATGCTGACATTGCCGATCCACGCGTCGATGATGCCCGGCTTGACGCCGAGCGTGACGCTCGACGAACTGAGGTTCGATGGCGAACAGCTCAGCGCCGTGAGGCGTGCATAGGCGCTGGCAATCGAAATATAGATGGGAACGTTGATCAGAGACGCTTTGCCGGAGCCGATCAGGCTTACCGTCAGCAACAGCCTGGTCTGCGCGGTGTAGGCGGTGGAACCGATCGAGCCGACGGCGATCGCGCTCGTGCTGACCGGACGCGCGCCGATGGCGAGCGCGAGATTGACCGAAGAAATGCCCGGCAGGCCCAAGCTCAACGAAGCACTGAGCTGATTGGTGCCGCCGGAAACCTGCGCGATGGAAGAGACGAGATTGAGCGCCGAAATCGTCGCGGTCAGCGGATCGCCTTCGCCCGGCACCCGCGCGCCATAAACACCAAGGGACAAGAGCGAAGACAGATTGATCAGATCGTTCGAGCCTTGCTTGGCATTGGCGATTTGCGAGAGCGCGGCGATCGCCGCGGCACTGTTGGCGGAATTGGCGCTCACCGCGCTCACCACCGCCTGCAAGGCGTCGGCGGTATGGACGCTGGTGGACAGGATCTGCGAATAACTGAGCCCTGTCAGATTGAGACGCGTCGCCAACTTATCCATGAAGCTGAAGAGATCGATCTTGGCGCTGACGAGGGATTGGTAGTCCATCAGCGACAATGAAATGCTCGTGCCCAGCAGCCCGCCCAGAACCGAGTTGAGGCCCCCGCCATTCAAGCTCAAGAGCCGCGACCCGACGGTGAAGGCTGCCTGCGCATTGGTCGCGGCAATGGCCGAAGACTGCACATTGACCGTCGCAGGACCCGCGCCGCCACCGCCGAACAGGCTTAGGATACGGCCGAAATAAATCGACTGCTGGCTCTGTACCGTGACGCGCGCCGCATTGACCCCCGACGACGTGTTCGGAACAAAGCGCGCGCTCGGCGTCAACGCCGGATCAGGCGTGTAGGTCCCGGTTTCAACCACGATCCCGGCGCCGGTTGGCGTTTGATTGCGTGCAAGCGTCGCCAAGGCAGCCGCCGACGCATGGCTCAAATCGCTGGCGGCGGCCAGCGCAGCCAAATCGTTCGCCGTCTGCTGGCGGCGTTTCTGAAAGAACAGCGAACCGAGATCAACGCTAAGCGCGACGAAACCCATCAGCGCGGCCAAAGCAATCGCCGTCAGGATCATCGTCGATCCACGGCGATCATGGACGAACTCGACAGACGCGTGTTTTCGCGGCGGGACGAAACCCACCTTCAGACGGGCGATGGAAATCGCGCTGACAACATACCGGGCTATTGCCATGGCAAGCGCTCCCAGCCGACGATCCGCGGCGCGCAAGCAGGATACCGTGGTATTTAAGCGCTCTTTGGTTGAACAAACGTTACCGAAATTTGGAGCTATTTGCCGCCAAATCAATGAATTATTCGATACACGACAGATGCGGGGATGGCTGCGGCCGCCCCTTCAGCCCGGCCCGAGCGGCGGCGTGCGATCGAAGATCAGCGGATGATAAGCGCTGCGGCGCCAGCGATGGCGCGACACGCTCTCCCCGCTTCGCCCGTCGCGCACGACCAGGACCGGCGGTACGCCGGCCTCATTGGGCCGGCCTTCGGCGGTGATGCGCCATGTGCGCTGCCAGCGCAGTTTTCCTTCCGAATGCCCCGCCATCGTCAGGCTCGCGAAGATCGGCACGAGCGTTTTATCCTGACGCAGGAAGAAATGGACAGCCTCGGTCGTCGTGCTGCGCGAGGTCGACAGATAGCTGTTGCTCAGTTTGATCGCGACGACAGGCGCCGCGCCCAGAGGCGTCTGCCGCATGATTTGCGCGTTGGCGGTCCAGAACGGATCGATCTTGACGGCCGGTATCTGGCCCGGGCCGGCGACGATCTCCGCGCGCCCGTCCGGCCCGTCCCGCAGCAGCAAGGCCATGACGGAATCGTCGTTCTGATCGAGGATGGCGCAAGCGACGAGCCGCTCCGCGCTATTTCCCCAATCGCCCAGAACGACGCGTTCCGGACTGCGACCGAGGTCCGGCGCCAGATCAGGCCGGTTGAGCGCGGTGATGGCCGCCTTGCTGTCGAGGGCCAGCGCCGGGCGCAGCAGAACCGGCAAAAGCAAGCCACCGAGCACTGTTCTGCGCGCCAGCATCGCCCCTCCTCCGATCCGACCGTTGATCCTATGTCATTCAGCCGGCGGTCTTTTGTTTGTCGCGCACGAGCTTGGCCCAGGGATTGAGATCGGCCTCGGCGATCTTGGTCAGCCTGTTGCGGTCGATATGCTGGAAGGGCGCGTCGCGGCCTTTCACCTGCAAGGTGACGTCGGACACGTAGCTCCAGGTTCCGTCGCTGTTGAAATCCACCTCGATGCGATAGGCATCGGTGCGAAAGGCCTGTTCGAGAAATGTCGTCGAGCAGATGCCGTAATCGGTCTGGCCACGCTCGGCCTTCAGGATCAATTTGGTGGCGTCGGGCTCGGCATGCCCGGCCGCGATGGCGATCTGGCCGCGCGGGATCGCCAAGGTCTGCAGAATGAGCTTGGTCGCCGGCTCCCACAGCCAATAGCCCACCTGATCGTGGAAGGTGATTTCCTCTTCGCGCGTATTGATATGGACGTGATAGCGCAGGCCGTAGAAGAGTTGCGGTCCGTTCGTTTGCGGATCGATCGGCTGCATCACGATCCGCTCGTAATAGTTTTTGCGCTCTGGACCATCGGCCTTGGGATTGACGTCGATGCCGCGTTGCCCTTCCCAGATCCCAGCCAACCGACGCAGCGGCCCCAAATTGGCCAGCGTGTCGGAATCGATCGGATCCGGCTCGGTGAAAATATCGGCCAACATATCCATTCGGCAGCTCTCTTTTTCGCGCGTCGCGCCTCGTCCTGGCGCGTCTCATCATCGCCATTCGATGACCGGGATCAAGCTATTAGATGTGAAACCACGGGCTGATGACAGCGTTGGGGAATGAACACTGAGATCCGTCTTTCAGGTTCATTTCGACACACGACATACGAGGTCAAACATGGATGGCGTAAGGTATTTTCTGGCCTGCACGACGATCCTCGTGGGGATTCCACTCGCGCAGGCGCAAGACGCTGGGGCGCAACGTTTCGATGCCTGCATGAATGCCGCGGGTGGCGTGTCGTCGGAAATGCTGAACTGCGGAAAACAGGAAATCGACCAATGGGATACCCGGCTCAATGCCGCCTATCGCACATTGTCGGAGCACGCCCGAGCCGATGAAAAGACGAAACTGCGCAACGAACAGCGCGCCTGGCTCAAGCATCATCTACAGGAAACCCATCGTCTGGCCGCCGATCCGAATAATGGATCCGTGGCATTCCTTGATTCTCAAGCTTTCGAACTCGGCGACATCAAAAACCGGACGCTCGAATTGGAGCGCCGCGTGAAGATCAGTCGCGAAGTGTCTCTTTGGATTGCGTTGCCGATGCGAAGTGATGTTATCGAGTAAGAATTAACGTTTCAGCAACCATCGAGCGGCAGCCTGTTCATCGGGCCTGCCCGCCAATGTTAGGCCCGTACTGGCAGCAAACGGCCCCGCTGACAACTGATCCTGTCAGCGGGGCTTTCTTATCATAGCGTTTTGCCGTTTGGCGCAGCCAAACGGTACAAAGACGCGTCAAAACTGAGGTCTATGCAAAATCGCGTTTCTGTCGAAACGCAATTTGCTCTAAGGCGTCGGCAGACGAAGCTGCTCGTCTTCAGGCGTTTCGCGCACCATGCGCAGCTCATACCAAAGCGCATTGAGAATGCCGACGGAGGCGGCCAGTCCAAGGCCGAGAACCCAGGCGAAATACCACATGACCCCTCTCCTTTCTCAATAAGCCGACGAGCCGGCGTTCTCGACGCTCTTCTCGCTGACCTTGCCCCACAGCACGCGGTAAACCCAGGCGGTGTAGGCCAGAATGATCGGCAAGAAGATGACCGTCGCCAGCAGCATGTTGCGCAAAGTGGCGCGGCTGGACGAGGCATCGAACACCGTCAGTGAATGGTTCGGATTGCTGCTCGACGGCAACAGGACCGGGAACATCGCCAGCCCCACGGTGGCGATGATCATCGCGACACTGAGTTTCGAGGCGATGAAGGTCCACCCTGCCCGCTGGCTGCGGAAGCCGAGGGCGGCCACCAGCGGCAGGAGGACGCCGAGCGCCGGCACCAGCCAGAGGATCGGATGGGCGTTGAAATTCGCCAACCAGGCGCTGGGATCGGCGACGACCGTCTTGCCTAAGGGATTGGACGGACCATCCCAGGCGATCGGCGAGGTCACGCGATATCCGCCCAACAAGCCGCTCCACACCAGCAGACCGCCGCCGGCGAAGAGCAAGGCCGCCAGCACCGCCGCCTTCATGCCGAACGACCGCGCTCGTTCGGCCACGATCCCATCGGCCTTGAAGGCGAGCCAGGCGGCGCCGTGCATGACCAGCATGGCAACCGAGACCAGGCCGCAATAGATCGCCACCGGATTGAGGAGGCCGAACAGCGTGCCCTCATAGATCGGGCGCAGATCCGTGGTGAAATGGAACGGTACGCCGCGCAGCGTATTGCCGACGGCGACACCGAAGATCAAAGCCGGAACGGCGCTGCCGACGAACAAGGCCCAATCCCAGCGCGAGCGCCAACCGGCGTCCGGCTTCTTCGAGCGATATTTGAAACTGACCGGACGCAGGATCAGCGCCATCAGCACCAGAAACATGGCAAGATAGAAGCCCGAGAAGCTGAGCGCATAGAGCGCCGGCCAGGCGGCGAAGATGGCACCGCCGCCGAGAATGAACCAGACTTGGTTCCCCTCCCAGACGGGTCCGATCGTATTGATGGCGACGCGGCGTTCGATATCCGTTTTGGCGACGAAGGGCAGCAGCGCCCCCACCCCCATGTCGAAACCATCCATGGCCGCGAAGCCGATGAGGAGGACGCCGAGCAGCACCCACCAGATTACCCGCAAGGTCGCGTAGTCGAAAAGAAACTCGATCATCTCAGCAGTCCTTTCCGATTATTGAGCCGGCTGCGGCGCGCCGCGCCAACCGGCGGCCAGTTCATCCGGGACATCGCCAATCTCGGGCCCCTTGCGGATCGCAGCCAGCATGAGGCGCACTTCGATCACCGCCAGAATGCCGTAGAGAACGGTGAAGCCGGCAATGGTCAGGATCAGATTGAAAACGCCGAGTTCCGAAGTGGCGAGGAAGGTCGGTAATACACCTTCGATGATCCAGGGCTGGCGTCCGAACTCGGCGACGAACCAGCCCACTTCGATGGCGATCCACGGCAGCGGGATGGCAAGAACCGCCATGCGGAACAGCCAACGCGGCGCCTCCTCTTCGCGCGCCGTGTACCATAGCGAGGTAGCGAACACCCCGAGCAGCAGGAAGGCGCACAGCACCATCAGGCGGAAGGAGAAGAACAGATAAGGCACCTCTGGAACGGTCGTCCAGGCGGCATCCTTGATCTGCGCTTCGCTCGCCTGACGCGGATCGGCGACGAACCGCTTCAGCAGCAGGGCATAACCGAGATCCGCCTGCGACAGCCCCAGACTGATGCGCGCGGCAGTGTCGTTGCGATCGACCTTGAGTTTCTCCAGCGCATCATAGGCATGCAGACCGTTACGGATGCGCGTCTCGGCCTTGGCAACCAGTTGATCGATGCCCTCGATCGGCTTGTCGATCGACCGCGTTCCGATCAGGCCCATGACCCAAGGCACGTGAATGCCGAAATGCGTCTTCTTATCCTTGAGACTCGGCCAGCCGATGATGGTGAAGGACGCCGGCGGCGGTTCGGTCTCCCACATGGCCTCGATCGCGGCGAGCTTCATCTTCTGGTTGTCGGTCAGCGCATAGCCGCTTTCGTCCCCGAGCACGATGACCGAGGCCGCCGAAGCCAGGCCGAAAGCCGAGGCAATGACGAAGGAGCGTTTGGCGAGTTCGATATGGCGGCCACGCAGCAGATACCAGCCCGAGACGCCGAGCACGAATGTGGCACCGCAGACATAGCCGGCCGAGACCGTATGCACGAATTTCGCCTGCGCGACCGGATTGAAAATGACGGCGATGAAATCCGTCACTTCCATGCGCATCGTATCGGGGTTGAAAGCCGCGCCCACCGGATTCTGCATCCAGCCATTGGCGACCAGTATCCACAGCGCCGAGAAATTCGTGCCCAGCGCCATCAACCATGTGACGATCATATGCGCGCGGGCCGACAACCTGTCCCAGCCGAAGAAGAACAGACCGACGAAGGTTGCCTCCAGAAAGAAGGCCATCAGGCCCTCGATCGCCAGGGGCGCGCCGAACACGTCGCCAACATAGTGCGAATAATAAGCCCAGTTCATACCGAACTGGAATTCCATGGTGATGCCGGTGGCGACGCCGAGCGCGAAATTGATGCCGAACAGCACGCCCCAGAATTTGGTCATATCGCGCCAGATTTTGCGGCGCGTCATGACATAGACCGTCTCCATCATCGCCAGGAGGATGGAAAGCCCGAGCGTCAATGGCACGAAAAGAAAATGATAAAGAGCAGTCAGGGCAAACTGAAGCCGCGACAGGTCGACGAGAAGCGGGTCGATCATAGGAACCCCCTAGGAATGATCGCTAGCTACTCCCTGCGCCCCGAATGCGGTTTGATGTGAATCAAACAGAGGAATCCAGAGGCAGGCCTACTGTAAGCTAGTATGCTTAGATCGATGTCATCCTCGCAACGCCCGTCCGCGACGGACCCGGCCGTCGTCCACACGATCCTTGAACGGACGCGCCAGTTCGGCAAGGCGCCTCTGCGGCGTGTGCTGGGCTGGCAGGTCATGCGCACGGTTTTCCGGCTCGGTTTCGCCGCCGCGACGGCCCTGCTGGTCGGCCGGCTCATCATGGGAGCCCCTGTTTCCATTTCGATTCTGGCGACCGTCCCGCTTTTTCTGGCGCTTGCCACGGCAGCCGGACTGATGGCCGAGCGCACGCAAGCCCAAGCTGAGACGGAGCTTGCCGCATGGCTGCGCGCGCAGGCCAGCGAACAACTACGAGACATGCCGGCCCGCACCGTTCAATCGCTGCCGGTCGGCGGACTGATCGTCAGCTTGCAGCGTCATCCTGACGCGATCGCCGCTCTCGTCATCGGCCAGAGTGCGGCCCGCTCGATGATGGCCGTTGGCCCGCTGATCGCGGCGGCAACAATCGCCATCGTCTCCTGGCAGGCGGCGTTAACCGTATTGGCGCTGACGCCGATCATGATCATCTTCTTCGTTTTGATCGGCGATACGATCCGCCGGCGCGCCGAGACCCAGGAGAAGGCTTTCAGCCATCTCGCCGGCCAATTCGCCGATCGCATCCGCGCTTTGCCGACGATCGTCGCCAATCACGCGATCCTCGATCAGGAAGCCAAACTGCGCCAGCGACTCGAAGCCTATGCGCACAAGACGATGGGCGTGCTGAAAGTCGCCTTTCTGAACGCCGGCATCATCGACTTCTTCGCCTCCCTGTCGATCGCCTTTCTCGCCGTCCTGCTCGGGCTCGGCCATCTGAAGCTCGCCCAGATTCCCGGCTTCAGCCATTTCGAACTCTGGCAGAGCCTGTTCATCCTAATGGTCGCGCCGGAGTATTTCGCGCCGTTCCGGCGCTTCGCCGAGCAATATCACATCAAAGCCGAGGGGCTGGCCGCCGCGTCCGCTCTCGATCGTCTCCTCGCAACGCAGTCCCCTGCCCCGGCAGCGCTGCCAAACGTCGATCGGATTCTGGAGACGCTTGCACTCCCAGCCAAAGGCCTCGTCGCGATTTCCGGACCGAGCGGATCGGGTAAATCGACTTTACTGCGCCGCCTGATCGGCCTTGAAGCAGCACAGCCCCGGATCACCTCCCCCATCACTTGGGTGGCGACCGACAGTTTCATCCCGCCAGGCAAGCTCACCGATGCCCTCGCCTGGGGCACAGGCAATCCCTGTCCGACGCGTCGCGCCCATGTGGCGAAACAACTCGCTTTGCTCGACGATGCGCTGCTGCCCGGCGGCCTCGATGCACTCGTCGATGCCGGTGGTGCCAATCTCTCCGGCGGCCAGCGCGTGCGCGTGGCCGTCGCCCGTGCCCTGCTCACAGATGCCACCGTGATGGCCGACGAGCCGACAGCCAAACTCGACAGCCGGTCGGCCGCTCTCGTGCGCAAGGCGCTGCGGGAAGCCGCCGACAAAAGGCTCGTGGTGGTCGCGACCCATGATGAGGAGCTGTTGCAGAGCGCCGATCAGCGGATCGACGTCGCGACAGATGTGCCCCTCGCCGTGGGAGTGGCGATATGAAGGCCCCGCCGCGCCCGAACGTTCGCGCGCGCTGGCGCTGGACGCTCGTGCTCGCGTTTACGGCGGTTATTTGCGCCCTGCTGCTGAGCGGCCTTTCCGCCTGGTTTCTCAGCGCGGTAGCCATCGCCGGGCTCTCGCCCCTGGCCTATACGTTCAATTTTCATATGCCGGCGGCTTTGGTGCGCTTGTTCGCGGTGGGGCGAACCGCCGCCAAATATGGCGAGCGGATTGCCGGCCACAGTGTCGCGTTGCAGGAGCAATTGGCACGGCGCGTCGAACTTTTCAGTGCGATGGCTTCAGCCCCGAGCGCGGTGCAAACCGGTTGGCAGTTCGGCCGGCAGGAACGCCTCACCGATTATCTCGACGATGTCGAGGATGTCGACTACGGCCGCTTGCGTGTCGATCTGCCGGCGCTGACGGCGGCAGCGGGCGTGCTGCTGTGCCTGATCGCCAGCGTCATCCTTGCGCCTCTGGCCATCCTTCCTATCGCCGTTCTGCTGCTGATCGTTGTCGCTTTGAGCCGGCGCTTCCTGCACAACGGCGCCACGAATCTGGCCGAGGCGCGCCGACTGCGCGCCCAAGGCGCCGGCGAATTCGGTGCCTCGGCGGCGTCCGTCATGGCCCTGCAGGCGGAGAAGCAATGGGCCCCGCAGAGCCAGAACGCACTTGCACGCTTCACGCAGGCCGAAAGCAAACTGCTCGACTTGCGTCTTTCTCAATCGGTCGTCGATGCGATCATCGGCCTCTTCGGCCCCTTGGCGGCGCTCAGCGTCATCGGCGCTGCATGGCTCGCGGGCAAACAGGCCGACGCGCTGCTGGCGCCGGCCTTCCTCGCCTTCGCCTGGCTTGCGCTTGGCGAAACGATTCAAACCGGCTCCAAAATGCTGACCGCCCAGTTGCGACGAGAGGCGGCGCGCGCGGAGATCGCGAAATGGACGGAGAAGCCAACCGACGTGCCGGTGGCCGCCGCCATCACGAACCATCACGCCAGCAAGCTTGCCGTCACCAAATTGCAGCGGCGCGCGCCGAACGGCCGTTCGATCGGCACGCCGTTGAACGCTTGCTTTCGACAAGGCCAACCGACCGTGATCGCCGGTCCGAGCGGTAGCGGCAAAACCAGTCTGTTGAAACAGATCGCCGGCTGGGTCGGCCATGATGCCATGGCCTGTGACGATCGCGTGCTGTCGCCGGTCGAACGCCAGGCGATGAGTTTCTTTTGCCTGCATGACGCGGCCATCCTCGCCGACACCGTGCGCGCCAATCTGTTTGCTCCAGCCGCTACCGACGCAGACCTTTGGCAAGCGCTTCAAGATATGGAGATCGACGGCCGCATCGAGGCTTTGGGCGGCCTGGACGCCTGGATCACGCAAGAGGTGCTGTCTCTGGGAGAAGCGCAGCGTCTCAATCTCGCCCGTGCGGTCCTCTCCGACAGGCCGATCGTTTTGCTCGACGAGCCGACCGAACATCTCGACGGAGCTCAGGGCCAACGCATTCTGACGCGTCTTCTCGATCAACTCGGCGAGCGCATCGTCATTCTCTCAAGCCATCGGGTTGCGGACGAAGGCCTGTTCAAGATCATTCGCCTCGACTGACCGCGTCCGCGCTCACTTCCCGGCGATCATGCTCGCATAGAAAATGCTTCCCGCCAGTGACAGGAAGGCAACGACAACGCCGATCAGATAGAATTTGTCCCAGAATGTCCAAGGCATCTGCACCTCCCATTCCAAGGAGGTCGTAGCTTATCCCATTCTTGTGGCGAAATCGGGTTTGGAGGCCCTGGATGGGAACTCTCACCCGCCGGACAAAGCCAGATGGGGCCGCCGTCCCAGCCAGCCTTGGTCAGTACCGGAAAAAAAATCTAAGATCCCGTGTCGGATCGGCTAAACCTCGTTCGTCCTCGGAACAGCCGCTCAATCGACGGCCCCTCAAGTCCGTTTCGTCACATTATGAGGATCAACGACATGCCCAATACGATCCGCTTGCACCGCGTTCTGGCCACTAGCCCGGAGAAAGTCTATCGCGCCTTCATCGAGGCCGACGCCTTGGCGAAATGGTTGCCGCCGAACGGCTTTCTCTGCACCGTGCATCATTTGGAGGGGAAGGTCGGCGGGACCTTCAAAATGTCGTTCCGTAACTTTACGACGGCTCAAAGCCATTCGTTTGGCGGCGAATATGTCGAATTGGTTCCCGGCCAACGGGTGGTCTACACGGACAAATTCGACGATCCCAACCTACCGGGCGAGATGCGGGTAACGGTGAAATTGAAAAAAGTGCTCGTCGGCACCGAGGTCGAAATCGAACAGGCCGGCATTCCCGATGCCATTCCGCCGGAGGCCTGCTATCTCGGCTGGCAGGAATCCCTGCGCAACCTGGCGCGGGTCGTCGAACCTGAGATCAATCAATAGCGCTGCTGAAGCAGAAATTGCTGAGGGCACGTCGCGGACGACGTGCCCTTCTTCGTTGCTCAAGACGTTCCGTTCTCAGCGACGGGGCGGCGGCGGGGCGCCTCCCGCATTGGACGTCTGCCCCAACAAGGGCGTGATGCGCCGCACGGTGACACGCCGGTTCGCCCGTTCATCGCCTTGCGTATTCACTTTCAAGAACTGCTCGCCATAGCCCTGCGTCGTGAGGTTTTCCGGCGGCACCTTGAAACTTTCGCTGAGCGCCAGCGCCACCGACTCGGCGCGACGATCGGACAGGGAAAGATTGTCGATATCCGCACCGACGGCATCGGTATGTCCCTCGATCAGGAAGACCTCATTCGGATTGCGCTGCACGGCCCGATTGATCGCATTGGCAATGACGGAAAGCCTGTCGACCTGGCCGGGCGCCACTTCCCAGGACCCGCTTTCAAATGTCACCGTGTCGATATCGACCCTCGGCATTCTGTCGCGCAGGGGCGCGCTATAGCGGATTTCATCCAGCGAATAAGGCCTGTCGATGCGCTCGACCGGCGGCGCCACCAGTGTGTCGTAGATCAGGCCCTGGTCGGCGCGATCCATCTCGACGATGTAGCGCTCGCGAGGGATCGAGACATGCGGCGGTGGCATATCGATGAAGAAGCCACCTGCTGCCCCTATCCCCCGCGCGCCAGGCCTGGCGTTGTCGATAATGACGATATCACGACCGCCGCGCGGATCACGTCGCAGACGCCGGATCAGACGGCCATCGTCATCGGTGATCGTGACGATCTGCGTGCCATCTGGCCGCACGGCGATGGTCGATAGCTCGCCGCCACGTCGTTCTGTCCGCACGTCGCGGGCATCGAAGCGGAAACGATCGGCCTCGTTACGCCGAATGATCGTCCGATCGCCCTCCCGAATGATGGTGCGGCCAGGCTCTTGAATAATGGTTCGATTGCCTTGGGTCGTCTCGCGGCGCTGGCCACGGAAATCCTGCAGCGACTGCCCCCTCCCCGATACGGAATCGACCGAGGGCGCCGGGCGCGGCGACTGCGTAGTCTCGGCCGCCGGCGGAACCGCAGGATTTCCCGGACGCAGTGTGTCGGCCCCCTGAGGACTGGGCGGATTGGCTGGCGGTCTGGCACGATCGGCAGCCGGCGGAGGAGCCTGAGGGGCTGCTGGATTGGTTGCGCCAGGCGCCGATGGCGCGGGCGCTTGCGGCTCTGCTCCACGAGGTCCGCGGCCGCGCCTGTCATTGCTGTCGCCAGGACGCTCCCCGCCCTCTCGACGCGGTGGCGTAGCCGGCGCGCTGCCTTGCGGCGGCGTGGTTTGTGGTGGCGCAGTTTGGGGTGGCGCGGCCTGAGGTGGTACCGCTTGCGGCCGCGTTCCTGGAGCGGGAGGCGGAACCGGCTTGGTCTGAGTTCCAGGTGTCGCAGGTTCCGGCGGCGTTGCTTGAGGCGAACGCCGGTTTCCTTCGGCGGGAGCCGTTGGCGCTTCCGGCGGTTTGGCGGTCGGAGGATGTTCGGCGTTGGGCGTACGTGGCCTATTCGATTCTGCCGCGGGCACTCTTGGTTCTGCGGCGGGCGCTTGCGGAGCGCGGGGCGCTCTCGGTGCTTCGCCGCTTGGCCGTTCCTGCCGATCTGGCCGTTCCTGACGTTGCTCGGGCGCTTGTCGCGCGGGCGCGTCCGGCCGTTCCGCCGGCGGCTTTGCAATGGACGGCCTTTCTCCGAGCGGTCTCTCTCCGGGTCCGTCACGTCGCTGCGATGGCGCGGAAGGCTCGGCCTGGGCCATCTTCAGGGGGAGCGCGGCAGCCTCGCCGACAATGAATGAGGGAAGAGCAACCCCTACAAGAAGAAAGAATTTAAGCCGCTTCATCGAAGTCCTTTCATCGCGGAGATCAAACTAATCGCGCGCAGGCCGCCATGGCGAAGCCCTGGTTGGTCACAAAGGAAGCAATCGACGAGACGGGACTCTGGTTCCCTCCAAGATATCCACACACGGCCTTGCGAAACCGCGCGTGCTTCATAACGCTCAACTTTTCGGCGAGCTCGCGCGTTAAAATTGATCCGCGCAATATCGGCTCATGAAATGTGAAACAGCGTCAGGACGCGCGAAGAGACGAATCGTCGCGCATGCACAGATCACTTGGCTCTGATGATTCCACGCAGATCCGCGCTCAACGCGTCCAAAACAATGCGGATTTTCGGCGGTAGAAAGCTGCGCGATACATAAGCGAGCGTAACGGTCAGTCCGTCAGGGCGAAATTGCGGCAGCAGGCGTTTGACTTGCCCCGTTCCAATCTCATCCTGGAAAAACCATTCGGGCATGAGCGCGATCCCCGCACCGCTCAAGCAAGCTTGTTTGACGACGTCGGCATTGTTCGATTGCAACCGTCCGGTGACTGCAATCCGGCGGCGGCCGGATGAAGTGGCAAAAGCCCAATCGGAGCCAGCATCGGGATTGAGATAGATGAGACATTGGTGAGAGGCCAAGGCTTCCAATGTCGTTGGCTCCCCCGCGTGCTTGAGATAGTCAGGGGATGCGACAACCACGCGCGGGAAATTGCCGACGCGTTTGGCGATCATGCTGCCGGAAACCGTTCCGAAACGGATCGCCATATCGATGCCCTGTTCAACAAGATCTTCCGCGAGATCGCCGGTCACAATCTCCAGCCGAAGCGCCGGATATTTTGCCAGGATACGGTTCGCGCTCTCGACCAGGTACCGTCGCGCGAAGGCCGAAGGACTGCCTATTTTGACAAGACCGCTCGGCAGCCCCTTCCCGCTGCCAATTTGCGCTTCGACTTCGGCCAGATCGTCCAGCATGCGCAAAGCGAAAGTCAGGAAGCGGCTGCCCTCTTCCGTCAGGCGGACGCGACGGGTCGTGCGGCTCAGCAGCCTGACGTCGAGACGCGCCTCCAACAAGGCGATCTGCTTGCTGATCCGCGATTGCGTGACATCAAGCTCCTCGGCGGCACGAGAAAAGCTGTGAGACTGCGCAACCCGCACAAAAGCGCCGAGCGCGGCCAGAAAATCCATGGCACACCATTCATTCCAGTTAGGAATATAAATTAGTTCTCAATTTGCCTTTTTTGGCAAGCCTCGCCTGTTCATTGTGGCCGCAACGTCATTCCTGGAGGCGATACGGACATGCTGACGCTCTATCACCACAACATCTCGGTCTGCGCACAGAAGGTGAGGATCGCGTTCGACGAAAAGCAGCTCGCCTATGAAGGAAAAGAGATCGACCTGATGGCCGGCGAACATCTCGAGCCCGCCTTCCTTGCCATCAATCCCAAAGGCCTTGTTCCCGTCCTTGTTCATGACGAGGAGACGATCTGCGAGTCGACCGTCATTCTCGAATATATCGAGGACGTTTTCCCCGAACATCCACTGCGCCCCGCCGCACCAGCCGCGCGCGCCAGGATGCGCACATGGACCAAGGTGCCTGACGAAGGCCTCCACATCGCCTGCGCCTCGGTCACCTATGCCTCGGCCTTCGTTCATCAATTGCGCGCCCACCATGACAAGACGCAATGGGAAGAGCGGATCGCCAAACTGCCCGATCGGTTCAGGGCGGCCCGTCAGAAACAGATTCTCGAACAGGAATTCGATGCACCGTTCGTCCGGGACGCAGTGCTGCTCCACGACAAAGTGCTGAAGGACATGAACGTCGTGCTCGGCCATCAACCCTGGCTCGCAGGCGACGAATTCTCGCTCGCCGACGTGGCGATCATTCCCTATGTGACCCGTCTCGAACGGCTCGGTCTCGACGGCATGTGGGCCGATCGGCCCAATGTCGCGCGCTGGTTCGAAGCCACCCGGGCACGACCGAGTTTCGATACGGCTATCACGGCCTTCCGCTCCAACGCTTACGACGACGAACTTAAAAAACATGGGATCGATGTTTGGCCGCTCGTCGAACGGCTGCTGGCCGCATAAGCCGCGCGTTCAAAAGAATCTAGCAACACGCATGTGATGAGGAGATGGCTCCATGAAAGCATTACACGTCGGTGCGATGGCCGCACTCCTGACTTTGACGGCTCCCCTGCCAAGTCACGCTCTCGAAAAGATCAACTTCCTTATTGCCGCTCCTCTGGCTTTGCCCGCCTTCGGCCCGCTGATCATGGCCAAGGAAAACGGCTATTACAAAGAGGCCGGATATGAGGTGGAATTCCATACCGCGCGCGGCGGGCTTGATATCGCCAAACAGGTTGGAGTTGGAAACGCCGAATTCGGATTGTCGCTGGGAGATGCACCGATCGTCGTTCGTGGCAATGGAATTCCGATCAAGGTCGTAGCGACGCTTGGCGGCGGGGCACTCGGCATTATTGTTGCCCGGAAAGATCGCAATATCGGAAAAATCGAAGATCTTCGCGGCAAGAACATATCCGTCATGTCATTTCAGGAAGCGAATTTCTATGCCGCGTTGAGCGCGTTGGAAAAGGTCGGGATCGGCAAAAGCGACGCGAATATTCAAGCGGTCGGGCCTACTGGAGTGATCGGCCTGGTACTTGCCGGTGCGGTCGATGCCTGCATTTGCACGCCGGATTGGGAAGTCGCCGTGCAAGACGGCGTCTCGCAGACGATATCGTTTCCCCTCAAGGATCATACGGCAACGACAGCGCAGGCCATCGTCGCATCCGATGACACGATCGCCAAGAAACCCGAAATGGTTCGTGCCATCGTTCAAGCCACATTGAAGGGCATGCGGTTCGTTATGGACGATCCGGAAGCGGCAACGAAAATCTATATCCGCAGCGTTCCCTCTTTCGACGGAAAGGAGGATGTGGTGCTCCGCATGTTCAAGAATTTCATCGAACGCACCTATAAAGGGCAGAAGACGATCGGGGAGACCGATCCCGAGTTGCTGGCTCAAATTCAGAAAAGCTATGTGAATCTCGGCATCGTTTATAAGGAAGCGCCCGTCGATACATTCTATTCGAATGCATTCGTCAAATGAGAGCCGGCTGCTTCCAAGCCCGTCACTCCCCCGAGAAATGACGCATCACGCTCGCCAGCTTGTTGCGGAGGTGATCGCTCAAGATGACGGCGAGCCGCGGTCCATCGCGATCCTGCAGCGCCGCCAGGATAAGTTCGTGTTCTGCGATGGCGGCGCGCCAACGGTCTGAATCGTCGTTGGCCATGTAGCGGGCGCGATGGATGCGTCCGGCCAGCATCTGATGGGTCGCGACCAAAGTCTCGTTGCCCGAACCGACCAGAATGGCGCGATGAATGGCCTGGTTGAGCTTGAAGTAGGTCGGCCGATCCCCCGCCTTGAAACTGCTGACCATCTGATCGTGCAGCTTCGCGACCGCTTCAATTTCAGCATCGCTCATTCGCGCGCAGGCCAAGGAACCAGAGAGCGCCTCAAGCGCGCCCATGATCGGAAACACCTCTTCAAGGTCGGCGCGGGTAAGCGCCGCGACCGTGGCGCCCCTGTTCTGATTGAGGCTGATCAACCCTTCCGAGGCCAAGACCTTGAGAGCTTCGCGCAGCGGCGTGCGGGAAACGCCAAATCGCTCGCACAACTCGCGCTCCGGAACCTTCCGGCCCGCCGGCAGCGCACCCTCCACGATCATGTCGCGCAACCGCGCCGCCAGTTCCTCATGGAGGCTGCGGCGGGAGATGGGCGCCACCATCACATCCGCGGTCGAATTCGCATCCATCGGCATCAGCCGGCCTCTCGCTTGACTCTCAAAAACGAATTATGCATTCATAATTCAAATAATCAATGGGAGGTCGCTTTGACAGGGCGCCATTTTTTGCAGATTCCCGGCCCGACGAACGTTCCGGACCGCGTGTTGCAAGCCATCGGACGCCCGACGATCGATCATCGCGGTCCCGATTTCGCCGAACTGACCCATGGCGTGCTCGCCGGGCTGAAAAAGCTTTGCGATTGCTCGGGAGACGTCTTCCTCTACCCGGCCTCGGGAACGGGCGCTTGGGAGGCGGCGCTGGTCAACACCACGTCACCCGGCGACACCGTTCTCATGTACGAGACCGGCCACTTCGCGAAGCTTTGGAGCGAACTGGCGCAAAACCTTGGTCTCAAGGCCCAGATCATTGCGGGCTCCTGGCGCAGCGGCGCTGACGCCAACGCCATTGCGGATGCTCTGCGGCAAGACATCAACCATCAGATCCGCGCGGTCTGCGTCGTCCATAACGAAACCTCAACCGGCTGCGTCAGCCCGATCGCCGAGGTGCGCGCGGCCTTGGACGCGGCCGGCCACCCTGCTCTTCTTTTGGTCGATACGATCTCCTCGCTCGGCTCCATCCCTTACAGCCATGATCGTTTCGGTGCCGACGTGACGATCGGCTGTTCGCAAAAAGGTCTGATGCTGCCGCCCGGCCTGTCGTTCAACGCGGTCGGTGCCAAGGCCATGGACGCGGCGAAACAGGCGCGCATGACGCGCTCCTACTGGTCCTGGCCTGCCATGGCGGTGGCCAACCGTTCCGGCGCCTTCCCTTACACGCCCTCGACCAATCTGCTCTTTGGCCTGCGCGAAGCCCTGGCGATTTTCGAGGAGGAAGGTCTGGCATCCATCCTCGCGCGCCATGCCCGGCACGCCGCCGCCACGCGCGCTGCCGTCGAAGCCTGGGGGCTCGAGACGGTTTGCACCACGCCAAGCCATCATTCATCATCGCTGACGGCCGTCTTCCTGCCTGAAGGACATTCGGCCGATGCCTTCCGCGCCGCCGTCCTCAAGACATTCAACATGTCGCTGGGCAATGGCCTTTCGCGCCTCGCCGACAAGGTGTTCCGGATCGGCCATCTGGGCGACTTCAACGATCTGATGCTCGCCGGCACATTGTCCGGCGTGGAAATGGGATTGGCGCTGTGTCAGGCGCCCCATCGCGCGGGTGGCGTTCAAGCCGCCCTCGCGCATCTGCAAAAGAGCCTGATCTGAAAAACGAGGCCGAAGAAACGCTGGCAAAGAACCGCCGCAGAGGAAACGCCGCATGAGCACGTATACGTTAAAGCGCGAAATTCCGATCGAGGACGAATTCGATCTCGTCGTCGCCGGCGGTGGGCCGGCTGGAACGGCCGCGGCCGTCTGTGCCGCGCGGCTAGGCGCCAAGGTTCTGCTGCTGGAAGCCACCGGCTGCCTCGGCGGCATGGGCACGTCGGGCCTCGTGACGACCTTCGGACCTGTCTCCGACGGCAAGCAAATGCTGGTCGGTGGCCTCATGAAGCAGATCGTCTTGGCCTTGCAGCAGCGCGGCCAGCTCGGCCCGCATGTCGTGCCGGAATATCTGCATAGCCAGCTCAACCGCTGGGTGCCTTTCAAACCGGAAGGCTTGAAGCGGCTGCTCGATGAACTGGTGCAGGATGCCGGCGTCGACGTGCGTTTCTTCACCCGCGTCATTGATGCGGAAGTTAAGGACACGAAGATCGACGGTGTCGTCATCAGCAATGTGGAGGGCTATCGCTATATTCGCGCCAAAACCTACATCGATGCGACGGGCGATGCCGCTTTGTCCGATCTCTGCGGCGCCGAATGCAAGGTCATCCTGCGCGACATCGATGCGGTGGCACCCAGCACGCTATGTTCGCTTTACTCCGGCGTGAACTGGGACGATCCGGCCTATGGCGAGGATTGGCGCGGCATCGATGCGGCGAAAGCGCTGTCGAAGAAGCTTCTCCTCAAGGCTATTGACGACGAGCATTTCACGCAGCCCGATCGGTTCATGCCGGGCATGAACAAGATCGGCAAACAGGCGGCGCAACTCAACGGCGGCCATGTCTTCAACTTGAACGGGCTCGACGTCCGGTCTCTGTCGGACGGCATGATCTTCGGGCGCAAGCTCGCGGTCGAATATGAGTCCTTCTTCCGCAAATATATGCCGGGCTGCGAAAACATCGAACTGCTGACGACCGCACCCGTCATGGGTGTGCGAGACACACGGCGCATCGTCGGCGAATTCGAACTGTTGTTCGAGGACTACACCAGCGGCCGGCAGTTTCCCGACCAGATCGCCGTCTATAACCGGCCGACCGACGTGCACCCGACCGATACGTCGGAGAAAGAGTTCAAGCGGTTCACTCAGGATTTCGAGGGCAAGCACGGGCTCGGTGTCGGGCAAAGCCTCGGCATTCCCTATAGCATTCTCGTCCCGAAGGGATGGACGAACCTCTGGGTCGCCGGCCGCTGTCATTCCAGCGACACCAAGGTGCATGGCTCCATTCGCGCGCAATCGGCGGCCTATATGATGGGGCAAGCGGCCGGTACCGCAGCCGTGCAAAGCATCGCCACCGGGCAACCGGCTTGCGATCTCGACACCGAGGACCTGGTGCTGCGCCTGCGCGAGCAAGGCGCCAACCTGCCGCAAGCCACATTAAGCAAAACCATGACGCGTTGACACGATCGGGGAGGATCGCATGCAACTGAGGAAACCGGCACTCGCCGCCCTACTGGCCATCACGACGTTCGCTCTAGCGACCCCGCGCGCCAGCGCGACGGACGGCTATTACGCCGGCAAGACCGTGACGATTTTAGTCGGCACGGACGAGTCCGGCGGCTACAGTTTGTATTCGCGCCTCATCGCCTCTTATCTCGGCCGCTATCTGCCGGGATCCCCGACCGTCATCGTGCGCAACATGCCGGGTGCCGGCGGCAGTACCGCCGCCGCCTATATGACGCGGCAGGCGCCACGCGATGGCACCATCATCGCGACAATCCCCGCCAATGCGATGATGGACCGCCTGTTCGGCCGCAAGGTTCAGGCCGACCCCACCCAATTCGGCTTTATCGGCGGCGCCGAACGTGGCTCACGTCTCTGCCTCACCTCGGCGCGCTCGGACGTGAAGACATTGCAAGAGGCGATGACGCGAAAGGCGGTCATCGGCACGACGGCGCAAGGCAGTCCGACCACCGACTATGCCAACTCGCTCAAACGATCGACGGGTGTGAAGTTCGACATCGTCTATGGCTATAGCGGACCAGGCAGTCTGTATTACGCCATGGAACGCGGCGAGATCGATGGTGTGTGCGGTGTCGACTGGACCGCGCTGAAAGCGCAAAAGCCGAACTGGGTGCGCGACAAGACCGTCAACATCCTCGTCCAGTTCAACGAGAGCCCGAACGACGAACTTCAAGCGCTCGGCGTGCCCCAACCCTGGTCGCTCATCAAGAACGACCTCGATCGGCAAGCCGTTCTCATGATGGTCAACTTCCAGCAGGCTTTCGGCAAAGCCTATATCGCCCCGCCGCAGACACCAGAGGAACATCTGGCACTTCTGCGAACAGGCTTCGCCGAGGTCTTGCAGGACAAGCAGTTTCTCGCCGATGCGGAGAAGCAGCAGCTCGAGATCTACAGCGTGAAGGCCAATGAGGTCCAGGAAACGGTGCTCAAACTCTACCGCGCGCCCCAGGCGGTCGTCGACCGTCTCAAGGAGCTGACGGGAGAGTAGCCAATATAACTGGAGCAGCATGTAATCTGCCGAGGCGCCTTCCGGCAGAATTCATACGCATAAATGCTGCATGCTTATTTGTGTTGTACTTACTTGGAATGAGAGTATGGTCTCAGGTGCAGTTGATGCGAGAGTGGTTTGCCCCGCGCACCTAACTGATCCGCCCATCGCGAGGGAGGAGAAAGCCCGCCGCAGGTTTCATTCCACCTGAACGCGGTCTTGGAGGAGCCTGGTTCGCTGGGCTCCTTTACTTTGAATGGCAGAGAAAGCTGCTTCTAGCATCATGTCGACGCATTCAAAGTAGCCCGTATCGAAGTGAACTTATTCACTTCACCGTGCCGGGCCGCCGAACAGGATCGCGAAATGGGAAAGTTAGAGACGTTCTTCTACTGGGCCATGGCGATCCTGGCCGCGCTTTTTCTGGCCGTCGTCGTTTATTTGCGCGTGATATTGAATTTGACGTCGCTTTGATTTGAAGCCATCGGAACGCATCAGGGCTTGGCGTTAGAAACTCAAGATAACCAGAGGCGAAGGATGATCTTCCGAAGGATTCTTATTTCACGCGCCACAACTGAAAACCGTTGTCTAAAATGGCTTTCTCAATAATGTCTCGTCGCAACCCGTAAGGTGGGCTTTTATCAGCCCGCACGACACCAACGCCTATCCAAGGACCAAAACGCTTAGGCAGTTTTTCGCCGGCAGAATCGTCGGAAAATGCTCTTAGCTCTTTCTTGAAGTCCGATTTGAACATGAAAAGGCGCATTCTCGAAAAGTCCTTCGACCGAGTGCATGAATGCTTCGCCTCATAGACAATGATCAATTGCATAGCGTGCAGTGAAGCTTGGCACTCTGTCTTTTCGCAATCGCCACGGAGTCTTGTATCAGTTGGAATTCAAAGTAGATAGATGGATCAGGTCTCACTTCCAACACAAACGACGCGCATCTTGTTTTGAGCAAGACGATCTTGCCTGCTGATTTTTTGATTCCGTCCCAGCGACCTCACGATTTCCCCTTACAAAATCGATCTCGCGCCGTGTGAGTACGGTACGCTACTCTCGATTCAACGCGGGAATTCGCCATGACAAACGGGATCGTGAAGTTTTTCGACCTCGGCAGAGGATTTGGATTCATTGAACCGGAGAATGGCGGCAAAGACGTTTTTGTCCATATATCAGCCATGGAACAAGCGGGGATTTGCGCTCCTACAAAAGGCGAGAAACTTCGGTTTGATGCTGTGGTCGGCAGCAACGGAAAAGTCGCGGCGCAAAATATCAGTCGCCAAGAAGACTAGTGCTTGGGCCTGTGACCACGGATGTACTGGCACAGTCCATACAAGCGCTCAGGAGAAGACCGGATTTTTCCGGTCTTCTTTTTTGGGATTTCAATATGAGTCCTATTGAACGCAAAGCGGCAGCAAGCCTCGCATTAGCGGGGATGTTCTGGATTTTCATGGTGATATGGCATTGGCTGGCCTAGCCAACGTTTTTCAACGATCTGACTCGTAGATCGGCCAAGATGCATCTCTGCTTGGAATGGCCGACCTCCACTGCATCGCTGATCAGTCAGGTGCAGATCATCAGATTGACCCACTCCAAGCCTTCGCCGAACACCGGCTTTTGGATCAGGCTTCGATAGCAGTTCGAAGGGATCGGCTGTTCTGGCGCAGCGGGAGCCGTTTGATGTTCAGCCGGCACGGCATAGTGGACTGGATGATGGACGACGGCATGAGATGCTGCGGCTGCCGCAAATGCTGAAGAGGTTGCAAAGCCCGGAACGAGAGCAACAGCAACGACAGCTACGGCAAGTTTTGGACGATCGAACATGGCGATTCTCCCTGTTTGCTTTTCGATGCCTCAACTGCTCCACAATTGCGAACGCACTTCGGCTTAATTTTGTCAGGCCTGCCATCGTGCATGAACATTCGGTAATGCGATGAAAAGGCGGCGAAAGACTTATCCCTGTGCTGCAGTGAGTTCATGAATTAACATCTCGCGTCGCGATGATTAACAATCGCGCTTTTGTGATTGTCATTCGTGGCGAAAAGAACGCACTCATTTTACCCGCTTCAAAAATTTTTACCTTCGTTTCATCGGGCAACGTCGCACCAGCGGCGTTGTAAATCACGGAGACAGCATCCAATCGATGAGAGGCATCGCTTCTCCTCTCGACCTGTTACCGACATATGCTCCTTCCATCGCATCGACGTCGCGACTTCATGCAAATGTTTGCGTAATCATCCTTCGCCAATGGCGGAATGAAATGTTCACACCCTGGCGCATTCTTTTCCCGCATTGCTCTGGTCAACGACTAAAATTTCGTATCATCATCACGGATCACGATAGTGGGGGAGGAGACTATGGATCGTCGCGAGATCATTACCGGACTGACGGCCATTTCGGCAGGCGCGTGCCTGCCTCAGTTCGCTGCCGCACAGAGTGCCTGGCCCGAGCAGAACATCACGATGATCGTGCCCTTCCCGCCTGGCGGACAGGCCGATCTGGCGGCGCGGCCGGTCGCGCAATCGCTGGAGAAATTGCTCGGGCGATCCATCGTGGTCGATAATCGCGGTGGTGGCGGCGGCGCGATCGACAATGCCGCGACTGCACGCGCGACCCCAGACGGCTATACGCTGCTGATGACCTTGTCTTCTCTCGCCGTGCTGCCGGAGGCCGCGCGCCTGTTCGATCGGCCGTCGCCCTATGAAGTCACGCAGCTTGCCCCTATCGCCCGTGTCTTGGCCGACCCGACCTTGCTCGCCGTTCCTGCTTCTTCGCCCTGGAAGACGCTGAAGGATTTCGTCGCTGACGCGAAAGCCAATCCCGGCACGATTTCCTACGGCTCGTCGGGGTCCTACGGCACGCTGCATATCGCCATGGAAATGTTCGCGGCCTCGGCCGGCATCAAACTGCTGCATGTTCCCTATCGCGGCGCCGGGCCCGCGTTGAACGATCTGCTCTCTGGCCAGCTCAAGGCGCTTGCCTCGGCACCAGGCGTCTTGAAGCCGCATGTCGATTCGGGCGCTTTGCGCGTTCTCGCCAACTGGGGCGCACAGCGCATTCCCTCTTTCCCCGACCTGCCTACCTTCAAGGAGCTGGGCTACGACGATGTCGAGTTTTACATCTGGGCCGGATTGTTCGCACCGAACGGCCTGCCCGCCGCCGTCACGCGCAAGCTCGAAGACGCGATGAAGACGACCATGGCCGATCCGGCGATCCAGCAGATCTTCGAGAAAGCGGGAAGTCCGCCGGCCTATCAAGACGCCGTCGCCTTCAAGGCCTTCGTCGAAGCCGACAGCGCCCGGCTGATCGCTGCGACAAAAAAGATCGGCAAGGTGGAATAGCCGGTGCAAGCGCCATGGCGTAAAGGGAACTTAAAATTCGCACCGTCAACTCATCCGTAGATCTTTCTGGAAAAGCCCGGACGCTAACGCGTTGGATCATCGATCAACAATATGGCGCAGAGAGCGGCCGCCATCGCCAGTGCGGCGCCTGCCATCGCTGCGAGATGAAAAGCGCCAATGAGCGCTGCTCCCGTCGCCGACAGAACGATCCCTAAAAGCGCTGTCGCAACCAAAGCGCCGACACGCGCCAAAGCGCTGTTGAGGCCCGAAGCTGATCCGGTGTGTTGTTCATCCACCGACCCCAGAACAGCTGTCGTCAGGGGCGCCACCGCGCATGACATGCCGAGCGCAATAACGAAAAGCGCGGGAAAGACGGTCATCCAATAATCGGCATCAGCGCCGACGCGCAGCAACAGCAGATGCCCCACCGCGACCCCTATGGATCCTACGGCGAGCGGAAGTTTCGGGCCGACGCGACCGGAGAAGGCGCCGATCATCGGCGAAGCGACAGCCATCACCAGCGGAAAAGGCAGCATCGCCGCTCCGGCCGCCGTCGCCGAATATTGGGCCGATTGGATCAGCACGTAAGGCAGAAGAACCAGCAGCCCGCCGAGCGCCCCATATAAAAGCAATGTCAGAAGCGACAATCCAACAAAAGTCGTCGACGCAAACAGCGCAAGCGGCATCATGGCATGATCGCCCCGTCGGCCTTCGAGAACGATGAACCCGACGAGAAGCGCGCTTCCCAGAGCAACCGCGACGACCGCAGGCGAGGTCCATCCTGTTGGTCCCGAGCCGATCGTGAGGCCCCAGGTCAATCCGCCCAATGCGACCGCGGCTAACATGCTGCCGGCCACATCCAATGGGCCCTTCGCGCCGTCAGTGCGCGGCACGCGAATATAGGCCAAGGCCAGTGCGATGGCGGCCAGCGCCAGCGGAAGGTTGATCAGGAAAATGGCGCGCCATCCGGTAAGATCAATCAACCATCCGCCAAGCACCGGCCCCACGGCGCCCATGATCGCACCAGCCGCCGCCCAGATGCCGATAGCCCGCCCACGCGCCTCGTCCGAAAAGGACTCGCCGAGGATCGCCAGACTATTGGGCAACAGGAGCGCGGCGCCCGTTCCTTGCAGAACCCGTCCGATCAACAACCACGAAAGCGTTGGCGCAAGTGCGCAGAGGAGCGACGAAGCCGCGAACAGCAGCATGCCCAAAATCAAAATCCGCCGCCGCCCAAAACGATCGCCAGCGCCACCGCCAAACAGCAGCAAGGCGCTCGCCGGCAATAGATAAGCGTTGATCACCCACTGGAGATCCGCCGAACCAACTTGGAACGAGGCTTCGATGGTCGGCAGGCCGACATTGACGACCGAACCGTCGACGAACGCCAGCCCCGACGCAAGGACCGTCGTCGCCAACACAAGATTGGGATGTTCAGCCGGAGAACGCGCCTGTTCTGCCTGGGCAGAAGCCACATCGCAGCTTGCATTCACACCGAAACTCATGCGGACCCGATCTCACACAGCTGTCGGCACGACGGGTATAGATCGTCGCGTCACGTCACATTGTCGCTTCGTATCCCGATGATATTAGGCCGAGGAGCGCACAAAAGAAATTACCCGGCTCAAAAGTGTCGGGACTGCAATCCGAAAACCATCATCGCGTAATACTCAGCACGCGCCTTACTTGTAAGATCTTGACGCGAGTGACAGATCGATATCTTCCAGCTAAGCCTGTGACAGGCTTCGGCAACGACACGCTCAGCATCTGGCTGGCTCAAATCATACCCCTAGGAGGGACGCCCCGTGCAACAATCCGCAACGATCAACATTGACGATTTGGTCGATAGTCAAAAAATCACGGGCTTCAATTGGCTTTTGGTTTTCTGGTGTTTCGTCATCACCCTCATCGACGGCTACGACATTTCGGCGGCGCCTGCGGCCGGCCCCTTCTTTGTGCGTGACTGGCACCTCGCTTCACCGGCGGCGCTGACATTCCCCTTCAGCGCGACCAATTTCGGCGTGCTGTTCGGTGCGCCGCTCTTTGGCTGGATCGGCGACCGTTACGGCCGGAAGATCGCGATCATCCTGTCGCTCATCGTCTTCGGTCTGTTTACGATGCTTGTCGCTGTGGCGAATTCTGTCGACCATCTCACCTGGGCGAGGTTCCTGACCGGCTTTGGAGTCGGCGGCGTGGTTTCAAACACGATCTCGCTGAACGCGGAAATGGCGCCGCGGCGCGTGCGCGCAACGTTCATCATTCTGATGTTCATCGGCACAACGCTCGGCGGCATTTTTCCACCCATCGTCGCCAATACATTGGTCGCCACTTACGATTGGCCGATCATCTTCTGGATCGGCGGCATTGTGCCGCTCGTGATCGCCGCCCTCTCATTCTTCATTCTGCCCGAGTCGATCAAATATCTCAGCCTGGTTCCCTCGCGGCGGGCTGAGATGGTGCGTCTGGCGGCCCGCATGGGAACGACGATCGGACCTAACGACGTCATCGTCTCCGCAAGCCACAATCGGGACAAGGCGCGCTTCATCGATCTGTTCGTCGGTAAATTCGCGGTGATCACGCCGCTCATGTGGCTGCTGTTTGCGATCAACCTGATGGTGTTCTATTTCGTCAACATCTGGTTGCAGACGATCATCACCCCTGCCCTGATCAAGGCTGGCGGAAGTGCCGCCACGGCGCAGAATGCCGGCCTCATGTTCCAGCTCGGCGGCTCAGTCTGCGGGCTCGTCATGTGCCGGTTCGTCGACAAGATGGGATTGCGGCCGGTCATTCTGCTCATCCTTCTCGGCATCCCATCGACGGCCGCGATCGGATATTTGGCAACAACGCCCTGGCTGGTGTGGATCACCTTCGTCTCAGGATTTTGCCTGCTCGGCATCCAGTTCGGCCTCAATGCGACGGCGGGCATTATGTACCCGACCCACGTCCGTGCGCTGGGCGTTGGCTATGCTTTCGGCATCGGACGCTTCGGCGCCTTCGGCGGACCGGCACTGGGCGGCATGCTCATCGGAATGAACTTCCCACTCGAGCATCTCTACCTCATTGCCGCCGCACCGTTGGTCATCTCCGTCATCGCCTGCGTCGTGATGATATTTCTTCACGACACCGGCGCCGATGCTCCGTCCAACGAAACGGTGCTCGCCCATTAAAGGCCGGGCCAAAGCGCCACGGCAGCAGCGTAGGCGGTTCGCCGCCTCCGCTGCTCGGGCGCGCAGCGCATTCCCTTCCGCAATCCGGCAGATCTTCGAGAAAGCTGAAAGTCCGCCGGCCTATCAAGACGCGGTCGCCTTCAAAGCCTTCGTCGAGGCCCAAAGCGCCCGGCCGATCGCTGCGACCAGAAAGATCGGCAAGGTGGAATAGCTGGCCAATCCGAGTTGCCGGATTGGCTTCGAGCGCCCTGCCCGCGCATCTGATGGACACTTGACTTGCTCCCTACTAGAAGGTAGGTATAACTATGAGCAACCTTTCGACGACCTCCGACGACATTCTGCGTTGCGCCCGCTCGCTGATCATCGCAGGCGGGTACAACGGGTTTAGCTACGCGGACATTTCCCAGGTCGTGGGCATCCGCAAGGCGAGCATTCACCACCATTTTCCCAGCAAGGCCGAGTTGGTGCGCACCCTTGTGGTGCGATACCGCGAGGAAGCCGAGGTGGGGATCGCCGAGCTGGAACGCCATCATCCCGACCCGGTGGATCAGCTCCGCGCTTACACTGGCTTCTGGCGGGACTGCATCGCCGACGGGACCGTCACTTTTTGCGTCTGCGCCCTGCTGGCGAGCGAAATACCAGCGCTACCACCGGAAATCGCCTTGGAAGTCAGGGCTTATTTTCGGGCGCTTTCCGCATGGCTCACGTCCGTCATGGAACGCGGCGTAAAACAGGGGCAACTCACTCTGTCCGGCACTGCTCGATCCGAAGCAGAGTCATTCATGGCAACGGTGCACGGCGCCATGCTTTCGGCCCGCGCTTACGGCGACCCCTCGATCTTCGACGCGGTTACCCGCCCCCTCATCGAAAGACACGTCGTGGTTCGTCAATGAACGGAGAGACCGGAGGCATCCATTTGACGACCGAGCCTACCATCTAATTGGTAGCTTCCATTCCGGATTTGGGGCTCAAATCAGTAAAATCGCCCTCCAGATTTCATCCCCAACCTACCAACTAGTTGAAAGATATCAATATGACCAACAGTTCAACCGATTTCGCTGACGCCGCTCAGGAGGAACGGCTCAAGTTCTATTACTTCGTCCGCGCGGGTTTCTCGGTCGTTTGGGTGGTGGCCGCCTTCACGCTGGCCCAGCATTCCTCGGCGCTCGCGAGCATCCTGCTCGTCGCCTATCCTGCCTGGGATGCGGCGGCGAACTTTGTCGATGCGGCACGCAGCGGCGGCCTAAGCAACAATCGGACGCAGGCCATCAATGTTGCCGTCAGCGTTGCAACGACACTTGCCGTCATCCTGGCGCTGCAGTTCAGCATGAACTGGGTGCTCGCGGTGTTCGGCGCCTGGGCCATTCTCTCTGGCCTGCTGCAACTTGGCACCGCCCTTCGGCGCTGGAAGAGCTTTGGCGGGCAATGGGCGATGATCTTGAGTGGCGCTCAGTCAGCCTTGGCCGGTGCCTTTTTTATTTCGCAGGCCCGCATGCCGGCGCCGCCGTCCATCAGCAACGTGGCCGGCTATGCCGCGGTGGGCGCGGTTTATTTCCTGATCTCGGCCGTCTGGCTATCGGTGAAGGACCTGCGCCGCGAAGCTCAGTCGCCCTAAAGCAATATGAGCGATTGCTTTGGCAATCGCTCATCCTACGTCTTTCCGATTTCAAATTCCTTGGCTAGGCCGGCAGCACAACCACTTTCGTCTTGACCGGCGTTTGCGCATAGAGGTGCAGCATGTCCTGGCTGAGGAGACCGACGCAGCCGCTGGTAATACCTGAGCCGATCGAGTCGACATCGCTGCTGGCGTAGATCGTGTAGAGCGTGTAGCGGCCGTTCTGGTAGAGATAAAGCGTGCGTGCGCCGAGCGGATTGTCGAGGCCGCCCGGCATGCCGCGGGCATATTTCGCTGCCTCGGGCTGGCGCTTGATCATTTCCTTGGGCGGTGTCCAGGTCGCCCATTCGCCCTTGCGCCCGACATAGGCGTCGCCGCTCCAGCGGAAGCCATCGCGACCGACATTGGCGCCGTAGCGGGTGGCGTTGCCGTCGCCTTCGATGCGGTAGACATGGTAGTTGCCAGGATCGACGATGATCGTACCGGGCGCTTCCTTGCTGTCGTAGCGCACCTTCCGACGATAGTATTTTGGATCGAGCTTGCTGATATCGGTCGCCGGGATCGGGAACTTTTCCTCGGGCACCGGCCCGTAGAGCGCCGTCGCCTCCGCGAAACTCATGCCGTCGGTCGTCGCGCAGCCGGCAAGTCCAAGCGCACCGAGACCGGCGGCCGAGCCGGCCAGAAACGACCGGCGGTTGAGAAGCGCCAACTGACGCCCAAGCGGAGTACCCTGGTTTCCTTTGCCAGCAGAGGCAATGCCATCGTCGATCATGATAAACTCGCAGAAAAGCCTGACTAAGCTGAGATTGCCGTCACACGGGTCTATTGGCAAGGCCAGCAGGAACATGCTCGCATGCAGGTCTTATCAGACTGTTATTGAACAGACCGATTAGGTTACATCCGCAAGCTGTTGGAATTATTGACACACTAAGCGGACATGCGCCCATTCCGTGAGAGCGGTGCCCCTAGTCCACGATCGTCGTCGCGCCGGTGCCAGCGTCATACCCATAGATCCAATCGACACTGATCGGCGGGGGCGCGACCGGCTTCCGATTGTTGTTAAATTGATCCCGGGCCTGCAGCTGGACCTTTTTGCCTCTCGGCTGGCGCTCACGATCATATGCCAGAAGTCCGGCGCCTGGATCGTCCTTGTGCTCGAACAAGATCCTCGCCAGGGCCAGACCGTCTTCCATCGACTGGGCGGCCCCCTGAGCGAGGGTCGGCATCATAGGATGAGCGGCATCTCCGAGAAGCCCAATTCTGCCATTCACCCAGGTCTCCAGCGGTTCCCGATCATAAATGCCCCAGCGATAGCAGCTCTCTATCTTCCGAAACATATCGAGCAAGGCATCGTTCCAGCCGGCATAAGCTTCGAGCATCTCGTCGACGCTCGACGGAACCGACCACGACTCCTCGGCCCATTCCTCCGAGACACGTCCGGCAAAGATGTTCATGTATTTACCGCCGCGGACTGGATAGCAAATGACGTGGCCGGTCGGGCCAATCCAGCCAATGTAATCCTTGGTGTGCAACTCCACCGACCGATTTGGTCCGACTTGAGAAGGTGCATCTTCCATCGGCACCGCTGCACGCCAGCAGATCTGATTTGTAAAACGCGCCGTGCTTTCGCCAAAAACCATCTTCCGCACGGCCGAGTGAATACCATCGGCTCCTATAACGACGTCTGCTTCGATCTGCGTTCCGTCGGCAAAAATGGCCGTCGCACCGTCTTTAGTATTGGCAACGCCGACACAGCTTTTGCTGAGATGGATTGCGTCCGACGGTACTTTGCCGATCAGAGCTTCGTGAAGATCTGGACGATGAGCCATCATGTAGGGCGCGCCGAACCGCCGTTCCATCAGCCCGTCCCACGGATTTCGAAAGCGAAGATCAGCCGTGTCCCATGTGAGCGAAACCATCGAGGACGGTTCGACGGCGAAGCTCTTCAACTCATCGAGAATACCAATTGCGCGCGCAACTTTAACAGCGTTGGGACCAAGCTGGAGACCAAATCCCACTTCACCAAGGTTTGCTGCCCGCTCGTAAATGGACACTTCAAACCCACGCTGATGAAGAGCTGCGGCGGCTGTCATGCCACCAATCCCGCCACCAATGACAGCAATACGCTTCGCACGATTTCCCAATACGACCTCCCTATGAAGTCCTTGTTGCTTAGTGAAATAAGACATCATCGGATGAAATTTGACAACGTTGAGTGCAGTTGCCAGTTTCTCGACAACAACAAAATTCGGGGAGACGCTCGTGGGCTTGCAGCGCTGGCTAATCACTTCAATTTCTTTCGCACTGTTGTTCGGGCTTGAGACGATTGCGCCGACTCAGGCTGCGGAATTCAAGCCGAACGGGCCCGTGACCATTGTCGCACCATTTGCTGCCGGCGGAACCGTTGATCAGGTCGCGCGTGAACTCGGACGAGGCCTGGAAACGGTTTGGGGCGTGCCCGTGCTGATAGAAAACAAGCCAGGTGCCGGCAACATTCTTGCCGCCTCAGCCATCGCGCAGTCAAAGCCGAACGGTCAAAAGCTGTTGCTGGCCTCTACATCTATTTCAGTCAATCCAAGCGTATATAAGTCCTTGCCTTACGACACGGACAAGGATCTTTCCGCAGTCAGTTATCTCGCGGCCTCGCCGAACGTCCTTGTGGTGCGGCCTAAAATGAACATCAAGACACTCAAAGAGCTGCTTGATCTGGCCAAAACGAGCAATCCGCCGTTGCAGTATGCTTCTGTCGGCAAGGGCAGCGCGCATCACTTCTGTATGGAGCTTCTGCAAATCGAGGCCAACGTGAAGTTGACGCATATACCCTACAAGGGCGTGTCGCCCGCATTGGCTGCCGTGCTGGGCGATGAAATCGGAATTTACTGCAGCGACATACTGGGGGCGATGGAGCCGATCAAAAGAGGCCAACTGATCCCCTTGGCTGTGACGAGCAATACAAGAGTGAGCGTCTTGTCCAACGTTCCGACGATGGCGGAAGCTGGCCTGCCGAATTACAACAACTCGGGATATCTAGGCATCATGGCTCCGGGCGAGACACCGCGGAACATTCGCGAAGCCATCAATCATGACATCCAAGTGGTCATTAAGGAATCCGCCTTCCAGAAACGCTTCGCCGATCTTGGCTACGATATGGTGGGCGGCACCGCCGACGAATTCGCCAGCTTCATCAAGCGGGATATCGCTCGCTACCGCGAGATCGTAAAGACAGCGAACATCGACGAGGAATAGTTCCGATCATCGGCCAGGAGCTAGGATTGCTGACGCTTCACTGGACGCGTTCCAGCTGTCGGCTTTTTGCAGGCCCCAGAACGCGGGCGGGAAAAGCCGTATTGCTCGCCGATACCAGGCACCCAACTAAAGGGGGCCGAGGCGGATTGTCAGACGAAATTACTAAGCATTTGATTTGATTGGCGCGCCCAAGGGGAATCGAACCCCTGTTTTCGCCGTGAAAGGGCGAATTTACGGATTTTCTCCCGTCTCATCGTGTCGCGGAAAGCCTCACTGAATCTGTTATTTACGAAAGTGTGGGAAAAGGTGTTCTCACTATGTCTCACTGCGTCGCAGTGTGTATATTAGACGGATATTAGACGGAATGGGCTCCCAGCTTGCCGCGCACCGTTGATGAAGCCGCACTGACCACCAAAAGCGCCCGGGCGAAGCTCACGCCACGGGAAAAGCCCTATTGGCGATCCCTCGGGACCGAAGTGCATCTTGGCTATCGACGGGGTTTGAAAAAGGGCAAATGGCTGGTCCGCTGGTACAGCGGTGGCAGATACATCCAGAAGCCCATCGGAACGGCCGACGACCATCTGGACGCGGACGGCATCAATGTTTTGAATTTTGCCCAAGCTTCCACCCGTGCGCGCGAACTGGTCACCGCCGCGTTTGCCAAGTCCGCCGCCGAGGCCGCCGGGCCCCTGCCGAAGGTTCGGGACGCGGTCGGCCGGTATGTCACGGTCAGGAACACCCGAGAGGATCGGCACGCCGGAACCGAGGGTGACACCGGCAAGAAGCGCGACGCCAAGTCCCGCCTGACAAAGCACGTGCTGGATCATCCTATAGCGGCCAAGGGGCTGCATGAGCTTATGGAAGCGGATTTGAGCGGTTGGCGCTCCAGCCTGCCCCGCGACCTGGCACACACGACCATTGATCGCATCGTCAACGACTTCAAAGCAGCCTTGAATGCCGAGGCGAGCCGTGAGCGAGCCCGCCTCCCAGCCACCCTGCCCGCTACGATCAAAGCCGGGCTCAAGGCGGAAACCGTGCAAGGTACGGTCAGCCGCCAGCAGGTATTGCCCGATGCCGATATCCGCCGCTTGGTCGCCGCCGGCTGGACGGTGGACGAGCGCGACGGCTGGGACGGGGATCTAGGTCGGATCAATCTGACCCTCGCCGCCACGGGCGCCCGCTTCTCCCAATTGGCCCGGATGCACGTCAGCGACGTGCAAGTGACCGAATGCCGCCTGATGGTCCCGACGAGCCGGAAGGGTAAAGGGAAGAAGCAAATTGCGAAAACTGCCGTCCGCGTCGGACAAGACGTGATCGACGCGCTCAAGCCAGCCATCGCCGGCCGTAAGGGGACTGAGCCGCTGTTCATCCGCTGGCGTCACATTCAAACCTCGCCAACCGTCTGGACGCGGGATCATCGCGGCGCCTGGAAAACAGCCAGCGAATTTACCCAGCCGTGGAAAGCCATCATCGAGCAGGCAGAAATGCCGGCCGATACCATCCCTTATTGCTATCGCCATTCCAGCATCGTTCGCGGCCTTCGCGCCGCCCTGCCCGTCAAGCTGGTCGCCAGTCTTCACGATACGAGCGCCGCGATGATCGAAAAGCATTATGCCGCCTTCATCGTGGACGCCATGGACGAGCTCGCGGCGCGCGCCGTCGTGCCGCTCTCGACGGCGCCAGCAACCGTGACACCAATTACCAGGAAGGAAGCTTCCTGACCGAACGCGCAGGGATAGGCCGGCCAGCCGAAAAGCCGATTGCACCATCGGTTTCCCTGCGCTCCCTCGGTGCCGCGCAGGTGCTCGCGAATGGAAGGTTATCCGCCCGGTTATATTGGGTCCGTCAAGGCGATGCTTCGGATCGCCAAAGCCGCCTATCCCGCGCGATGGGCAAAGGAAGCTGTGACCGATGCCGAGGCCGCCGCATGGCGATCATTGGGCGTTTCTATCCGAGGTTCAGAAGTCGAGAAGCACGTCTATATCCAGGTGCCGCAGCCGCATCCGCACGATCTTATGAATCGGATTGTCGACTACAGAGAGGCTAGGGAATTTCTTCTGGATGCCTTGGCCAGCGGCGCGATAACCGCTCGCTTTGTGGACGAATTTGGCAAATTCCATTCGTTTGATGAGGCGGTTTGGCGAGCACGACACGCCCAAGAAATCATTCTTGATGGGATTGCTGACGAACTTGTGTTGCGGATAGGCGATCACCACTGGCTCGTGTTCAATTCTCGGATTCTGCTCTCGCGATCGGATGTCGACCAGCTTTGCGCCATTGCCAGACAGAAGGGCTTGGTGGCTAGGGACGATGTTTTTAGCGAAATTGAGCCGCCGGAAACTGGCACGACCGACGATGCTAAGGGCAATCTTCCCGAACTGCAGATAGAGCCATCAAATATCGATGCTGAGGTTATCCGCTCCAAAGCGACAGCTATCATAGAGAGCGCCATGGCTGAGCGCCCCGAAAAAACGATTGGCAAAGAGGCGGGCGTGTCTCTGCTCCGAAAACAATTCAGCAAAGACGAGATTTGGGCGGCTTGGCCTGGCTCAGGGTCGGATCGCATCAAAGCCATGCGTGATTTTGTAGGAGGGATCACGAAAAGCGATGGTCTGGCCGGCCGGCGCCCGATTATTCAGGCTGGCGATAAATCAGATATCCACAGCCGTTAATCCGATAGGAAATCCGACATCGGCAATCAATCAGATATCGGATTTACGAGCTCGCCACTGTTGAGACATACCGCGATTTATGGGGCAAATGGATAGCTGTCTTTTACAGAGCGAGACAGCTTATGCAGAACAACGGCACCACCCCCGCCACCGTCCTCGACGCCAAGATGATCGGCGCGCCCAATTCGCTGGCCATGTCGATGCCCGATTTTGCCCGCGCCTTGGGAATATCGCGCGCGACCGCCTATCGGTTGATGAAGGATCGCAAGCTGAAAACCATCACCGTTGGTGATCGCAGGCTTGTTCCCATGACTGAAATCAACCGCATTTTGAGTGAGGCCGCGTTCGCCGCGTAAAGAAAAGCCGCACCCCTTGGGAAAAGGGCGCGGCTCGAATGCATGCGTATGAAGAACCAGACACCCTTCGTATAGCGCATTCGGTCTCTGCGACCAACCTTTTCCTGAAGGGACGGCTCCAAAAATGGAGCAAGTTCCCATGTCTTCCAAGTCCACGCATACCCCTTGCAACCGCTACCCGAACACCCCACGCGGCTCATCATTTCCCGCCTGGCTGTCGGCGCGCTTCAACGTCCCGCCGGCAACAGCGCGGCTGCTTGCTGAGCGCGCCGGCTACGTCATCCGCGACGAATGGGCGCCGATCTATCCCGCCGCTGCCGAAGTCGTCGCCAGCGCCGCGAAAGCCATGGGAGCCGCCCATGGATGAGATCATGGCAGCCTTCTGGGAAAATACTTCGGCCCTCCGTCAGTCGGATATTGACTGGCTGAGGTCACAGAAGATCGGCACCGACGCCATCGCCCATGATCCAGGCGAATACGGCTACCTGTTGAGCCGCGCCAATGTCGTGTTCGATGACGACGGCGGCGCGTTCTCCTTCGCATCGGAACAACCCGACATCGCCGCTACTGCGGCCTATGTCCTGCCCGTTCGGGATGAAGATGGCGAAGTGGTCGACCTGATCGCGTGGCGCCCCAAAGATCACGTCATCGCTGCATGGCGTCGTTACGTAACGGTCGCTGGGCTTCAGAACGTCTATGCGCCCCGGATGGGTGAAGCGCTGCCGGTCTATCTGGATCCTCTCGATTGGCTCCGCAATGGCCGTGAAGGCGTCGTGATCGCAGACAGTGCCGGCGCAGTGTTTGCCCTTCGCGATGCTGGCAGCCTTGCCGCTCATTCTCGCCAGCAGGCCCGCCATCTGCGGCGCGCCTTCGCCTCTCTCAATCCTCGCATCATCACCCAATCCGCTCGGAAGGAAGCCGCCTGAGATGGCCTTTTACAACGACACTCCCCCCACTGACGAAAGCCGCCCGTTCAATGCCGTCGTTCATCGTGCACAGCCTGCCGAAGGCTGGCCAGATATCGATATGTCCTTGCTGGGCAATGGTCGCCGCGCCGCGCAACCTTTCCCGGTCAAGCTGCTCGGGCCGTTCTGGTCTGCATGGGTCCAGCAAACCGCCGCCAATGTTTCGGCGCCCGTCGATTATGTCGCCGCTGGCTTGATTGCCAGCGCAGCGGCACTTCTCGGCAATGTTCGCTGGCCTGCCGCTGGGGCGGACTGGAAAGAGCCCCCTATCCTTTGGATGGCAGTCGTTGGCAACCCGTCCTCAGGCAAGAGCCCAGCAATCGATGCCTCCTATGACTTGCTGCAATATGCTGAGGAATTGCTGTCAGCCGGATTTGAGCAGGACAAGCGCGACTATGAATTGAAACGACAGATCGCGCGGGCAAGCCGTGATCTTTGGGAAAAGGAAGTTGCGGATGCTCGTAAAGAGAACCTTCCGCCGCCACCAATGCCCGACGATGCCGAAGAATTGGACGAACCGTTGCGGCCCCGTGTTCGCGTAGCCGATGCCACGACGGAAAGCCTCGGTGTTCTGGCCGCTGGCCTGCCGCGTGGCCTCTTACTGGTCCGCGATGAGCTTTCGGGCTGGTTCGGGGCGTTCGATCGCTACGGCGGCGGCGGCTCGGATCGCGCTTTCAGTCTCGAGAGTTACGGCGGCCGGAGCTACGTCATCGACCGTCGCCGGTCGCCAGAGCCGATCCACATTCCTCACCTCAGCATTGGCATCGTCGGCGGCATTCAGCCCGACAAACTGACGGGCGTTCTCGAAACGCCCGACGACGGGCTTGTGAGCCGCTTCCTCTGGCTTTGGCCCGATGCCCTCCCCACCTTCCGCCTGTCGCGTGAGCGCGCCAATAATTCAAGCGCTCAGGTTGCCTTTGGTCGCCTGTCCGCCCTGTCGATGAATGTTGACGAATCCGGCCGCTCTCAGCCGCGCTTCGTTCCCTTGTCTGATGCTGCGGAGTGTGCCTTGGAGGCATTTGCGCAGGAGATGCATGTTCGCGATGAAAACGCCTCTGGCCCGCTTGCTGGCGCCATAGGCAAGGCCCGTGGTCATTGCCTGCGGCTCTCAGCGGTTCTCGAATTCCTCACATGGGCGGCGTCAACAGAACAGCAGGAGCCGTCCTGCATCTCGGAAGCATCAGTAAACAGCGCCGCTGGCCTGATTGATGGCTATTTCCTGCCCATGGCGCAGCGGGCATTCGGAGATGCCGCCATTCCCAAAGTTGACCGCCGCGCAATGGTCCTGGCCCGTCACCTTAAGGCTGAAGCCCTTCACAGGTTCAACGCTCGCGACCTTCGCCGCACCATCGGGGGCGAATTACGGGAACCGTCCAACATGGAAAGCGCGTGCGAGGCGCTGATTGAGGCTGGCTTTATTCGCCAAGCCTTTTCCCGGGCCGGCGGCACAGCCGGAAAGCTGGCCAAGAATTACATCGTCAACCCGTCGATCATCGGAGGGAAGCAATGAGCAAATGGCTTGCCCTGGCCCTTGAAGCTGTCGAGGCCGAACCGCAAACGGACTCTCTGTGCCATTTGCCAATAGTGCCATTAGTGCCAACAGTGCCGGTTGCTCGGGAGCAAATCCGCCCTATTGACGCTATTGACACTATTGGCACGCTGGCCAGGAAATGCTAGCGCTCGCCCGGCTTGGCATATCGAACGCCAAGGCCGCCGCCGTTCTCAGGGATGAATTGGAGCCCGGCGGCTTCGAATGCCGCCAAGATCGCCTTGTTATTCATAGTCGCCATGCGCCGGCCCGGATCGCCGTTTTCGAAAGCCTGAATTGTTGGTTCGGGCACTCCCGATTGCTTTGCGAGATCGGCCTGTCGCCACTTCACAAGGGCGCGGGAGGCGCGGCAAAGGTCAGGTGTCATCAGAATGGCCAAGCGGGGAACCCCTTCGATAAAATCCAATCGAAAAAGCTTACCTACGGCTCATCATTTTTTCAATGGATCATCCACAACCCTATTGACAGGACATAGGGTGTAGTTAATTATGTCTTATACATAACGTCATGGATGAAACATAGACGTCATGTAGAGCGGGCCGCCAAGGGATTGCACTCCCAAGACGGCCCTGACCAAAGCGAAAGGAACCATTCGCCATGGCTGCCGTCTCGAATACCACCATCAACCGTTTCCACAATGTCTCCGACGCCGCTCTTGCCGACATGCTCGGCGCGGCCGATGCGATCATGAAGGCCGCCAAGGCCGAACTCGACGCGCACAAGGCCGAATTCCAGAAGCGCGGCTTGGCCAGCATGGCCGGCGCGAAATACCTGATCACCTGCACCGAACAGATTGCCGCCCGTCTCGATACCGACGCGGTGCGCAGGTTCTTGGGCGCCGACGCCTGCAAATTCGAAGTGCCCAGTATTTCGAACGTGATCCGGGTGAAGCCGTCGCCGGCTCTCGCTATCGCGGCCTGACGTGACACGGCGGGTCTAACGGCCCGTCACCTTTCCCCATCGATCGACATTCAACGGCGACGCTCCGCGTCCGCTGAGAGGGACAACGCATGTCCACGCTCGAAAGCTTCTACGCCTTTTCCAGCCTGCTCGGCTTCGCTGCCATCTTTGGCGGGTGTGAGATCTGCCGCAGCATCGTGCATCAACGCCGCCGCGCCCGGCGCTATCCGAAGGGAGGCGATCAATGATCCCGAAAAACCTTCCGCCCGGCACCAAGATCCAGTGTCTATATTCCACCCCCTGGGTGGACCGGCAGAACAATGAAACACCGGGACCAATTGGGGGCGAGGTCTGCACTCTCGCGGCCTACAACCACGGACAGAACGGAGAATACATTATTCTGGCGGAGTTCAGTAAAAGGATCGCGCCCGGAAAATGGGATATTAGCTTTAACAGGCGATCCTTCCGTCTTCTGCAAAAGCCTCGCAAGCGCAAGGCACTTCCCGAGGCCATAACAAACTTTCTGAATAAGAAGGCACCAATCACTGGCGCGGAGTTTGAGAAGGTTCATCGCGCGCCGAAAAAGCGACGCCGGCAGAAGGTCGGAGGGGCGCATGTTTAATCGCCTCGCAACCCGACCCGCATTCTCGGCGCAACCTGATCCGGTCTTTGAAGCCATCCGCCTGCATGCTGCGATCAATGCGCGGACAGAAGATTGCTCGGCAGACGATGCCGGATTTGAGAGCGTTGCGTCATCAGAGGGGCGCATATTTTCTCAAGTGATGACGACGCGACCGACAACGATTGAGGGCGCAATCGCGTTGCTTGATTATGCATTGAAAGCGCGCCCTAAAGCCGGCCTCGGATACTACGATGATCGCGATGCGGTTCTCTTGATCAAAAACCTCGGCGGTGCGCTCAAGGCTCTTTTACCGCGCAGAGCGAAGGACAAGCGGAGGAACCGACATGGCTAGATCAGCCCGCAAGACACGGCATTCGCGCTGCCTTGAGGTGGCCGTTCGCGATATGCCCCGCATGGCTCATTTGATGATGCCTCTTAGCGCGAGCCGCGACGAAGCCGATTTAGAGGCCCTGTGCCTTCTCATTAAGATTTTCAAAGAGCGAGCGGCGGAAATCGTTGAGCTTTATTATAGGGAGCAAAACCGATGATCGCGCCCGAACCGACCCTATCCAAGCTGATGGAGAATTATTCTTCTGCGGTTCAAATCACCAACGCGGCCAACGACGGCTTGTCTGACGCAGAATTCAACAAACTCACGCATGCGGAATGCGAGGCTTTCAGAGACCTTATCAAAGCATCGCCGGCCACTTTGGGCGGACTGATTGCTCTGATTGAATTTGCATTAGCCGCCGACAATGAATTGCAAGAGGGTCAGGATGCCAAGGGGCGGCCTCACTCCATGATCCTGATCGATACCATTCTGCGCTCGCTGCGCCGTCTCCAGCATATGCGTTCCGGCGGGATGAACACGGCAGAAATTCAGGCTGCATTCGATGCATACGCCGAGCTTTGCGAAGCCGAGCATGAAATCAACGATCGACATCATGAGGCACACGAAAACGGCGCCGATCCGGGCCGTCTCAAAAAGTTATGGGCTGAGGTCATGAAGGCTGAAAAGAAAGGTCAGGCTGCGCACGCTGCTTTGTTCGAGATCAAGCCCGCCACATTGGAGGCGTTGCATCTAAAAACGGTCCTCATCCTCAACATTGATGAACTGGCCGCAGACACGGCTTTAGCAGATATCGCGTGGCTGGCCGGCATCGACGGAGGCGGCCATGAGAAAGCCCCATGACCCCGTGTCAGAGTTCGAGAAACGTGCGGCAAACTGGATGCGTAAAGCAATTTGCGGCCTTCGAATTTGGCGGGCGAATGATCCGATTTCTTTTCGTGGTAGTCAGGCCAGAACCCTACATCGCCTTGAAGCGATTGCCGGCACTCATGCACCTGCCCGATCTTCCCTTTGTGGCGAATGCCCAGGTTGCAATTCAACGGCTTTGAAGCCGCCTCGCACGCTTCACTAGACAACGATTAATTTCTACGAGGAACCACAATGCCGAAAACTGTTGCGGCCACCGCTATCGGCTTGCCTACCGATATCTGGCAAACGCCTTTCAGGGAACTGGAGGATATGATTGCCAATTTGCACGACATGTCAGCGCTGCTCGAATGCGTATTCGAAGACACAATTAACAGTCCTGACCCCAACGTGGTCGAGGAACATATCCGCAAAGAAATGGAAGCCACGCTGAGCGGATATACCGTTCATGTGCTGTCAGATGATCAGTATCGAGCATTAAATTATGCGCTGACCCACATGGTTGCTTTGGCGGAGGAGCTTCACTGTCGCTATCACGCCAGTTGGCCTACCAGCGGAAGGCCAAAATGAGCAATGTCGTTGACTTCCAATCGCGTCCACGGCGCAGCCCCGACAAGCTCGGAAAATTGTACATGCAATGGCGTCTCGCCATCCGTTCCAGGGCTGTTGCACAGGCCGCCTGGAACAAGGTGGAAGACCTGATGATTGAACATCGGAAGAAGCAACCCAAAGCGGAGGCGTTCCAAGATCCAATCGAGGCCACCAACGCCTTGAACGCATGGGAGGCCGAGCATCAGAAGCTTATCGCGGCCATCTGCCCGAAGGAAACGGAAGCGGCATATGCAGCAGCAGACGAAAGGTGCTCCGCGCTTGAGCGGACCATTTCCGGGGTTAAGGCCATGGACCTCGATGGCGTGCGCCTCAAGCTGACTGTCCTGGCTTCGCAATACGGGCAGCGATCCAAGGCAAGAGCGAAATGGGCGCGAGAGATTGAGCGCGGCGGCTGCCCATACATCGCCCTTGAAACTTCCCTGGTCCTTGATCTGGCGGACTGGTCCGCGTTGGCGTGAAAGGCGTTCCCATGAATCTATCAGCAGACATGAAGGCAGCCGGCGCGACGGTGATCGCGCGCTATGTGAGCGCCGCCGCTGGAATCGATGCCGGCAAGGTCGCGGGCGAGGTCTATCTCGCCATGGTGGCCACGCTCGCCAAAGCCCAACAGGCCACGGATGAGCAAATCACCATCGGCGGCCAATCGCTCGAAACGGCAGATCGCGCCCAGCTAATCGCCATCATCAAGACCTTGCTGCCCGCCGTTCAGGAAGCCGTCAGCCTTGTGGCGTTAGTTCACGAGCTTTCGCAGAAGAAGGCTTAGCGTATTCGTTGCTGCCGAGTGGTTCCCGGCGGCGGCGATAGACACGGGCAGCATTGTTAGCCCCCCAGCCCCTTGCTGCCCGTGTCGACCTTCCTCGTTTCATGCATTCGGGTACACCGATAAACTCGCGCGACACGTCCCGAGATTCGGAAATAGTCATGGATAAGCTTATTGAAATCGTTCCCAATGTTGATGATTTACTTTCCCTCCCCGTTGAAGAATTAGGAGGATTGGTATTGGAGTTGGGATCTCGCATTAGGCCCAACGGCGCATTCACGCTTGGAGATTTAATTGGGCCGTGTTTCCCGTTCGCTGGTCAGTCATATCCCCCGGCGAAACGTACTTCGGTCGTTTTAGTGATAGCGGAGGCTGCATCTTGGCTAGAGTCGAACGGATTAATTGTTAGAGACCCTACCCAGCCCTCGGGCGATAATTGGTACATGAAGACGCGTCGCGCAACCGCGATGAAGAGTAAGGCTGACGTTTCGGCATATGCCCGCGAAAGAGCCCTTCCATCGTACCTCCTCCAACCTCTCTTATTGGAACGAGTTTCGCCGGCGTTCTTTCGGCATGAATTTGACGTAGCCGTATTTCAAGCGTTCAAGCTTGTTGAGGTCTCGGTGCGCGAGAAAGCCAACGCGAAAGGGGCAAACTATCCGCCTGAGCTCGTGGGCACCAAGCTCATGCGTCAGGCTTTCGACGCAAACAGCGGGCCCTTGACTGATCCAAACCTGCCCTCTGCTGAGCGATACGGCCGGGCCGATCTTTTCGCGGGTTCGATTGCGCTTGGGAAAAATCCGACGAGCCATAGAGATGTAAATATTAGTCGCGATGAAGGTATGCGATTAATCGTGCTCGCCAGCTACTTGCTCGATATTGTTGAGCGTGAGGGCTAGAAGTCGCTCCACATGTCTGAGTCCACAGTCGCGCTTTCGGCACTGTTGACGCTATTGGCAAATGGCACATCGCTCTGTCGTCCAGCCGACATGTCACTGTCGGTGGATAAATGGCCTTGCGTTGAACATATAGCGGACACTCGTGCGCGACGCCCCTATGATTCCGTTAGTAACGGACATGGAGCATTCCCATGGCGCTCAGCAATGCAGAACGTCAGCGGCGATATCGAGAGCGGCTTATTGCCAAAGCACGAATTGCCGACATTCCCGGCGGCGCCGACTTGATCGCCATCTATGAGGCGATGCGGGCGCAGTATTTTGCCGAGGTCACGGAAAGCCATTGTGACGGCGACAGCCCAGCGTATCGGGAGCATTGGCGAAAGCTGGCGGCTCTGCCCCCTGATCAGCGCTCCAACCTCGAAACGCCCGACGCCATATCGGCGGCGATGTTCAACTTGATCGGCCAGACCATCGAACGAGCCTATGGCAAGGATCTTCGCAAGGTCGCCCGGTCTGATCGCGCCATTGTGTCCCTTCATAAGGAAGCAAACGCCCATGAGAGCGCCCGGGCCGTTGTTCACATGATTGCCGGCGCGGAAGGAGGTTAGCCCTATGACCCGCTCCCTCAAAAACCCCAAGCATGAACGCTTCGCACAGGAGCTTGCGAAGGGCATCGACCCAACCGAGGCATATGCGAACGCTGGCTTTGTACCCAACCGAGCAAATGCGCATCGCCTGATGGCAAGTGATGACGTGCGCGCCCGTGTCGCCGCGATACAGGACCGCAGTGCAATCCGTGCTGAGGTAACTGCAGCAAGCTTGATTGAACAGGCCGAGGAAGTCCGCGTTAGGGCCATGGCGGCCGGCCAATACGGTGCAGCGATCCGGGCTATTCGCGAGAAAGGCATCCTGGCCGGTATCCGTGTCGAGAAGCGCCAGAACACCCACCGCACGGCAGACAATTACACCGATGACGAGCTTGCCGCCTTCATCACCGATGACGCTGCCATGCACTGAGACGCCAAACACGAGGCAGAAATGACCAAAAAGGCTTCCGACACCCCCGTTAAGAACAAGAAAGAGATCACCGTTACCCCATTCAAAGACGAGAAGGGTAAGCTTAAGGATATTGGGGGCTCAAAATCCGATGCATTCAATAATCGCATGATGGCGCAAGTCACAGATAGTATTTGGCTCCCAAAAGACACCCCGTGTAGCGCTGTCCAGTTCGTTTACAACGCCACCGCACATGCGCTCTCGGGCATTGCGCCGCGCGATGAGCTTGAAGGTATGATGGCGGTCCAATTGATCGCCGCCCACAATGCAGCGATGGAGTGCTATCGCCGCGCCATGATCCCAGAGCAGTCCTCAGAATTTCGCAGCGCCAACCTGTCTCAGGCCAATAAGCTTTCCCGCACCTATGTGACCCTTTTGGAGGGATTGAACCGCCATCGTGGCAAGGGACAGCAAAAGGTCACGGTGGAACATGTCCACGTCCACGCCGGAGGACAGGCAGTCGTCGGCTTGGTCGAGACAGGCGCCAAGGCAAACCCGGGGGGTAATTCAAATTCAGAGGATCAATGCCATGCAAAGCAAATTGCCCATGAACCTCAGCCCGAGATGCAACGCGCGGACCCGCTCGGGAACGCTGTGCCAGTCCCCCGCGATGACTAATGGTCGATGCCGCATGCACGGCGGCAAATTGAAAGGGGCGCCGGCCGGCAATCGCCGCGCTCTCAAGCACGGCCTCTATACCGCTGAGACGATAGACCGACGCCAGAAGATCAATCAGCTTCTCCGCGACATGAAAGATCTGGCAGCCATGGCGACAGATGGTGATCGCAGGGCGGAGTAAAATCACTTTGTGGAGTCGTCTCAACCACTTGAGGTGGTGACCAGCGCTCCGGCCATGACGACAAATGACGACAAACGCTAAGATTTAATTGCAGGCACCATGCGAGCCAGCCACGCCGCGAACCGTTTGGCCGATCCGTGGGCACTTAAAATGCGTTTCGCTCGATAATCCAAAGGGATGCGAGCGTGAATCGACCCCTGTCGACGGAAAGGCGTCGTGTAGGCGTGAAATCGCCCTGAAATCGTTCGGCCGCAACAGCTTCCCCGTGTCGACCACGATCAGCATCCTCAGCGGTTGATCGCGCCGGCAGAGTTTCGGGCACAGTGGCGAAAGAGCGAGTTTTCGGAGAGGAACGCGCCAGGCTTTTGGCGTTCGCGCGGTGCTGTGAGGCTCAAACAGCGCCCCACTGTTTCGGTGCGTATATTAGACGAATATTAGACGAAAAGTCGGGGTAAGTCGCTAAGTAGCTGATTACATTGGCGCGCCCAAGGGGAATCGAACCCCTGTTTTCGCCGTGAAAGGGCGACGTCCTAGACCGCTAGACGATGGGCGCGGGGATCGCGGGAAATGGAGACGCCAGCGGCGTTTCCGCAAGAGGTCTCGCGAACCGCCGCCGGTATAGTCACAGCCCCTGCCCGATGCAAGCCATAGACGACGTTTTTGCCGGCGATTTTCGTGGAGTTTTTGTCGCCTTGCCGCGCCGGCGCCGCTGGCGCGGCATTTTGAACGTAAATCGCGGATTTTCGCGGTTAATCCGGCACGGCGGCGTCGATGATGCGCAGCCGCACCCGCTCGTTGCCGCCCCAGCGGTCGATGGAAAGCGTGCCTGCCAGGTGCAAAATCTCGCCGCGATGGCGGATCAGGGCCTGGCCGAGCGGCTTTTCCAGCGCCCGAAAGGCCACGGCGTCAATGCGGGCAGAATCACCCGACTGGGCACGTACCCGTACGTGCTGGGTGCCGACCTGAGAAGCATCCAGAATGCGCAGCGACGGCAAAGCGAACACCGGCTCCGGATTGCCCGAGCCGAAGGGTCCTGCCCGTTCCACGTCAGCGACCATTTCCTTGCGCGCGCCGCCAGCGGTCAGCGCCGCGTCGATAATCAGAGCATGTTCGGCCCGGGCGCGCGCCACGGTCTCGCCGAGCCGCTCCTCGAGCCAAGCGCGGAAGGCACCGAGCTTGTCGCGCTCGACCGTCACGCCCGCCGCCATGGCATGGCCGCCGCCTTTCACCAGGATGTGTGCTTCGACAGCGGCGCGCACCGCCTTGCCGAGGTCGACGCCGGGAATGGAGCGGCCGGAACCCGTGCCCGTGAGCCCGCCCATGGCGATGGCGAAAGCCGGCCGGCCGAACCGCTCCTTCAGCCGTGCCGCCACAAGGCCGACGATGCCAGGATGCCAGCCTTGCGAAGCAGCGACGACCACCGCAGCGCCTTCTTCGTCAAGACCGAGCGAGGCCAGCGCTTCCGCCTCCGCTTCGGCGACGGCCGCCATTTCGAGAACCTGACGTTCCTTGTTGAGGCGATCGAGTTCGGCGGCGATGCGCACCGCCTCCGCTTCGTCATCGAGGGAGAGAAGCCGCGCGCCGAGCGAAGCATCGCCGATACGCCCGCCCGCGTTTATGCGCGGCCCGATCATGAAGCCGAGCGAGAAGGCCTGCGGCGGTCCATCAAGGCCGGCGGCATCGAAGAGCGCGCGCAGACCGATGCGGCCGCGCCCGCGGATCACTTGCAGGCCAGTGCTGACGAAGGCGCGATTGAGACCGCGCAGCGGCACCACGTCGGCGACGGTGGCGAGCGCCACGAGGTCGAGGCTCTTCAAAAGATCCGGCGCCGGACGGCTCTCACGCCAAAAGCCCTGCTCGCGCAGGCGCCGATTGAGCGCAACTAAAGTCATGAACACGACGCCGGCGGCGCAGAGATAACCGAGGCCCGAGAGATCATCGAGCCGGTTCGGATTGACGATGGCGCTGGCCGAGGGCAGCACTTCCGGCGCCTGGTGGTGATCGAGCACGATGACGTCGAGCCCAAGCGTGCGCGCATGTTCGAATGGCTCGATGCTCGCCGTGCCGCAATCGACCGTCACCAGCAGGGTCGCACCGTCGGCAGCCAAGCGGCTGATGGCATCGTTGTTGGGGCCATAGCCTTCAAAGATGCGATCGGGAATATGGACGGCGTGGTCGCTGCCGCAGTGGCGCAGGAAGTCGGCGAGCAAAGCCGACGAGCATGCGCCATCGACGTCATAGTCGCCGAAGATGGCGATCCGTTCGCCCGCCGTGATGGCCTGCGCCAATCGCGCGATGGCCGGCTCCATGTCCACCATGGTGGCTGGATCAGGCATGGCGTCGCGTACGGTTGGATGCAGGAAAGGCAGCGCCGTTTCAGGCGTCACGCCACGGCCGGCAAGAACACGGGCAAGAATGTCGCTGATGCCGAACTGCTGCACCAGGGCTTCCGATATGGCACGCCCGTCCGGCCCCAGCCGATCACGCCAGGGCACGCCCGTCACCGAGCGTTCGACATTGAGGAATGCGGGCCGAACCGCCGTGTCCAACATGGACGCATGGTAGCCTGCCGGAATACCAGCAGCGACAGCGGGCGCGCGTCAGAACCCCAGTTGTCCCATGCCAAATGCACGCAGTTAGACGTTTTTGGCCCGAAAATCGCTTTAGATTAGGTGAAAATCAGATCGTCGCGGTCCCAGCGATCAGGCGGCTTGCGTCCGTTCTGCGGAGCCGGCGCCGCCTGCGGCTGTGGCGCAACCACCGGCGCGGCAGCTTGTTGGACGGGCGGTTCAGCGATCTCGACCGAAGCCAGCGGTGCTTCTTCGACTTGAGCGGGATCGTGGCTCAGTTGCACGTGCTCGCGATTGACGTGCCCCATGGTGCGGGCCGAGCGCAGCAGATCGTCGCCGCGATAGCCGTCGATCGGATACATGGCCGAGTTGCTGCGCAGCGCGATGTTCTTGCCGGCGAATTGCGGGAAACGCATTTGCGCGAAAGTGATGGCGCGGCGGATACGTTGTTCGATCGGCACGAAGTCACCGCGCTGGCGCATTTCAGCGAGCAGGATGCCGTATTCGCCGTCGCCCAAGCGCGCCACCACGTCGGAAGGACGCAGCGCCGCGGCAATGCTGTCGCGCACGCCAAGTTGCAAATCCTCGACTTCTTCGCCGGTATGATCGAGGCGCAACGCCTCGAGATTGGTCATGGCGATGAACAACACGCCGGTCTTCAATTCGTCGGCAAGCGCCGTCGGAATGGCTTCGTCGATCAGCCGCGGCAGATCGGCGGCAGCTACTGGGGGACGCGTGCGCGGTGTTTCGGGCGATGCGTCTTTCTCGGCTTCGCTGGCGGCTTGCACCGGCACGGTGCGATGGTGGCGCACGGCATCGGCGAGACGCATGACTTTGTTGGCGTTGCGCGCAACGACGAGACCATAGGCGCACATGATGCCGAGCACTGCGAGCCCGGCGAGAATCCACATTTCCGACATGCGGCTACCGGCATTGGCGAGCGCCTGCGCCTGCAACGGCATCTGCCGCAGCTCATCTTCCATCAAGCCCGTGGCGGCGGTGGAGACTGCCTGCGAGGCCTGGTTGATGCCATCGGCATGAACGACGAAATAATCGGTGCTGCGACGATTGCCGGCGAGATCCTCGGACAAGGCGCGGAAGGCCGCGTCATAGCGGCTGCGCAAATCGCCGTAGAGATTGCTGAACTGGACACGCGTCGCGCTGCCCTCGGCATAGTTGCGGGCGATGGCGTTGGCGGAAGCGTCGATCTGGCTCATGGCCTGGCTGAATTTGGCGGTGAGCGTGCCGCGCGGCACGGCGGCCTGATTGCGGAAATCCATTTCGGTGGCGGCGAGCTGCGCCGGGAAACGGGCGAGTTGGGCGATCTGCTGGGTCTGCGCGGTCGCGCGCGCGGCGACATCGCCCTGGCTCGAGACGATGTATTGCGTCCCGATCGTTGCGATGCCCAGAGCCATGCAGGTGGCGATCAGGGCCCAAACGATCCCACGTCCAGCCTTTTGCGTCGTCAGCATCGATTAGCGCCCCGAAAGTCCAAGTTCCAGCTCTACCCCGTCCAAACTCTATGGGGCGCGGCGTCTCAGACATAATCATATCGCTAAATGTCGTTTATCTTCTGTGAAGCTTGCGGCCGAAGAAGGCGAAATCTGACAAGAGATTATGGCCCATCTCGGGACATTTCGCATCCATCTTGAGCTGGACCAGGCCATTTGGCCGATTAGCCCCTATTTTGCCGCCGCGAATTCGGCGCGACGGTCATGCCTGAGCAGAACCACGAGAAGCGCCGCCACGAACGGCATGACCGCCAGGATCAGCAGCCCGGTCGAGGTGCTGCCGGTGCTGTCCTTGATCCAGCCGATCAGATAAGGCCCGCCGAAACCGGCTAGATTGCCGATGGAATTGATCATCGCGATGCCGGCGGCCGCCGAAGCGCCACTGAGAAAAGCGGTGGGCAAGGTCCAGAACAGGGCGAAAGTGCAGAAAATGCCGATCGCCGCCAGGGTCAGCGCCACCATGGTGAGGACCGGGTCGGTCAAGGTGCTGGCGGCAGCCAGGGCCAGCGCGGTGAGCAGCAGCGGCAGCACCACATGCCAGACGCGCTCGCGCGTTCGGTCCGAATGCCGGCCCCAGAGGACCATGGCGATCGAGCCGAAGAGATAAGGGATGGCCGTGACAAAACCGGTCTGCAGATTGCTGAGGCCGAAGGCCTTGACGATCTGCGGCAGCCAGAACTGCATGCCATAGAGAGCCGCGACGAAACCGAAATAGACCAGGCTCAGCACCAGCACTTTCGGCGACGCCAAGACCTCGCTCAGTGTCATGTGCTGCGCCGTCTCCTTGGCGCTCTCTTCCTTGGTCAGCCGTGCGATGAGCCATTGCTTCTGTTCGGCGCTCAACCAGCCTGCCTGAGCCGGGCGATCGGTGAGATAGAACCAGGTGACGATGCCAAGCAGGATCGACGGCACGCCTTCGAGAATGAACAGCCATTGCCAGCCACGCAGGCCACCGAGACCATCGAGGCCAAGCAGATAGCCGGAAATCGGCGCACCGATCACTGTCGACAGCGGCACGGCGACCGTGAAAGCCGCGAGAATGCGGGCGCGATATTCGGCCGGATACCAATAGGTCAGATAGAGAATGATGCCGGGGAAAAAGCCAGCCTCGGCGACGCCAAGCAGAAAGCGCAGGATGTAAAAACTGATCGGCCCGCCGACCAAGGCCATCAGCGCCGAGATCAGCCCCCAGGTCACCATGATGCGCGCGATCCAGCGGCGGGCGCCCACTTTGTGCAGAATGACGTTGCTCGGCACTTCGAACAGGAAGTAGCCGATGAAGAAAATGCCGGCGCCCCAACTGAAGATCAGGGCTGAGAACTTCAGCTCGTCGTTCATCGTCAGCGCGGCGAAGCCGAGATTGACGCGATCGAGGTAAGCCAGGAAATAGGCCAGGATCAAAAAGGGAATGAGCCGCCACGACACCTTGCGCATGGTGGAGGCTTCGATATCGGCAAGGCTTCGCGCCGTCGAAGATACGGACGTCCCAGTTTCAGCCATGCGCGTTTGCTCCCCGGCCCCGTCAGACAGGCAACCGCTGCGCCCGAATCCTGGCGGCATGCTGGCATTTCACTTCAATGGCCGGCCGAGGTCCAGCCTAATCTGATTTATGAAATAAACTGATTACGATTTTGATTTTACACAGCTTTAAAAAATGAGCCGCCCGTTGGTACGGGCGGCTCGTCGCACCGCTTAGACTTGGGCGTCGCCGATTACGATTTGGCGACGCGGCTCGCCTGCCACTTGGCGTCGGTGCCATTGGTGCGGGCGGTGCCCTCGATGGCATCGCCGTTGACCTTGCCGGTATATTCGGTGCTGCCGGCGGTGAAGGTAATCGTGTCGCCGACGAGTTTACCGTTGGAGATCGGCGCCACCACATTGCCGGTCGTCACCGTGCCGGTGAACTGCTGGAACTTCTGCTCCAGCTTGATCTCGCTGTTGCCGCTGCGCCAGCCGCCGTCGACCTTGGCCGGCACGATCCAGAAATAGGCGCGGCAATAGGAGGTGCAGTCGGTCGTCGCCTGCACCTGATCGTCGGCCTGCCATTCACCCATATCGAAAGTGTTGGAGACGATGCGGGTGCCGGGCTTCATGTCGAGAATCTTCGGGCGCAGCCGCAGATTGATGTTCGGCAGAAGGAACATGGTGATGACGGTCGCCTTGGAGAAATCGCTCTCGAAGAGATCCGCCTTCTCGAATTTCGCCTTGTCGGTGACACCCGCCTCGGCGGCGTTGCGCTGCGCCAGCGCCACCATGTCGGGATTGTATTCGATGCCGAGCGCATTGATGCCTCGCTTGGCGGCGGTGATGACGGTGCGGCCGTCACCCGATCCCAGATCGATGACGAAATCGCTGGTGGTGGCCTTAGCCATGTCGAGCATGCGATCGACCAGGGCTTGCGGCGACGGCACCCACACCACGTCCTTGCCCTGCTGACCGACCGACGGCTTGTAGTCGGTTGAGGGCGCCGGCTGGGCCTGCGCCAACGCGGCCGAAGTCAGGCCGAGACCGAGCGCGACCGCGAGACAGGTCATCGACACAGAAGCTTTCAACGTCATACGTTCCTCCGATGGCGGCCCAACGGGACCTCGAGACTAAACCTAGAATTCTGACGCGTTTTCTTGAGGCGAACCGGTATCCACTTCGCCCGAAAACGCCAATGGCGTCATTCGCGGATCGACCACTCCCGCCTCTGAACCGGGAACGGCTTTCTTGAACGAGGGCGAAGGTCGGGCTCACCCTCTGAAAAGTCAAGCGTTCCGGGCCATGGAGGATAATGTCGCCGCACTGCAAAACGTTCCAACAGAGCGATGTAACGGATATGTGATCGTCCGCGGATATCGGTAGGAAATCCCGCATCATTCCAGCTTCGTAATGACGGAGAGATGAGGGGTGAAGAATGAGAAATTTTATCGCCGGGTATCTGTCCGCCGCGCTTTGCATGTTGGCGCTCGATGTCGTCTGGCTGTCTGCGACCGCGCAACCGCTTTACCGGAACCTGCTTGGAGATTTGCTGCGCCCAGACTTCAATCTGGCGCCCGCCATCTTGTTCTATGCGCTTTATGTCTTTGGCATCGTCTGGTTCGCGGTTGTGCCGGCGCTGGCCGCCGGACAATGGACGACCGCGCTTCTGAATGGCGCCCTGCTCGGCCTCGTCGCCTATGGCACGTATGACCTGACCAATCAGGCAACTTTGGCGAAATGGTCGACAATCATCACGATCGTCGACCTGTGTTGGGGAACGTTCCTGACCGCTCTCGCCGCGACCGCCGGATATTTCGGCGCTCGCGCCTTCGCTGCCAGCTAATTATTTCGCCAGGGCAACGGTGCGGTTCAAGCCCGCCGAAAAGCCTTTCAGCGAAATCGCAAAATTGACCGGCGTCGTGCTCTCGCTCGGCGTGGCGGTCAATTTCAACGTGGCACCGCCCTTCAGGGCATTGGACGTCGCCGTATCGAATTGCAGCGGCACGATACAGCCGGCCGGCACGCAGGTGCGCACGCGCAACGGCTTGCCGAACGGCTTGTCATCGAGCTGCATGGTGATGCCCGGCTCGAACAACAGGCCGAACGGCATCACCAAGGTCCCGCTGAGCGAATTGTTGTCGCCGGGAACGAGTTCGATCGCCAGCACGCGCTGACGGTTCTGGCCGAACTGCTCCTGCCCGAGCGCGCAGCGCTTGGCATTGTTCTGGGTGACGCAAGCCACCTGCCAATCCTCGAACGTCTCCCGCAGGGAGGTGGCACCGCCGGGAAGCGCGCTTTGCGCGGCCGGCGACTGAGTTGACGGAGATTGGGCCAAAGCCGCCCCCGTCGCCAAAACCGTTCCCGACATCAGAGCAGCAAATATGACAGAACGAAGCACGGTGAATCCTTCTTAGAATTTCACCGCCAGATTGGCCTTCAGGCTCTGATCGTTGGCGGCGCGGGCGAACTGACCACTATAGCTGATCCCAAATGTCGCAGCCGGCGTCAACATCAGATCGAGGCCCGCCTCCGCCACCGCCGCATCGCGGGCGATCGCAATGCCGGAGATCGCGAACGGCGCGCCGCCGGCGAAGGCGAACACCGCCTGCGGCGTCACCGCGCCGAAGGCATGGCGCCAGCCGAGCGTACCGCGAACCGTCAAGGCCATGCCGCCGAGGTCGAGCTGGCTCGAGGCCCGCAGACCGAGCGTCGAGAAGGTGATGCTGCTGGTCCTGCCCTGGCTCGTCAGAGCCGCCGCGCCGCCTGTTTCGCGGAAGCCATTGGTGCGCAGATTGACATAGGCGAGGTTGGCGAAGGGCTCGAAGCCGAAGCGGCCCGCATCGATCCGATAGCCGAGATCGCCGAACACCTGCGTGGTGCGCGCGTCGTAGCTACCGCGCAAGGAGTCAGCGAAGCCCATGAAGGCGACGGAGCGGCTCGTGCGGATGTCGTGCCAAGTGTGCATGACGCCGGCGCGGAAGCCGAACGCCCCCCATTGCGTGCCGGCATAAAGACCCATGTGATAATTGTCGCTTGAGCCCGACGAGGTGCGGCTGCCAGCGTTGAAGCTGGTGTTGCTGTAGCCGGCGAGCATGCCAAAACGGACAGGCATCGCAAGCGTGCCGAAATCAGGCGTGTCGACACCGACGGTGAAGCCGCCCGTCGAACGCTTCAGTCCTGCCGCATTGCCATCGCCGTTCCAGCGGCCCCAGGAGCCATAGGCCTGGCCCCAGATGGCGAAACGTTCGACCGGCGCCAGCCGCACGGAGGACGGGCCACCTGGCGCATAGGACATGACCGGCACACTCGCCGCGCCCGGCGCTCCGAAGGCGCTGCGCAGACGATCAAGCGCGCTGCCACGCACGAAGCGGCTGTCCTCGACCAGCGCCGTGCTGATCGAGGCATGCGTATCGCCCGAGAGTTGATCGAAGGCGGCGCGCGCCTGGGCATCGGTGGCCAAGGCGCCAACCGCATTGGCCAATTGTCCCGGCCCGAGGCTGTCGAGGCCGCGTCCCGTCGAGATCTGGTTCGGCGTCCAGCCCGCATCGGCGAAGTTGCGATATTTTTGCACTTCGAGATAGGCGTTGTTGGCGTCGTAAACATCGACGAGCTTCACAAAGGCGGTGCCCGCGGGCAGACCCGTTACAGAATTAAAATGACCGCTGACACCAGCGTCGGCAGTGAGCACGGTGTAGCGCGTGCCGTAAGCGGCTATGCCACCTGATGCATTCACCGCCAGCGTCGCGCCATTGATCGTCGCAGTGCCCGATGTGCTGAACCTGTCGGCCGCACCAGCCGCGTTGATATCGATCGCCAGGGTGCTACCGGCCGCAAAAGTGGCATTGCCACCCGTCTGCCGGATCATATCGCCAGCGCCGCCGTCTATCATGGTCAAAAGACCTTGATTGGTGAACTGGGACAGATTGGACCATTGCGTCATCTGGGCGATACCAGCGGAGCTTCCGCCGACAAAGGTGCCGTTGTTAACCAGCGTACTCGCGCCGCCACCAAAGTCGCTGGTTCCGCCGGCGCTGTTCCAGCTTCCGTTGTTGAGGAACTGGGATGCGGCGCCAGTGAGTTGAACCGTGCCGACGATCGAACCAGCGTTGGTCAACGTCAGCGTCGCGGCATTGGTTTGGATCGCCATGTCATTGGACAGGCCTGACAGATTGCGGACCGCGCCAGATGAGGAGACGTTGATGATGCTGGCGCCGCCAATCAAAGTCAGGCCATTCATAGCGCCGGTCACGGTACCGGCAATCTGCACATTCACCGCGTGGGTGCCGCTCGCTATGATGCCGCTGCCTGATGTGCCGGTCACCGAGCCATTGGCCGTTACATTGACCGCGCCCGTGGTGCTGTTGAACGCCAAGATGCCGGTCGTACCCGATACCGCGCCGTTGGTCGTCACATCGATTGAGCCTGCAGTCCCAATCTGAAGCGCGAAGATCGCGGTGTTACCCGTCGAGGTAACGGCCCCAGTCGTTACCGACACGTTGCCCACCGCCGCCTGCGCAAAGACGCCGTTTCCCGTTGTCGCGGTCACAGGACCAACCGTCTTCACCGTGGTGGAGCCGGTGCCGAAATTCTCCGCGTCGACGCCAAAGCGCGCGTCGATCGCACCGTT
>JAESFO010000288.1_pt1 | contig 79659 bp, 74 predicted proteins | sample 9269421 | NCBI WGS metagenome assembly JAESFO01 (sample SAMN14502839, study PRJNA617101) | algae metagenome | isolation source: Nostoc desertorum CM1-VF14 and co-occurring heterotrophs from rocky... | place: USA: Clark Mountains, San Bernardino, California | collected 2000-06-05 | reverse complement strand
AAAGTCAGCACCTGTCCCGCACCAGGCTGAAGTCGGAGGCCGAGGCAGCGGCGGATTCTCGGGAAATGAATACGGCAAGGCTTCGCGCTCTTCGGCTAGCGCGCGATGCGGAAAAGGAAAAAAGCTAGCACTGTACGCGCAGCGCCATTTTCGGCGCAGTCGACGCGTAATGCATGCCGACAACCCCCTTTGTAGTCTCAATCACCTGCACCTGAATCTTTTAAGCGGAACCTCGCGTGCTTTCCGTGCATTGCTGGTGCGAGGAGCCCCAGCTGATGCCAAAATTCAGGATTACGACCGAAGATCCGAAGGGTCGATCGAGGAGCCCCATCAGCGCAGCCAACGAGGAGGCAGCCGCGGCTGAAGCGCAGCGCGGACTGGCTGACATGACACGGGACAATCTACCTGATGGGTCGAAGATGAACTTGAAGGCCAAGGTCGAGAATTACAACGGCGACGAGGTCTACAGCGCTTCTCTCGACTTCAGCGCTAAATGGCCTGAGCAGATCAAGCGACCCCATGAAGGCGATGGCAGCTGAATCGCAGCGAATGTGAGTGGCCGATTCAAGCCAACGTTAAAGGCCGGAGCCATATCGTCGAGGCATTGCGATCAGCTGCCGCTGCCGCAATCCGACGCCGAGCCCCGGCGTCACACCTCAAGCCCGGTGCTCGTGTAGTACCGGGTTTTTTCCATGTTCAGTGACCTACGCCTTTCGCAGGTCGAATGGCTTCCGCATCCCGGTTCCGGATGAGCCTATCGAGAATGTCTCGCAAGCTCGGCAGCGCGGCTTCGGGAATGACCAGCCTGGCGCGCACCACGGCCTCAGGTCGAAGGTCGGGGATTGCCGCCATCAACCTCTCTGCTGGCACCCGTTCATGCGTAAAGGTCAACGTAGCGAGGCCATTGCTCACCGTGCAGGTGAAGGGACCGGCGACGAGCATCTCTGGCACGTTGTCGGGATCGATTACGTTCATGGTGGGCATGTAGCTTTGCCTCTGACTCGGCTACCAGATATGGACTCGTGGAGAGTTCAGTCGCGCGGTTTAGCGCGCTACATGCAGAGAACCGACGTTCCTAGCGTCCAACACTGGCATTCGCACCATCCTGCTTCTTCCGCTCGTACTCTAGAACCGCGAACGCAATTTCTGCGAGCTCGCGTTCCTCCTCGCTGCCGCTGGCGCAACCGACCAGCCCTTCAGCTCGGTCGATTGCGGCGTTAAGGTCAGCGTCGCTGTTAATCGTCAGCGGCATGGAAGCGACCGCGTTAGAGTCAGAGCTTTTCATTGACTGCCGCACATGAGCCGTCGTTGGTCAGCCCCAAACCCAGTGGCACCGGCGGACGCGCCTGCCAAACCTGTCTCTATGGATCCGGCAGACCTGCCGCCGATGCCGCCGACGATGGCGCCAGTGCCGGCGGCGATGGTGATGCCAATGCCGGTCCCGGTACTGCGCCCAATCGACCGGGGTGCCATCGGGCAATGTCAGTTCCGGCTTTGCTTCCTTGGGAGTGTCAACCGCTTGTGCGGCCGGCGCCGCCTGAGCCTCTTCGGATCTCAGACCCATCGCAGAGCCTACCGCTATCGCGAAGAGCCCTGACAGAAATGACCGACGTTCCATGGCGGGTTCCTCTTGCTCACTTCGGACGAGGCGAGGGTACCTGCTCGTGCTCTAAGCGCAACCCGCAGGAGCCCTCGCCGTGAACGCCCTTTCCGCGCTTCGGGCTGGCCCTAGCCCAGGGTCGCGAAGACGATAGCCACAAGAATTGCGGCTGTGATTATGCCCCAGATCCCGAGCGCGAACATCAGGCGCAGCGGGTCAACTGCTTGCCTGTCGACTCGATCTCGAAAAGGCAATCGTCGACAAACAAGACGGGCGTTCCGTCGTCCAGCTCGTAATGGGTGATGCTCAGGTCGGGGTACGGCCGGGAGACAACGACGGTGTAGCGGTTGCCGTCCTCGTCTTGGCAGTGCTCGCGGTAGAGTTCACGCGGATGGTGAGCGGCAACGATTTTGTCGCTGAGGCCCGACCGTTTGGCTTGGATACGCATCGCAACCTCCAACACAACTCGACCATAGGCAACAGTCGGAGAGCGGAGTCGTTCCGACTGTCATGGCATCCGCATCAGCACGAAGGTGCAGGCGCCGAGATGTTGCGCTGGACCGTGGGCCAGCTCGAGGCGCGGGTCCGCTCTTGAAGCCCCACCGGTCAGCTTCTAACTCCAGTCTCGATGCGTGGCCTGCTCGCCCGGTGCATCGTCACAGCATCGATGGAGGAGCCGCTGAGCTGCCCTGCAGGCGTGGCCTGCCTCACCGATGCTTGTTCATTGCCAACGCTTTGCTCGACCGAGGAGGTTTTGTCTATGAAGATTGCGTAGATCGCCCCGCTCGCCGAATCCTGCCCGCCGCGGCTCTATGGTGGCACCGAACGGATCGTCTCCTATCTCACCGAGGAACTGGTTCGCCAGGGACATGAGGTGACGCTCTTCGCAAGCGGCGATTCGAAGACCCGCGCCAAGCTCGTTCCGTGCTCGGACATGGCCTTGCGGCGGAACCCGGCCGTCCGTGATCCGCTGCCCTATTACATGCTCATGCTCGAACAGCTCCGCCGCTGCGCGGACGAGTTCGACGTCCTGCATTTCCATATCGACTTCCTGCATTATCCGCTCGCCAGCGCCTTCAGCGATCGCATGGTGACGACGCTTCACGGCCGGCTGGATCTGCCCGATCTGCTCCCGTTCTACGCGGCGTTCCCGGATTATCCGCTAGTTTCAATCTCGGACGACCAGCGCCGCCCGCTGCCGCGCGTGAATTGGGTCGGCACCGTCCATCACGGCCTGCCCAGGGATCTTCTGCCCTTCAGCCGCGAGCCGAAGGAAGGTTACCTCGCTATTCTAGGCCGGATCTCGCCGGAGAAGCGGCCGGACCGGGCAATCGAGATCGCCGCTCGCGTCGGCATGAAGCTCAAGATCGCCGCCAAGATCGACAAGGCCGACCAGCCTTATTGGGACACGATCATCGGCCCCATGACGGCCGCGCATGACAATGTCGAGTTCGTCGGCGAGATCAACGAGCACCAGAAGGCCGAGTTTCTCGGCAATGCCCGTGCCTTGCTGTTCCCGATCGACTGGCCCGAACCCTTCGGCCTGGTGATGATCGAATCCATTGCCTGCGGCACGCCCGTCATCACCTTCCGCAATGGCTCGGTGCCTGAGGTGATCGAGGATGGCGTTACCGGCTTTATCGTGCGCGATCTCAACGAAGCCGTCGCGGCCGCGCGGCGCATCCACCGGCTCGATCGCGCAGAGGTCCGCGCCGCGTTCGAGGAGCGCTTCACCGCCGAGCGCATGGCGCAGGACTATCTCGCCCTCTATCGCGATCTGCCGGGCCGGCGTCATGCCATGAGATTGCCGCTCGGGATCCACGACGGCATCGATCTCCAGGCAGTTGCCTGACGCGACTAGCTGAATGCGGCCGGCCGGCAGCGCGGAACGCCAGCCCCGTCCTGACGTTGAGTCGCCATTCGTCTGTTGCTTCTGGTGGTGTCGTTTATGGCAAAGGGTCCGGCCTCGCGCCGTCTGTTGAAGGCCGGGCCCGCCGGCAAGGCGCTGCGTAGCGCTCCTGTCCGGTCCACAACCGAACCCGACCTTTTTGCTGACCCGATGTCCGCCCGCATCGAGCCCTGCCTGGCGCAGCTGATGCCAAGCCCGCCGGTCGGCGCGGACTGGCTGTTTGAGGTGAAATGGGACGGCTATCGCCTCGCCATCCACCGCGATGGGGAAGGCGTGAGGATCATCACTCGCGGCGGCCATGACTGGACCCATCGCTTTCCCGCGATCGAGGCCGCGGCGCGGGCGCTTTCATCCGAGAGCTTCATCCTGGACGGCGAGGCGATCGTGGCGGACGAGAGCGGCCATTCCAGCTTCAGCCTGCTGCAGCAGGATCTCGGCGGGCGCGGCGGCAAAGCAATCGCGCATAATGCGATCCTCTACGCCTTCGACCTACTCTATATCGACCGGCACGATGTCACCGGCATGTCGCTCGACGAGCGTCGTCACATGCTCGAGGATTTGCTCGCCGGCGAGAGCGGCGCGATCCGCCTGAGCAAGGAGGTCGAGGGCGATGGCGCTGCCTTCCTGGCGCAGGCCTGCGAGCTCGGCCTGGAAGGCATCATCGCCAAGCGGCGTGATGCGCCCTATCGTTCCGGCCGAGGTGGCGAATGGCAGAAGATCAAATGCATCGCCAGCGAGACCTTCCTGATCATCGGGTATGAACCCTCAGGGATCGCGCGTGGAGGGCTCGGCGCGCTGCTCCTGGCGGCGCATGGCAATTATGGGCTGACCTATGTCGGCAATGTCGGCACCGGTTTCACCGAGGCCACTGCAACCGACCTCAAGCGTCGGCTCGACCGCATCCGCGTCGACAAGCCCGCAGTGAACATCAAGCGCAAGGGGGTGGTCTGGGTCCGGCCGAAGCTTGCCGCCGAAATTGCGATGCGGGGCTGGACCCGTGAAGGCAGGCTGCGGCATGCTTCATTCAAGGGGGTGCGGGACAAGGCTGATTTGGCCGCGATCTACCGGGTCATCTAAGGGCGCTCTTCATTGCGAACAGGCGCTTCAAGGTATGCTATCTGGAAGGGGCTTCCCGATGCCATTCCGAACGCTCGTCGATCCCGTCCAGCTCGCTCGCGCCCATGGCGCTTTCGAATCGGCATGGGCTGAGTTGCTGGCTGGCGGCCACGTTCGCGAAGACGACGCCGAACGTGAGCGATTGAAGTACATCGTGGCGAGCCTCGCACCGGTGGCGAACGATGAGGCCGATCTGGCCGGGCGCGCCATTGCACGCTTCATGGGCGACCGTCCGAAGTCTGGCTGAAAGCCGCTCACCGCCAGAAGAGGATTACGCCTGCCGCGCCGGCGGACGCAAGTATGCCTAGCAGCAGCAGCCAATCGATCGAATCCTTAGGCATATCAGTCGCACGCCCTGATGCTCTCGGGCGTAATGCTGCCAGATCAGTCTGGTTCCTTATCGGATACGATAGCGCTGCTCAGTGCATCTCGGACCGGCCCTTTCGGGGACGCTCCTCAGCGCCGAACATGTCTTGCAGGTTCACCGTCAGCTGCAGTTTACTGACGACCTCGCCGGCCTCGTCCCAGATCGTCATCCTGTACACGGCTGACCGTGCCATGTTCTCAGATGCCATATGGCGCAATGCTTCAGCGCCTGCCTCGCGCGCAGCAGTGGCGTCCGGATACTCCAATCCGTCCTCCGCGTCGAAGCTGTCGTCGGTCGAGAAGTAGAATAGCGGCATCGCGAGCGAACGCTCCGCGATCAACCTCGTTCCGCAGCCCACCTTTTTCGGTGCGATGGCGAACCTTTTCACGTCGCTCGCGACGGGGCTAGTAGCCGCCCGGAGTCAACCTTGGCGCTGACCGTCGGCTTCCGGCTCGACGCGAACGCTGGTGTGTTATCATGAGCCAATGTTCGAGATCCATTTGAGCCGCTGGGACTTGGTCCCTGACGGTGATCCGATTGCAACACATGCCGCCCACCTACTCCCTGTGTTGAGGGACGGCGAGCCCGCTATGCTCAAGCTGTCGCACGAGCAGGATGAACGCTTGGGCGGGGTGCTGATGGAATGGTGGGGCGGTGAAGGCGCAGCGCGGGTTTTGGCCAAGGACGCCGATGCCCTTCTCTTGGAACGCGCCACCGGCACCGCCTCGCTCGCCGAATTGGCCCGTCAGGGACAAGACGACGAAGCCTGCCGCATCCTGTGCGCCGCCGCCGGCGCGCTACATGCCCCACGCAACAAACCGCTCCCCGAACTTATCCCACTGGAGCACTGGTTCCGGGACCTCGAACCCGCGGCGGCCAGCCACGGCGGCATTCTGCGGCGAAGTTTAGAGGCTGCGCGCCTGCTGCTCGACGATCAACGCGAGCACGTCGTCCTGCATGGCGACCTACACCATGACAACGTGCTCGATTTCGGACAGCGGGGCTGGCTCGCAATCGATCCCAAACGGCTGCTCGGAGAGCGCGGCTTCGATTTCGCTAACATCTTCACCAATCCCGACCTCGCTGACCCGAGCCGGCCGGTGCTACGCAGCCCGGTCGTTTCGAGCGGCGTCTCGACGTGGTGACCCAGGCAGCAGGTCTCGAAAGGCGACGGCTCCTTCTGTGGATCCTCGCATGGACCGGCCTGTCGGCCTCGTGGTTCCTCGGCGACAGCGATCCTCTCGCGGCCATCGACTTGCGGATTGCCGAGCTTGCCGCTGCCTAACTTGACCGTTGAGCGCTAGTCGCTTCGACGACAACTCCGGGCATTACCCAGGTCAGCGGGACGCCATCGCGCGTGACTTACCTCGCCGGTCAATGATCGACGGGGCAGCCCCTTCGAAAGGCAGCGAGTTGGTCCAGATGCCCGCGCATGCCCGGCGTGGGCCACTAGCTGACGTTGGCGATGCGTCCGAAAGCGGACGTTCGAGCTCGACGAGAAGTAAAGCGTTCAGGGCCAGCAAGCACTTAGTTAGTCGTTTCGCTCTTAGTAAAACCGCAACTCAATTGGTCGAGGAAGGCGTCTGCGGCAGGAGGCAAGGTACGTCCGGCTCGCTTGATCACCGAGATCGTCCGCAACATTCGCGGCCCCTCGATCGGGACCGAACGCAGGGTCGGCAAGGCTTTGACCTCAAGTGCCGTCTCGGGTAATATCGCAACGCCGAGCCCCGCGCGCACCATGCCGATAGCAGTCGACATGTAGGTCGCCTCGGCCGCGACATGCGGACGGAGATTTTCGCTCGCGATCGCCGCATCGACCACCGCCCGCACGCTCGTCGCGCGTGTCATCAGCACGAGCGGATGCGCAGCGGCCTCGGCGAGGCCGACAGGGGTCTGCCCGTCGAGCGCATGCCCTGTCGGGAAGACTGCGTGCATCCGGTCCGCACCCTCGAGCAAGACCGCAAGCTCGCTGCTGTCGACGCTCCCGCCCGTGATCCCGAGATCGACCTCCTCGCTCAGCGTCAGCGCGACGACCTCGCTGGCGATCACGTCGCGCAGAACGAAATCGATGCTGGGATGGGCAGTCCGAAAGCCGGCGATGAGGTCCGGCAGGATGCCCGACGCCGCCGACGGCAGGACGGCGATCCGCACTACGCCACGCGCCATCCGGGCGCTCTGCCGCGTTTCGGCCAGTGCGAGGTCGATCGAGGCGAGAAGCCGCCTGAGCTCGGGGATGAGCTCGCGCCCGGCACGCGTCGGCGAGACGCTGCGCGTGTTCCGATCGAAAAGCCGCTGGCCCAGCGCCTGTTCGAGCCCCCGCACCTGGACGGTGAGCGCGGGCTGCGACAGGGCGAGAGCGCCGGCCGCCCGCGTGAAGCTGCCGAATTCCGCCACGGCGACCACGGCCCGCAACTGGCGGATCTCGTAATTCATAGAGTATTTCTATGACGGCGATCCGATCATTTCAATTGTTCTATCGCTTTCGGTCGGCATGCTGGGCGGCATGCGACAGTTCAGGATCGGCGCCGGAGCCGGCTACTCGGGAGACAGGGTCGAGCCTGCGGTCGAGCTCGCAGAGCACGGCCGGCTTGATGTGCTTGTCTTCGAATGCCTAGCCGAGCGGACGATCGCGCTTGCGCAGCAGGCCCGCCGCCGCGATCCCCGCCTCGGTTTCGATCCGCTGCTCGCCGCGCGGGTGCGAGCGGTGCTCCCCGCCTGCCACCGCAACGGCACCCGCATCGTCACCAATATGGGAGCCGCCAATCCGACGGGCGCAGCCGAGTCGATCCGCGACATCGCCCGCGAACTCGGCATCGCGGACCTGAAGATCGCGGCGATCACCGGCGACGAGGTCAGCGGCCTTCTTGCCGGTGGCGATCATGACATCCTCGAAACCGGCGGCAGCGTCGCGGCGCTGGGCCACGCGCTGATCTCGGGCAACGCTTATCTCGGCGCCGAGCCGATCGTGGAGGCGCTCGCAGCCGGCGCCGACATCGTCGTCACCGGCCGCGCGGCCGACCCGTCCCTTTTCCTCGGCCCGCTGGTTCACGCCTTCGGCTGGTCGTTTGGCGACTGGCACCGGCTCGGCCAGGGTACGCTGGTCGGCCATATCCTCGAATGCGCAGGTCAGGTCACCGGCGGCTACTTCGCCGATCCGGGTGTCAAGGATGTGCCGGGCCTGGCGCGCCTCGGCTTCCCGCTGGCGGAGGTGTCGGAGGACGGCACCGCGGTGATCACCAAGGTCGGGGGATCGGGCGGCCACGTGACGCCCGCGACCTGCAAGGAGCAGATACTCTACGAGATCCACGATCCGGCGCGGTACTTGACACCAGACGTCGTCGCCGATTTCTCGTCCGTCCGCGTCGAGGAGATCGCGGCCGACCGAGTCCGCATCTCGGGTGGCTCCGGTCGCGAGCGGCCGCGCACGCTCAAGGTTTCGCTCGGCATCGCCGAGGGCTTCGTCGGCGAAGGGCAGATCTCCTATGCCGGCACCGGGGCGCGCGAACGCGGGGCGCTGGCTGGCGAGATCGTCCGCGAGAGACTGGCGCTCACCGGCGTCGCCGCCGACGAACTCCGCATCGACCTCATCGGCGCCGATGCACTCCACGGCCGCGAGCTCGTCGCGCGCAGCGGGAGCGACGAGCCCTATGAGGTTCGCCTGCGCGTGGCCGGGCGCACCGCCAGCGAGGCAGAGGCCGTGCGCATCGGCAACGAGGTTGAGACCCTCTACACCAACGGCCCGGGCGGCGGCGGTGGTGTCACCAAACAGGTCCGCGAGGTGCTCGGCATCCTCTCGACGCTGATCCCGCGCGATCGCGTCGCGCCGCGCATCACCATGCTGGAGAGTTGAGATGAAGCTCCGCTCACTGGCTCATGCCCGGGCCGGCGACAAGGGCGATACATCGAGCATCTCGCTCATCGCTTTCGATGAGGCCGACTATCCCCGCCTGCTGCGCGAGGTCACGGCCGAGCGGGTTGCGGCCCATTTCGCCGGCATCCTGAACGGCGAGGTCGTCCGCTACGAGATCCCCTCGCTCGGGGCTCTGAATTTCGTGCTGCACAAGGCGCTCGGCGGCGGCGTGACGCGCTCCCTTTCGATCGACACGCACGGCAAGAGCTTGAGCTCGGCCCTGCTCGATCTCGACATCCCCGACACCTGATCCTTTCCCGCAACCGGCCACGACGGCGCGGCAAGACGCCGACCACCCCCAGGAGGAAATCATGATCTCCCCTCGCTTCAGTCTCCTCGCTACAGCCTTGGTCGCACTCGGCCTCGCCGGCCCGGCCGCCGCCCAGGCATTCCCCTCGAAATCGCTGAAGTTCGTCGTGCCCTTTGCTGCAGGCAGCGCGACGGACGCGCTCGCCCGCATCGTCGGCGAGCATGTCTCGAAGAGCCTCGGCAAGCCCGTCGTGGTCGAGAACGTCGCCGGCGCGAGCGGTGTCATCGCGGCCCAGGCCGTCGCGCGGGCCGAGCCCGACGGCCACACCGTGCTGATCACGACCAACACGACCCACGGCGCCAATCAAAGCCTGATGAAGAACGTGCCTTATGACGCGGTCAACAGCTTCGAAGCAGTCGGCAAGCTCGGCACGATCACCCTCGCGCTTGCGATCCATCCGGGCGTTCCGGCCCAGACCGTTCAGGAATTTGTTGCCTACGCCAAGGCCAATCCGGGCAAGCTGACTTTCGGCGCAGGCTCGAGTTCCTCACGCATTGCCGGCGAGATGCTCAAATCACTGGCCGGTCTCGACATCACCTACGTGCCATATCGCAGCAACCCGCAGGCGATTACCGATTTGCTCGGCGGTCAGATCAACATCGTCTTCGCAGACATCTCGACGACGTTGCCGCAGATCAAGGCCGGCAAGGTCAATGGGCTTGCGGTCTCGACGGCAAAGCGCAGCGTGCTTGCGCCCGACCTGCCGACGATGGACGAGGCGGGGGTCAAGGGCTACGACCTTGCAGCCTGGTTCGCGGCCTTCGTGCCTGCAAAGTCGCCAAAAGCCTCGGTCGAGAAGCTTAATCAAGCGCTGGTTGCGGCTGTCACCGATCCAGCGACCAAGGATCGGCTGCTCGCGGCCGGCATCGAGCCGGAGACGAGCACGCCCGACGAACTCAAGGCCTTCGTCGGCACCGAGATCGCAAAGTGGGCTGATATCGTGAAGAATGCTGGCATCCAGCCGGAGTAGCAGGTGACGCCGGCACCGATGGGTGCGGGCACCTTCGCCAAGCTACGGCAATTCGTACGTGTGTTAACGCCAAATGCTGACATTGAGACATTCCCGAATAACGGACTTGGGTCTCCGCCTGGCGAATGTCATGCTGCCCTTGCAGCATGCGCTGTAGGGAACCACCATCGAGTCCTGGCCCAATCAGATTACCGCTGGCAACATTGCGGGAACCGGACAGTTGGTCCGGAAGCGACGATCGAGAGCAAGCCATCGGGCAGAAGCCGCTGCAGCTCCTTCGCCTGTTCCCTCGGTGCCGTCATGCAAGCCCTGCAATTCTCCGGCGTCGTTGGAGGTGGACCGCTCCGACCTCGCTAAGCTGGTGTCGAGCGTTTGAAGGACCGCCATGACAAACTTCATAGCCCTGCTGCGCGCGGTCAATGTTGGCGGGACGGGGAAGCTGGCGATGAGCGACTTAAGAGACATTGTTCAAAAGGCAGGCCTCGGCTTGGCTCGAACCTATATCGCTTCCGGTAACGTCGTCTTTGCCAGCGACAAAACAGAAGCTGAGATCAAGGCGCTGCTTGAAGATCGGCTTCGCGTGCATGCTGGTAAGCAGGTTGGCGTGCTCGTCCGAACAGCAGATGAGTTGGCAGCAGTGTTGGCCGATAATCCCTTCAGAAAGGCGTCGCCGACTCGAACGGTGGCGATCTTCCTCGACAAGCCTCCGCATGCCGAGGCGCTGGCAGGCGTCACTGGGCAGGATGGTGAACAGGTAAGCGTCGGGACCCGAGAAATCTACGTCCATTACCGCGACAAAATGGGTCGTTCCAAACTGCGCATCCCCGGAGCCGCGGATGGGACTGCGCGGAACTTGAACACAGTCGCTGCCCTGGTCGCCATGGCAACAACGACGCAATGCGATTGAGCTTGAATCCTTGACCCCCTGGCCCAGGTCCCGTGGAAAAGTCCGTGCTACAAATCTCGTTCAAGATCAAAGGCGTATCCGATCGGCCGAGTATTAGAGGGGTCGCTATCGGCGCCCTCTGATGCACCCAATGACAAATAGAGTGCTCGGGCGGCCATATTTGTCTCGTCCGTCATGACCCATGCGGACACGCAACCTTTGCTCTTCGCGTGCTTGAGTAGTGCGCTCATTATGGCCCGTCCGATGCCCCGTCGCTGGTATGGCTCGGACACGCCGACCTCGTTGATCAGAAACTCCGCAGGGCGATCAGGGTGGATATAATCGAACCCACTCGCGAAGCCGACAACCGTCTTCGCGTCAATGGCGACCGCAATGTGATGACGCAGATCAGCGAGGAAGGCACGCGCCAGATCAGGGTCAACCGGCCCGTCGAATACATCAGGCGCACTTCCGATCAGAATTGCTTCCTCACCGGGTTCCAGGATGCGAATCTCGACCATTCGTCCGGTCCTTTCGAATTGGCGTGCGTAGAAGGGCCACTTCAGTTCAATCGCCCCGAAGTGGCCCTCATGCCGGCTTCTATTCACGCGACTTAGTTATGACCTGGCGGATCAGGTTCGCTGCTTTCGACGCGCCATCCCTGATAATCATCCCGGCAACGTTACGCGCACGGGCGCAGGTCTGCTCTGTCAGCGCAAGGCTGAGAGCTTCCAGCATGGTTCCAGCTGTCAGTGAAGGACCGGCATGTCCAATGCCGACCCCAAGGCGGCTGATCGAGACTACGACTGGCTAGCATAATACGCTGCTGTTTTGGGAGAAACAGGACGCCGCTCCCGCCCTGAGCGCTGATATCCGGGTGATCAGGGGATCGCTTGATGCGATGCGAACAGAAGTCGCTGCGGCGACAGCAATGTTTGCAGCCCACAGCTAGGGCGCGACTGCTTACTTATCGGGGTCCTAGTAGGCAAGCTTCTCCGTGTTCAGCCGCAGGGTCGCAACCAAGCCCTCCTCAGACCAATCGTATTTAATCGCGCCGCCAAGCTGGCCGGACACGCTGCGCTCGATGAGGCGACTGCCATACCCTGTTCCGCTGTCGCCTTTGACTGCTGGTCCGCCGCGTTCTGCCCATACGATGATGACATCGTCGCCGTCGGTGCTGCCGGAGATGTCGAGCGTACCGCTGTCGGTTGAGAAGGCACCGTACTTGAGCGAGTTTGTCGCTAACTCATGGATAACGAGCGCAAGAGTGGTCGCGGCGCCTTCGCCGACGCCCATCCGTGGGACAGCCACCCGAATGCGCCCGCTGAACGCCCCTGTGTCCTCATAAGGAGAGAGCAGGATCGCAATCAAATCTCCGAGCAAGGTCGCCGTGCCCTGATGTCCGGGAAGCGGTCGTACCAGGTCGTGGGCACGCCCGAGCGCATTTAAACGGCCGGTGAGTTCGATCGCCATCTCTCTGGCCGTCGTTGTGGACCGTGACGAGATTTGTGTCAGGCCCGAGGCTATTGCGAGCAGGTTCTTGACCCGGTGGCTCATTTCGCCGGCGAGTAGCTCATGGCTTTCCTCGGCTTGTTTGCGACCTGTAACGTCCAGGAAGATCCCGTATGCTAGCTGGTCGTGTAGGCCCGAGTCGTCGCCGATTCCGCGTGCAGAAACCCAGCGAATATCGCTACTGATAATCAGCCGGAAGTCGATCTCATAATGACCGACGATGGCTCGGGTTGCCGTGAAGGCGGCTCTGACGCGGTCTCGATCGGCTGGATGGATACGGGAGGACAGGTCCTCAAACTTGACCGCCTCCGTCTGCTCCAGACCCCATAGGTCGAAGCCCCGCTCGTCCATCGCGAACGCGTCCGTCTCAACGTTCCATGACCAAAGAGCTACGCCCGCGGCGCTAATGGCTCGGCGTAGGCTCGTGGCGCTCCACGCGATGGGGTTCGATGCTGCCAACGGGGTAACATCCTGAACAATCTAAACGGCTGACTTTCCTTATCGCATATGGCGGGCCCGCGTATGTTCTTGTTTGCGGCGGCTTCCCCATCATAAGCAATGGCGGAGGAGTTCCGGGAGCAGAACCGCGCATTCACCGTGAGCTGCGGTCCCGCCCGATCGATCCGCTGATGCCTCTCTCTTTGCGAAAGTGCGTCAGGTCGGACGCGCTGCTTGACTCCCCCCAGGACGGCGGACTTTTCAGCAACCGTTATCGCCGCACGAAACGTAAAAAGAAGGGGCATAGAGCCACTCGACCGAGCATCAAAAGGTCCGGTAATGTACGAAGCGCAGTCCCCGGGAACCACTCCACTCAATTCGCATTCTGCGGAAATGCCGCTGTTCTACTTCTCAACGGATGACAGTTTGGACGCTGAGGACGGCTTAGATTATCCGGACGTTTCTGCTGCGCGCGAGGCAGGCGCTGAGGCCTTGCGCCAAATGGCAGCTGAGAATATGGGGCGATCGGGCCTGTACACCTTGAATATCTGAGACGATGCCGGCAGGCGTGTCAGCCGACTGCAGCTAACGGTTGATTTGCAAGACCTGCTCATCCCGCAAGAACATGGCAAAAAAGGGCGGCCAGGATTGCACTAACTAACACTGCATTAATTTACCTCTGCCTTGACTTCTTCTCGAAGGACGAGCATACACAACCATCGATTCAGGCCGAACGAACTGGCCCTGCGCCCCATAAGCGCTCTGCTGACGACATTCCCCCTCTTCGAACATGAGCGACATCCGTCGAGCATGAACTTTCGCTTGCATCAGGAGGTCAGCATGGCCAACGGTACAGTTAAGTGGTTCAATTCCGAAAAGGGCTTCGGATTCATTCAGCCTGATGACGGCGGCCAGGACGCCTTCGTGCATATCAGCGCCGTCGAGCGCGCCGGTCTACGGACCCTCAAGGAAGGCCAGAAGGTCGCCTACGAGCTCGTTCAGGACAGCCGCTCAGGGAAAATGTCGGCTGATCAGCTGGTTGCCTGACGGTAGCCGCTTTCGAACTTGCCAAACAGGCGTCGGCGACTACGGATGTACTGGCGCCAGCTTGTTTGCTGAGGACAGCTTTAAGGGTCGGGCAGTGCCCGGCTCTTTTTTGTTGGCGCCGTGCGACCGCTCGTTAAGGGCAAGTGATGGCGTGTCGCGGCAGATATCGTCTAGATCAGTCAAGGCAACGCTTCCATGCCCAAGCTGAACGTCATCGATCCCGACAATGTACCGGAGATGCTGGTCGCTGTCCCTTCACCTGCACGGGCAGCAATGGCCTCGCCACGCTGACCTTTACCCATGAACGGGTTTCGGCAGAGAGGATAATGGCCGCAACGCCCGACCTGCGACCTGAGGCCGTGGTGCGCGCCAGGCTGGTCATTCCTGAAGCTGCGCTGATGAGCTTGCGGGATATTCTCGATAGGCTGATCCGGATCCGGGAAGCAGAATTGATTGCCCCTGCGGACCGCCCAAGTCAGTAAAGATAAAAAGACTCGGCATTACATGAGCACTGGGCTTAAGGTGGGACGCCGAGCTCGGCGTCGCGCTGCGGCAGCTGTTTCGCAGCGTCCTGCATGCGAAGGCTGTGTGCTTAGCAGGATTGCCATCCTAATCCTCAGATCGCAAGGAGCGCGCTCCTTGCGATCGGCTTCCACCGATAGATAAGTCGATATCAACTGGAAATGCGGAAGAGCCCGTCGCAACAGGCGGCCAGCCTCGGCATAGGTTTCGCTCCGCACGATCATTTGATGGCGACCGCGTGCAGACGTGAAGCCTTGGATGGGTGCTGCCTTGTCATGGCTTCCAGTGTATGGTGGAAGTTGCGGGGCTTGCATCCTCAAGGTACCTCACGCAGGTGAGCCGCCGTTAGGGCCAGGCTCCGGTAAATCGCCAGGGACGTAGGCGCGGCGGCCAAGAGCAGACTATGGACAACGACCATCGGCCCTCTGGAGAGGCAACCATTCAGGTTCGGAATGAGGAGGAGTACGGTGCGGCGCTGTTGCGTCTGCGAGCTCTTTCCGAAGGTCCGCTCGACAGTGCCAGGGCTTCATTGCAGAAAGCTTATAGCGAGGCGATCGAAGAATACCTCGCCAAGCGGGCAGTGCGGCGATCGGAAGACTAACCAGAGGCGCGAAGCATCTAACACGCGCATTTTATCGTCCCGTCTGGAACCAGGTATCAATTTGAGCGTTGGTGAGCGCGCTCCTGCGCGCTTCATGACCGAGGTTGAGTGAATGCCTGAACCCACCCCGGGCCCGGCGGCGGTTGACCGCTACCGGCTGCTGGTGGAGTCCGTTACGGACTACGCCATTTATATGCTCGACCCCGATGGGACAGTGGTCAGCTGGAACCCCGGCGCGAAGCGTTTCAAGGGCTATGAGGACTACGAGATCATCGGCCAGTCCTTCTCGCGCTTCTACACCGAGGAGGACCGGGCGAGGGATCTGCCGACGCGCGCCCTGCGCACCGCCGCCACGGAAGGGCGTTTCGAAAGCGAGGGCTGGCGCGTGCGCAAGGATGGCACGCGCTTCTGGGCGCATGTCGTCATCGACCCGATCCTCAATCCGGCGAGCGGGCGCGTGCTCGGCTACGCCAAGGTCACGCGCGACCTGACCGAGCGGCGCAAGGCCGAGCAGGAGCTGCGCCGCAGCGAGGAGCGCTTCCGCCTGCTGGTGCAGGCGGTCACCGACTACGCCATCTACATGATCGACCGGGACGGCATCGTCACCAACTGGAATATCGGCGCCCAGCGCATCAAGGGCTATGCGCCTGAGGAGATCATCGGCCAGCATTTCTCGGTGTTCTACACACCCGATGATCGTGCGCGCGGCGAGCCGCAACGTGCCCTCGATATGGCCATCGAGCGGGGTAATTTTGAACGGGAAGGCTGGCGCGTTCGCAAGAGCGGCGAGGTCTTTTGGGCCAATGTGGTGCTCGATCCGATCCGCGACGATAGTGGCGAGATCATCGGCTTCGCGAAGGTTACTCGCGATCTCACCGAGCCGCGCAAGGCCCAGGCTGAGCTTGAGGCCGCACGCGAGGCTCTGTTCCAGTCACAGAAGATCGAGGCGCTCGGTCACCTAACCGGCGGCGTCGCCCATGACTTCAACAATCTTCTCACAGCGGTGGTGGGTAGCCTCGAGCTGGTCCGACGGCAGATCACCGACGAGCGCCAGCTCGGGCTGATCGACAACGCGCTGAAGGGCGCGAGCCGTGGCATCTCGCTGACGCAGCGCATGCTCTCTTTCGCTCGCAAGCAGGAGATGAACCTTCAGGCTGTGGCCGTGGATGAGTTGGTCACTGACATGGCCGGGATGCTGGAGCGCGCGCTGGGACCGCTGGTGCGCATCGAGACCGGCTTCGCCCCCGATCTCTCACCGGTGCTGGCCGACCCGCATCAGCTGGAAGCGGCCCTGCTGAACCTCGCCGTCAACGCTCGTGATGCGATGCCAGCTGGCGGTGTGCTGCGCATAGAGGGGCAAGAAGAGGTGATAGGGCTCACCCATATCTCCGGACTGCCAGAGGGCAACTACGTTCACCTCTGGGTCCAAGACAATGGGATTGGCATGGACGCCAAAACGTTGGCGCAGGCGACGGAGCCCTTCTTCACCACCAAGGGCGTTGGCAAGGGAACAGGGCTCGGCCTGCCCATGGTTCACGGCATGGCCGAGCAGCTCGGCGGTCGGCTCCGGTTGGATAGCCGCCTCGGGGAAGGCACGACAGTCGAGCTCTGGCTGCCAAGTCATCATGCCCGAGGGGACATCGACATCAAGCCCGCGACTATGGCTGCTGTCGGTGCGGTTGATCCCGACAAGCGGCCGCTCAGCATTCTTGCCGTAGACGACGATGCTCTCGTGCTGATGAACACCGCCGCGCTGCTTGAGGATCTCGGCCACATGGTGATCGAAGCCAGTTCGGCTCGAGAGGCGATCGCGCTCCTCGATCGTGGCCACGCCGTCGATCTCCTGATTACCGACCATGCCATGCCGCAGAAGACAGGTGCCGAGCTGATCGCCGAGGTCGCCGAGCGCTGGCCGGCGATGCCGGTCATTCTCGCCACGGGATACGCGGACTTGCCCGCCGGTCACAGAGAGAACGTTACGCGGCTGAACAAGCCATTCTGGCAAGCTGACCTTGCTAAGGCAATTGCGGCCGCCATGAATGAGCACGGTGGGCGGCGTCAGGTTGAATTCGCGTCAGACGCGATCTAGCCGCCCGCACCGCTCTCTTCATCCGGTCGCCTGATCTGTTCAGGCCATTTGGCCTTGAACTCGAGCGAGGCGCGGTAGACCTCGTTCCCGCTGTCATTCTCAACCTTCGCCTTCAAGTTCAGTCTCTCTCCGTCCGGCAAATTGTCCCGTGACATGTCGGCCAGGCCGCGCTGGGCTTCTGCCGCGGCTGCCTCCTCGTTTGGTGCGCTGACGGTGCTTCTCGCCCGGCCCTTCGGATCTTCGGTCGTAATGCGGAATTTCGGCATCGGCTGGGCTCCTCGCACCAGCAATGCGCGGGAAGTACGCTAGGTTCCCGGGAGGAAGGTCGTGTAGAGCCCTTCCGACTGGCACCGGCAGCCGAACGGCGGTGCTCTGGCGGCAGCAATGTCGCCATCCGGGAACGGCGCTGGTCTCCCGCGGTCCCCACGCTGCTGCTCCGGTATCTGTATAAGGTCGATTTCGATGGAACCACCTCGGCTGGGCTGCGAGACCCTGATCTTTGTCGAAGGCGACATCGCCCAACCTGCACCTTCGCCGTCATGCTGCGGCGCGTGATCGAGCAACGGCTCGCGCGCCAGGGGGCAGCGACGGAATGGGCGAGAAAGCCACAACCCCTGCAACTGTGAACGCTAGCGCCAATGCTCCCGTCAAGGCCTCGCCAACGACCGCGGGCGGCCAATGAGGAGGCCATTGCTCAAGGTAGCGGCGGGCGAGGCAGTTGAAATCACGGTGTGGCGGCAATGGAGGCCCTGGCAACAGCAGCCAGAGCGGCGGCAATGGCAATGGCGTGGATTCGGCAGCGGAAATGGGAACGGCGTGGCTCACCCTATCAAGACCTGCGGGCGGGCACGTCATTCGCGGCCCGCCGTATGTGGTGAGCACACGGCGGATCGTTAACCCTCATGTGCCAATCGTTGTAGGATTTCAATGGTGGACTGACCAATGATGGCGCACGAAGGCGCCGCCGAAAGGGGGCAACGAAGCACTGTCTTGCAGCGCTACAACCGCTGGGTTGTCCAAAAGCTCGGCTTGCCGGGCCTCAGCGAAACCGAGTCTGCTCTGCTTCGTCGCCTGCAGTCCGAAGTCTTCTCGGCTATTCTCCCCCCGGTCCTAATCTCCAATATGGCGGCAGCCATGGTGACAGCAGCCGCTGCCGCGTGGCATGGCTGGCTGTTGGCTGCGAGCGCTTGGTTGGCCGTGGTGTTAGCAATCGGATTGATCGGTTTGCGCAGGACCCGCGCGATAAAGGCACGAAATCGCATCGATCCTCCATCGGAGCGCTTCACACGCCGGACGATCGTCGACTCTGCTGTACTGGCCCTACCATGGCTCGCGGCCGGGCTTTGGATGAACGAGGCTCTCCTGCCAGAGATGCAGACGTTGGTCGCGACGATCCTAGCGGGGCTCATCTTCGCTGGTATTTTCACCATGGCAAGTATGCCAGCTGCGGCTTTGACGTTTTCGGGGCTGGTGATGATTGGGCGCATGGCGCAGCTGATCTACACGCCAATCGACCAAGCACTCAGCAACCTAGCTCTGCTCGTCATTTACAGCGTCATCCTACTGGTGTCCCTACGCGCTTTTGCTCGGCTCTATATCGATCGGATCCGTTCCGCCCTTGTCGCGTCCGAGCTACGGAACGAAGCGCAGGCACGTGCCGATAACGAGGCGGCTCGTCGCAATCAAGCCGAGATGCACGCGCGCGCTTTCCGAGACGAAGTCCAGGACATCATGAATACGTTCACTGGCTCCGCGGGACGCATGACCACTGCAGCGGAAATGCTGCGGTCCCTCGCCGGAGCGACGCACCAGTCCCTCGCCGGAGCGGTCTCGCGTGTAGCGTCAGCGAGCCAGAACATCGCGGGGATCGAAGTTTGTTCTCAGCAGCTCGCTGAAAGCGTAGATCGTATTCGACAGGAGGCAGGGGCGACGACGAGCCTTGTCGGTGCGGCTGCAGGTGATGTTGAAGCTGCCATCGCAATCAGAGCCGAACTGACTGACGCGGTTCGCGACATTAGCGACGTTGCCGACGTTATCCGTAGCATTGCTGCACAAACGAACCTGCTTGCTCTTAATGCCACGATCGAGGCCGCCCGGGCAGGAGTAGCCGGACGGGGCTTTGCTGTTGTCGCTGGAGAGGTGAAGGAGCTTGCATCGAGGACATCAAGCGCAACGGAGGAGATCACGGCTCGCATCCAGGAGGTGCAGACAGCGACCGAGCGCTCTCTGGCTGCTATGCGAAATATCGGCCACTCGACGGAGGCGATCGTCGGTGCAACCGGCGCGATCGTACGCGCAGTGGACGATCAAGCCAGTACGATCGAGACCATTGCATCCCTTCTCACGCGGGCGATTGCTGAAGCTGAGAAGGCGACGGGCGCAATCAAGCAAGTTGCACTCGATGCCGAGGAAACACTTCGCAGTGGCGACGATATCGCTAGCGCCGCCACGGTGGTTGATGGGGAGGTGAGCCGCCTTGGGGGCACCGTTTCGCGGTTCTCGAGCCAAGTGACGGTCTAAGTCCGTGATTGTGAGAGCCTGGAATTGAAAACTGCCAGAGGTTGACAGCGTAAACTCCGTTTCTGAGCAGAGCGCCGACGTCGGGCTATGGCGCATTCTGCGAGCTGCTGGTTGCTGGATTCGGCGAAAGAGGGCAGATTTAACTCGTCATCGGCCTAGCCGTGGCTGGATCGGCTGTCTAGCGAGGTCTCCACCGGCGAGCTCCAGCGTTCCGCGATCCTGCGAGCGCTGCTGCTCGAGTCGGTGTCCTGTTCGCGGACGAGGCGACTTCGCGACGCGATCCGGTCAGCCAGTAGGAGGCCTTCGCCATCTTGACCGAGACGGTTCGCGAGCGAGGCCTGCTCCTGCTCATGGTCACCCACGAAGCCGCGCTGGCGGAGAAACTGGCGCAGCGCGTCCTGAGACTCGGCGCATGACCGACACGAACGACATCGCAATCAGGGCCGCCCGCGAGAGTGACCTGCCGGCGTTGGTGGCGATCACCAATCACTACATCGCCCATACGAATGCGCAGTTCACAACCGAGCTGCAGACGGTCGAAGGCCGCAAATCCTGGTACGCCGGCCATGGCAGCGGCCGCTATAGGCTGTTGGTCGCCAAAGGCCGGACCGGCATCCTCGGCTGCGCCTACAGCAGCCGCTACCGACCGACGCCCGCCTTCGACACCACGGTCGAGACCAGCATCTATCTGCAGCCGGATTGCCGCGGCTCCGGCGTCGGCTTCCGGCTCTACAGCGCACTTCTCGACATCCTCGCGGCGGAGGACGTGCATCTCGCCGTTGCCGGCGTCGCCCAGCCAAATGCGGCATCGAACGCCCTTCATCGCAAATGCGGGTTCGAGGAAGTCGGCACCTTCCGTGAGTATGCCCGCAAACGCGGTGAATGGATCAGCTCGACCTGGTTTCAAAAGCTGATTGGCTGATCCCGCTGGGGTCGCGATTAGATGAGGCCAGTGTTGCGGGCTCTAGCCGAGGCCCACCGAACAGTCTCGCAGATCAACGGCGGGAGGAGAAAATCTCTTCCAGTGCCATCGCCTGAAAAAGTTCATGACTCTCGCCGGATTGCTACTCCGCCTTCTTAGCCTGCAGCGGCATCAGCGCCTCCGGAACACCGACAGCTGGCAAGAACTCGCCGTTCTTGTGCCTTCTAGGCTGACGCGTACCCATTTCGAACGCCGAGCCAGTCTGCGACGGCATACCCTTGTTGGCAGGCGACACGATCACACCACCCTCGCCATCAATTTCCATTGCCGCAGAACGGGAATTTGTCTTTGCGCTAAACACATCGTCAGACGCATCCGGATCAACAGCCTCAAGAATTCGCGGCACCTGGGCGAGCGCCCGCTCGATTGATTCCGGTACCGGAACTTTCGCCATCAACTCCACGACTGCTGCACTTGGTAAAACCGCGGCTTTTGCAATCGCCGCCGTCGAGTCCTGTCCCGGAACCGGCGCTCTAACAAAAGCAGGGCCTCGCCACGGGCGGTCCTGGAGCGTTTCGGCCCCGGGGCCAGGCTCGGGTCGGGGGTGGAAGCGGATGCTAGCTGGCGTCCGCTAAATGCTGTCAGCTCCAAATTGCTCCATCGTCCATGAGCCAGTGCTCTCACAGGGCCGCGTCAGTAGTCTCCATCCGAAGTGAGCAAGAGGAACCCACCATGGAACGTCGGTCGCTTCGTAGGGCTCGTCGCGATAGCGGTAGGCGCTGCGATAGGTCTGAGATCCGAAGCGGCTCAGGCGGCGCCGCCCCCACAAGCGGTTGAGACTCCCAAGGAAGCAAAACTGGAACTGACATTGCCCGATGCGCCCAGATAACTGGGCGCAGTAGCGAGACTGCCACGGGCATGACCATCGCCGCCGGCACTGGGGCCATCGTCGGTGGCATCGGCGGCAGGTTTGCCGAATTTAAAGACATAGATTGGCAGGCGCGTCCGCCGGTGCCACTAGGTTTAGGGCTGGCCAACGACAGCTCATGTGCCGCAATCAATGAGAAGCTCCGACTCCCACGCGTCGCTTCTATGCCGCGCGCTGCGGCGCTTTCTGGAGGGTGACCTTCTCCCCGTACATGTCCAGGGTAGGGGAGAGCTCGTCGGGGCCGCGGCAAGCGGATTGATCAGTCCGCCCACGGCGCAATCCGCGCAACTGCGAACAAGAAGGCTTTGAATTGGCCCACGTGTGGTTTCCAGGAAACGTTATCTGCAAGGCGAGCTCTCAACCGGCCTGCACGCAAAAGGGCTAGTTCAGCCGTAAAACTTATAAATGTTCTCAATTCTGCTCGATCTACTTTGCGCGAGCCAATGCCGGCGCTCGTCGTTTCAGCCCCGATCACCCGAGATGCCGGTCGGCGATTTCGGTCGTGGCCGGAGCGCCTCGTCGAGTGCAGCCAGCTCCCGGGCGATCTGGGTGCGAAGCCATAGCGCGACCCCTTCGACCATCGCATCGAGAGGCCTCGACCGCGGCGCGATCAAGCTGTGGTGCTGCCCGGTGCGGATGATCAGGTCGGAGGCGGGGACCAAGGTTCCCGTCAGCAAAGCGCTCGAGACCACGCTGAGCCAACCGAGCGCAATGCCTTCGCCGTTCAGCGCGGCCTGCAGGATGACGGCGTAGTCAGTGAACTCGTGCCAGACGCCTTTCGAGCTGTTTCGATGGGCGACATTGCCCCATTCCCGCGCCCATTTCGGCATCGCATGGTCCGTCAGCCACAAGAAGACATGCCCCGAGCCGTCCCCCGTGTGGTCGAGCCTGCCACGCGCCTCCAGATAGGCCGGGCTGCAGACGGGGAAGATGATCTCCGGCGCCAAGAACCAGCGATGATAGCGGGGATCGTCGTCTTCGATGATCCGCGTCGCCAGATCCACATTGTCGGGGATGCCGCGCAGGACCCCGGGGATGAGGTCGAAGCGGATGTCGATCTCTGGAAAAGCCGCGTGGAATTCGCCCAGACGTGGCAGCAGCCAATGAGCCACGAACGAGCTGGACATGGACAGCGTGACGACCGGCTTCGTCGCATTCTGACGTTGCCGGATCGCCTGGATCGCATCGGCTATGCGTCCCACCGCCTCGCCCACGACGCCGAAGAGGACGCTTCCGTCCACCGTCAGATCGAGCCCGCGCGCCCGCCGTTCGAAGAGCCGGACTCCAACCGCCGCTTCCAGCTCGGCGACGCTGCGGCTGATCGAGGGCTGGCTGACGTTGAATTCCGCTGCCGCAGCCGTGAAGCTGCCGGTGCGGGCCGCGGCCTCGAAAACCAGAAGCCCGCGGGCGGAGGGGATGAGGCGGGAGAGCTGAGCCATACGCCTAGCGTATGCGTCCCCCACTATTTTTCAATCTGGTCGGATTCCAGGCTTGCCGCCACCATCATCGGGTCTGCCCAGATGCGCCGTGGCTTTGTGCGTGCCCGGCAGAGACAAGCCAGCCGACCTGCTTCGCTTCGACGACAAGGAAGCCATTCGATGAGCGCAACGGTCACCTTGCCGGATCGTCACCTCGCGCCGTCGCGGGACCCGCTTCTGGAGCCGCTCGTCATCAAGAAGCTCCAGCTTCGCAATCGGATCGTCAGCACCAGCCATGCCTCGATGCTGGACGATGGCGGCCTGCCTCTCGAACGCTACCAGCGCTATCACGAGGAAAAGGCGCGCGGCGGCCTGGCCATGACGATGATCGGCGGTTCGGCGATGACGTCGCCGGATTCGAGCTGGGGCGGCGGCCAGCTCGATCTCTCCAGCGACCGCATCATTCCGCATCTCGCCGCGCTGTCCGAACGAATTCACAGCCATGGCGCGGCCGTGATGTGCCAGGTCTCGCATCTGGGGCGTCGCGCGACTTCCTATGCCTCGAACTGGCTGCCCGTGTTAGCGCCCTCACGAGTGCGCGAGACGCGCCACCGCAACTTTCCTAAAGAGATGGACGAGGGCGATATCGCCCGCATTATCAGAGACTACGCAGATGCGGCGCTGCGTTGCGTCCAGGCCGGTCTGGACGGCGTCGAGACAGTCACGAGCGGCCATCTCATCGGGCAGTTCCTGTCGCCCCGCACCAACAAGCGCACGGACCGATTTGGCGGCTCCGTCGAAAACCGCGCCCGCTTCGGCCTCATGGTACATGAGGCCATCCGCAAGCGGGTCGGGGATCAGGCTGTGGTCGGTATCCGCTTCATGATCGACGAGGGGGTCGAGGAGGGCTCCGACTTCGAGGATTGCGTGCGGCTTGCCCGCCTCTTCGAGCGGGAGGGGCATATCGATTACTTCAACTGCAATTACGGGCGGATGGATACGGATCTGGCCCTGGCCGAGGATGCGATGCCCGGCCTGTTCCAGCGCAGCGCACCTTATCTCGATTCTGTGACGCGGTTCCGTCGAGAGACGAAGCTGCCCTTGATCCATGCCGGCGGCATCCGCGACGTCGCGACCGCCCGCCACACCATCCGTGAGGGCATCGTCGATCTGGTCGGCATGACCCGCGCGCATATCGCCGATCCGCAGATCGTCAACAAGCTGATGCGCGGCGACGAGGAGCGGATCCGGCCCTGCGTAGGGGCGTCCTATTGCCTCTACAAGAAGGTGAATTGCGTCCATAATCCGGCCAGCGGGCGCGAGACCGTGCTGGCGCACGACGTGGCGCGGGCATCGCGCCTCCTCAAGGCGGTGGTGATCGGCGGCGGGCCTGCCGGGCTCGAGGCGGCGCGCGTCTGCGCCGAGCGCGGGCACGTCGTCATCGTGTTCGAGGCGGCGTCGAAGCTCGGCGGGCAATTGCTCGTGGCGACGGCTGCGGCCGAGCGCCGGGACCTGATCGGGATCGTCGAATGGCGCATCGCCGAACTCGAGCGGCTCGGGGTCGATGTTCGTACGAACCGCTATGTCGGAGCCGATGAGGTGAAGGCAGAAAACCCCGATCTCGTTATCGTCGCAACGGGCGGCATTCCCGATACCGATTGGCTCGAAGGCGGCGAGCTCTGCGATAATGTCTGGGACGTGCTGACCGGGACCGTGCCGGGCAAGAGCGACGTGCTGATCTATGACGGAACCGGGCGGCAGGCGGCGGTATCCTGCGCCTTGCATCTCGCGCAACAGGGAAAGACTGTCTCCTTCGCCACGCCGGACGAGGCCATCGCCGTCGAGATGTCCTATATCGACCGGACCGGCTTCCGAAAGCGCTTCGCTCAGCTCGGCATACGGCCCGTCGTCGATGTCAGGCTGGAGAAGGTCGAACGCCGCGGCAATGCCCTGCAGGCCACGTTCCGCAACGAGCTGACGGGGGCGGAAAGCCTGGTCGAGGCCGGCCAGATCGTCGTCGAGCACGGCACGCTGCCGGCCGCCGAGCTCTATCACGAATTGCGGCATCTCTCGGCCAATGACGGGGTGACCGACATCGCGTTCATGCTCGGCAGCGAGGAGGCGGCTGCGCCTGAGCCGGGAAGCTTCCTTCTGCACCGTATCGGCGACGCCGTATCGAGCCGCGACCTCTATTCCGCGATCTACGAGGCCTACCGGCTCTGCTCCAAGCTTTGAGCTGTAGTGCGGTCAGGCCGAGGCAGGGCGGCCGCGTCCCGCCTCGGCGAAGCGCTCGATCCGGAAGTCGTGGAGCGGGATATCCGTCGTGCCCGTCGCGATGAGTTCGGCCATCGTGTCGCCGACGCCCGGGCCGAGCTGGAAGCCATGCCCGCTGAAGCCGAAGGCGTGGAATAGCCCCGGCGTGGTGCCGGACTGGCCCATGACCGGCAACATGTCGGCCAGATAACCTTCGCAACCCGACCAGGTGCGGATCACCGAGACCTTCTCCAGGGCCGGCAGGAGCTGTCCCAGGGCACGGAGCTGGGCCGGCAGCCGTGCCGGATCGGCCTTGGCGTGACCGGGGTCGAGATCGACGTCGACCCGTTCCGCCGCGCCCCCGAAAACGATGTTGCCGCGCTCGACCTGACGGAAATAGGCGTCGGTTCCGTGCCGGCGGGTCCAGATGCCGACGACCGGCAGGATGCGATGAGGCAGGGGCTCGGTCACGCCCATCTGCGGGCCGCGCGGGGTGAGGGGCACCGGCTCGCCGAACTGCGCGGAGATCCGTGCGCCCCAGGCGCCGGCGGTGTTCAGAAGCCTCCCGGCTTCGAACACCCCCTTCGACGTCGTGACGCGGAAGCCCGCTTCCGTCCTGGCGATCTCGCCGACCTCGCATTCCTCGACGATCTCCGCGCCGGTCCGCCGCGCCGCGTCGGCGAAGGCCGGCGCGATCAGCCGCGGATTGCCCGAGCCGTCCTGCGGCGACCAGGAGGCCGCGATCGCCCCGGGGCCGAGCCCGGGAAAGCGCGCGCGGGTCTCGTTGGCGCCGAGTTCCTCGAGCTCCAGGCCCCAGGGGCGCGCCGCCTCGGCATAGGCGCGCATGTCGGCCAGCGCATCCTCTTCGAAGATCAATCGCAGATGGCCGGTCGCGCGGAATTCGACGTCGCGGCCGAGCAGGCGCTCGGCTTCGCCCCAGAGCGCCCGGGAGCGATGCGCCAGCGGCAATTGGGTGAGATGGCGCCCAGTCCGGCGGATGTTGCCGAAGGAGGCGACGGTCGCGCCCGTGCCGACGCGATGGCGCTCGATCAGCGTAACCTTCAGGCCTCGGCGCCTCAGGAAATAGGTTGCGGCGGTTCCCATCAGCCCGCCACCGAGCACGATCACATCCATGTCCAGCCTTTTGCCGCACGGAGCGACAGGTCTTCGCGTGGCCTAACCCTGCCGCGGAGCCGTGGCGCCGTCAAAGACGCGATAGCTGGCAGGCCATAAGCTTGGCCTATGGTTCTGCCCCGCATGTCTCTTGGACCGCGTCGGCGCTTCCGTGCCAGCTTCCGGCCGCCAGCAAGAGGAGTGGATATGGACGGCGAAACCGTGCCGGGTGCGGACTGGAAGGTCGGCGTCGATATCGGCGGCACCTTCATCGATTTCTGCGCGCTGGAGATGCGTTCGGGCCAAGTCGCCTCGCTGAAGGTCCTGACGACGCCCGATGATCCGGGCGCGGAGCTTATGACCGGCCTTTCGCTGCTGGCCGAGCGCGAAGGCCTGGATCCGAAGGCGGTCACCCGCTTCGTCCACGGCACCACGGTCGGCGTCAACACGATCATCCAGCGCAAGGGAGCGCCGCTCGCGCTCTTCACCAATGCCGGCTTCGAGGACGTGATCGAGCTGGCGCGGCTGCGCATGCCCGACGTCTATTCGCTCTTCTGCAGCCGGCCGGAGCAACTGATCACCCGCGACAGGGTCTTCGGCATCCCGGCCCGCATGCGCTCGGACGGCCGCGAGACGGTCAAGCCCGATTTCGACGCGGTCGCCGCGGCCGTGGCCGCCGCGAAGGCGCGCGGGGCGGTCGGCATCGTCGTCGCCTTCCTGCATGCCTGGCGCAACGGCGCGCAGGAGGAGGCGGTCAAGGCGGAGATCGTCCGGCTCGCGCCCGAGCTCTTCGTCTTCACCTCGGCGGAAGTCTGGCCGGTGATCCGCGAATATGAACGGACCACGACGGCGATCCTCAACGCCTATGTGCATCCGCGCATCGCCGGCTATCTGACGGCGCTGGAGCAGCGGCTGGCGGATCGCGGCGTACCGGCGCGCGCGCTGCTGACGAAATCGAATGGCGGCGTGATGAATGCCGCCGAGGGCAAGCGCGCTTGCGTCTCCATGCTGCTCTCGGGCACGGCCTCGGGCGTGATCGGCGCGACCTGGTTCGCCCGCCAGGCCGGCGAGAAGCGCGTGCTGACGCTCGATATCGGCGGGACCTCTGCCGACTTCGCCCTGATCATCGACGGCGAGCCGCAATTCGGCACCGGCGAGATGATCGGCGAGTTCCCGCTCTATATCCCATCCATCTCGGTGAGCTCGATTGGCATCGGCGGCGGCTCGATCGCCTCGGTCGACGGGCAGGGCGTGCTGCGCGTCGGGCCGGAATCGGCCGGTTCCACGCCCGGGCCGGCCTGCTATGGCCGCGGCGGCGAGCAGGCGACGGTCACCGATGCCATGGTGGTCTGCGGCTGGCTCGGCCATAGCGAGATGGCCTATGGTCAGCTCAGGATGGATGCCGGCCTTGCCTGCGCCGCTGTCGGGCGCCTGGCCGAAAAGCTCGGCCGATCGCTCGACGACACCGCGCAGGCCATCCTCGACATCGCGGTTTCCGAGATGTTCGTCGAGGTCGAGAAGCTGTCGTCGCGCGCCGGCATCGATCTCAAGGACTTCACGCTGATGCCCTTCGGCGGCGGCGGCCCGATGCTCGGCGCCTTTCTTGCGCGAGAACTCGGCATGAACAGGCTGCTGGCGCCGCGTCGGCCAGGGGTCGTCTCAGCGCTGGGCGGGCTCGTCGCCGATCTGCGTGGCGACTTCGTGCGCACGCTCTTCGCCGAGCTTTGCGCCACGGCTCTGCCGCAGCTGAAGGCGGCGTCGGCCGCAATGGTCCAGGAGGGGCGGAACTGGCTTGCGGCCCAGGGCCATGCCGGTCCGGCTGATCTCCGGTTCTCGGCGGATATGCGCTATGTCGGCCAGAGCTACGAGATCGAGGTTCCGCTGCAGCCGGTGTGGCTCGAAGCGGGCGATCCCGCCGCGATCGCGCGCGAGTTTCATCAGACACATCGGCGGATCTACGATTTCGACGACCCTGACGGCTGCATCGAGATCGTCAATCTGCGGCTCTCGGCCATCGGGGCCGGTCCCGCGCTATCCTTCCCGGAAGTGGCGGAGACAGAGGCAGTCGCAATCCCGGAACGCGAGCTGACGATCCACACCGGCGGAGAGCGAAAGGTGGTCGCCCTCTACCGCCGCGCCGACCTGCCGGCCGGCAGCCGCTTCGCCGGACCGGCCGTCGTTGCCCAGGAGGACACGACGGTCGCGATTCCCGCCGGCACCACGGCGCGGGTCGACGGCCATCTCAACCTGCACCTGACCTTCACGGAGTGACGCGATGAGTGACGCGATGTTCGACCGGATGAAGCTTCAGGTGCTCGCCAACCATGCGCGGGCCGCGGCCGAGAACATGGCGCATACGCTGCACCGCACGGCCCATTCCGCCTTCGTCAAGGAGACGGAGGATTTCACGGTCATGCTGATCAGCCGCAGCGGCGACACCTTCGCCGTGCCGATGGAGCTGGGCGCGACTTGGTATCCCGGCCTGTCCTGGGCACCGGCGATCAGGATGATCGAGGATTACAAGCCGGGCGATGTCGGCTTCACCAACGATCCCTATGCCTGCTTCGTCGCCACCCACGCGCCCGATACCCATCTCTGGAAACCGGTCTTCCACGAGGGCGAGATCGTCGCCTGGACGGGCGGCCATATCCACAACACCGACATGGGCGGCGCCGTGCCGGCCTCGCTCTCGCGGGCGCTGACCGAAATCCATCAGGAGGGCATCCGCTTCCCGCCGATGAAGCTCGTCAACGAAGGGGTCTTCGACGAGCAGATCCTCAGGATTATGACGACCAATGTGCGCAAGCCGGACCTGAACATCGGCGACATCAAGGCACTGGTCGGCGCGCTCAACACCGGCGAGCGCAAGGTTCTGGCGATGATCGAGAAATTCGGCCGCGAGGCGTTTCTCGGCGGCGTCGAGGCGCTGCTCGACCAGGCCGAGGCGCAGGCGCGCGAGGTGCTGCGCGGCATGCCGGACGGCACCTGGGAGTTCGCAGATTATGCCGACGAGGATTCGGTCGAGGCCAATCCCTGCCGGCTGAAGCTCAAGCTCACGATCCGCGGTGACGAGGCGGTGCTGGATTTTACCGGCTCCGATCCACAGCTCGCCTCCTCGCTCAACGTGCCCAGCGGCGGCAATCCGCGCCACACGATCCTGCTCGTGGGCGTCTATTATGTCCTCTACACGCTGAACCCGAAGATCCTGCTCAATACCGGGCTGACGCGCCCGTTCACCTGCATCGCGCCGGAAGGAACAGTGCTGAACCCCGTCTTCCCCGCCGCAGTCGGGATGCGCTCGCTGACCTGCGCAAGGCTGCGCTCGGTCATCTTCGGGGCCTTCTCGCAAGCGGTGCCGGAGCGGCTGCCCGCCGCGCCCGCCGGCAACAACTGCATCGTGAACGTGATGACCACGGACGAGCGCACGAGCCGGACCGTCATCGCCGCGGTCAACCCGGTGGTAGGCGGCGGCGGCGGCATGCCGCATCGTGACGGCACCAATGGGTCGGGGGCGGATGCAGCCTATCTCAAGAACACGCCGATCGAGATCACCGAGACCGAGACGCCGGTGGAGTTCGTCAGATACGGGCTGGCCAGGGACAGCGGCGGCGCCGGGCGCTGGCGTGGCGGGCTCGCCACCGAAATGGCATTCCGCGTCTTCGCGCCCGACAGCCGCATCACCGCCCGCAACCGCGACCGCAGCTTCTTCCGGCCTTGGGGCGTGCTGGGCGGCAGGGCGGCGGGCCTCTCCGACATGGTGGTCAATCCGGGCCAGCCGGAGGAACGGCGGCTCGGCAATATCGACACCGCCGTCCTGCAGCCCGGCGACACGCTGGAGATCCGTTCGGCCGGCGGCGGCGGTCGTGGCCACCCCTTCGACCGGGAGGCTTGGCGCGTGGCTGAAGACGTCGTGCGCGGCTATGTTTCGCCGGAAGCGGCGGAGCGGGAATACGGCGTCGTTATGCGGGGCGAAGCGCTGGACGAGGACGCGACGAAGGCCCGGCGCGCCGACCGCCTGCCTGTCTCGGGCCATTTCCATTTCGGCCCGGAGCGCGAGGGCTACGAGGCGCAATGGACAAGCGATGCCTATGACAGGCTGACGGCCCTGCTCGCCGGGCTGCCGATCCATTGGCGGTTCTTTGCCAAGACGGAGATCTTCCGGCGCATGACGGGCAGGGCCGGCGCGCAGGGCGTCGACGAAGCCTTCGCCGCAGCCCGGGTCCGCTTCCCGGAGATGCCGGAGCCTCGGCCCGCGCTTGCCGAGGCGGCCGAATGAGCATGGCTGCGGGAGAGGCCGGCGGGCGGCTGGTTCGGCTGGCGGAGACGGATCGTGCGCCCCTGCGCTTCTTTCTCGATGGCGCCGAGCGGCAGGCCTTGAGCGGCGATACCGTGCTCAGCGCCGTGCTCTCGGTCGTGCCGGCCCTGCGTCGCTCGGAATTCGGATCCGAGGCGCGGGCCGGCTTCTGCCTGATGGGCGCCTGCCAGGATTGCTGGATCTGGCAGGAGGATGGTCCGCGGCTGCGGGCCTGCTCGACGCCTTTGGCCGAAGGGATGCGCCTTCTGTCCGACGCGCCGGGAGAATGGCCATGACCGAGCCTTCCGAGCCCCGTGTCGTTGTCGTGGGTGCCGGGCCTGCCGGCATTCGAGCTGCCGAAGCACTGGTCGCCGGCGGCCTGACACCGATCGTCATTGACGAGGGCGAAAGTGCCGGAGGCCAGATCTATCGCCGGCCGCCGCAGGGCTTCACGCGCCCGCCCGAGGCCCTATACGGCTCGGAGGCTGCCAAGGCCGTCCTGCTGCATCGGACCTTCGATGCTCTCGCGGCGGCGGATCACCTCGTTCATCATTCCCGCAGTTCCGTCATCGCCATCGCGGACGGGCGATTGCAGGTCATTGGCGACGCAGGGGCGCGCTGGATTTCCTATGACCGGCTGATCCTCGCCACCGGCGCGATGGACCGCGTCATGCCCGTGCCCGGTTGGGAGACTGCCGGCGTCTACGGGCTCGGCGCGATGCAGATCGCGCTGAAGGCGCAGGGGGCCGCACTGGGACGGCGCATCGTGCTGGCGGGCTCCGGGCCGTTGCTCACTCTGCTCGCGGTACAATTGCTCAAAGCCGGTGCGCAGGTCGCGGCGGTGCTCGATACAGCATCCATGCGCCAGCAATTGCGAGGGTTCTCCGGTCTCTCGGCGCGGCCGTTCTTCGCCCTGCGGGGGCTGATGATGCGCCGGCGTCTGGCCGGGCTCCACCATGCCGGCGTCCGGCTGGATCGCATCGAGGTGGATGAGCGTGGCCCGGCGGCCGTGCTCTGGCGCGATGAAGCGGGCCGGAGGCAGCGTACAAGCTGCGATGCGGTCGGGCTGGGCTGGCATCTGCGGGCGGAGACACGCCTCGCAGACCTGGCCGGCTGCGACTTCGCCTATGACGAGACCTGGCGGCAATGGCTGCCGCAGGCCGACGCGATGGGGCGGGCGGGACGCGGCGTCTATCTTGCCGGGGACGGGCTCAGGATTCTCGGTGCCGATGGAGCGGAGATCGCGGGGCGCCTCGCGGCCGTGGCCTGTCTGCAGGACCTTGGTCTGCCGGCACCGGATATGGCAGCGGATAGGCGCAAACTGGTCCGGTTCGTCCGTTTCGCGCGCGGCGTCGCGGAAGCATTTCCCTGGCCGGCCGAGGCTGCGGCGGGATTGCCGGACGAGACGGTGGTCTGCCGCTGCGAAGGCGTAACGGCCGGCGAGTTGCGCAAGACCGTCGATTTCGGCGGCGGCGAGGTCAATCGCGCCAAGTCGCTTGGGCGTGCCGGGATGGGGCGCTGCCAGGGGCGGTATTGCGAACTGGCTGCGGCGGAAATCGTCGCCGTCGGCGCGGGCCATGCCTGTGCTGCCGCCGCTGGCCGGCTGCGCGGACAGGCGCCGGTGAGGCCCGCTCCGATCGGCACCTTGATCCAGGATGCACCTGCCAACGGATCGGGTCGCGCGTTCAGCTAATTGGCTGCGCGATCGAGGCCCCGGCACGCTATGCGCAGGCAATCGCGCATCAGTTCGTGGCTGGCCGAGAGCGGCCGGTCATTGCTGGTGAGGATGGCTATGGGCACTTCGATCCGGGGCTCGAACGGCCGGGTGACGACACCGTTGAACTGCTCCCAGGGCAGGAGGCTGTCGACGATGGCGATGCCGAGGCCGTCGCGCACATAGGGCAGCGCCGTGATCGACAGGTCGATCTCGATCGCCGGTGCATAGGCGAAATCCTCGGCTTCGGCCGAGGCGGCCAGCAACCGCCCCGGCAGGGTATCGGCGCGATAGGAGATCAAAGTCTCGTCGCTGATATCGGCGAAGCGGACGCAGTCGAGCGCGGCCAGCCGATGCTCGGCCGACACGACGCAGACCAGCGCGGCACGCCCGACCGTCTCGGCATGGATGCCGGCATGGGGCAGGTTGTTCATGGCGATGCCCAGCGACACTTCGCCGTTGCGCAGCATCTCGACGATGGAGTTCTGCGAGGCGATCAGGGAGCGCACCACGATCTCGGGGTGATCCTGCCGGAAGGCGGTTAGGGCGCGGGGCACGATCGACATGGAGGGCGGGGCCGAGGCGGCGAGCCGGACGAGACCGGTGCGGCCATGTCGCATGTCGACCGTCCGACGGCGGAGCGCATCGAGTTCGCCGAAAATATGTTCTGCCTGGGAGTAGAGTTCCTCGGCCTCCTGCGTCGGCACCAGCCGCCCGCGCACGCGGTCGAACAGCTTGAAGCCGAGCTGGTCCTCGGCATGGAGCAGGATCTGGCTCAGCGCGGGCTGCGAGATGTTGAGCATCGCAGCCGCGCCGGTGACCGTACCGCAGCGCATCAGCGTGCAGAAGACTTCGAGTTGGCGCGCCCGCATCTGTCGTCCCATCAACGGCGATAGCGCAGACATCGCCGCCGCTGGAGCAGATGTCCAGCCTCAAGCGCGGTGGCGCTTCTTCTGCGGGCTCAGCGCTGATCCCAGCGGTCCAGCATGCCGTAGAAGGCCACGGCGAAAGGCAGGAACCAGGGCTTGCCTCCGAAATAGAAAGGGCTCGTCGGGAACGGCAGATCCGCATAGACGCTATGGCCGCTCGGCTTGCCCAGCATCTGCTCGGCGACCTTGTGGCCGAGCCAGCTGGAGCGCGCGACGCCCGTGCCGCTGTAGCCGCAGGCGTAGAACATCCCGTCCGTCTGGCCGACATGCGGAAACTTGTCGAAGGTGAAGCCGAGCGTGCCATGCCAGTAATGGCTCAGCTTCGTGCTCTCGAGCTCAGGGAATACCTGCAGCATCAGGCTGCGCAGATAGCCGGCATTGGAGCGGGAGACCGTCTCGTCCGGCTTCGTGTTCAGCACGCGGCCGCCGAAGAGGATACGGGTCCCGTCCGGCGAAGGCCTGTAATAGGTCACGACGCGTTGGCTGCCGGCCAGCATGCGGCGCTTGGGCATCAGGCGGTCCATCACGTCGGTGGGTAGCGGCTCGGTGGCGATGATGCCGCTGGCGACCGGGATGATCCGCCGCTGCAGATAGGGCGAGAGCGAGCCAGTATAGCCGTTCGTCGCCAGCAGGACTTGCCTGGCGGCGATCTTGCGTCCGCGAACGGTGAATTCGAAGCCGCCGGTGGAGGATCTGAGATCCGAGACCCGCGCATGGCTGAAGATCGCCGCGCCGGCCTTTTCGGCGGCCTTCGCCAGGCCCTGGACGTAGCGGGCGGGATGGATGCCGCAATAGCCGGGCATGACGATGCCGCCACGATACAGGTCGGTGCCGACCTCCGCATGCTGTTCCGCTCGCGGAACCAGATAGGCGTTGCAGGGCATGACCGCCTTGATGCGGTCGATGTATTGGCCGAGCTTGTCGTAGATTCGCGGAGTCATCGCGCCCTTGAAGTAGCCGACCTCCTTGAGGTCGCAATCGATCTGCTCGCGGGCAACGACGTCCTTGACGTGCTGCAGCGAGAGGAAGCTCTCCTCGACGATGGCGCGCGCTTTCTCCGGTCCGTGCGCCATGCCGCCGTCGAAGAAGGCCCAGCCCGGCCCGAGCAAGCCGCCGTTGCGCGACGAGGCACCCCAGCCGGGCGCTTCCGCCTCGAAAACGGCGACCTGCTTGCCGGCCTTGGCCAGGGTGAGGGCCGCATTGCAACCGGTAAAGCCGCCGCCGATGACGGCGACCTCCACCTGCGATGGCAGATCGGCCTCGGCGACCGGGGCCGGCCTTGCCGCCTCCCACCAATAGGGTGTGTCGACAGCGTCGGCGGCGAAGAACGAACCAGTGACACGTGCCATTGTCGATGCTTTCAAGAGGGGAGGATGCGCCGCAGGAAATCCTGCGTGCGCGGGTTCTGCGGCCGGCTCAACACGGCGTCGGGCGGGCCTTGCTCCACCAGAACGCCGCCATCGAGGAACAGAACGCGGTCGGCGACCTCGCGGGCGAAGCCCATCTCGTGGGTCACGACCACCATCGTCATGCCCTCATCGGCAAGCGAGCGCATGACGGCGAGGACCTCACCGACGAGTTCGGGATCGAGCGCCGATGTCGGCTCGTCGAACAGGATCGCGTCGGGCTTCATGGCGAGCGCGCGTGCGATCGCGACGCGCTGCTGCTGGCCGCCGGAGAGCTGGGCGGGATAGGCGTCGATCCTGGCGCCGAGCCCGACCCGCGTGAGCAGCTCGCGCGAGCGCGCCAGAACCTCCTCGCGCGGCTCCTTCTTCACGAAGATCGGACCTTCCGCGACGTTCTCCAGCGCCGTCCGGTGCGGGAACAGGTTGAAGCGCTGGAAGACCATGGCGACGCGGGTTCGCACCTGACGGATGCTCGAGGATCCCGTGTCGACCTGCTCGCCATGCACGGTGATCTCGCCGCCCTGATACGTCTCGAGGCCGTTGATGCAACGCAGGAGCGTCGACTTGCCGGAACCGGACGGCCCGATGATGCAGACCACCTCGCCCTTCTCGACGGAGAAGGAGACATCATGGATGACCTCGACCGTGCCGAACGACTTTCTGACGTTGCGCAGTTCGACGATGCTCATCGGGCCTGCCTCATGCGGCGTTCGAGCCAGCTGTTGAAGGCCGTGAGCGGCAGGCTCATGGCAAGGTAGATCAGAGCGACGAGCGTGAAGATCGTGGTGTTCTCGAAGGTCGAGGATGCCAGGAGCTTGCCCTGCAGAGACAGCTCGGCGACCGTGATCGTCGAGGCCAGCGAGGAGTCCTTGAGCGTCATGACCATCGTGCTGCCATAGGGCGGCAGCGCGACGCGGATCGCCTGGGGAAGCACGACCCGGCGCATCATCAGGCCCCAACCCATGCCGATCGAGAGCGCGGCCTCCGTCTGGCCGCGGTCGATAGCCTCGATCCCGGCCCGGAAGATCTCGGCCATATAGGGCGAATAGGCGATCCCGAGCCCGATGATCGCGGCCTGAACGGCTGAGAGCGAAATGCCGAGATCCGGCAGCACGAAGTAGATGTAGAACAGCGTCACCATGCCGGGGATGCCGCGCACGATCACGATGATCGTGCGCGCCGTCCAGGCGAGCGGCGCGATGCCGCTCACCCGCATGAAGGCCCAGGCCAGGCCGAGCACCGTCGCGAGGAGGAAAGCGCCGAGCGTGATCAGGAGGGTGAAATAGACCCCCTGCATCAGGATCGGCAGGAAGGTCGGGACCTGGCTGAAGAAATGGCTCATGGTCCGGCGCGCTCAGAGGTCCCACTTCTTCAGGATCGCGTCGAGCCGGCCATCCTTCTTCATGTTCGCCAGGCTGGCATTGATCTTCGCCAGAAGCTCGGCATTGCCCTGCTTGACGCCGATGTTGATCGGGCCCGGCACCGACGGCTTGTAAGACTTGACCAGCCGCAATCGCGGGAACCGGCCTTGCCCCAGGTTGTAGGCCAGGATCGGAAAGTCGCCGATGCCGGCATCGAGGCGGCCGTTGGCGACGTCGCGCATGATGTCCGGCAGCGTGTCGTAAGAGGCGACCTCGCTGAAGACGCCGGAGTTCTTGAGCGCGTCGATATAGCGTGTGCCGATCTGGGCGCCGACCTTCTTGCCCTTCAGATCGTCGAAACCGACATAGTCCTTCTCGTCTTTGGTCGCGACCACCAGACCCTCGCCATAGGCGTAGACGTCCTGGCTAAAATCGATCACCTTGGCGCGCTCCGGCGAGCCGTACATGGCCGCCGAGATGATATCGATCTTGCCGGAGGTCAGCGCCGCGATCAGCGCCGAGAACGGCATCGGCTGGATCTCGATCTTGAAGCCGGCCTCCTTGCCGATCTCCTCGATCACGTCGACCATCACGCCTTGGATGGTGTTGGTCTTGGCGTCGAGGAACGTGAAGGGGACGGCCGTGGGCGTCGAACCGACCTTGTAGACCGTCTGCGCATGGGCTGTCGCGGCAGCAACCATCATGCCGAGCGCCGCAACCGTTGTCTTGAACCCGATCATTCCATTCCCCTTTTTGCTCGTGGATGCCCGGTTGTCCGCGCCGGGCCATGCAGCATCCGTACCTGCTCAAGAGAACGACAAGACGAATTCGTGTCGGACCCATAAGATGGACTTATGCGGTGAGATGCCGGCGAGCCTGCTTCTAGAATTCCGCCACCTTGCCGAAGGCGGAGCCCTCCAGTCGCTCGGGCCGGTAGGGCCTGGGGTCGACGATCGGCTTCGCGCCGGTGACGATATCCGCGATCATATGGCCGGTGCCGGGGCCGATGCCGAAGCCATGGCCGCTGAAACCGGCGGCGAGGATGAAGCCGGGGAGGCCGGCGAGTTCGCCGATGGCGGGCACGCCGTCCGGCGTCGAATCGATGTAGCCGGCCCAAGTCGCCGCGACCGGCACGGATTTGAGGGCCGGAAGCAGGCGTTGCGCACGCGCATGGGTCTCGGCGATCTGGCGTGGGTCGGGTGTCGGGTCGAGGATGCGCTTTGCCTCCATCGGAGTCGGCGCATCGAGCTTCCAGCGCGCAAGCGTCTCGTGGCCGGATTTCCAGCCTTCGAGGCCTCCGATCGCAAGGCTGCGCCAGCGCCGGAGAAACATCGGCACGAACTGTCGGGCGAAGCGCAATTGCTGCGGCGTGGGGTCGACGCGGGCCCCGCCGCTGATCGCCAGCGTGTAGCCGCCGTCGCTGCGGCGCGTCACCGAGACCGCGGCGGTATGAAGCGCGTCCGGCAGGCCGGCTGCGCCTGGCGCTACGGACAGAATCGACGACCGGATAGAGGACTGTGGAAAACGGATGCCGTATTGGTTGAGGAAGGAGGAGGCCCATGCTCCGCCGGCGTGGATGATCGTCGGCGTACGGATCGTGCCTTTCTCCGTCACGACGGCCGAGACGCGCCCAGCTGTGGTCTCGACGCCGCGCGCGGCGCAGAACTGATGCACGCTGCCGCCGGCCTTCAGGATGCCGCGCGCGATCACCGGCGCGGCGCGGGCGGGATCGGCCGTGCCATCCGTCGGCGAGAACACGCCGCCCTTCCAGCGCTTGCCGGTCGCGCTGCCGCGAGCCGAGGCCTCCTCGGTGGAGAGCATATGGGTGACGACACCCTCGCCGACGGCGAAGTCTCGCCATTTCGCCCAGCCCGCGAGCTGCGAGTCGTCATCGCTCAGATAGAGCAGGCCACAGCGCCGGAAGCCCAGATCCTCTCCGATCTCGCCCGCTAGGCGATCCCAGAGCGCAAGGCTTTCGGTCGCCATCGGCAGTTCGCGTGCGTCGCGATTCTGCTGCCGGCACCAGCCCCAGTTGCGGCTCGACTGCTCGGCGCCGATGCGGCCCTTCTCGATGAGCGCGACCCTCAGGCCGCGGCGCGCGAGATAGTATGCGGCACTGACGCCCACAATGCCGCCGCCGATGACGACGACATCGGCACTCTCAGGCAGGGTGGGGCTGGTTTCGATCTCGAACAGTGGCGCCGGCATCACGGTCTCCTTGCCGAGGCGAGACTATCTGCCGGCTGGCGGGCGTGTGCACTGCAGATTTGACCGTAGCAGCATTTCCTTCGGTTCCGACAGGCCGATTCCGGCGTCGGCTGTGCCTGGAACCTGTTAGACACGGCGCATTGTTCGCGGCATGATCTGCTGCCAAGCGTTGGGCCGGAGGGCGCGGCGCGGCCATCTGTCGATCGAGGGAACATCGATGAAGCTTGACCAGATCGACATCAAGATCCTCTACGAGCTGCAGAAGAACGGCCGGATCACCAATGTCGAGCTGGCCGAGCTGGTGAACCTGTCGCCGAGCCCCTGCCTGATGCGCGTCAAGAAGCTGCAGCAGGACGGCTACATCACCGGCTATTCCGCGCGGATCAATGTCGGCAAGCTCGGCCAGACGCTCACGGTCTTCACCGAGGTGACGTTGAAGAATCACCGTCAGATCGATTTCGCGCGCTTCCTGGCCGCCATCGAGAAGCTCGACCAAGTGATCGAGTGCCATCTGGTCTCCGGCGGCTACGATTATCTCGTCAAGTTCGTGACCAGTGGCATCATCGAGTACCAGACGCTGATGGAGCGGCTGATCGATCTCGATATCGGCATCGACAAGTATTTCAGCTTCGTCGTGCTGAAATCGCCGATCGTGAAACCGCATATGCCGCTGACCAGCCTGTTTCCGGTCACGGCCGCGAGCTAAGCCATACTGATCTCACGGGGAAACATATCGTCATCCCCGGCTTGACCCAGGATCCATCGTAGAGCGCAAATCTTTATGATGGATTCCGGATCTGCGCCGCTTCGCGGCTCGTCCGGAATTGCCGGCGTGTTTCCTTGGCAAGCTCAGCGCTTCGAGAAGGCGGCGACAAGTTCTGGATCGCGTTCGAGCTTGTCGAGCCAGCTCGGGTCGAGCTTGGGCACCGACGACATCAGCAGTCGCGCATAGGGGTGGCCGCCGGCCTTGCCGACCTGATCGGCCGGTAATTGCTCGACCTTCACGCCGCGATACATGACGGCGACCTCGTCGCAGATCGCCTGCACGGTCGTCAGGTCGTGGCTGATGAAGAGGTAGGACAGGCCGAGCTCGCGCTGCAGGTCCTTGAGCAACTCGATGATGGCGGCGGCCACCACGGTGTCGAGCGCCGAGGTGATCTCGTCGCACAGGATCAGCTCGGGATCGGCGGCGAGCGCCCGCGCCAGGTTCACGCGCTGCTTCTGCCCGCCGGACAATTCGCTGGGCAGCCGATGCTTCAGCGCGCGGGGCAGATGCACCAGGTCGAGGAGCCGGTCGATCCGTGCGTCGCGGGCGGCGCCGCGCAGGCCATGGTAGAAGGCGAGTGGGCGGCCGAGGATGTCCTCGATCGACTTGGCCGGGTTCAGCGCGGTATCGGCCGACTGGAACACGATCTGCAGCTTGCGCAGTTCATCGGCGCTACGGTCCTGCGCCCGCGGAGCCATCGGCTTGCCGTCGAAGGCTATGGTGCCGGAGGAGGGCGGTGTGATGCCGGCGATGGAGCGGGCCAGCGTCGATTTTCCGCAGCCGGACTCGCCGATGATGCCGAGATTGCGCCCGCGCTCCACCTTGAAGCTGACCTTGTCGACCGCGAGGATCAGCGGTGTTCCGTCGGCCTGCAGCTTGCCATAGCCGGCGCTGACGGATGCCAGCTCCAGCACGGGGCGGGGGGATGCGCCTTCCGGGCTTGCCACCTGTGCGGGGACGCGTCCGGGCGGCGCGAAGGCTGCGATCAGTTCCTGCGTGTAGGGATGTCTCGGGGCCGACAATATCTGTTCGGTGGCGCCGATTTCCTGGATGATCCCGCCCTTCAGGACGACGATGCGGTCGGCGATCTGGGCGACGACGGCGAGATCGTGCGAGACATAGACGCCGGCCATGCGGCTCTGGCGCATCACGGACTTGAAGGCGCGCAGGACCTCGATCTGCGTCGTGACGTCGAGGGCCGTCGTCGGTTCGTCGAAAATCACGACCTTCGGATCGCCGATGAGTGCCATGGCCGCCGAGAGGCGCTGGAGTTGGCCGCCGGAGACCTGGTGCGGATAGCGGGCACCGATCGTTTCGGGCGAGGGCAGGGACAATGCGCGGAAAAGGTCCACCGCCTTGGCTTCGGCCTGCGCGCGCGTCATCAGGTCATGAATGCGGGTGATCTCGATCACCTGGTCCATGATCCGCTGCGCCGGGTTGAACGCGGCGGCCGCGCTCTGCGGCACGTAGGAAACCGCGACGCCGCGGACCTTGGCCCGCTCCTTCTCCGGCAGGGCGGCCATGTCGCGGCCGTCGACACGCACGCTGCCGCCGGTGATGCGGCAGCCGGTGCGTGCGTAGCCGAGCAGCGTCAGCGCTATCGTGGTCTTGCCCGAACCGCTCTCCCCGATCAGCGCGACGATCTCACCGGGCGCGATCTCGAAGCTCACGCCCTTGATGATCTCGACGCGACGGCCGGAATCGGTGGTCGCCTCGACCTTGAGGTCCCGGATTTCGACGAGAGGGCTCATCATTCGCTCCGGTCGCGGATCTTCTGCGGCAGGTTGTCGATCAGCATGTTCACAGCGATCGTGAGGCTGGCGATGGCGAAGGAGGGCGCCATCACGGCCGGCGCGCCGAAGGGCAGCCCGCCGATGTTCTCGCGCACCAGCGAGCCCCAATCCGCCTCCGGCGGCTGCACGCCGAGGCCGAGGAAGGAGAGGCCCGACAAGAGCAGCACGATGAAGACGAAGCGCAGGCCGACATCGGCCAGCACCGGTCCCATGATGTTGGGAAGGATTTCCGCCCGGATAAGGTAGCTCAGCTTCTCGCCGCGGATGCGCGCCACGGTGACGAAATCCGTGGTGTTGACGTTGACCGCGAGCGCCCGGGTGAAGCGATAGGAGCCCGGCGTGTAGATGATGCCGAGGATCAGCATCAGCACCGGTATCGAGGAGCCGACGCCGGCAACGGCCACCAGCGCGAACAGCTTGCTGGGAATGGAGCTCAACGCGTCGATGAAGCGGCTTAGCACCGTATCGAACCAGCCGCCCGTCACCGCCGCCGCCATGCCGAGCGTGACGCCGATCGTGCAGGCGATCAGCGTGGCCGCGAGCGAGATCCCGACCGTGTAGCGCGCCCCGAACAGGATGCGCGAAAGCATGTCGCGGCCGAGATAATCCGTCCCGAGCGGGTATTGCAGGCTCATCGGGCCGAAATAGTCGGTGTCGACGATGTCGCTGATGCCATAGGGCGTGACATAGGGCGCAAGGATCGCGATCGCCGCCCAGGCCAGGATGACGAGGAGGCTGATCCAGCCGGTGAGGTTGAAGCGATATCCCGCCCGGCGCGGCTTGATGGATGTGGTGGTGGCATCCGTTGCCATGGTCAGCGCAGCTTCGGGTTCGACAGGATGGCGATGACGTCCGCCGTCGTGATCAGCAGCAGGTAGACGACGCAGAAGATCATGGCGCAGCTCTGGATGAGCGGCAGGTCCCGCGTCGAAACGGCGTCGACCATCAGCTTGGCGATGCCGGGGTAGTTGAAGATCGTCTCGACGATGATGACGCCGCCGAGCAGATAGGAGAGCGACAGCGCGACGGCGTTGACGATGGGGCCGAGCGCGTTGGGCAGCGCATGGCGCAGCACCACCCGCGGACGCGAAGCGCCCTTGAGCCGAGCCATCTCGACATAGGGCGTATTCAGCGCCTCGACCACGGCGGCGCGCGACATCCGGATCATCTGGGCCGAGATGACGAAGCTCAGCGTGAAGACCGGCATGGCATAGATGCGCAGCATCTCGCCGAAGGAGGTGATGTTGCGCGCGAAGGAGAGCGCCGGCAGCCATTTCAGCCAGACCGCGAAGATGAGGACGCCGGCGGTCGCGATCATGAATTCCGGCACCGAGATCACCGTGATCGTCGCCATCGTGACCGAGCGGTCGTAAAGCGAGCCGCGCAGCATGGCGGAGGTGATGCCGAGCGCGAGCGCGATCGGAACCGAAAACAGCGCCGTCGCCGCCGCGAGTTGGAGCGAATTGCCGAGGCGCCCGGCGATGAGTTCCGCGATCGGCCGGTTATTGGCGTAGGAGATGCCGAGATCGCCGGTCAGCATGCCGCCGAGCCAGCGGAAGAAGCGCATGATCGCCGGGTCGTTGAGGTGCATCGCCGCGCGCAGGCCCGCTACGGCCTCCGGCGTCGCCGCCTGGCCGAGCAGCACCTCCGCCACGTCGCCGGGCAGGATCTGGGTGGCGCAGAACACCACGAAGGAGACGATCAGCAGCGTCACCAGCGCGACGAGCAGCCGTCCGCCCAGCAGGGACAACAGGTGAAGGTTCATCGACGCTCCCGCAGCTGACACCTCCGACTGGAGGATGACACGAAATGGGGGCCGGACGCACGCGCCCGGCCCGCAGGAGAAGCAGGGCTTTAGCCTTCGAGCCAGACGTATTCGGCGAAGGCATAGCCCATCATGCCGCCGAGCGGGTTCGGGAGCAGGCCCTTGAGCTTGTTCGAGATCGCGTCGACATTCGAGATGTAGACCGGGATCGCGGTGCCGGCTTCCTCGGCGACCATCACTTGCATCTCGCCATAGATCTGCCTGCGCTTGGCTTCGTCGAGCGAGCCACGCGCCTCGAGCAGCATGCTGTCGAACTTCTCGGACTTGAACTGGCTCTCGTTCCAGGGCGCGGCGGAAGCGTAGAACAGCGAGAACAGGATGTCCGGCGTCGGTCGCGGATTGACGTTGCCGAAATGGATCGGGGCCTTCAGCCAGTAGTTCGACCAATAGCCGTCCGAGGGAACGCGCTGGATGTCGAACTTCATGCCGATGGCGTTGCCCGCCTGCTGGACGAGCACGGCCATGTCGACCGAGGACCCGGCGGCATCCGAGGCGACGATCGGGATCGACTGGCCGAGAACACCCGCCTTCTGGAAGAGGGACTTGGCCCGCTCGGGGTCGAACGCCTTCGGCTTCAGGTCCTTGTTGTGATAGACGTTCATCGGCGGAACGGGCTGGTCGTTGGCGATCTCGGCGAGGCCGCGAAGCGCCGATTTCTGGATCTGCTCGCGGTTGAGCAGGTACTTCATGCCCGCCACGAAATCCGCCTTGTTGCCGGGCGCCATGTCCAGCCGCATGTTGAGGTTCGTGTAGTTGCCGGCGGTCGACTTCGACAGGACGACGCCGGGCTGGCTCTCGACCAGGCGCATCGAGCGCGGATTGATCGCCCCGGCGAGCTGGATGTCGCCCGAGAGCAGCGCATTGACGCGCGCGGTGTCGTCGGTGATCGCGAAGAACTCGAAGGAGTCGAGGTTCGCGCCGCCCGACTTGAAGTAGTTCTTGTTCCTGACGGCGATCGAGCGCACGCCGGGCTCGAACGACTCGCAGGTGAAGGCGCCGGTGCCGTTCGCCTTGGCGAAATTCGTGGTTCCGTCGGCGATGATCATGAAATGGTGCATCGACAGGATGGTCGGCAGGTCGCCGTTCGGCGCCGCGAGCGTGATCTCGACGGTCAGCGGATCGACGGCCTTGAACTCGGTCATCTGCTTGGCGAGCGAGTTCGATTTCGAGCCGACCGCCGGGTCGAGATGGCGCTTCAGCGAGTAGATGACGTCGGCCGAGGTCAGCGGCTTGCCGTCGTGGAAGGTGACGCCCTTCTTGAGCGTGACGGTCCAGACCTTGGCATCCTTCGTCTCGAACGTGTCGGCGAGCTCCATCTGCAGCTTGCCGTTGCCGTCGAGGAAGGTCAGGCGGTTGTAGAAGGCGCAGCAGCGGACATAATCCGTCGAGAGCGAGGCCTTGGCCGGGTCGAGCGTGTCAGCGGTCGAGGAGGACCAGCCGGCGGCCTTCAGGTTGCCGCCCTTGACCGGGGTGGCCGCGAGCGCGGCGGTGGCGCGCGCCAGCACGAGGCTGCCGGCGGAGGCGGCAAGGCCGCCGGCCATCAGCATCTGCAGCAGGTCGCGGCGGCTGGCGCCGCGGCGTATCGCATTTTCGACGATGGCGTCGTCGGCGTTCGTCCAGCTGGATGAAATCTTGTCGGTCATGCTCATTCCCCTGTTTTGATTTGCGCCGTTGTTCCGGCATTGGCCTTCTTCGATACGGGTTCCTTCAGGCTACCGGAGCGGCTTCGACGGCGTCAGCGAGCGCGCCCATCGAGGTGAAGTGGAAGTCGGGTTCGGTGAAGCGCTCCGGCTCGATCGTGCCGCCATAGCCGGGCTGGGCGTGGCGCCGCTGGATCCAGCAATTGGCCAGGCCGAGCTTCCGCGAGATTCCGATGTCGTGATGCTGGCTCTGCGCGACATGCAGGATCTGCTCGCGCGAGCCGCCGTCCTTCTCGACGAAGGCAAAGACCTGCTCGAAGAAGGCCGGGTCCGGCTTTTCCGTCCCGGTGTCGTCGACGGTGAAGCCGGCATAGAACGGGTCGCCGAGCGCACGGGAGAAATGCGCGAAGGCCCAGCGCTGGGCATTCGTCATGGCGATCAGCTTGTAGCGCTTCGACAAGCGGTCAAGCGCCTCGGCGCTGTCCGGGAAGGGGCGCCAGTCCTTGACGGCGTCGCGCAGGCGCTGGCCGTGGCTCTCGCCGGATGGCAGGCCGAGCTTCGGGGCGATGACGCCGTAGACGCGGGCGAGATCGTCTGGAAAATGCTGGACGTCCGGCATGTACCGCGCAGCGCGGTAGAGGTTCAGCGCCTCTTCGCCGTCGAAGGCTACGCCGGACTCGCTTGCGATATCTGCCAGGCTGCCGACGAGGCCGCCTTCGAAATCGATCAGCGTGCCCACCACATCGAACGTCATATAGCGGAAGTCGCCGAAACTCTTAGCCATCGCCTCTCCGCTTCCCCCGCCGGTCGCAGGCGGGAATCCGTGGTCGTCAGCGAGCGCAGTCGCTTGGTCGCCGGGCTGCTTGGCCTCTGGTCGTGATGGTTGCGCTCTGTTCCCCTGGCCGGTCTTCGCCGGCCATCAGGGAGTGTCCCACAGCCGGCTCGCCGGATACGCTGAATGCCGGAAATTGTGCGGCACAAAATTCCGAATTCACAGCCTTCGCGGAATTTCGCCTTCGCGGAACGGCATGGGGATGCCCCCGCGCCGCCCCGCTTCGGCAAAGTCTCTCGGCGTCACGCCATCGCCGCACGCACATCCGGGTCGGCCAGCGTCTCGTCGAGCGTCGCGCGAGTCCGTTCGACGATCCCGTCGATCTCGGCATCGGTGCAGCATAGCGGCGGGGCATAGCCCAGCACGCCGTTGCCGAAGGCGCGGATGACGAGGCCCTTGTCCCAGGCGCGGTCGAAAATGCGCTGGGCCGGCATGGCTGCGGCCGGCAGAGGCGTCTTCTTCGTCTTGTCGGTCACCAGCTCGACGGCGGCCAGCAGGCCGCGGCCGCGCACTTCACCGACGAGGGGATGATCGCCGAGGCTTTGCAGCCCCGCCATCAGGCGCGCGCTGGCCTTGCGGCCATTCTCGAGCAGGCCATTCTCGTAGAGGCGCAGCACCTCGAGACCCACGGCCGCGCTGACCGGATGGGCGGAATAGGTGTAGCCGTGGCCGACCGCCGCGGCGCCTGCGCCGTCCGCGATGACGTCGTAGACCTTTTGCGACATCAGCACAGCGCCCATCGGCACATAGCCCGAGGTCAGCCCCTTCGCGACGGTCATAAGGTCGGGGACGATATCCTCGTCCTCGCAGGCGAAGAGCGGGCCGGTGCGCCCGAAGCCGGTGATGACCTCATCGGCGACGAAGAGGATGTCGAACTCGCGGCAGAGCTCGCGCATCGCCTTGACCCAGCCGGGCGGCGGAACGAGCACGCCGCCGGAGCCCTGGATCGGCTCGCAATAGAAGGCCGCGACGCGATCGGCGCCGCCCACGGCCTCGACCTTGGCCCTGAGCGCCGCCAGCGAGGCGGCGATGACGGCGTCCGGCGCGGATCCGACCGGGTTGCGGTAGGTGTAATGCGACGGGATCTTGTGCTGCCAGTCATAAGGTACGCCGAAACCGGCGTGGAAGGCGGGCAGGGCGGTGAGGCCGGCGCCGACGGTCGAGGAGCCGTGATAGCCCTGCTCGATCGAGATGAACTGGTCCTTCTGCGGCTTGCCGCGTGCCTGCTGGTAATAGCGGATGAAGCGGACCGTACTGTCGACGGCGTCGGAACCGCCGAGGGTGAAGTAGACGCGGTCGAGATCGCCCGGCGAACGCTCGGCGAGCTCGGCCGCCAGCCGGATCGCGGACTCGGAGGCCAGCCCGAAATAGCCGGTCGCATAGGCCAGCTCGCGCATCTGGTTCAGGGCGGCCTCGACGATGCTCTCCTGGCCGTAGCCCGCATTGACGCACCAGAGCCCGGCGAAGCCGTCGATGAGCTGCTTGCCGGACGCGTCGGTGACAGTCGCGCCCTTGGCCGAGCGGAGCACGCGCACGCCGGCCTTCTCATGGCCGCGATAGGAGGCGACCGGGTGTATCCAGTGGTCGCGATCGAGTTCGATGAGGGAATTGCTCAACATGGCGGTTCTCCAGCTTATCCAAGCGCCTGACTGGCGAGAGCGAAGGGTTTGGCGGGGCCGGTCGCCGCGGGCCGCTGCATCATGGATAGGCCGCGTGCCGGCGCAGTTGCTCCTCAGGAACGGCTCGATGCGATATCTTTGGCCGTAGCAGCGTGCGGCCGCCGCATGGAATGCCAAGACGGGCGGAAAGCGGCGGCCAGCGGAAGGGAGGCCGACCTAGAGCGATGCGGGCGGAACTCTCTGCCATAGCTTCGCGGATGGACGGCAGTTTGTGCTTCCTGCCGCGGGCAATGCGGTGCTCGAGGCGTGCTGGCGCCCGCTATGGTCGTTGCTGACGGACACACATGTTTCGCCACAGGGGATTTCCGCAGATGAGCGTCTTCAAACCCAAATTCGTGACCTTCGACTGCCACGGCACGCTGATCTATTTCGCGATGGATAAGGCCGCCCGCGCGCTCTATGGCGAGAAGCTGAGCGAGCCGGCAATGCAGACATTCATCACCGATTTCTCGGCCTATCGCCTCGACGAGGTGATGGACGCCTGGAAGCCCTATGCAGAGGTGGTCCATAATGCGCTCGAGCGCGCCTGCAAGCGCAACAATGTATCCTTTCGGCCCGAAGATGCGCAGTGGATCTACGAGCAGGTTCCCACATGGGGGCCGCATCCCGACACGCCGGCCGGCCTAGCCAAGGTCGCCAAGGAGATCCCGCTCGTCATCCTCTCCAACGCGCAAGACGATCAGATACCTCACAATGTGGCCCGGCTCGGCGCGCCCTTCCACAAGGTCTATACCGCGCAGCAGGCCGGGGCCTACAAGCCGCACTTCAAGGCCTTCGAATACATGTTCGACATGCTGGGCTGCGGGCCGGAAGACATCTGCCACGTGTCCTCCTCCTTCCGCTATGACCTGATGTCGGCCCATGACCTCGGTATCAAGCACAAGGTCTGGGTCAATCGCGGGCACGAGCCGCCGAACCCGTATTACGGCTACACCGAGATCAAGGATATCGGCGGCCTGCCGGGTGTCTTCGGCCTCTGAGGCAAGGGCGCGGAGGAGCGGCGCGATGCAGTTCAGATCCTATTGGCATGACACGGCCGAAAGCTTCGGCGCCGCCGCCAAGGGGCCGGTCGAGGGCTCCTATGATGTGGCCGTCGTCGGCGGCGGCTTCACTGGTCTCGCCGCCGCGCGCCAGCTCGCCCTGGCTGGCGCGAAGGTGGTGGTGCTGGAGGCGGAAAGCGTCGGGTTCGGGGCGTCCGGCCGCAATGGCGGCCATCTCAACAACGGCCTCGCCCATAGCTTCATCGCCGCCAAGGCGGCGCTAGGCGCCGAGCGCGCAGTGGCCCTCTACAAGGCCTTCGACGCTTCCGTGGATACGATCGAGCGCATCGTCGCCGAGGAGGGCATCGATTGCGCCTTTCGGCGCGCCGGCAAGCTCAAGCTCGCCTCCAAGCCCGAGCATGTCGCCGGCCTCACCCGGAACTTCGAGGCGCTTCATCGCGAGGCCGATCCCGAGACGGCGATGCTGACGCGCGACGATCTCAGGAGCGAGATCGGCTCCGACGCCTTTCATGGCGCAATGCTCTCGAAGAAGAGCGCCATGATGCATATGGGCCGCTATGTCGCCGGGCTGGCGACCGCAGCCGCCCGTCATGGCGCGGTCATCCATGAGCACGCGCCCGTGACCGAGCGACGGCGGGACGGCGGACGCCACATCCTGGTGACGCCGCGCGGACAGGTTTCGGCCAAGGACGTGCTGGTGGCGACGGGGGCCTATACGTCCGGGCCGTTCTCCTGGTTCCGGCGTCGGATCATCGCTGTCGGCTCGTTCCTGATCGCGACTCGGCCGTTGAGCGATGCCGAGATCGCCGCGACGATGCCAGGCAACCGCACGGCTGTGACCTCGCTCAACATCGGCAACTATTTCCGGCTCGCGCCCGACAACCGGCTGATCTTCGGCGGCCGCGCGCGCTTCTCTGCAACCTCGGACCAGACATCGGATGCCAAAAGCGGTGCGATTCTGCGGGCAAGCCTCGCCGGCATTTTCCCGCAGCTCAAGGATGTCGAGATCGACTATTGCTGGGGCGGGCTGGTCGACATGACCAAGGACCGCTATCCGCGCGCCGGCTACGAGGACGGCGTCTGGTACGCCATGGGCTATTCCGGCCACGGTGCGCAGATGTCGACGCATCTCGGCATGATCATGGCCGATGCCATCCTGGGGCGGCCGGACCGAAACCCGCTGAAAGGCCTCGACTGGCCGGCGGTGCCCGGCCATTTCGGCAAGCCCTGGTTCCTGCCGCTGGTCGGCATGTATTACAAGGTGCTCGACAAGGTGCAGTGAGGCGAGTGGCTTACGGCCCTCATCCTGAGGAGCCGCGTCAGCGGCGTCTCGAAGGGTGGTCCAGTATGTTCCGAAGCCCCCGGGAGCATCCTTAGAGACGCATTCCCGCGGGGTGCTCCTCAGGACGAGGGTTCTCCGGGAGATTTGGACAAGGGCGCCGGGGTTTCTCCGGCGCCCTTGTCGTTTCAGAGCCCGCCGATATGGAAGGCCTTGACCTCGAGATATTCCTCGATGCCGAGATGCGAGCCTTCGCGGCCGAGGCCCGACTGCTTGACGCCACCGAAGGGGGCGACCTCCATCGAGATCGCGCCAGTGTTGAGGCCGACCATGCCGAATTCCAGCGCTTCCCCGACGCGCCAGGAGCGGCGGATGTCCTGGGTGAAGAAATAGGCCGCGAGCCCGAAGGGCGTGCCATTGGCGATGCTCAGCGCCTCCTCTTCGCGGTGGAAGCGGAACAGCGGTGCGACCGGACCGAAGGTCTCCTCGCTGGCGAGCAGCATCTCGGTGGTCGCTTCGCCGAGCACGGTCGGTGTCGCGTATTGCTTGCCGTTCGGCATCGCGGCGGCGCTGGCGAGACGCTTGGCGCCTTTTGTCAGCGCGTCGTCGACATGGCGCTCGATCTTCTCCAGCGCGGCGGCGTTGATCATCGGGCCGATATCGACGCCGGCCTCCGTGCCGGGGCCGACCTTCATGGCGTTGACACGGGCCGACAGCTTCTCGGCGAAGCGGCCGTAGATGCCGTCCTGTACCAGGATGCGGTTGGCGCAGACGCAGGTCTGGCCGCCATTGCGGAACTTGGAGGCGAGAACGCCGTCGATCGCGATGTCGAGATCGGCATCGTCGAAGACGATGAAGGGCGCGTTCCCGCCCAATTCCAGGCTCAGCCGCTTGATGCTGTCGGAGGACTGTTTCATCAACAGCGCGCCTACGCGGGTCGAGCCGGTGAACGAGATCTTGCGGACGGCGAGATTGCTGGTGAGTTCGGTGCCGATCTCGGTCGGCATGCCGGTGACGATGTTGACGACGCCGGCCGGAATACCGGCCCGCTCCGCCAGAATGCCGAGCGCGATCGCCGAGTAAGGCGTCAGCTCCGAGGGCTTGATCACCACGGTGCAGCCGGCGGCGAGCGCCGGCGCGACCTTGCGGGTGATCATCGCGTTCGGGAAATTCCACGGCGTGACGATGCCGCAGACGCCGACCGGCTGCTTCAGGACGAGGATGCGGCGGTCGGCGGTCGGTGCGGGGATGGTCTGGCCGTAGATGCGCCGTGCCTCTTCCGCGAACCATTTCACGAAGGAGGCGCCGTAACGGATCTCGCCGCGCGCCTCGGCCAGCGGCTTGCCTTGCTCGCGCGTCAGGATCAGCGCCAAATCCTCGACGTGCTCGATCATCAGGGCATACCAGGCTTCGAGCAGCGCAGCGCGCTCGGCCGGCGTCTTGGCGCGCCAGCTCTCGAAGGCTGCGGTCGCCGCATCAATCGCCGCACGCGTCTCTGCCGTGCCGGCATCCGGCACGGTGCCGAGGACGCCCTGCGTCGCCGGGTCGATCACGTCGAGCGTGCGGCCCGAGGCGGCACCGCCCCACTGGCCGCCGATCAGGCAGGCTTCCCGGACGAGACCGGAATCGCGAAGGCCTTCGATGCTCATGGTGGTCTCCTGTCAGTTCAGCGCTGCGAGGATGGCGGCCGTGATCTCGGTGGTCTTGTGCTCGCCCGGCTTCGTGCCGATGCCGCGGCCGGTCGCGGCCTCGATCGCGTGCATCACGGCCTGAGCGGCCTGAGCCTGGCCGAGATGCTCCAGCATCATCGTGCCGGACCAGATCGCAGCGATCGGGTTGGCGATCCCGAGATGGGCGATGTCCGGCGCCGAGCCATGCACCGGCTCGAACATCGAGGGTGCGATGCGTTCGGGGTTGATGTTGGCGGAAGCGGCGTAGCCGAGCCCGCCCTGAATGGCGGCTCCGAGATCGGTCAGGATATCGCCGAACAGGTTGGACGCCACGACCACGTCGAGGCTCTCCGGCGCCATCACCATCCGCGCCGCCATGGCGTCGATATGGTAGTTCGTGACTTCGACATCCGCATATTCGGCGGCGAGCCGCGCGGTGATCTCGTCCCAGAACACCATCGAGTATTTCTGGGCATTGGACTTGGTCACCGAGGCCAGCTTGCCGCGGCGCCTGCGCGCCTGCTCGAAGCCGAAACGGAGAATGCGCTCGACGCCCTTGCGTGTGAAGATCGAGGTCTCCACCGCGACCTCGTCGGCGGTGCCGTTATGGACGCGTCCGCCGGCCCCGGCATATTCGCCCTCGGTGTTCTCGCGGATGCAGAGGATATCGAAGCTGCCGGCGCGCAGCGGCCCCTCGACGCCCGGCAGGAGCCGGTGCGGGCGGATATTGGCATATTGCACGAAGGCTTTGCGGATCGGCAGGAGGAGCCCGTGCAGCGAAACCGAATCCGGCACCCGCTTCGGCCAGCCGACCGCGCCGAGCAGGATCGCGTCGAAGCCGCGCAGCGTCTCGATGCCGTCGGCCGGCATCATCGCGCCGGTCTTCTCGTAGAAATCGCAGGACCAGGGGAACGTCGTGGCTTCGAGCTTGAAACCGGCGCCGGAGGCGGCCTTGGTCAGCACCTCCCAGGTCGCTTCGATAACGGCGGTGCCGATACCGTCGCCGGGGATCAGGGCGATCTTATGAGATGTCACGGGAGGCTCCTCACAGCGCGATCAGGATGCTTTTCGATTTGCGGTTCGCGAGATAGGCCTCACGCCCGAGGTCCTTGCCGAGGCCTGACTGCTTGTAGCCGCCCGTCGGCAGGATGTGGTCGCGCGAGCGGCCGTAACGATTGACCCAGATGGTGCCGGCCTGCAGGCGGTTGACGGCGCGCAGCGCCCGCGACAGGTCGCGCGTGTAGAGGCCGGCGCAGAGCCCGTAGGTCGGGTGATCCGCGAGCGCGAGCCCTTCCTCTTCCTCGCGGAAGGTCTGGACGGTCAAGACAGGTCCGAAGATCTCCTCCGTCACGGCAGGCGAGGCGGCGTCCACCCCTTCCAGAACGGTCGGCGCGTAGAAATAGCCCGCATGGTCGAGGCGTTCGCCGCCCAGCCGGCAGGTAGCACCTCGCGCGACCGCAGCATCGACGATGCTCTCCATGCGGCCGATCTGTCGCTCCGAGATGATCGGCGAATAGGCGCTCGCCGCGTCCCAGGTCGGACCCGGCCGTACCGTCCGCATACGCTCGACGATGAGTCCGACCAGTTCCTCCGCGACGCTTTCCGCCACGATCAGGCGCGAGCCGGCGACACAGGCCTGGCCGGCATTGCCGAGGATGCTGCGGGCGATGGCGGCTGCGGCCAGCGGCAAGTCGGCATCGGCGAACACGAGCTGCGGACTCTTGCCACCGAGTTCGAGTGTCATCGGCTTGATGCCGGTGCGGGCGATGTTCTCCATGATGGCGCTGCCGGCGGCGGTCGAGCCGGTGAAGCTGACCTTGGCGATATCGGGATGCCCGGTGATCGCGGTGCCGGTCGTGCGGCCGTCGCCGAGCACGATGTTGATCAGGCCTGCGGGCAATCCGGCCCGCACGGAAAGCTGCGCCAGATAGAGCGTCGCGAAAGGCGTCATCTCGGAGGGTTTGAGCACCACGGCATTGCCGGCTGCGAGGGCAGGGCCGAGCTTCCAGCCGGCCATGTTGATCGGGAAGTTCCAGGGAGTGATCGCGCCGACGACGCCATAGGGTTCGGTCGCGATCATGCCGAAGCTCTCGGAGCCGGTCGGAACGAGGTCGCCGCCTTCCTTGTCGGCGAATTCGGCGAAGAAGCGAATCTGTTCGGCTGTTACGGGAACGTCGCCTGCCAGCAACTCCGAGATCGGACGCGTCGAGGCGATCGCCTCCAGCTGCGCCAGCGTTTCCGCTTCCGCCTCGATGAGATCGGCCCAGCGGTGCAGCGCGCGGGCACGCTCGCGCGGCGCCAGGCGCCCCCAGCCGCTTTGGGCCAGCGCGGCCTTCGCCGCAGCCACGGCCCGGTCGACGAGCTCCGCGTCACCGACGGGGCAGGCGGCAAAGGCAATCCCGTCGGAGGGGCGATGCAGATCGATGCCGTCTCTGGCGTCGATCCATCCACCGGCGACGAAATGGCCGCGCGGCAGCGTGACCGAAGCGGGATCGAAACTATGCGACAAGGGCGCGTCTCCGGTGATGGTCGCCCGAGCCTAGTTCCGCCCGGCCGGAAGTTTGCGCGTCTCAAGGCGGCTCGGCCGACCGGATATCCCGTTTGCGGGTTGCCCGGCGGCCGATTCTTTGGCGGGCCGGCTTCAGCCGACGACGACGTAGATCTTGCGGACCGTTTCGATCGTCTTCCAGGTGCCGACATAGCCCGGCTTCATCACGAAGCTGTCGCCGGCCTTGAAGATGCGAGGCTCCTTGCCTTCCTCGGTTAGTTCGACGACACCCGAGAGGATGTAGCAGTATTCGAAGGTGTCGCCCTTGATCGAACGGTTCGTTCCGGGCGTTGCCTCCCAGACGCCGGTGTTCACCGTGCCGTCGCGCGAGGCGTCCTGCGCCCATGTCGTATAGTCGGGATTGCCGGCGAGCAGGCGCTCCGGCGGGCACTTCGAGCGCTTGGTGGGCTCGCCGGTCGGGTCGAGATCGAGCTGGACGAGGAGCGACATGGTCTTTGCCTTTCGTTGGGCGGGAGAGGGACGGGTCAGTAGCCGCGATTGCGGTCGACGAGGCCAATCGGCGGCAGGCCGGACCGGTGCCGGCGCAGGTTCTCGATAACGGCGCGGGCGGCAGGTTCGGGCTCGACCTTGCTGGCGATATGCGGAGTCAGCAGGATCTTGGGATGGCTCCAGAAGGGATGCTCGGAGGGCAGCGGCTCCGGCTCTGTCACGTCGAGCACGGCGGCTGAAAGCCGGCCGGAATCGAGCGCGTCGAGCAGTGCCTGATGATCGAGATGCTGGCCGCGGCCGACATGGACGAGACCGGCGCCTGTCGGCAGCTTCGAGAACAAGTCCGTATCCAGGATGCCGATCGTCTCCGGCGTCAGCGGCAGCAGGCAGATCAGGATGTCGGTCTGCGCGAGCATGGCGGAGAGGCCGTCATCGCCATGGAAGCAGGCGACTCCGTCGAGCGAACGGGGCGAGCGGCTCCAGCCCGAGATCGGGAAGCCGAAAGGCTTCAGGCGTTCGACCACGGCGGTGCCCATTATGCCGAGCCCGAGCACGCCGACGCGCCGGGCCGCCGCGGGAACCAATCCTTGAGGGTCCCAGACTGCCTGCCGCTGCTGCGCGAGATAGAACGGAATATCCCGATGCAGGGCGAGAACGCCGAAGGTGACGAATTCCTGCATCATCTTCGTGATGCCCTCTTCGACCATGCGCACGACGAGGACATCGGCAGGCAAGACCTCCGTCTTCATCTGGTCGATGCCGGCGCCGATGGAGAACAGGATCTCGAGATTGGAGAACCGGTGCAGGTCTTCCGGGGCCGTCCAGGTAATCAGATAGCGGATCTCGGCTGGGTCGTAGGCCTCGCTGCCGCGGATGAAACGGAGATCCGGCAGCTCTTCGGCGAACCGCGCTGCGAACACCCGCGCCCGCTCCTCGGTCGAATTGAAAAGGAAGGTCAAGGCGAACTCCTGGAGACCGGCAGGGTCAGGGCGTACCCTGCGCGAAGCGGGCGCAGAGCCGTGTGAGGGTGTCGGTGCAGGCTGCGAGCTCGCCGCGTGTAATGTATTCATCGGGTTTGTGAGCCCGCGCGATGTCGCCGGGGCCGCAGATGATCGCGTCGATACCGGCAGCCTGGTAGAGCCCCGCCTCCGTCCCGTAGCTGACCGCCGCCAGTGGCGCCTGACCCGCGATTTCGGACAGGAGCCCGGCGATCGGCGCGTCGGGAGATAGAGACAGCGCGGGATAGGCGGCGATCTCATGCCAGCCTGTCTCGAAGCCCTCGCCGCGCAGCGCTTCGAGAGCCTGGCGCACGGGCTCGAGAAGCGCGGCCGGGGACGCCCCGGCAATGGCGCGCGCCTCAATCTCGACGGTGCAGCGGTCGGGGATGATGTTGAGCGCTTCGCCGCCGCGGATCGTGCCGATCTGCATGGTGGAGTAGGGCGGCTCGAAGACCGGGTCGAGCGGGCCGCCGCGCAGCCCCTCGGCTGCCCGATCGGCGGCGACGACGACCCGCCCCATGGCATGGATCGCGTTGAGGCCGAGGTCCGGGCGCGAGGAATGGCCGGAGCGGCCCAGGATCTCGGCTCGCGCCGCGGCCTTGCCCTTGTGGGCGAGGATCGGCCTGAGGCTGCTCGGTTCGCCGATCACGGCTGCGGCCGGCGGTGCGCAGAGCAAAGGCAGGGCGGCGATCAGGTGGGGCACTCCGCGGCAGCCGGCCTCCTCGTCATAGGAGAAGGCGAGATGGATCGGCCGGGCCGGCTTCGATGCGGCGAGCGCCGGAACGATCGCCAGCGCCGCGGCGAGAAAGCCCTTCATGTCGCTCGTGCCGCGGCCGAACAGCCTGTCGCCATCGGCGCGCAACCGGAACGGATCGGACCTCCATTGCGGCTCCTTGGCCGGAACCACGTCCATATGGCCGGACAGAACAAGGCCGGGGAGGTCGCGCGGGCCGATCGTGGCGAAGAGATTGGCCCGGTCGCCCTCGGGGCCGGTGAGGAGCTGCGCTTCGATGTCGAACTTTGCGAGATACTGCGCGATCCAGCCCGCGACGGCGCCGTTCGGCTGCCCGACGACGGAGGGGAAGCCGATCAACTCCGACAGGATCTCTTCCGGCGTCACGGGGCGCTCCGATTCCAACTGCGCTTGCGGCAGGATAACGGCTGCGCGCCGATAGTCGGGTCGTTTCGCCGCCTGCTGGCGCACTTCCCTGCCGAAATGCCCCCGAGGAACAGTGCTTCCTGTTGCGGGATTGGTTTATGGGCGGTTGGTCGAGCGCTGGATCCCTCGCCGGGCAGAGGTCGCGCCTTCGAGATGCCGCTCGACCGACGTGTGGACATGTTCGAGCGTGATATTCGTTTTGGCCGCGCTCAGCTTGATGATACTTAGCGGAAGTAAGCGCCTTGATAAGATAAAATCCTACATCGGCGCATCTAGGTTCGCGGAATTGAGAATTCCGAGAGTCGGATACATTCTGTCGACCGCGATTATATCTTTTTTCTGCTCGGAGATGATCCAGGCCCGCACGGCGAGTGCGCTTTCCGTCATCTTCTTGTCGTGTGCGGCAGCGAGGACGCAGACGCGGTTACCGCGCGTTATATGCGAGGATGCGGGCAGGAGTGTTCCCGCTCGCAAGGCCGAGGCCGCGACCGAAAGCCATCCGAATGCGACGCCTTGCCCCGCCATGGCGGCCTGCATGACGACAGCGTAGTCCGAGAACGTCAGTCGGTTAGGTTGCCCTCTTCCCCTGCGAAGCACATCCGGGTGCGCCGTCAGCCAATCGGACGGATTATCGGTCAGCTGAATGATCGTATCGACATCGTCCGGAGCATCGGTATCCGTCGGCGACATGTAGGATGAACTGCACACCGGCAACATGACTTCGCGCGACACAACTTCTTCAGGGTCGATGGCCTCGTCTTGTTCGAGGTAGCGCATGCCGAAGTCGACATGCTCAACCGGGCCGCGCAGCGATCCGCTCGTCATCTGAAAGCGCAGCTCGATGTCGGGAAACTCCGTCTGATAGCGCCGCATGCGCGGAACCATCCAGTGGGTCGTGAAGGCGGACGATACGGAAATCGTCACCGTATCCTTTGTGCCCTTGAGCCGCTCCACCTCCTTCAGCCCGGTTTCGATGATGCCAAAGCCGTGCCTGACGCGGCGAAACAGCACCTCGCCCTCTTCTGTCAGGACGGCTCCACGCCGGGCGCGCTGGAAAAGCTGCACGCCGAGATGCGATTCCAACTGCCTCAGCATCCTGCTCACGGCAGGCTGCGTCACATTCAACACCTCTGCCGCCCGTGTGAAGCTGCCGCTGGTGGCCGCGGCTTCAAAGACGAACAGCGCATTGCTCGATGACAGCATCCGACGAAGTTCAGACATAACAACAGATTATGGCAAATCCGAGAATTCCGCAATTGCGCCAGCGGCATTTCAGCCACCTAATCTGTCTCGCAAGCCGCTCCCGACGCATCCGGACGTCGGCAGGCACCCGCGTATATCCGTTATCGGGAGAGTAAAATCGTGCAGATGAGTGGGGAGCGTGTCCAAATCCGGTCGGCCAGCAAGGTCTATGGACCGGCGCGCGCCCTGGACAACGTATCACTCGATATTGCCCCGCAGGAATTCGTTTCACTGCTCGGCCCTTCCGGTTCTGGCAAGACGACGCTGCTCGGCATTCTCGGCGGTTTTGTCCAGCCTTCCTCAGGTCAGATCCTGTTCGGTGGTCGCGACGTCACCTTCACGTTGCCGCACAAGCGGGACATCGGCATCGTTTTTCAGAACTATGCGCTCTTCCCGCATATGAGCGTCGGCGAGAATGTCGCTTTCCCGCTCCGCGCCCGGCGCCTGCCGAAATCGACCTTTGCCGACAAGGTGCGTTCCGCGCTCGCGATGGTCGATCTTGCCGGCTACGAGGAGCGCGGCATCGGCCAGCTCTCGGGCGGGCAGCGCCAGCGCGTCGCGCTCGCCCGCGCTATGATCTTCGAGCCGCGCCTGATCCTGATGGACGAGCCGCTATCGGCGCTCGACAAGCAGCTCCGCGAGACGATGCAGATCGAATTGCGCCAGCTCCACAAGCGGCTGGGCGCGACGATCATCTACGTCACGCACGATCAGCGCGAGGCGCTGACGATGAGCGACCGCGTCGCCATCCTGAAGAACGGCAAACTGGTCCAGATCGACAAGCCGGAGCGCCTGCACGACCATCCCGCCGACTCCTTCGTGGCGAGCTTCATCGGCGAGGCTACGCTGCTGCCGGTGGAGCGCGCGGGCAGCGATGCCGTGTCGCTGGCAGGCTCCGTCATCAAGACCGCCCGCCCGCTCCCCCAGGCCGGCTCCCTCGTTCTCGCGGTGCAGACGGAGAAGCTCCTGATCGAGGACGGAGCCGGCGCGCCCGAGCGCAACCGCTTTTCAGCCCGTGTCACGGATATCGTCTTCCAGGGCGAGAGCCTGCGCGTCTTCCTGGCGCTGGCCGACGGCAGCTCGCTCAGTCTGCGCCAACCCAGCCATTTCGAAGCCGCCCGCCGCATCCCGCCGATCGGGGAGCGCGTCGAGATCAGCCTCCATCCGCAGGATACGATCGTCGTGTCGAAAGCGGGCGGCTGAACTTTCTCATCCATCCCACTAGCTACCCGAGAGAAGTCGATCATCATGGCCCTTCGCGATTTCAAGGTTCTCACATTCGACGTCGTCGGCACGCTGATCGACTTCGAGACCGGCGTGCTGACGGCCGTCAGGCGCATTGGCGGCCCTGCTGCGGCCGATCTGACCGACGAAGAGATCTTCAGCCCCTATCTCGAGGGGCGTGACGAGCATTACGGACGCTCGAGCGTCGTGTTCAGGTCGGTCTATCTGCATATCGCCAAGAAGCTTGGCCTGCCTGCCGACGACGCTTCGGCCGATGCTTTCCAGCACGCCATGTTCCGCCACCCGGCCTTCCCGGATTCAGCCGCAGCACTGGCCCGGCTACGCAAGCATTATCGCCTGGTCGCTATGACCAATGCCGATCGTCCAACCTTCGCCTTCTATGAAGAGACCCTGGGGCGGCCCTTCCACGACAGCATCACCGTCGACGAGGCGCAGCATCCGAAGCCGCACGCGGGCTACTTCGCCTACAACCGCGGACGCCAATCCGCCTTCGGCTTCAAGCAGTCGGACATGATCCACGTTGCCCAGAGCCAATACCACGATATCCGACCCGCCAAGCCGCTTGGCTACACAACCTGCTGGATCGAGCGTCGTCGTGGCCTGAAGGGTTTCGGCGGAACGCCCGCAGTGCCGGAAATCACGCAGCCGGATTACTGTTTCCCCACGCTGAAGGCCCTGGCCGACGCGGTGGAGGCCGAAGCGGCGGCCTGATCGATCTCGCGAGTTTCCGGATCGGCCCGGGTCGGCACGATCCGGAACGACGCCAAATGGACGCGGCGGAAACGCCGCTCCAGTGGTTTCGAACGGCCTTACCGGGGCCGCAAAACCAGACGGAGCCTACGACCAATTCAGGTGGACAATAACAACACGAGGATTTGATATGGCTAAATCGATCACGAAATCCGCGATGTTGTTCGCGCTCTACGCGGCGACGGCCGCTTTTGCAGGGGCGGCCGCCGCGGCGGAGCAAGTGACCTATGTTGGGCAGGGCGGCGCCTCCCAGAAGGCGGATACCGTCGCAATCCTCGACCCCGTGGCCAAGCGGCTCGGCATCACCGTCAATCAGGACAGCGTGCCCGACGCCTGGCCGATCATGCGCTCGCAGGTCGCCAGCGGGAAGCCGACGTGGGACGTCGTGATGGTGGCGACGAACTATTGCCTGCGCGGCAGCGAGCAGGGCCTCGTCGAGAAGCTCGACTTCAGCAAGCTGCCCAACGCCGCCGCCATGCCTGCCGAGTACCGCAGCGACTCGTCGATCGTCTACGAGACCTATTCCAGCGTGCTCGGCTACAGCCTGAAGAAATTCCCGGACGCGGCAAGCGCTCCCAGGACCTGGGCGGACTTCTGGGACGTGAAGAAGTTCCCCGGGCGCCGCTCGCTGCGGAACCATCCGCTCGCCACGCTGGAGGCCGCGTTGATGGCGGACGGCGTCCCGGCCGACAAGCTCTATCCGCTCGACGTCGACCGCGCCTTCCGGAAGCTCGAGGAGATCAAGCCGTACATCACCGTCTGGTGGACCTCGGGCGCGCAGTCGGCACAGCTCCTGAACGATGGCGAGGTCGATCTGGTGATGGCCTGGAATGGCCGGATATCCGCCCTGATCAAAGACGGTGCGAAAGTCGCCTACACCTACAATCAGGGCATTCTCCAGCACACCTCGGTCTGCGTGCTCAAGGGCGCGCCGAACCTGGCCACGAGCTACAAGTTCCTCAACGAGGTCTTCGACCCCAAGATCCAGGCCAATCTGCCGCTTCAGATCGACTACGGTCCGGGTAATCCCAAGGCTTTCGACACGGGGATAATCCCCGCCGCCCGCGTCAAGGAACTGCCGAGCGCACCTGAGAACGCCAGGGTCCAGGCCCTGATGTCCTATGCCTGGTGGACCTCGCCGGCGGGCGAAGCCGCCGAGAAGCGCTGGCTGGCCTTCACCCAGAAATAGGCCGCCTTCGCCCTGCGCTTCTTCGCTATCAAAAGCCGCGAAGCGGATCAGCCGAGGATCCATTTTTGAGACCTATTCCTCCGATGGGTTCTGCTTCGCTTCGCCGGTCCCGGTGACAGAGATGATCTCAAGTCAGATCGTGGAACAGCCATGACTACCGTCGATCCATCCGTTCGCTACCAGCGCCGCGAGCAGGGCTTGATGTTTCTGCTCGCCTCGCCGGCGGTGATCGTCATTCTCGCGCTAGTCGTGGTCCCGGTCGGCTGGCTGATGACGCAATCGGTCTATGATAACGGCTTCACGCTGGAGAATTATCGCCGCATCTTCGCCGAGGACGTCTACTGGCGCAGTTTCGCGCTGACATTCCGCATGGCGCTGACGGTCACGATCGTCTGCCTGCTGCTGGGGTACCCCGTTGCCTACGCCGCTGCGCATGTGAAGCGGCCGTGGGACGTGCTGATCCTCTCCTTCGTCATTCTGCCCTTCTGGACCAGCGTGCTGGTGCGCGCCTACGCATGGCTCGTGCTGCTCCAGCGCACCGGTGTGACCAATCAGATGCTGGAAAGCCTCGGGCTCGTCAGCGAGCCTCTTGCGCTCGTCCACAACGAGCTCGGTACGACGATCGCGACCGTCCACATCCTGCTGCCCTTCATGGTGCTGCCGCTCTATTCCACGATGCAGAAGATTCCGCGCGAGCTGATACTCGCCGGCGCCAGCCTCGGCGGCGGGCCGCTGCACAGCTTCCTGCGCATCTTCCTGCCGCTGTCTCTGCCGGGCGTCGTGGCGGGAATGACCCTGGTCTTCGTGCTGACGCTCGGCTTCTACATCACCCCCGAACTGCTGGGTGGTGGCCGCACCATCATGATCTCCATGGTCGTGAGCCGGAACGTCGAACTTTACAACCAGTGGGGCGCGGCCAGCGCGGTGGGAGTCGTGCTGCTGGTTTGCGTCCTCGCCATCTTCATGGCCGTCGCCCGGATCATCCCGCTCGACAAGATCCTGGGACAGAAGTGATGAAGCCGCCGCTGCTCCCCCGACTGCTCTTCGGTGCTTTTGTCGGCCTTATCCTGATCTACCTGATCTTGCCGCTGCTGATCATCGTGCCGATGTCTTTCTCGGCCACGCGCTTCCTGACCTTCCCGCCGCCGGCCCTGTCGCTGCGCTGGTATGCGGAGTATTTCGGAAGTCCGGCCTGGATGCAGGCGACGCGGATGAGCCTGCTAGTCGGCGTGCTGACCGTCGCCGTCGCGACGCCGCTAGGCACGGCCGCCGCCTATGCCATCAGCAACTCGCAGACGAAGCTGATGCGCTCGCTGCACCTCATGCTGATGCTGCCGCTGATCGTTCCGATCATCATCGTCGCGATCGGCATTTTCTTCGTCTACGCCAGGCTCGGTCTGATCCAGACGCTGACCGGCCTCGTGCTGGCGAACGTCATGCTCGGTCTGCCCTATGTTATCACCTCGGTCGTCGCCGGCCTCCAGAGCTTCGACAAGACGCAGGAGATGGTGGCACGCAGCCTCGGCATGAACCGCTTCCGCGCCTTCCTGACGGTAACTCTGCCGCAGATCAAGGCCAGCGTCTTCGCAGGTGGCATCTTCGCCTTCATCTCTGCGATCGACGAAACCATCATCGCACTCTTCGTTTCCGGCGGTCAGTACCAGACCCTGACCAAGCGCATGTTCACCGCGCTGCGCGACGAGATCGACCCGACCATCGCCTCCATCTCGACCCTGCTGACCGCGGCGTCGTTTATCCTGGTGCTGCTGGCGACCCGCCGGACGAAGACGGTCTCCTGATCCTCGGGATATTGTCCCTTCCATTCATCCACCGAGAGACACATCGATGATCACACGTCACGACATTCAAGGCGGCCGCCTCAGCAAGGTTCTCGTTGCCAGCGGTTTCGCCTTTCTTTCAGGACTGACGGCGAACGACCGGAGCGGCGGCGTCAAGGAGCAAACCGCCGACATCCTGGCGCAGATCGACGGCTATCTGGCCATGGCGGGCACCGACAAGACGAAGATCGTGGTCAGCAATATCTGGCTCAAGGACATCGGCACGTTCAACGAGATGAGCGCGGCGTGGCAGGCATGGGTCGATCCGACGCAACCTCCAGCCCGCGCGACGGTCGAATCACGGCTCGCCGCCGACAATATCCTTGTCGAGATCCAGGTGCAGGCCCTCGTCTGACCAGAACACGGATCGCAGCCGGACAGGAGCGCAGGGTCTTTATCGGCCCTGCGGGCCTCGCGAGGAGCGTGGATTAGCCGATATCCGTCGCAGGTGTTCGTGTTCATGACGGGACATTGCTCGTCCGTGTGCTGATCTGACGAAAGATTGCACGGATTGGCGCCATCCGCTTTCGTCCGAACCGAAGATTCTGCCGAAGGCGTAGCCGCAGCGGAACTTTGCGCTCACCTGCCACCGATTTCGGCAGCTCTTGCGAGCGTCGCGCCGCTACCACTGTGACTGTGCCAACCATCCTTCAGACGAGGTCGAGCTGTGCTCATGATTTCGAGGTCGTCATGAGGACGTCGTCCGGCTCGCCGGGCACCGACGAGACCGATCGGCGGCCGGCGCCGCAGCGCAACCTCGCGCCGGCAGGCGCGCAAGGCGCCTATTTCGACGCGGCCGCAGCCGTTCTCGCCACGGCTCCTGTTCGGCTCGACGACGGTTTCCTGGCCGAGGTCATGGCGCGCCATTATGGGCTGAGCGGGCGTGTCGAGCCGCTGTCGTCGGAGATCGAGACGACGGCCGAAGTGGTTCTTCCCGATTCCCGGCGGCTCATCCTGAAGGCTTCGCCTCAACCCGAAGCCGTAGACAGTTTTCTGTTCCAGTCTGCCGCGATCAGCGCGGTCGAGACGTCCCGCGGCTTCCTCTCCCCGCAGATCGTCCGGACGGTTCAAGGCGGCCCGATGTTCCGGGAGGACGGGCTCTCCGGCTATCTTCAGACTCGGCTCGCGGGCCAGCCTCTCTACCAGGCGCCGATGTCTCCCGAAGCGCTTCGACGCGCGGGAGAGGCGCTGGCGCATCTCGACATCGCCTTGCGCGACTGGGACGGCCTGCCGGCGGTCGACAGGCCCGTGCTGTGGCAGATCGGCTGCTGGCCCCGGCTGATGGAGTTCCAGCGCTATCTCGGCCCGGGGCCAACGGCGGTTGCGGTAGACGAAGCGCTCTCAGGCTACCTCTCGGTCGTCGAGCCGCAAATCTGCGACGTCGACTGGCAGGTCACCCATAATGATCCGAGCCCGTTCAACATGCTGCTCGCCGAGGAGGGGGTCGCCTTCATCGATTTCGGCGATGGCTGCCGGGGTCCGCGGATCCAGGACCTCGCCATCGCGGCCAGCCACATGGTGAGCGATCCCGCGCAGCCGCTCGGCGGCGCGGAGAGCGTGATCGCAGGATACGCTTCCGTCTGCCCGCTCTCGCCGCTCGAGACCGATCTGCTTGTCGGGCTGATGAAAGCGCGCCAGTGCGCGCTGATCCTGATCAATGCCTGGCGTTCGCATCTCTTTCCGAAGCATGCGGCCTACATCAACAAGAACGTCGCACGAGCCGAGAAAGGGCTGTCGATCCTGTCCAGCCTCGACCGAGAGGCTGCGCGGAAGATCGTTGCCAAAGCGGCTTCCGCCTCATGACTACCGGGAAACCGCGCCGCCGGCCATCGTCGCCCCAGCCGGTTTCGCCGCCTCCCGCTCGCAACCCTCTTTCCATGTGACAGGCCAGCCTCATGTCCGTCGATCTCATGCCGAACCGCTACACCCCCGGCGAAGCCGATCTTGCCGAGCGCGAGGCGGATCTGATCGCCCGCCGGGACAAGGTGCTCGGCTCGTCCTATCGGCTGCAATATCGACGCCCGGTGCATTTCGTACGCGGCGAGGGCATGTGGCTGTTCGATCCCGACGGGCGCGCCTATCTCGATTTCTACAACAACGTCCCGTCGCTCGGGCACTGCAATCCCGAGGTCAATGCGGCGATGGCCGAGCAGGCCGGCCGCATCAGCGCCAATACGCGTTATCTCGAGCCGAGGCTGGTCGATTATGCCGAGCGGCTGGTCGCGACCTTCCCCAGGGAGCTCGACCGCGTGGTGTTCACCTGCACCGGCAGCGAATCCAACGATCTCGCCCTGAGGATCGCGCGCCTCGTCAGCGGAAACGACGGCGTCATCGTCTCGTCTTATGCCTATCATGGCACCAGCGCCGCCGCTGCCATGGTCTCGCCGAATCTGGGCGAGGCGGTCAAGCTCAGCCCCTCGGTGCGCATGGTCGCGCTGCCCGGACCCGCCGGCGTCGCGGAAGCGGAGGCGCCCGCATTCGTCGAGGCGCAGGTGAGAGCCGCGATCAAGGATCTCGACCGGCGCGGAATCGGCGTGGCGGCTATCCTGATCGATAGCATTTTCTCGAGCGACGGCGTCTGGACCGACCCGCCGGGGTTCATCGCAGGTGGTATCGCGGCGGTGCGCGAGGCTGGCGGACTCTTCATCGCCGACGAGGTTCAGCCGGGCTTCGGCCGCACAGGCACGCATATGTGGGGCTTCGAGCGCCATGCCGTCGTGCCGGATCTGGTGACCCTCGGGAAGCCGATGGGCAACGGCTTCCCGATCGGCGGGGTCGTGGGGCGGCATGCCGCGATGGACCGCTTCGGCGCCACGGCCCGCTATTCCAACACTTTCGCCGGAAACACCGTCGGCATCGCCACGGCCGACGCGGTTCTCGCGATCCTGCAGCGCGACCGCATCCTCGACAGCGTGGTCGCCATGGGCGAGCGGCTGAGCCAGGGTCTGCAGCGGATTGCCGGCGCGTCGAGCGGCATCCTCGCGGTTCGCCATGCCGGCCTGTTCTTCGGCATCGACATCGGCCATCACGGCATGTCTGCGCTTGAGCGACGCGCCATGGCACTCGATGTCGTCAATGCGATGCGCGACGACGGGGTGCTGATCAGCACCACCGGGGCAAACGAGGACGCGCTCAAGGTCCGCCCCCCGCTGATCTGCCAGGCGGAGCACGTGGACCGTTTCCTCGCCTCGCTACAGGCCGCGATGGGATCCAGCTCCTGAGCCGGGGCTGTCTTCCGGACGGGCGCCATCGGTGCCGGACGATTCTGGTGCGCCGGTCGTTTCCCGACTATCATGAGGCCATGGGATCTCTCGTTTCACTCGACCGGTTCGATCTTAAGATCCTCGATTACCTTCAGCGCAACGGTCACTGCTCGAATGTGGAACTCGCCGCTGCGGTCGGGCTGACGCCGAGCCCCTGCCTGGCACGGATGAAACGCTTGCAAGAATCCGGCGTGCTCCGCGGCTTCGACGCCGTGATCGACGTTGCTCGGCTGGGTCATTTCATCACGGCATTCACCGAAATCACGATCAGCGAGCATCGGCGCGACAGTTTTCGGCTTTTCGAGGCGGCGGCCGAGCGCTGTCCCGAGATCATCGAGTGTTACAACGTGACGGGCGGCTGCGACTATATCCTCAAGATCGTCGCCCCGAGCATCGCTGCTTTCAGTGCCATCCTCGACAATCTCCTGGAACTCGACATCGGCATCGTCAAGTTCTCAAACCGGATCGTCTTGAGGCAGCCCTTCGAGGCGCGAAAGGTGCAGCTTACGCTGACAGGCAGATAAGGCCGGCAGCACGATGGGGGCAGGGCCGCTGTGCCAGTCTGCCGCGACAGGTTTCGCTTGTCGCCTGAAGACGGGCAAGCCATGGCGACGGAGCCAGCGCCCCAGCCTCCTGTTTTAGCGGCGCGCCGCATAACATCTGTCGGCTGTCGCTCCAACGATGCTTTCTGCTGTTCGGGTCGGCTGTTTTGATAAATTCTGCCGGGCCCGTTGGACGACCGTGGGTGATCGGCAATTACGAGCTGTCACGGTCGCAACGTTCTGGAAAGGAGCCGCAGCCCCATGAGCGCTGGCAAAACGACTGGGGCTGTCCAAGATGTCGCGCTTGCAATCCGCGGTCTGACGCTCAGTCTGCCGCGCAATATGGAACGGGCGCACGCCGTCAGCGACGTTTCGTTCGATCTCAGGCGCGGTCAAATCCTCTGCATCATCGGGGAATCCGGTTCCGGGAAATCGGTCTCTGCCAATGCCGTCATGGGGCTTCTGCCCCGGTCGATCCGGGTGACGGCCGGCGAGATTCTTCTCGAGGGAGAGAATATCGTCGGCCTGCCGCCTGAGAAGCTTCGCGCGATCCGGGGCCGGGTCGTATCGATGATCTTCCAGGATCCGTTGTCCGCCTTGAATCCGTTGATGACCGTGGGCCAGCAGGTCGACGAGGTTCTGGCGGTGCATGGGGTCGGAACGCCGCAGAGGCGGCGCGAACGGACGCTCGAGCTTCTGACCGAAGTCGGCCTGCCCAGCCCGCAGCTCACCTATCAGCAGTATCCGTTCCGGCTCTCGGGAGGGCAGCGCCAGAGGGTGATGATCGCGATGGCGCTCGCCCTCGAGCCCTCCATCCTGATCGCCGACGAGCCAACAACAGCGCTGGACGTGACGACGCAGGCCCAGATCCTCAAGCTGATCCGCGATATCCAGCGCCGCAAGAACATGAGCGTGATGTTCATCACCCATGATTTCGGCGTGGTATCCGAGATCGCCGACAGCGTCGTCGTGATGGAGAAGGGCCATATCGTCGAGCAGGGCAGTGCGGACAAGGTTCTCAAGTCGCCGAGCCATCCGTATACGCAGCGCCTGATCGCTGCCGTCCCGCATCTGACGGGCGAAAACCGGCCGGCGCCCGATGTCGCCGCGCGCGAACCGGTCCTGAAGGTCGAGGGCCTGCTCAAAACCTACCGCAGCGGCAGTGCGCTCATGGGGACGCTGCGCGAGGTCGTGGCGGTCAACGAGGTTTCCTTCGATCTCGCGGCCGGGCAAACCCTCGGCGTCGTCGGCGAAAGCGGCTCGGGCAAATCGTCGCTCGGCCGGCTTCTCCTCAAGCTGATGGACAGCGACGGGGGAAGGATCGTCTTCGAAGGTGCCGACATCGCGAGGATGCCGGAGCCGGAGTTCCGGCGGCTGCGTCCCCGGATCCAGATGGTGTTCCAGGACCCGTCGGCCTCCCTCAACCCGCGCTCCACGATCGGCCAGATCCTAACGGTCGGCCCCGTGGCGCATGGTACGCCCTATGCCCGGGCCAGGGACGAGGCCCATGCGCTCCTGTCTCGCGTCGGCCTCGATGGCGGAGCGTTCGATCGCTATCCGCACGAGTTCTCCGGCGGGCAGCGTCAACGTGTGGGCATTGCCCGGGCATTGATGTTCAGGCCGAAGCTGCTCGTGGCCGACGAGGCCGTTTCGGCGCTCGACGTCTCGATCCAGGCGCAGATCCTGAAGCTCCTCGACGACATCCAGCGCGAGATGGGCGTTTCCATGGTCTTCATCACGCATGACCTGCGTGTCGCGAGCCAGATCTGCGACGAGATCGTAGTCATGCGCAAGGGGAAGGTCGTCGAGCGGGGGCAGCCTTCGCAGATCTTCCTCGATCCCATTTCCGCCTACACGCGCGAACTGGTGGCCGCCATCCCCGGCGAAAGGCCGGGCGGTGGGCGACCGGACCGCTTTGGCGGGTTGACGACCAAATAACCAAAAGAGGGAAACGACAGATGACAAAACAGATGAACACCACGACCGGATGGTCGCGTCGCGACGCCATGAGCTTGACCGCGATCGGCGGCCTGGCCCTTGCTGCCCCCAATCTTCTGGGGCGCCCTGCCTTCGGCCAGACCCCGCCGCAAAAGCCAACGGGCCGCGTCGTCGTCGGCATGTCGCAGGAGCCCACCGTCCTCAATCCGCTGATGGTCAAGATCGAGGTCGACGATGGCGTTCACTTCTCGCTGTTCGATGCCTTGTTTCGCGTCGACCCGAAAGGCGTGATCCGGCCCAATCTCGCGGCCGAGGTGCCCAGCCAGCAGAACGGCGGGATCTCGCAGGACGGCCTGCAGTGGCGCGTGAAGCTGCGGGACAACGTGCGCTGGCATGACGGCAAGCCGTTCACGGCCGAGGACGTCAAGTTCACGCTCGAACTGATCGTCAACCCGAAGTTCCGTAGCTGGCGCACCCTCGGGCATTCGCTGGTTCGCGACGTCAAGGTCGTATCACCGACCGAGATCCAGTGGCGCATGGAGCAGGCCTTCTCGCCCTACCTGTCCTTCCTGACCGAGACCTTCATCGTCCCGAAGCATGCGTTCGACGGAGAGACCGACGTCAACAATGCCGCCTTTAATCGCTCGCCGATCGGAACCGGCGCGTTCAAATTCGGCAAGCGCGTTGCCGGCGACCATGTCGAACTCGTGGCCAATCCCGAGTATTTCGGCGAGGGCCCCTATATCGAGCGGCTGATCTTCAAGTACATCCCGGACTCGACGGTCCTCTACACGCAGCTGAAAAGCGGCGATATCGATATGATCGGCCAGCAGTTCATCCCCGCGAACTACTTCGATGAGGCCAAGAAGCTTCCGAACCTGACGGTCGAGAAGGTGCTCCGGTCGAACGTCGAGACGATTTTTTTCAATCTCGAACGGCCGCAGTTCAAGGATCTCGCTGTCCGGCAGGCGATCTATACGGCCATCGACCGCAAGTCGATCATCGATGCCCTCTACTACGGCATGCCGACACCGACCGAAACCTTCATGCCCAAGCAGTCGGCCTATTACAACCCGAACCTGCCGGTGCAAGAGTTCGACCTCAAGAAGGCAGCCCAGATGCTGGAAGATGCCGGCTGGAAAAAAGGGTCGGACGGAATTCGTGCCAAGGACGGCGTCAAGCTCTCCTTCGCAAATTCGACGACCGCCGGCGATCAGTTGCGCGAGCAGCTCCAGCAGTTCGTCAAGCAGAGCCTCGCCGAGATCGGCGTTGAGATGAAGATCTCGAATCTCCCTGCTGCGGTGATCTGGGGCGACTTCTGGCAGCAGTCGCAGTTCGATACGGCGCTCGTCGGCATCACCTTCCTGATCGGTGCAGATCCGGATGTCACGAATCGCTTCAGCTCCAAGGCCATCCCGGCCAAGGGCGGGCGAGGCTCGAACAATTCGCAATACGTCAATCCGGAGGTGGACGCGCTGCTCGAGCAGGGCACCCGCACGTTCGATCCGGAAGCCCGTCGCCCCATCTATCAGAAGGTGCAGGAGCTCGTGCGGCGGGATCTGCCCTTCATGCCGATCTACCAGAGCGAGACCGGATACGGCCGCAAGAAAAAGATCCAGGGATTTGTGGCGAACTCGAACACGCGCACCGAATCCTGGGATGCGGCGCACTGGTACTGCGTGAACTGAGCCCCTGTTCCGCCGCTCGCCGATATCAGCGAGCGGCGCTCCCGACGGCCAACTACATTGCGGAGGGCGCGATGCGTGGTTTCCTGCTCCATCGCCTGTTCCAGAGCGCCGTGCTGCTCGTGATCGTCTCGCTGATCGGCTTCGCCACCCTCAGCCTAATGCCGGGCGGGCCGATGGCCCAGTACGGGTTGGATCCTGGAATGACCCAGGACGATCTTGCTCGCCTGAAGCAACAGCTTGGGCTCGACCGCCCGCTATGGATCCAATATTTCGACTGGGCCTGGCGGCTTCTGCAGGGCGATTGGGGAAAATCCTTCCGGGACGGATCGACCGTCCTGTCCGTCATCGCACGCCATGTTTTCGCGACGTTCCTGCTGATGGGGACGTCGACGGTGATCGCGATCGCGCTCGGAACCTGGATCGGAATCCGGGGGGCCACGCACCGCCATTCGATCTTCGACTACCTCGCGACGATCGGCGCCATGATCGCGCTGTCCATTCCGACCTTCTGGTTCGGCCTGATCGGGATTTATTTCTTCACGCTGAAGCTCGGTTGGCTGCCGGCGGGCAACATGTACACGATCGGGGACGGGTCGGTCCTGGACTACGCGCATCACCTGATCATGCCGAGCGTCGTGCTGTCGCTCGTGCATGTCGCCATCTGGAGCCGCTACATGCGGACGGCGACGCTTGACGCGATCAGCCAGGATTTCGTGAAGACCGCGCACGCGAAGGGCGCGAGCGAGCGGCGCGTGCTGATGAAGCATGTCGTCGGAAACGCCCTTCTGCCGATGATCGCATTGGCCGGCGTGCAGTTGCCCAGCATCCTGACCGGTGCGCTCGTGACCGAGACCGTCTTCACATGGCCGGGCATGGGGCGGCTGTTCCTGGATAGCCTGAGCTACAGCGACTATCCGGTGGTGATGGGCCTCCTGATCTTCTCGGCGATCATCGTCATTCTCGGAAACCTGATCGCCGACATCGTGATCGCCTTTGTCGATCCAAGAATCCGGCTGGCCTAATCGGCGCGCAACGGTACGTGGAGCAACTATAATGAACACCCTCGCTCTGCGCGATCGCCCGAGCCGCTGGTGGCATAGCCGCGTCGTTCGACGTTTTGCGCAGCATCCCCTGGCGCTCATCGGGCTCTTGATGATCACGGCTCTGACACTGGTCTGTGTCGTCGGGCCGTGGCTCCTGCCCTACGACATCCTTCAGATCGATCTGCGAGCCCGCTTCGCGCCGCCGCTGACCGGCTCGCATATCCTCGGCACGGACCCGCTCGGGCGTGACCTCGCGGCCCGGCTCTTCGTGGCCGGGCGGGTCTCGCTGCTGGTCGGCTTCGCGGCCATGCTCCTGTCGGTGGTCGTCGGCACGGTCGTCGGCGTCATCGCCGGATACCGCGGCGGCTGGCTCGGCGCCGCGCTGATGCGGACCGTGGACGGATTCCTCGCCTTTCCGCCCATCTTCCTCGTGCTTGCGCTCTCGGCCGCCCTTCAGCCCAGTCCACTGATGATCGTCGTCATCATCGCGGTCACGAAGTGGATGGAGGTGGCGCGTATCGTGGAGGCGGAAGTCCGGTCGTTGCGCGAACGCGAATTCGTTCTGGCCTGCCGCATGCTGGGGCTCAGCTCCACGCATATCATGTTCAGGGAAATTCTTCCGAACGCGATCGGCCCGATTACGGTTGCGGCATCGCTCACCGTCGCAAGAGCCATCCTGCTGGAGGCCTATATCAGCTTCCTGGGCTACGGGATCCAGCCTCCGCTGCCGAGCTGGGGCAATATGCTGAACGGCGCCCAGCAATACCTGTCCAGCGCTCCGTGGATGGCGATCATACCAGGTGCCGCCATCACGATCGCAGTGACCAGCTTCAACTTCATCGGCGACGGCTTGCGCGATGCGCTCGACGTGAAGGGCGAGCACGGCTGACGGCGCGCCAAGCTGCCGGCAGGCGGACCCTCCGGGGGCTGCGCCGGGCGACGAACGCAGTTGCTGAGCGGGATCTCAGGTTGCGTCCGCTACTCTGAAACGAAGATTATCACGGAGAAACATCTCCGCACCCCGGTCCTAGCTGTAGAAGCCGAGGACGGCCTTCGTCTCCAGATACTCCTCCATGCCCTCGCGCCCGTATTCCCGGCCGTTGCCCGAGCGCTTGTAGCCGCCGAAGGGCGCATTGGGATCCCAGTCCGGCGCGTTGAGATGAACCTGCCCGGCGCGAATCGGGAGGCGACCTCACGCACCTCTTCCATATCGGTTCCCTGCACATGCGCGCCGAGGCCGTAGACCGTGTCGTTCGCGATCTCGGCTGCCTCCTCGACCGTGTCATAGGGTGGGATCGCCAGGACGGGCCCGAAGATCTCCTCCTGCCCGATCATCATCTCGCGACGCATTTTCGGAAAAGATCGTCGGGCGGGCGTAGAAGCCCGAGGCGCTGCCTGCCGGGCGGCCGGTGCCCCCGATCAGGAGTTTTCGCCCCTTCGCCGATCCCCGCTTCGATCATCATCTGGACGCGAGCGAACTGGGCGCGGTTTGCGATCGGCCCGTGCGTCGTCGCCTCCAGCAGCGGATCGCCCACGACGAATTCGCCGGCTGCCGCCGCGGCCAGCGCTTCGACCTCGCCGAGGCGAGCACGGGGAACCAGCATCCCGTGTCGGCGCGCTGCAGGACTGGCCGAGATTGCGCATGACCGCTGCGACGCCGAGCGGCACGCACCGGACGAGATCGGCATCGGGCAGCACGATGTTGGGCGACTTGCCGCCGAGTTCCTGCGCGACCCGCTTTACCGTGGGGGCGGCCGCCTGCGCCACGAGGACGCCCGCCCGCGTCGAGCCGGTGATCGAGACCATATCGACCTCGGGATGCGAGGCAAGAGCCTCGCCGACCACCGCGCCCGTTCCGTTGACGAGGTTGAAGACGCCGGGTGGGCAACCGGCCTCCTTCATGATGCCGGCGAAGAGGAGCGCGCTCAGGGGCGACAGCTCGCTGGGTTTCAGGACGACCGTGCAGCCTGCGGCCAGCGCTGCCCGACGTTGGCGGTAATCTGATAGAGCGGCCAGTTCCAGGGCGTCATCAGGGAACAGACGCCGATCGCCTCACGCAGGATCGCGGTTGTGCCACGCTGCGAGACGAAGGGGAATTCCGCCAGATTGTCGCGCGCCACGCGCAGATGCTCGGCCGCGAGCGGAACCTGGGCCCGGCGCGCATAGGTGATGGCTGCGCCCATCTCTGCGGTGAGCGCCTGCGCGATCAGATCCGAGCGCTCCAGCACGAGCGCATGGACGCGGCCCAGAAGCGTGGCACGTTCCGCCGGCGGCGTGCGGGACCAGCCTGGGAAGGCTCGCCGGGCCGCCGATACAGCGCGCTCGACATCCGTCCTGCTGCCGAGCGGAATCTCGGCGATCACCGCTTCGGTCGCGGGATTGACGACACCGGCCCGATCCCGGCCATCGGGCTCGCGCCAGACGCCATCGATATAGAAGCGGCCGAGACGGCCGGTTTCGCTCAGGTGCTGCACGGCATCGGTCGTTGGAAACGGTCCTTGATCCGGCAATAGGCGCCGACGAGCGGCAGGAACCAGGGCTTCACCGCGACGTCGCAGGTCCGCCTGGACCGGTTCTCTGCACGGCCCGGGAAGGAAGGCGATGTATCCTTCGGGCCCTCGGATCTCGCCAAGTTGAAGATGGCTGTGCCGAGGCCCTACCAGCCGCGCATGCGTGGCCATTCGGCCCCAATCGCGCTGTCGGGTCCGGAAACCACGTGATAGCGGTCGTGCTGCGCCCCGGTGGCACAGGCGTGGTTGGGCAGGATGCGGACCCTGGCGCCGACGGGCAGGTCCGGCAGTGCCTGCGAGGAGCCGGAGCGGATCGCCAGCGTCCCGTGCTCCTGGCTGGCTTGGGCGACGATCAGGTCGGCATAGACGCGGCCGTCGCGATCGCAGACGAGCCCGTAGCCCTGGTCGACGCGCTGCGCCGCCGTGCCGCGGTCGCGCGACAGGGCCATCCAGCCGGCATCGACCATGATCCAGCCCTTTTCCGGCCGCTTCCCGATCACCGTGGCGAGCACGGAGAGCGCGATGTCGTCGGTCGTGCATACGCCGACACCGTGCATCACGAGATCGAAGAACATGTAGACGCCGGCCCGCATTTCCGTGACGCCGTCGAGTGCGTGGGCGAAATGGGCGGTGGGCGTCGAGCCGACGCTGACGACGGGGCATTGGTGCCCGGCCGCCCGCAGCCGCCGCGCAGCTTCCACGGCGACGGCCCGCTCGTTCCCGGCCGCCGCCGCGAGGGCTTCGGGAGTATGCAGCGCATAGGATTCGCCGGCATGGGTCAGAACGCCCGCGAGCGCGACGCCGGCCTGCTCCAGCGCCGCGGCGACGTCCAGAAGCCGGGGATCGCCGACCAGCACCCCACCGCGGTGACCGTCGCAGTCGATCTCCATGAAGGCGGCTGGCGTGACGCCGGCGGCGCGGCCGGCCTCGCCGAGGATCGCGGCCTGCTCGGGTGTATCGAGCAGCGCCTTGATGTCGATGCCAGCCCGGCGCAGACGCATCGCCCGCTCCGCCGCGTGAGGCGAGACGCCGACGGCATAGGTGATGTCGCGATAGCCGTGGCCTACGAAATATTCGGCCTCCGCGAGAGTCGATACCGTGATCGGCCCGGGCCCATCGGGAAAGGCGCGGCGCGCGACATCGATCGACTTGGCGGTCTTCAGATGTGGCCGAAGCGTGACGCCGTGCCCGGACATGCGGGCTGCCAGCCGAGCGAGATTGCGGTCGAGCCGGGCAGAGTCGAGAACGAGCGCCGGTGTTTCCAGACTATCCAGGGTCGCGACGGCGGATCCCGGCATGCCGAGGCTCCTAATTGAACGACTGGTTGGACAGGGCGAAGACACGCGCGGGCCCGGTCGGCGGCAGGTTACCGCGAGCCATGGTGAGCGCATCGCTGACCACGGGGAGGCCGATATCGGCGAGCCAGGGCGAGAGCTCGGCGGTTGCGGCCGTGTCGATGCGGACGAAACGCCCTTCGAGACGCGCCAGCGCCGCCTCGATCAGAAGGCGCGCCTCGGCCGCGGTGTCCGCGACCACGGGGCCGACGACATGTCCCCGGCCGAAGAGCCGGCTGATCGCATAACCCGCGACCTCGCCATCGCGGAGAAAGACCTGCGTCTCACCGGATTCGACGAGCAGGCGAAGAAGAGTCCGCCGCTCGGAACCGGTAGCCTGGCGGTCGAGCCGGGCGAGAACGTCGAAATCGGTCGGTTGCATCTCGCGCACGACATCTGCCGGCGGCGCCTCGTGTCGTCCACCGAGAATGCCGTGATGCTGGTGGATGGCGCCGACGGGGCGGAAGCCGCGCCGCGTGTAAAGCGCCTGGCCTTCTGCAGTCGAGTTCAGGAGAATGGTTCGCGTCCCGGCGGCAGACAGGAGTGCATCGACCAGCCGCGCGCCAAATCCCTGCCCCTGGGCTGCGCCGGAAACGATGATCATGCCGACCGTCGCGTAGGCATCGCCATTGGGAAACCAGGCCGCCGTTCCGATCACCTCGCCGCCGCGCAGCATGACGAAGCCCTGACCGACCTTCATGGCGAAGGCCCAGTCCTCAAGCCGGTAAGGCCAGGACATCTCCTGCGAAAGCTTCAGCGCTCCCTCCAGATGCGCCGCCGAGAAAGCTGTCAGGATCGCATCGCCGGCTTTATTCAGCGGAGCTTCGATAGTTGTGGATCCCATGATGAGTTCAGGTTCTCGATGAGGTTTCGGTTCGGGCGGTTATCGCGAGCGATCTCGCATTCTCGGGTGAGCGTGGTCCGTTTGATGCCGCTCTCCCACTTGTCGGAAGGTGATCCACGGCGCGCCGCAGTTTCCGCTGCAAAGTGGATCGGTTCCGGTATCTTCATCTGAACCTTCTCGATCTGCGGCACCAATGACGAACGTCTTCTCACCTTTTTGGCAGGTTCCGATGCTGGCAGCGGTCCTATCAAGATTGAGGGGAGGGCGGAGAGATCCGGACCGTCCGCGCCAGCGACAGCGTCGCGATGAAGCCGGAGCCCTCGTCGGTTTTAGGCGCTCGATCGAAACAGTCGATGGATCTACTTGTGCGCCTGCGCGTCAGGTCCGCGCGGCCGCATGAGCACGGCGTAGCGGTGTTCCTTCAACTGCGATCGCTCGGTCCGGCCCACGCCAGGAGCGGGCGACGCGGGAGGGTGTCGTGGCCGTCGAGCCACGCCGGTGACCGGCGCAACAACTATACGTTCAACTGAGAGCGTGGCCGGCCAAGCCGAAGACCGCCGGCTCACCCGGCTTCTCATTCAGGAAGCGGCGCCCTTTTGACATGGTGGTGACGGTATCGGCCACGGACAGTCCGCTGTGTTGGAGAAACTCCGCGAACGCACCTTTGGATCGCGTGTCCACGCGCATGAAGCTCCCTCCGAACGCGTCCAGATGAACCGCCGCGAGATGGATCGCATCATCATCGTTCGATGCGACGAGAGGGCCGATGACATGTCCCTGACCGAACTCGCGGCACATGGAGTAGCCGACCACGACCCCGTCGCGCCGCAGCACGTAGGTCGATGCCCGTTCAGCGAGAAGCGCGAGGAGCGACATCCGGTCGACGCCGAATGCGGCAATGTCGAGAGCCGCGATCTCCGCCAACGATGCCGGTGCGAGGTCCTCGAGATGTCCGTTCAGAGGAGACCGCGGGGGGAGAACCAGGGAGACCTTGCCCTGGCGGAGGTCGACGATCCCTTCATCGACAAAGTCGAGGGACCGATAAAGGCCGTAGGCGGCGCGCGTGGCGTTGAGGCTGAGATGCCGGTTGCCGCAATCGGCGAAAACCCGCTCCATGAGCCAGCGCCCGTTGCCCTGCGCCTGCGTGCGCGGCGATGTGATCACAAGGCCGATCGTGGCGAAGTCGTCACCTTGTGGGAACCACATCGCGCTGCCGAAGACGCGGCCTATGCCGTCCACCGCCACGATGCCCTTGCCGGCGCGGCGCAGCATCTCCCAGTCCTTGGGCCGGTGCGGCCAGCCGACGCTGGTGGACAAGGCATGCAGCAGATCGACATCGACCGCACCGACGTCCTGAGCGAAGAGTTCGAAAGATTTCAATCGTACCGATCGTTGCATCTCGGGCCTCGCTCCCTCGGTCTGACCGCGCAGCGTTCTTCTGGGCAAGCGTTGGAACCGTCGATGAGCCGGGCGCCGGGTCTGATCATCGGGATAACACTCCCCTGATTGCCGACTCAATACCTTACCCGCAGCCTGCGTTCGTTCTGCTGCTCGAGCGACTACATCATTTCAGGGCGTCTGATCGCCGAACCATCGGAGAAGCGGGTGATCCGGAACGGATCGAGATCGACGAACGGCTTTTCGTTCATGGCAAGTTCGCTCGCCAGGCGGCCCGCTCCGGGGCCCAGGGCAAAGCCATGGCCACTGAAGCCGGTGGCGATCGTCAATCCCCGGATCACGTCCGATGTGTCGATCACCGGTATGAGATCGGGTGAGGTGTCGATCAGTCCTGCCCAGGCCGCAGCGACGCCGATGCCTTTCAGCGCGGGGAAGTCCGCGACGAGCCTGCGGATGGCTTCGTCCACCAGGCCCTTGTCAGGTGACGGGTCCATCACGCGGATGGTCTCGAACGGTGACGTTTTGTCGAGGTCCCAGCTCCCCCAGGCGTCGGGACCACTCCAGAAAAGGCTATTGACGCGATATTTTAGCTTTTTGGCGATCTTCGCGCGCATCATCTCCCGGAATTTCGCGGCATAGCGGATGCCTTGCGGCGCGAGATTCACGGTTCCATACCCGGGTACGGCGATCGTGTACCCGCCGTCCAGGCGGCGCCTGAGCGCGTATCCAGCCCCCGACACGCAGCCTGCTTCGACGACTTCGGGCGCCGCCGTCGTACGCAGCGCCGTTCCCTCGATATTGGCCACGGGAAGGTCGACGCCGTGACGGCGCAGGAAACGCGAACTCCATGCGCCGCCTGCCAGCACGACCGCGTCGGCCTGCACGAGCCCGCGCTCCGTCCACACGCCCTTGACCTGCCCGTTCGCGATGTCGAGACCGCGCACGGCGCAGCTTTGATGAAGACGAGCCCCCAGCGCCTGGGCGCCGGAGGCGATCGCGGGAGCGGCCATGCCGGGTTCGGCCTTTCCATCCGTAGGGGACCAGATGGCGCCGACCCATTGGCTGGTGCTGCCTTTCATGCGTTCGCGCGTCCGGCTCGCCGAAAGAACCTCGTTGGTGAAGGAGTACTCCCGGGCCTTCTGGCTCCACTTCTCCCAGCGCGCCAATTCCGCGGGGTCCCGCGTCGGGTAGAAGCAGCCGGCGCGGCGGAAGCCGAGATCGGTGCCGATTTCCGCGTGGAGCTCACCCCAGCGCTTCAGGCTGTAGCCCGCCAGGGGCAGTTCATGGAGATCGCGATTCTGCTGGCGCACCCAGCCCCAGTTTCGCCCCGACTGCTCACCCGCCACCATGCCCTTTTCGAAAAGCGCGACGGACCGGCCTTTGCGCGCCAGCTCATAAGCTGCGGAGGAGCCGACGATGCCGGCGCCGACAACCACCACATCGACCTTGGTCGGGAACCCGGCACTGTCCTGAACGCGCTGGACTTCAATCGGCATGGCTGGTCCCGTCATCCATCGTCTTCGAGCCTGTGCTTTTCTGCTACCTCACATGTTCCGAGCGAGGAGCCGGAGTGGCTGCATGCAGAGCGTCACGTACCGCCCGATCTCTCCTTCGAGTTTGCAGGAGCGCCGGTGTCGCGATGTATGGAATTTCACCTGCCGGGCAGCAGAACCTTCTGAAATGCGAAAGGAACTCGGCAGTTCAAGCGTTTTGGCTACGTCGCTGTGGTGCTGCGCGCCGATTTCGGTTCTAACGGGCTTCCGATGTGAACGAGGACATAGCCCAGCCCGATCTCGATCACCAGTGCCTCCTCGTCTACGACGAGACCGGCCTGTCGACCAAGATGGCCAGCGTGGATTTGAGGGCAAACTCGGCAGGCGTCATGTTGCCGAGGGCCGAGTGTGGTCGATGTCATTGTAGTCCTCCTTCCAATGAAGCGATGGCGCTGCGGGCATCAGTGAGCATCGAGAGCAGCGTGTCATTGAGGCGTTCATCCCGGAAACGCCCGTTGAAGCTCTCGACGAGGGCATTCTGCGTCCACTTCCCGGGGGCGATGTAGTGCCATTTGACGCCGGTCTCATGGACCAGCGCAGGATCGCCATCGAGGTGAGCTCGGCTCCGTTGTCGGACACGATCGTCTCCGTCCGCTTGCGCAGGTGAATGATGGCATCCAGCTCCCGAGCCACGCGCGGGCCCGGGAGCGAGGTTCCTCGGGCACTCCGAGCAGGCGAACGTGCGCATCCGGCGGTTCGGCGGGAGGAACGTGCCCTACGCCGCAGCCGAGTAGCGGGGCGGCCGAGGGGCCGCCGCGGCGATCACGCCGCCTTCGCCGGATCGACCTCGGGGAAGTCGATCGGGGTCCGAACGGCGTTGTTCATGAAGTTGTCGGCAGGAACTGGGCCGTCAAGGCGATCATCTCGATGAGGTTGGCGTCGGTCCACCCGGCGGCCTTCACGACTGCGGTCTTCTGATCGGAGACCTTGCCGCGCTCCTCGACCAGCGCCTTCGCGAAGCGACGGCGGCCTCGCGCTTGGGGTCGCTGGATCGGCCCGCGCATAAGAACACCGGTCGGGCGAGTCGGAATTTATTGGCAAGCCCCTGGTTTCCGGAGGAATTCAAGTCGAGGCGTGATCAATCGTGTTTCAGAATGCCCGTGGGGTATCGAGCGGGATAGTTATGCAGCAGCCTCACCAGACTGCCCACGAGCAGACGTTCCGGGCGTCTGCTTCGAAATACCACGATACGACAACTTGAGAGGGGCCATGGTCGTTTCAAAGCTCGATAGAGCCTATGGGCGTCAAGCGTTCGGTGACGATCCGGTGAGTTACCATGCTGCCCGCCCGCAATACCCA